>ERZ1645187.4161-NODE-4161-length-11808-cov-5.942823_pt1 | contig 11808 bp, 13 predicted proteins | sample MGYA00575352_ERZ1645187 | MGnify/ENA primary metagenome ERZ1645187 (study PRJEB40837, sample SAMN11349314) | freshwater sediment metagenome | isolation source: river sediment | host: Sediment | place: India: Wazaribad , New Delhi | collected 2017-02-21 ... | reverse complement strand
GTCGCGGCGGTCGACACCAAGACCGGCAAGCTTGCCGCCCTGGTCGATACCAAGAAGATTCCGCACCCCGGTCGCGGCGCCAACTTCATCCATCCCAAGTTCGGTCCCGTCTGGGCCACCGGCCACTTGGGTGATGCGGTGATCACGCTGATCTCGACGCCGACCGACGATCCCAAGTACAAGCAGTACAAGCAGTACAACTGGAAGGTGGTCGAGGAACTGAAGACCGTCGGTGCCGGCAACCTGTTCGTCAAGACCCATCCGAAGTCCAAGCATCTGTGGGCCGACATGCCGATGAACCCCGAGCGCGAAAACGCCGAGGTCAACTACGTGTTTGACCTGACCGACCTGTCCAAGCCGCCGGTCAGGATTGACGTTGCCAAGGACTCCGGCCTGCCGGTGACCAAGGCGTTGCGTCGTGCGGTGCATCAGGAGTACAGCGAGGATGGTTCCGAAGTCTGGATCTCCCTGTGGGGCGGCAAGACCGATCAGTCGGCCATCGTGATCTATGACGACAAGACGCTGAAGCTGAAGAAGGTCATTACTGATCCGAAGATGATCACGCCGACCGGCAAGTTCAACGTCTACAACACGATGAAGGATATTTTCTAAATCATCATTGCCCGCAGGCGGGCACAAAGCACCGGGGGGCACGAGGCGAACGCTTCTGCCCCCTTTTTTTGGAATAATTCGGTCGCTTGAGAATATATTTGCCTGCGACGATGAACCTGGACAGTGTGGACCTGTCCATCGCTATTCCGAGGGAGTACAGCATGAGTCTTTCCAAGCAGCACAAACTGTCCCTGATTGCTGGCAGCCTGTTGCTGGCCGCGTCGGGTGTCTATGCCGCACCGGACTGGAGCAAGGTGCCCAAGCGCAACGTGCAGGTCTTTCACGCCGGCGTAACGCCGATCGAATGGGTCATGGACCGTACCCATGGCGGCCGTACCGGGCTGAAGAAAGGGGAAACCTGCATCGGCTGTCATGAGGACGAGGAGGTTGTGGGCAAACTGAATTTCGACACCAGTCGGTTGTCCGGCGAACTGGAACCGGTGGGTGCGCCGAAAATGGTGATTCTCCCGGTCGCCGTGCAAACTGCTTACGATGCCGAGAATCTTTATCTGCGCCTGACCTTCAAGGCGCCGCCCAGCGGTTCCACGGCCAACAAGGGCGATACGGACAATGCGATGAAAGTCACCGTGCTGTTCCCCAATGACAAGGTGCCGCAGGCTGCGCAATCCGGCTGCTGGGCGACCTGTCACGTCGATTTGCGCACCATGCCGAAAGCCGCCAGCCAAACCAAGACCAAGTATGTCGAAGGCGCCTATGATCTGATGCAATGGGCGAGCAAGGACAACAAGGTCAGCGATGGCAGCGTCACTACTGAGCGCAAGATGTCAGGCGGCTCGCTTGGTGCCAAGGCCGAGGCGACCGAAAAGGATGGCGAATACACCGTGACCTTCACGCGCAGCAATCCGGGTGAAGGCAAGGCGGTGCCGGTCGGCTTCGCCATCCATGCGGAGCATGCATCTGGCCGTTTCCACCACGTTTCGCTCGGCTATCTGATTGGCATCGGTGTAGAGGGCGACCTGAAAGCCGTCAAGCAGTGATACGACGATTTGCCGTTTCCGCGACCGCCGCCCTCTGGCTGGGGGTGGCGGGGTTTCCCGTTACCCCTTGGGCGGCCGACCATGTGGTGACGATCCGTGACAGCATGTTCACGCCGGAAGTCCTGCATATCAAGGTGGGTGATACGGTGCGTTGGGAAAACCACGAAAAGCGCACGAGCCACTCGGTCTTGTTCAAGGAGCCAACGAGCTACGAGTCGGAGCGCATGTTTCCCGGCGAACACTACAGTCAGCGATTCGACAAGCCGGGCCGGGTCGTTTACAGTTGTGGGCCCCACCCCGAGATGCGGGGCATCATCGATATTTCCGAATAAATATCCGATTGTTCACAATGAAGTCCTTCATCCTTCTCTTTGCCGCGTTCCTTGGCGCGAGTACCGCTGCCCGGGCAGAAACCATCGTCTGTCCGGACGCTGCCGGTTTCATCCAGGTGGGCGCTTGTCCCTCCGAGGAAGAACTGCAATTCACCTTCAATGGCTATTGCAGCGACAACGCCCGCATGTTCGACAAGCCGGAAGAGCAGTTGTGCACTGATTACACGCTCTATCGTTCGCTCAAGAACTATGCCCGTTACGAGACAACGGATGGCCGCTTCAGCGGCTACGTATCGTGCGAGCTGAAAACACCCCTCACCAAGGCGCGTGCGGTTCGCATCAAAGTCGACAAGCAAGGGTCGATCACGCGCTTTGCCTGTGGTTACGACAGCGGCGCCAGTTTCACGTACCGCACCAAGAGCAAATGCACCATTGCTCCCGGCGCGGCCGAGGCCTGTGCCCGGGATCCGCTTGCCTGCAAGGCGGAATGCGACTGACGGCACAGCCCGTCAAGTGCCGTCACGCGGGAGCTGACTTTTCTTCACCCCTCTATTGCGTGGAGTCGTAGGATGAATCTCAAGAATCGCTTTGCCCTTGCCGTGATCACCGCTGCGGTGGCATTCTCCGTCTGTGCCGCCGAGCCGCCCTCCAGCATCAAGGAGGTCATTGATGCGCGTTGTGCCGTCTGCCACGGCCGCGAGGGTGAAAGCGCCAATGCCATTTATCCGCGTCTCGCGGCCCAGCACCCGGATTACATGGTCAAGCAGTTGATGGATTTCCGCGACGGCAGGCGCAAAGGCGATGCCATGCCGGAAATGGCCAAAGACCTGACCGACCCGCAAATCAGGGAGCTTGCCGCCTGGTTTTCTTCGCGGCCGCCCGGTTCCAGAAAACCGCGTGATCCCGATCTCGCGGGCGTGGGCCGTTACATCTTCACGCAGGGCAATCCATATTCCGGCGTGGCCGCCTGCACCTCGTGCCATGGCGAGAATGGCTATGGTACCCAGACGCTGCCACGGCTGGCCGGCCAGCATCCGGTCTATCTCGAAACCCAGCTCAAGGAGTTCGGCAGCCGGGCGCGCACCAACGACAACGCGATCATGCACACCATAGCCAGCAAGCTGACCGAGCTCGAACGCCATGCTGTGGCGGCGTACATCGGCGGATTGCAATGAGCTGTTCTCCATTGATATGCGTCAAGGCAACGACCGACATGGCAAGGCATCGTGCACTTCCATGCAAAGATTCTTTTTCGGCCTGATCTTCGCGAGCATCGCCACCCTTGCCTGCGCAACGCAGGCACGCGAACCCAACGGAATCGATTCCCCCGAATTGGTCCGGCTCGTGCGCCAGGATTGCGGTTCCTGTCACGGCATGACCCTGCAGGGAGGGCTTGGCGTGCCGTTGACGAAGGAAGCGCTTGCGGGCCAGTCGGCCGAGGCGTTGGCGATCATCATCCTGCATGGCAAGCACGGTACCGCCATGCCGCCATGGAAAACCTTGCTGACCGAGGCACAGGCGCAATGGATTGCCCAGCGCCTGGTTGAAGGTTTTCCCGAGGAAACGCGATGAGACGAATCCTTCTGTCGCTGGCCGCCGCGCTGCTGCTTGCCGGTTGCGCGACCACCGAACTGCGTGGCACCGGCGACCTCGGCATCGTCATCGAGCGTGCCAATGGCCGTGTCGCCATAGTCGATACCACTACGAAATCGATCCTCGGCAGCGTCGCGGGCCTGGGTGACCTGTCGCACGCCTCGGCGGTGTTTTCACGCGATGGCCGCTATGCCTACGTATTCGGCCGCGACGGCGGGCTGACCAAGGTCGACATCCTCGCCCAACGTATCGACAAGCGCGTCATGCAGGCGGGCAACAGCATCGGCGGGGCGATTTCGCAGGATGGCCGGCTGGTGGTGGCGCAGAACTACACGCCGGGCGGCATCAAGGTGTTCGACGCGACGACGCTCGAACTGCTCTCCGAGGTACCGGCGCAGTCGAAAGTCGTCGGCCTGGTCGACCTGCCGGGTCAGAAGTTTGCCTACGCGTTGTTCGACAAGGGCGAGATCTGGGTCACCGACCTGTCCAACCCGCGCCAGCCGCAGACGCAGAAATTCCCCGCCGGCCAGCAGCCCTACGACGGGCTGGTGACGCCGGATGGCCGCTACTACATGGCCGGCCTGTTCGGCGAGGACGGCATTGCGCTGCTCGATACCTGGCAGTCGGAGCAGGGTGCGAAGAAAATCCTTGAAAACTATGGCAAGGGGCAGGAGAAACTGCCGGTGTTCAAGATGCCGCATCTGCGTGGCTGGGCGGTCGCCGGCAACCAGGCCTATCTGCCGGCGATCGGTCGTCACGAGGTGCTGGTGGTCGACAAGTCGTCCTGGAAAGAAGTGCGCCGCATCAAGGTCAAGAGCCAGCCGGTGTTCGTCATGGCCCGGCCCGATGGTCGTCAGGTGTGGGTGAATTTCGCTCATCCCGACAATGGCTGGGTGCAGGTGATCGACACCCTGACGGGTGAGGTGGTGAAGACCCTGCAGCCAGGCAAGGCAATCCTGCACATGGAATTCACGCCGCGCGGCGAACACGTCTGGCTGTCGGCGCGCGACGACCACACGGTGGCGATCTACGACACACACAGCTACGAGCGGATCGCGACACTGCCGGCGCAAAGCCCGTCCGGCATCTTCTTCACCAGTCGCGCGGCCCGTACCGGATTTTGATGAGCGCCGCCGTGCCGATCGTCGCTCTGCCGCCGCAAACGCTGGAATTCCGGCTGCTCAATGAGTTTCAGCGCAATTTCCCGCTGTCTGACCGGCCGTTCGCCGAAGTCGCGCAACGGCTCTGCAGCGACGAGGCGACTGTGCTGGCGACCGTGCAGCGCCTGCAGCAGGAAGGGGCAATCAGTCGCATCGGCGCGGTGTTCGCGCCCCGTTCGATCGGCGCCAGCACGCTGGCGGCGCTGGCAGTACCGCCAGCGCGACTGGACGAAGTGGCGGCACAGGTCAGCGCCCATGCCGGCGTCAATCACAATTACGAGCGCGAGCACCGCTACAACCTCTGGTTCGTCGCCACGGCGGCGGACGAGGCGGCGCTTGCGGTACTTCTTGACGACATACAGGACCAGACGGGCCTGCCGCCGATCGCGCTCCCGCTGGTCGAGGAATTCCATATCGACCTCGGTTTCGACCTGATTCACGGTGGCAAGACCGCGCCCGCCGCGCGCCGTTGCGAACGCCGCGAAACCAGCGGGCAGGACCGCAGCCTGATCGCCGCCCTGCAGCCCGGCCTGCCGCTGGTTGCCGAACCGTATGCCGCATTGGCTACGCAGGTTGGCATGGAAAAGTCGGCGCTGGCGGGACGGCTGCAGGATTGGCTGGCCGACGGCTGCATCAAGCGTTTTGGTGTGGTGGTGCGGCATCACGAGCTTGGCTACCGCGCCAACGCGATGGTGGTGTTCGACGTGCCCGACGGAGAGGTAGCCGCCGTCGGTAGCCGTCTTGCGCGCGAACCCGGTGTAACACTCTGCTACCGCCGCGCGCGTGACCTGCCCCACTGGTCGAAGAATCTCTATTGCATGGTGCATGGCCGCTCACGCGAAGATGTGGTGCCGGTCATCGAACGCCTGTGCGCGCTGGCCGGCTACCCCTGCGAAGCGCTGTTCAGCGTGCGGCGCTTCAAGCAGTGCGGCGCGAAATACTTTGAAGCCGCCTGAATCTGTTTCACTCGACGCGACCGACCGCGTACTCATCAACGCCTTGCAGGGCGGGTTTCCCTTGTGCGATGAACCTTACGCTGCCGTCGGCGCGGCACTGGGACTGTCCGGCGAAGAGGTGATCGCCAGATTGCAGGCACTGCTCGATCGCAAGGTGCTGACGCGTTTCGGACCGATGTACCAGATCGAAAAGATCGGCGGCGCCTTCGTGCTGGCGGCGCTGAAGGTGCCGGAAGCAGACTACGAGACGGTCGCCGCGGCCGTCAATGCGCTGCCCGAGGTTGCCCACAACTACCGTCGTGAACACTTACTCAACATGTGGTTCGTGCTCGCCACCGAAACGCCGGAGGGAATTGGCGCTGCCATCGCCAAGATCGAGGCGGCGACCGGCCTGCCTGTCTTCGCCTTCCCCAAGGAACGCGAATACTTCGTCGAAATGAAGCTCGATGCTTGACGAGACAGATCGCCGGCTGATCGTCGCCACGCAAGGCGGACTGCCGCTGGTGGCGCGACCTTACCATGCGCTGGCCGAGCAACTGGGCATCCCGGCCGCCGAGGTGCAAGCGCGCCTGCGGGCGTTGCTCGACAGCGGCGCGATCCGCCGCATCGGCGCCGTGCCCAACCACTACGCGCTCGGCTATCGCCACAACGGCATGACGGTATGGGATGTCGACGATCAGCACGTCGACGCACTCGGTGAACGGATTGGCGCACTTGCCTGCGTGACGCACTGCTATCGCCGTCCGCGCCATCTGCCCGACTGGCCTTACAACCTGTTCGCCATGGTGCATGGCCGCGATCGTGCCGAAGCCGAGGCGGGCATTGCGCAGATTGCCGCGTTGCTCGGTGCAGCCTGCCGGCGGCACGATGTGCTCTACAGCAGTCGCATCCTCAAGAAGACCGGGCTGCGCATCGCCGGCTGAAATTTATTTTTCGCCGTCCTGGATCGATGTCAGGTAGGCGAGGATGTTCTGGATATCGGACTCCGCAAGCGGCATGAGGACTCCCTTGGCCGGTTGATCCTCGTCGTGCGGACGTTCTCCCTTGCGATAGAGATCCATCTGCCGCTTGAGGTAGTTCGGGTATTGCCCGACCAACAGCGGGAAATTGCTGCGTCCCTTGCCGTCCCTGGCGTGGCAGTTCATGCACTCGCTTTGATACAGCGCGCGGCCGGCGGCGATGTCACCGGGCACCTGATCGACGGTCAGAAAGCTGCCGATCGGCACTCGCCCGTGCAGGATGTCGGCATCGTCCGTGCCCGGCGGTGGCTTGGTCGGCAGCTTGAGCGAGGACAGATAGGCGGCGATGTCGATGATGTCCTCGTCCGGCAGTTCGCGCGGCTGGGTGTAGGGCAGCATCGGGATGTTGAGCCGCTTGCGCGAACGGAATGCATAAAGCTGTTCCTCGATGTAGGCAGCCCGCTGTCCGGCCAGACGTGGATATTCGCCGTTCTTGCCTCCCTGCGCGAACTTGCCGTGGCAACCTGAACAGATGGCATGGATTTCCGCCCCGTTTTCGAGATTCTGGGCCCTGCCCAGAAAGGGCGAGAGGCATAGGAAAATCGCGAGCAGAAGCTGCCGCAGGTGCGAAAGTCGGCGTTGGCAGGACGGCGAGCAATGCTTTGGCATGCGGCGGATTGTCGCATGCCGGCAAAAAATCTTTCGCTCTGCGATGGCGGATAATTCGGACATGCAAACGCAGGACACCCACCGCTTGACGACCATTCGCCGCCGCCTCGCTCTCATGCGCTGGTGGCTCGTCGGCGGCTTGGCGTGTGCCGTCCTGTCAGTGCCGACTTTTCTCGATATCGTCCTGCCGTTGGGGCCGCTGCTGGCGTTGCTCCTGCTGATGGCCGTGTTCAACCTGGCCGTCCAGTTATGGGCCGGGGCGGAAGAGTTCCGTGCCGGCGATCTGGCGGGGCAACTGGCTGTCGATCTGGTCGCAATGGGGGTGATGCTCTACCTGACCGGTGGCGCGACCAATCCGCTGGTCTCCCTGCTGTTGTTGCCGGTCGCGGTCGCCGCATTTTCACTGCCGGCCCGCTGGGTGGCCGGTATTGCCGCGCTGGCGATCGGGTTGTATTCCTTCCTGATGCTTTATTCGCTGCCGCTGCCGATTGCCGACACCGAACGTGCTACACGGCTGCATCTGGGCGGCATGTGGCTGACCTTCGTGGTCTCCGCTGCCCTGCTGGCCTGGTTCGTCACCCGCATGACCCAGGCCTTGCGCGCGCGCGACCTGCAATTGGCCGCCGCCCGCGAGGAAGCCCTGCGTGACGCGCAGGTTGTCGCTCTCGGCCAGCTCGCCGCCGGCGCCGCGCACGAACTCGGCACGCCACTCGCGACGATGAGCGTGTTGGCCGGAGAACTGGTGTCCGATCAGCGTTTGCCGGAAGATGCGCGCGCCGATCTCGACCTCCTGCGCCGCCAGATCGGCATCTGCAAGGAGATTGTCGGCGGCTTGACGCAGAAGGCCGGTATCGAGCGGGCGAACCAACCTGTTTCGGCACGCGTATGGATCGAGGGCTTGCTCGCCCGCTGGCGCACCTTGTGGCCGAACGTGACCTGTGTGCTGGAAGTTGCACCGACCGGTGCGCCGCCGCGCATCCTTGCCGATGCCGCGCTCGAACAGGGCATCACCAATCTGCTCAACAATGCCGCGAGGATTGCACCGCAGGACATGCGCATCATCCTCGACTGGAACGAGCGAATGCTGCGCATCGCCATACACGATCGCGGGCCGGGTTTCCCGCCTGAAGTAATGCGTTGCCGGGGTGCCGAGCCATTGCCAGCCGTTGCCGATGGCAGTGGCATCGGTTTATGGCTGACACGTGCCGCTGTCGAGCGCCGTGGCGGAAGCCTGCGTCTTGAGAATGATGGCGGCGGTGTCGCGATCATCGAAATTCCTATCGGAGAATCTGCATGAACATGCGCGTGCTGGTGATCGACGACGACACCACTTTCAATACGGTGCTTTCCCGCGCGCTGACGCGGCGCGGTTACGAAGTGAATGGCGCGACGGATGCCGCGAACGCACTCGCCGTGGCGCAGGCGACGCCCCCCGCCGCCGTGGTGCTCGATCTCAACCTCGGCAGCAATTCGGGCCTGCAACTGATCCGGCCGCTGCTCGACATCGCGCCGGATTGCCGCATCGTCGTGCTGACCGGCTATGCGAGCATCACCACCGCAGTCGAGGCGATCAAGCTCGGCGCGACACAGTACTTCGCCAAGCCGATCGAGGTCGATGCGATCGTCGCCGTGTTCGATACCCCGGAAGAGTTCGAAGAGCCGGCCGAGACCGATGTTCCCAGCGACCCGCTGTCGGTCGGCCGGCTCGAGTGGGAGCACATCCAGCGGGTGTTGCACGAGCACGAAGGCAATATCTCCGCAACCGCGCGCGCGTTGAAAATGCACCGCCGCACGTTGCAACGAAAACTGGCCAAGCGGCCGTTGAAGTCATAGCGATGCCGTCCTGCCAGCGCCGACTTTTGAAAAATCGCTTGGCGAATCGGGATGAATCTGGTTAGAATGCGCGCCTTCGATTTGTCGAAGATCGATGCGCAAGACCGTGGAGTGGTAGTTCAGTTGGTTAGAATACCGGCCTGTCACGCCGGGGGTCGCGGGTTCGAGTCCCGTCCACTCCGCCAAAACACCCAAAAACGCGCCGCAAGGCGCGTTTTTACTTTCACCGCTGGAGTACCTCATGCCGGTTATTACGCTGCCCGATGGTTCCCAACGCGAATATCCGCAACCGCTGACGGTCGCCGAAGTCGCCGCCTCGATCGGCGCCGGCCTCGCCAAGGCCGCGCTGGCCGGCAAAATCGATGGGAAGCTGGTCGACACCTCCTGTCTCATCGATCGCGACGCATCGCTCGCCATCGTCACGGACAAGGATGCCGAGGGCGTCGAAATCATCCGTCATTCCACCGCGCACCTGCTGGCCTACGCGCTCAAGGATTTGATGCCGGAAGCGCAGGTCACCATCGGACCGGTGAGCGAAAATGGGTTCTACTATGACTTTGCCTGCCGGCCGCTGACGATGGAGGATCTGGCGGCGCTGGAAAAGCGCATGGCCGAACTGGCGAAAAAGGATTTTCCCGTTACGCGCGAGGTCTGGCCGCGCGACAAGGCGGTCGAGTTCTTCAAGTCGATCGGCGAGCACTACAAGGCCGAGTTGATCGCGGCGATTCCCGCCGGCGAGGATGTGTCGCTGTATCGCGAAGGCGACTTCATCGACCTCTGTCGCGGCCCGCATGTGCCCTCGACCGGCAAGCTCAAGCATTTCAAGCTGATGAAGGTCGCCGGCGCTTACTGGCGCGGTGACTCGAAGAACGCACAGCTGCAACGTGTGTATGGCACGGCCTGGGCGAAGAAGGAAGAGCTCGAAGGCTACCTGCACATGCTCGAAGAGGCCGAGAAGCGCGACCACCGGAAGCTTGGCCGCGCGCTCGACCTGTTCCATCTGCAGGACGAAGCTCCCGGCCTCGTGTTCTGGCATCCGCATGGCTGGTCGGTGTGGCAGGAGGTCGAGCAATACATGCGCAAGGTTTATCGCGACAACGGCTATCAGGAAGTGCGCTGTCCGCAGATCCTCGACCGCAGCCTGTGGGAGAAGTCGGGCCACTGGGAGCACTACAAGGACAACATGTTCACCACCGAGTCGGAGAAGCGCGACTACGCGGTGAAGCCGATGAACTGCCCCGGCCACATCCAGTTGTTCAATACCGACGTGCGTTCCTACCGTGACCTGCCGCTGCGTTACGGCGAGTTCGGTTCCTGCCATCGCAACGAGCCCTCGGGCGCGCTGCACGGCGTGATGCGCGTGCGCGGCTTCACGCAGGACGACGGCCACATCTTCTGTACCGAGGACCAGATCCAGCCGGAAGTGACGGCGTTCAACGATCTCGTGCGCCGGGTGTATGCCGATTTCGGCTTCATCGACGTCGCCGTCAAGCTGGCCTTGCGTCCGGACAGCCGCGTCGGCGCGGATGACCTGTGGGACAAGGCCGAGGAAGCGCTGCGCGCCGCCTTGCGCGCCAGCAATCTGCAGTGGGAAGAGTTGCCGGGCGAAGGTGCTTTCTACGGCCCGAAGATCGAATTCCACATCAAGGATGCGATCGGCCGCTCCTGGCAGTGCGGCACGATGCAGGTCGACTTCTCGATGCCCAAGCGCCTCGATGCCGAATACGTGGGCGAAGACAACGCGCGCCACACGCCGGTGATGCTGCACCGCGCGATCCTCGGTTCGCTCGAGCGCTTCATCGGCATCCTCATCGAAAACCACGCCGGTGCGTTGCCCTTGTGGCTCGCACCCGTGCAGGCGGTGGTGATGAATATCTCCGAAGCGCAGGCCGACTACGCCGAAAGTGTGGCGAAAAAGTTGCGGGAACTCGGTTTCCGCGTCGATTGCGATTTGCGCGGCGAAAAAATTAACTATAAAATCCGCGAACATAGCTTGTTAAAGCGGCCTTATCTCGTCGTCGTCGGCGACAAGGAAAAGGCTGCGGGGTTGGTCGCCGTACGTTCGCGTGATGCACGTGATGCCCGGGGCAATCAGGATCTCGGGCAAATGTCCCAGGATGCATTGATTGAGCGCCTGCAGCAGGAACGCGCAAGCAAGGGCGTGGCGGCCTGATTTTTCGATCATTAGGAGACTTGAACCATCGCCCAGGAAAAGACACAGCGCGTCAACGAAGAGATAACGGCCCCCTAAATTCGTTTGGTCGGGGTGGGGGGCGAACAGCTCGGCATCGTTTCAGCACGTGTAGCGCTGCAAATGGCGGAAGAGGCCGCAGTCGATCTGGTCGAGATCGCGCCGATGGCCGCCCCGCCGGTCTGCCGGTTGATGGATTTTGGCAAGTTCAAGTATCAGGAAGCGAAACGCGCCGCGGAGGCCCGCAAGAAGCAGAAGATCGTCGAGGTCAAGGAAATCAAGTTTCGTCCGGGTACGGACGAAAACGATTACCAGATCAAGATGCGCAACGTCATCAAGTTTCTCGGCGAAGGCGACAAGGCGAAAATCACTTTGCGCTTCCGTGGCCGCGAAATGGCCCACCAGGAAATCGGCATGCGCGTGCTCGAGCGGATCAAGCAGGAACTGGAAAACCAGGCTGTCGTGGAGCAGTTTCCCAAGATGGAAGGTCGCAAGCTGATCATGG
>ERZ1645187.4158-NODE-4158-length-11818-cov-8.858710_pt1 | contig 11818 bp, 11 predicted proteins | sample MGYA00575352_ERZ1645187 | MGnify/ENA primary metagenome ERZ1645187 (study PRJEB40837, sample SAMN11349314) | freshwater sediment metagenome | isolation source: river sediment | host: Sediment | place: India: Wazaribad , New Delhi | collected 2017-02-21 ... | reverse complement strand
AGGCCGGCGTGTTCACCGGCAAGGCGCTGGCCTATGGCGGCTCGCGCGCGCGGACTGAGGCGACGGGCTATGGCAACACCTATTTCGTGCAGGCCATGCTGCAGACCAAGGGCACATCCTTTGACGGCAAGCGGGTGGTCGTGTCCGGTTCGGGCAATGTGGCGATCTATACCATCGAAAAGGTGCAGTCCTTCGGCGGCAAAGTCATCGCCTGTTCGGATTCCAGCGGCTATGTCGTGGACGAGGCCGGGATCGATCTGGCGCTGCTGAAAGAGGTCAAGGATGTGCGCCGCCAGCGCATTTCGGAATATGCCAAGCTGCGCGGCCCGGGCGTGCATTTCGTGCCGGCCGACAAGGGGTCGATCTGGGATGTGGCCTGCGACGTGGCCATGCCCTCGGCCACCCAGAACGAATTGTCCGGCAAGGATGCGGCAACGCTGGTCAAGAACGGCGTGATGGCGGTGGGCGAAGGCGCCAACATGCCCTCGACCCCCGAAGCGATCCGTACCTTCCAGCAGGCGGGCGTCCTCTTCGCGCCGGGCAAGGCGGCCAATGCGGGCGGGGTTGCGACTTCGGCGCTGGAAATGCAGCAGAACGCCAGCCGCGACAGCTGGACCTTCGAGCAGACCGAGGCGCGTCTGGCCACCATCATGCGCAACATCCACGACACCTGCGCGGCGACTGCCGATGAATATGGTGCACCGGGCGACTATGTGCTGGGTGCCAATATCGCCGGTTTCGTCCGCGTGGCCGAAGCCATGCGGATGCTGGGCGTCATCTGATCCTGATGCCCCGGCCCTTCAAAGGGCCGGGGGTTGGGCCGATCCATCCCCTGCCTCGCCGCCGGTCCATCCCGGCGGCAGGTGAAAGCCGATCCGCCGGGCTGGCACTTCGGGCGCGACCTTGGGCACGGCGCGCAACATCACCGACAGTTGCGTGACATGCTGGATGAGCTGGGTTTTCATCCCCTCGTCATCGCGGCCATAGAAGGTCAGGATGTCAGGGTCGAAATAGCCAAGACCTTCGATGCGCAGCACCCCGGCGTCAGATCCGGCAAAGCCCATTGCCACCTCTTCATTGCTGTCAAGCTGGGCCTCAAAGCTGCGGATGTAGTGCACCAGCCGCTCATAGGCCCAACGGGCGGGCGATTTGTGTTCCGGTTCCGGCTCGGGCAGGTCCACCTGCGGCGCCCCCGGGGCCAAGGCCGTCTCGGCCTCATGCGCGGGCAGATCGGGCAGGCCCGTGGCCTTGTGCACGGCTTCGGCCAGTTTTGCTTCGGCGTCCGGGTCTTTCACGCTCATCATTCCACCTGTCATATCGCGCCTGCCGCGCCTTTGGGCGTGTCGCCTGCCAAAAGAGAACACGCTGCCGGCGCGACGCTGCCTGTCAAAGGGCCTGCCAGAGACAGGCCCCATCCGCCCCCAAGGAACGCGAAACCAGCCCCCGCCGCAAGAGGCAGTTGAGATGCGCCACCGCCTCGACCAGGGCCAGCCCGTATTCCGCCTCGCCGATGGCACGGCGGAAGAGCGCGGGGTAACAGCCGACCGCCGTCTGCGGCTGGCGCAGATGCTGCAGCAGCCGCTCCAGCGCCTGATGGTGGTTGTCGGTCATCTGTCCCAGCCGGAAGGGCAGGCCGGTGAAGGGCAGCTTGTGGCCCGGCAACACCAGATGGTCATCCCGCGCATGGGGCTTGAAGCTGTCGGTCGCGGTGATCCAGTCGGTCAGCGGATCAGCATCGGGTTCGGTCGCGTAGACCCCGATATTGGGCGAGATGCCTGGCAATATCTGATCGCCGCCGATCACCAGCCCATCGTCCGACCACAGCGTGATATGGTCCGGCGCATGGCCCTGACCCAGCCGCACCCGCCAGTCGCGCCCGGCCAGCCGCAGGATCTGTCCCTCTTCGACGCGGGTAAACCCCAGGGGCATGGGCGCCACCACATCGGCAAAGTTGAAGGGCCGGTCTGCCGCCCGTTTCGCCAGCATCTCGGCCGGCATTCCGGCACGGGCATAGAATTGCAGGGCCTGCGGGCCCGGCCGGTCCTGCACATCCAGCGTCAGCATCCGGGCGTAAAGCCACGCGGTGCGGGTGGTCATCAGCTCGGCCCCGCGGTCCTGAAACCATCCCGCAAGGCCGACGTGATCGGGGTGGTGGTGCGTCAGAAGCACCCGCGCCACCGGCTTGCCCGCCAAGGGGCCGGCCAGCACCGCCTCCCACAGGGCGCGGGTTTTCTTGCTGTTCATCCCGGTGTCGACGATGGTCCAGCCGTCGTCATCGGCCAGCGCATAGACATTCACATGATCCAGCGCCATGGGCAGCGGCAGGCGCAGCCACAGGATTCCGGGCGCCACTTCCACCGCCTGGCCGGGCTCGGGCGGGGTTTCGAACGGATGCCGGATCGTCATGCCTGCAAAGCCTCGGGCGTCAGGGCATAAAGCCCCGCCGCGCCCTCGCGCACCTGTGCCAGACAGGCGGCATGGTCGGGCAGAAGCCGGCGGGTGTAGAACCGCGCCAGATCGGCACGCGCAGCATCGGCCAGCGCCGCCTTGAGGTGGAAATGCCCGCCCAGAACCCGCGCAAAGGCCCGCAGATAGGGCACGGCGCCTGCGTTGCGGTCATGCCCGGCCATCGCGACCAGGGCCTCGGTCCCCTCGCGCAGCGCCTCGGCCGCGTTCCACAGGGGGGTGGCCATCTCGGGGAAGGAGGCGCGGGCCGCCTCGGCGCCGGACTGGATCTCGTCGATCAGGCGAAAGGCGGCCTCGCCCCCGTCCATCATCTTGCGCCCCACAAGGTCCATGGCCTGAATCCCGTTGGTGCCTTCATAGATCGATGTCACCCGGACATCGCGGGCAAATTGCGCCGCGCCGGTTTCCTCGATGAACCCCATCCCGCCATGAACCTGCACGCCCAGATGGGCCACCTCATTGCCGATATCGGTGCCATAGGCCTTGGCAATGGGCGTCAGCAAGGCGGCGCGGGCCTGCCAGGCCGCATCCCCGGTGGCCCGCCCCATGTCGATCGCCACGGCACAGGCCAGCGCGATCGATCGGGCGGCAAAGACCTCGGCCTTCATCTGGCCCAGCATCCGGCGCACATCGGCATGATCGATGATCGCGCCCGCGCCCAGGGGCGTCTTGCCCTGCTTGCGCTCCATCGCATAGGCCAGCGCCTGCTGGAAGGCGGCCTCGGCCACGGAAACGCCCTGCATGCCCACACCAAGGCGGGCGTTGTTCATCATGGTGAACATGGCCGCCATGCCCTTGTGGGGTTCCCCCACCAGCCAGCCCTTGGCCCCGTCATACTGCATCACCGCCGTCGGAGAGCCATGCAGGCCCAGCTTGTGCTCAAGGCTCACCACCTTGAGAGAGTTGCGCTGCCCCAGCGCGCCGGTATCGTCGGGAATGACCTTGGGAACCATGAACAGGCTGATGCCCTTGGTCCCTTCTGCCCCGTCCGGCAGACGCGCCAGAACCAGGTGGCAGACATTTTCGGTAAAGTCATTGTCACCCCAGGTGATGTAGATCTTCTGCCCGGTGATGGCATAGGTTCCATCCGCCAAAGGCTCGGCCTTGGTGCGCAGGGCGCCCACGTCAGAGCCTGCCTGCGGTTCGGTCAGGTTCATCGTGGCGCTCCACTCGCCACTGATAAGCTTGGGAATATACAGCGCCTTGATCGCCTCGCTTGCGTGATTCTCCAGGGCCTCGATCTGGCCTTGCGTCATCAGCGGGTTCAACTGCAGCGCCAGGCAAGCCGATCCCATCATCTCGTTCACGCAGGTCGCCAGCGTCAGGGGCAGCCCCATGCCGCCATGCGCCGGATCGGCGGCGATGCCCACCCAGCCCCCCGCGGTGATCGCGCGAAACCCCTCGGCAAAGCCGGGCGAGGTGCGCACCACGCCGTTTTCCAGCCGCGCCGGATGCTTGTCGCCCGCGCGGTTGAGCGGCGCGAGCGTTTCGTCGCTCAGCCGCCCGGCCTCGGCCAGAATGGCGTCGACCGTCTCGGGGCTGGCCTCTGCGAAGCGCTCGGTCGCGGCAACCGAGGGAAAGTCCACCACATGATCCAGCACGAAGCGCAGGTCGTTCACGGGGGCGCGGTAGGGCATGGCAGGCTCCGGTTGCGGCTGATGGGCAATGCTTGGCAAAATGCTTCTGGCCGGGTATGGCCTGTGCCGTCAAGCTATCGCCTTTGTCGCCTCTCGCAACCCCAACGCTGCGTCATCCATGCCCCAGACCGAAAGCCTTTCGCCCGATGCCTCGGGCCTTGCCCGCGCGGCGGCGCTTCTGGCCGAGGGGGGGCTCGTGGCCTTCCCGACCGAGACGGTCTATGGCCTTGGCGGCGATGCCACGAACAGCCTTGCCGTGGCCGGCATTTACGAGGCCAAGGGCCGCCCGCGCTTCAATCCGCTGATCGTGCATGTCGCCGATCTTGCCATGGCGCAGCGATTTGCCATCCTTGACGCCCGCGCCCATGCGCTGGCCGCGGCCTTCTGGCCCGGCCCGCTGACTCTGGTCTTGCCGCTTTTGCCCGATACAGGCCTGTCGCCGCTGGTCACGGCCGAGCTGGACACCGTCGCCATCCGAATCCCGGCCCATCCGGTGGCGCAGGCGCTGATCCGCGCCTTTGGCGGCCCCCTGGCGGCGCCCTCGGCCAACCCTTCGGGCAAGGTGTCGCCCACCCGGGCCGAGCATGTGGCGCAGGGCCTTGGCGGGCGCATCGCCGCAATCCTGGACGGCGGCCCCTGCGCTGTGGGCGTGGAATCTACCATCTTGGGCCTTGATGGCCCTGCCACACTCTTGCGTCCCGGGGGGGTTGCCCTGGAAGAGATCGAGGCCCTGATCGGCCCCGTCGCCCGGCACAAGGCAGGGGACAAGCTGACGGCACCCGGCCAGCTTGCCAGCCATTATGCGCCCTCGGCCGCGCTGCGCCTGAACGCCGGCCCCGAATCGGGGGCCATCCACATCGGCTTTGGCGCCGATACGCCCGCCGAGACGCCTCCGGGCGCGGCGACGCTGAACCTGTCGCCCGGCGGCTCCCTGCCCGAAGCCGCCGCCAACCTTTTCCACATGCTGCGCGAGGCTGACCGGCTGGCCGGTCCGGGCGGGCGGATCACCGTCGCCCCCATCCCCGACCACGGACTTGGCCGCGCCATCAACGACCGCCTCACCCGCGCCGCCGCCCCAAGGCCATAACGCGGCGCGTCACATCGCCCCCCCATGTGCGGAGGGGATTGTGGTGGAGGCATCGCCCTGACAGGCCGCGGAAACAGTCCTGCCTGGACAGGGGGTTGAGAGCACGATGCCCCGTCGCGCTGAAAACGGCGGGGGCGGGGCGGAGGAGGCGAGCGGGTCGCGGTTCCGCCATCTGGACCTAGGCGCGCGCGGCGTTCGCGGCGCTTTGCACCGGTACCGGCCGCCCCTTGATTGCTCCGGAACGTCTGATCCGGTTTCCGGTCTCGGTCCGCGCCAAGAGGCGGCTGATGGGGTAGATGCAGTGTAACCTCTTGGGCCGCGGGTTCGTCGGCCTTGGCGTCGACGATCCGGTCTGGGTGCCGATGTCTTCCCCAAGGGCCGCACGACCCGGTACGATGGTTGCGCCTAATCGATAAAGCACTGCAAACGGATCGACCTGCGTCGGGACAAGGATCGACCGGATGGTTGTCAGATCCGCCTCCCAGCCGCATGAGGTCGAGAAACTGCGTCAGGCCGGCCTGACCTTTGCGCCATAAGACCCGAAACCGACCGTAGCCGGTTGCAGCGAAAGAAGCCTGCTCTGCGCCGCCCGCTTCTTCAGCGGCCTGTCAAAGGATCGTCACCGCCGCAGGGGCCAGACCATCCACCTCCACCACACAGGTCTCGCCCCGTGCAATCGGGCCGACGCCTGCCGGCGTGCCGGTCATGATGAGATCCCCCGGCGCCAGCGCCACCAGCCGCGACAGATGGGCGATGATCCCAGCGACTGGCCAGATCATCTCGGCCAAGGCCGCATCCTGCGTAACCTTGTCGCCAACCTGGCAGCGGATGCGGCCCTGCGGCTCCGTCGCCCCTGGCCGGATCGCGCCAATCACCGCCGATTGGTCAAAGCCCTTTGACATGTCCCAAGGCCGCCGCGCCGCCTTGGCTGCCGCCTGCAGGTCACGCCGGGTCAGGTCGTTTCCGGCGGCATAGCCAAAGACCAGCGACAAGGCAGCGGCCTCGGCGACCTCGACCCCGGCGTGGCCGATGGCCACCACCAGCTCTGCCTCGTGGTGAAGGTCAGCCGTCGCGCTGGGGTAGGGGATCCGCGCCCCGCTTTCCACGACGGCATCCGCGGGCTTGGTGAAAAAGAACGGCGGTTCGGCATCCGGGTCATGGCCCATCTCGCGGGCGTGTTCGGCATAATTACGACCGACGCAGAAGATGCGCCGCACCGGGAACCGCTCGGCCCGCCCCTCGATCGCCACTGAGACCGGCGCGGGCGGAGGAAAGACGAAGGCAGTCATCGGGTCCGTCATTGGCCCAGCGTAAAGCAGGAGACGCCCTTGGCCTGCAGGCGCGAGCAGGCGATTTCCGCCTCGCGCTGGGTCAGGCCCAGCACATTCGCGTCAAACCCCTTGTTGCCGCGCACCACCTTGCGCAGGCCAGCGCCCAGCGTCGCCCCTTCAGCCAGCACCGTCTTGGTCAGGAAGCGGTCTGCCTCGCCCATACTGGAGAACCGGCCAACCGTAACGCCATAGTGCCGCCCGCCCGAGGTCGAAACGGTCACCACCTCGGTTTCCGCAACGGGCTCGGCCGCGGCAACCGCGGGTTCGGGTTCGGGGGCGTCATAGATCGGGGCCTGACGTTTCGGCGGGCGCGGGGCGACGGCCACCAGCGCAACCTTGGTTTCGGCCGCAGGGGCCGCGATCACCGTCAACTCCTGCGGAGCACTCTCTTCGGCCAAGGCCACGGCCTGGCCTTCAAGACCGTCGGCAGGGGCCGTCGGTGCGGTGGCTTCGGCCAGTGCGCCGGCAATGCTGTCCTGCATGGCGGCCACGGCCTCGCCCGCCGCCTCGCCCTGCTCGGGCCGCGCCATGGGCCGGGGCGAGGTGGCAACCGCCATCTGCACGCGCAGCGTCTTGGCGGCCCCGCCTTCAACCTCGGGCAGGGCCTCGTCAGTCTCGGCCCCGGCAATCAGCGCCTCGTCATCGGCAGGGGCGACCTTGGTCGGCGGCTCCTCGGCCACGTTCTTGCCCGCCTTGCGGAAGCCAAGGTCCAAGAGGTCAGCCATCCTGGCGTTGCGGTCGGCGGTGGATTTGCCGCCGAAGACCGTGGCGATGATCCGCACACCGTTCCGCTCGGCGCTGCCGGTCAGGTTGAAACCGGCCGCATCGGTATAGCCGGTCTTGATGCCGTCGGCGCCTTTGTAGGCGTCAAGAAAGCGGCGGTTGGTGTTGCGCACCTCGGCCATGCCCGCATCGGTCGTGCGGCGCGAGAAGATGTTGTAATACTGCGGGAAGTCGTAAAACAGGTGCCGGCCCAGGATCGACATGTCGCGCGTGGTCGACAGATGCCCCTTCGCCGTCAGCCCGTTAGCGTTCTTGAAGGTGGTGTTCTTCATGCCAAGGGCCTTGGCCGTCTTGGTCATGCGGGCGGCGAATTTCTCGGTGCTGCCGCCGATATGGTCGCCGATGGCGCTGGCCGCGTCATTGGCCGATTTCACCGCCGCGGCGCGAATCAGATAGCGCAACTGGATCTTCTGCCCCGCCTTCAGCCCCAGACGCGAAGGCGGCTGGGCGGCGGCGTTCTTTGACACCGTCACCATCGTGTCCAGCGAGAGCCGGCCGCGTTCGATTTCCTCGAAGGCGATGTAAAGCGTCATCATCTTGGTCAATGAGGCCGGGTGCAGCCGGGTATCGGCGTTTTCCGAATACAGCGTCTCGCCGGTGCGGGCATCCATCACATAGGCGGCATAGGGTGCTGCCTTTGCTTCGGGCGGGGCCGAACAGGCCGCCACAACGGCCACGGCCGCCACAGCCAGGAACCTTTGGACATACTGCCCCAGACGGAGCGTCATGGCCTTGCCGATCATGTTCTGCCTCATCGCCCCATTCTGCTGGGGCCTTATATGTTCTAGGGCGAACTCTAGCACGCGATACGTGAACGGAAAACCCCTTTGTATCAAGGGGTTTCGCTGCAAACCTCAGAGTTGCATTTTGCACGCAGTGCGCGAGAGGCCACTATCCATTGTGGGGGGTGGCCAGTCGTTCCACCAGATCGGGCAGGCCTGACAGGTCGACCATCTCGTGAAAACGGCTGTGGCCATGGGGCGGGTCGGCGCGTTCAAGTGCCCAGGTCAGGCCATGAGGGACATGCACGCCCCATCCCCCCGCCTCCAGCATGGGCAAGACGTCGGACTTCAGCGAATTGCCCACCATCACCCCCTGATCGGCGCCGGTGCCATGGCGGGCAAAGGCGGCGCGATAGACCTCGGGCGTCTTGTCCGACACGATTTCCACGCCGTCGAAGAGATCGCCCAGACCTGACTGCGCCAGCTTGCGCTCTTGATCCATCAGATCGCCTTTGGTGATCAGCACCACCCGATACTCGGCCGCCAGGGCTGTCACGGTGGCGCGGGCATGGGGCAGAAGGTGCACGGGGTGTTCCAGCATCTCGCGCCCGGCGGCCAGAATCTCGCCGATCACCGAGGCCGGAACCTGCCCGGCCGAAACCTCGATCGCGGTTTCGATCATCGACAGCGTGAAACCCTTCACGCCAAAGCCGTAATGGCCCAGGTTGCGCCGTTCGGCGGCCAAAAGCCGGTCGTGCAGGTGGTCGGGGTCGGAATGGTCGGCCAGAAGGGCTGCGAACCGCTCTTGCGTCAGCCGGAAGAAGGTTTCGTTGTGCCAAAGCGTGTCGTCGGCATCGAATCCGATGGTGGTCAGCATGGGGAACTCCTGTGCCGGCAGCCTTTGCGGGCCGGGGGCCTTTTCGCAAGCGGGATTTCCGCTATATTCGTCAACACGACCAGAAATCGCGATTCCTGAAACGAGGCCCCGGTGGCATTCAAGCCGTTCACATTGTCGGAAAAGGAAGGCGGCTCGGGGGATGGACCGGACGCCGGCCTGCTGACCAAGACCAAGACCCGAACGCAGCGCCCGCCGCTGTACAAGGTGATGCTGCTGAATGACGACTACACGCCGATGGAGTTCGTCGTTCACATTCTTGAGCGGTTTTTCGGGCTGAACCACGCCCAGGCTTTCGAGATCATGCTGACGGTTCACAAGAAAGGCCTCGCGGTGGTCGGCGTCTTTTCTTATGAAATCGCCGAAACCAAGGTGGCGCAGGTGATGGATTTCGCCCGCCGCCACCAGCATCCGCTGCAATGCACCATGGAAAAGGAGTAGGCCGTCAGGCCCCCGCCCATGCGATCTGCCCGATTGGAAATGGCGCTCGATGGCGGCGCCTTTGTGTTGCCGCCCGAAGGCGACATCGCCGTTCTTGCGCCGCAAGCGGGGGATGACCTGTCGGCCCTGCCCAAGGCGCGGGTGGTGGTGCTGACCGGCTTCAAGCCCGACCATGACCATTTTCAGCGCCTTGGCTACCGGATGGAGACGCAGGCGGCGACGGCTGCCGTGGTCTGCCTGCCCCGCGCCAAGGCCGAGGCGCTGGCCCTGATCGCGCGGGCCTTTGCCCTGCTGCCTCCGGGCGCGCCAGTGCTGGTGGACGGGCAAAAGACCGACGGGCCCGAGGCCATCTTGAAACTGGCCCGCGCGGCGGCAGTGTCGCATGGCGAGGTGATCTCGAAGGCCCATGGCAAGGCCTTTGTCCTGACAGCCGGACCCGTGCCCGAAGGTTGGGCAGCCGCCCCGCGTGTCGTCGAGGGGGGCTTTGTCACCCGGCCAGGGGTGTTCTCCGCCGATGGGCCCGACCGCGGCTCGGTCCTTTTGGCCGCGGCGCTGCCTGCCAAGCTCAAGGGTCGGGTGGCGGATCTGGGCGCGGGCTGGGGCTATCTTGCCCGGGCGATTCTGGCGCGTGAAGGTGTTGACGCGCTGGATCTGGTCGAGGCCGACCGTGAGGCGCTGGACTGCGCGCGCGACAACATCGCCGATCCGCGCGCGGCCTTCCATTGGGCCGACGCCACCACCTTCAAACCCGCGCGGCCCTGGGATGCGGTGGTGATGAACCCGCCCTTCCACACCAGCCGCGCCGCCGATCCCGGCCTGGGACTGGCCTTCATCCGCGCCGCCCATCGCGGGCTTTTGCCGACGGGCGTGCTGTGGATGGTCGCCAACCGGCATCTGCCCTATGAGCCGGTGCTGACCAGCCTGTTCCGAACGGTGGAGGACATTGGCGGCGACGCCGTCTTTCGCCTGACCCGCGCCGCCCATCCGATCCGCGGGCGCTGAGCTTTCGAAAGGTATCTGCATGTCCTTTTCCATCACGGGCAAGACCGCCATCGTGACCGGAGCCGCCAATGGCATCGGTCTGGCCATCGCGCGCCATTTTCTGGATCGGGGCGCAAATGTGATGTTCGCCGACATCGACGAGGCCCGGTTGGAAGACGAAATCGGCGCCGAGGCCCGCGCGGACGGCCCGGTGCGGATGTTCGCCGGCGATCTGCGGCAGAAGCTGACCATCGCCAATCTCTTGTCGGCCACGATCGACGCCTTTGACCGGGTGGATATTTTAGTGAACGCCAGCCGCATGATGCGGGTGTCAGACCCGTTGAAGGTGGAAGAAGACGCGGTGGACGAGATGCTGCAGCAGAACCTGATGACCAGTCTGCGCCTTAGCCAACTGACGGCCAAGCGCATGATCAAGCAGGCCGAGGCGCTGGGCGAGACCGACGAAACCCTGCCGACGGCGGGCAGCATCATCAACCTGTCGTCGATTGCCGCAAGTCGCACGCAGCCCTGCCTTCTGGGCTATTCCATCGCCTGTGCGGCGGTGGATCAGATGACACGCTCGCTGGCGGTGGCGCTGGCGCCAAAGGGGATCCGGGTGAATGCGGTTGCCATCGGATCGGTGCTGTCGGGCAGCCTGCAGGCCGCGCTGCGCGATCAGCCCGACTGGCGCGGCGTGATCGAGGCGGGAACCCCCCTTGGCCGCATCGCCCCGGCCTCGGAGCTGGTCGAGACGGTGCAGTATCTGGCCTCGGATGCCGCGTCTTTCCTGACGGGGCAGGTGCTGACGGTGGACGGCGGGCGCAGTCTTTTGGATGCGGCCCCGGCCACGGCGCATTAGGGCAGGGTCACTCGGGGTATTTTGCCCGGCAGGCGGCGATCACAGCCTCGGCGGCCTTGGCAAGACCGGCGCGCTTGGCCTTCAGGCTTTTCAGCTTGGCGGCCTCGGCGTTCAGGTCCAGCGCCACTTCTTGCCGCACGGTGACCGGCACCTGATCAAAGCACATCCGGCTGGCGGGCTGCGGGTTTTCCTCGGTCGGAAGGGGAGTGCAGTCGATCCAGCGCGGTTCGTACCGGGTCACCGTCTCATAGCCATAGCCGCGGGCAAGGTTGCCTTCGGTCTGGCGGATCAGCCGGTCGACCACCTGCAGATCGCGGGTATTGGCGCTGATGCATTGTTCCTGCGGGGTGCCGCAGGCGGCCAGCAGAACAAGCGGGACAAGGAGCAGGCGTTTCATGGGCGACTCGCGGCAACAGGGGTTTGGGGTCTTGTACGCCCTGTCTATACGCCCTGTCCGCGCCAATGTCATATCAACTGCGTTGAGCCGTCACGCCGCCGATGCTAGGCAAGGCGAAAGAACAAGGGGGTTGCCGATGACCACAGACTTCACCGCCCGCAAGGCCGAGGCCGCCGCCTGGTTCCGCGCCCTGCGCGATCGCATCGTGGCCGCCTTCGA
>ERZ1645187.4157-NODE-4157-length-11819-cov-9.912105_pt1 | contig 11819 bp, 9 predicted proteins | sample MGYA00575352_ERZ1645187 | MGnify/ENA primary metagenome ERZ1645187 (study PRJEB40837, sample SAMN11349314) | freshwater sediment metagenome | isolation source: river sediment | host: Sediment | place: India: Wazaribad , New Delhi | collected 2017-02-21 ... | reverse complement strand
GCGGGGGGGGCGGGGGGGGGGGCGGCGCAGGCGGCGGGCGTGAGCATCGCCGCGCCGTACCGCCACTTCAGCGACCGCGCGGCGCTGCTGGCGGCGGTGCTGGCCGAGGGCTTCGACGGCCTGGCCGCGCACACCCAGGCGGCGCGCCAGGCCGCGCCGGATGCACGCGCGGCGCTGCTGGCGGTGGGCCTGGCCTATGTGGATTTCGCGCGCCAGCGGCCCGCGGTGTACCGGCTGATGTTCAGCCCCGAGTGCGACAAGGCCAACCACCCCGCGCTGATGGCGGCCGGCGACCGCGCGCTGGGCGTGCTGCTGGGCGCGGTGGCCGACGTGCAGGCCGCGGGCCTGATCGACGCGCCGCAGGTGCAGCCGCTGGCGCTGGCCGGCTGGTCGCTGTCGCACGGTCTGGCCACGCTGCACGCCGACGGCATGTTCGCGGGCAAGATCCCCGGCGCGCTGGAGGACAACGCGCGGGCGGTGATGGAACTGCTGCTGTCGTCGGTGCTGCGCGCGGCGCCGGGGCGCAGATCAGGGGCAGCCCCGCTTCATGGAACGAAGAGGCAGGATACTCCCCCTATTCCTATCCGCTAGCGCCCTTCAGACAAGCGCTGGAAGTCGATACTCCCCTGTTTTTCTATCAGGATGCGCTGCATCGGGGCGCCGCGGGGCCGCGCCCCGACCCATCTCAACGGCGCGGCGCGCCAAAGTCCAGCGGCAGGCCGACGTAGTTCTCGGCGATCGTCGTCAGCCCGGCTTCGGAGTGCATCAGGTAGTCCAGCTCGGCGTGCTGGAACTTCTCGGTGATGCGCTCGTCGTGCGGGAAGCGGTGCATCAGCTGCGTGAACCACCACGAGAAGCGTTCGGCGCGCCAGATGCGGCCCAGGCACTTGCGCGAGTAGTCGTCGATGCCGGCCTCGCTCTTGTCCTTGTAGAACTCGACCAGCGCGTCGTACAGGTACTTCACGTCGGTGGCCGCCAGGTTCAGGCCCTTGGCGCCGGTGGGCGGCACGATGTGGCCGGCATCGCCCGCCAGGAACATGCGGCCAAAGCGCAGCGGCTCGGTGACGAAGCTGCGCAGCGGGGCGATGCTCTTCTCAAGGCTGGGGCCGGTGACGAGCTTGGCGCGCGCCTCGTCGTCCAGGCGCAGCTTCAACTCCTGCCAGAACGCGTCGTCGCTCCACTCCTCGACCTTGTCGGTCAGCGGCACCTGCAGGTAGTAGCGGCTGCGCGTCTTGCTGCGCTGGCTGCACAGGGCAAAGCCGCGCTCGGAGTTGACGTAGATCAGCTCGTCGCTGACCGGCGGCGTGTCCGCCAGCAGGCCCAGCCAGCCGAAGGGGTAGACCTTCTCGAACTCGCGGATCGCCGAGCGCGGCGCGCTGGCGCGGCACACGCCGTGAAAGCCGTCGCAGCCGGCGATGAAGTCGCAGTCGATGCGGTGCGTGAGGCCGTCCTTCTCGTAGGTGACATAGGGCTTGGCGCTGTCGAAGTCGTGCACCTGGGTGTTCTGCGCTTCGTAGATGGTGGCCAGGCCCGCCGCCTGGCGCGCGTCCATCAGGTCGCGCGTCAGCTCGGTCTGGCCGTAGACCATCACGTTCTTGCCGCCGCTGTACTTGTTCAGGTCCACGCGGTGGCGCTGACCGTCGTACAGCATCTCGATGCCGCCATGCACCAGGCCTTCCTTGTGCATGCGCTCGCCCACGCCGGCCTCGTCCATCAGGTCGATGCAGACCTGCTCCAGGATGCCGGCGCGGATGCGGCCCAGCACGTAGTCGCCGCTGACGCGCTCGACGATCATGGCGTCGATGCCGGCCTTGTGCAGCAACTGGCCCAGCAGCAGGCCGGACGGACCGGCGCCGACGATGGCGACCTGGGTGCGGGTGGTGGTCATGTGATCGATCTCCTCTTGTATTGGGCGCAACCCCGGCGGGGCCGCTGGGCGGGTGACAGCCTTCAAGCATAGGGCAGCGGCCCCCACGCATCCAGCGTGGACGGCGCAGCGATGCGCGATGATCGAACAGGGTGTGCGATCATCGTACAAGCAGTTGCCTGTGGCGGCGCTTTGTGTGGGAGCGGGCCTGCCCGCGACGGGCGTCTCGCCGGCAGCAAGCACTTCATCGCGGGCCAGCCCGCTCCCACAACTGGAACGCAGGAAACGGAGACCTCCCCATGCCCATCGCCCACGCCGACTACGTGGCCGGACTGGCCAAGGGCCTGGCCGTGCTGGAGTGCTTCGGCACCGAGCGCCAGCGCCTGAACACCACGCAGGCGGCCGAGCGCGCTGGCCTGACACGCGCCGCCGCACGGCGCCACCTGCTGACGCTGGCGCACCTGGGCTATCTGGAGACGGAGGACGGCCAGTTCTGGCTCAGCCCGCGCGTGCTGCGCTTTTCGGGCGCCTACCTGGCTTCGGCGCGGCTGCCCCGCGTGATCCAGCCGACGCTCAACCGTCTGGCCGCCGAGACGCAGGACGTGTACTCGGCCGCGGTGCTGGATGGCGACGAAGTCGTCATCGTGGCGCGCAGCGCCGGCCTGGCGCCGGTGAACCCGATGCTCGCCTACGGGCGCCACTTGGGCGCACGATTGCCGGCGCACGCCACCTCCACCGGTCGCGTGCTGCTGGCGGCGTTGCCGCGCGCCGATCTGGCGGCGTGGCTGAAGGGGCGTGAGCTGCGCCGCCTCACCGCCCACACCGTGACGGCGCCGCGCGCCTTCCGCGCGCTGCTGGCCCAGGTGGCCGAGCAGGATTACTGCGTGGCCGCCGACGAGCACGAACTGGGCGTGCATGCGGTGGCGGTGCCGCTGCGCACGCGACAGGGGCAGACGGTGGCGGCGCTGAATGTGGTGCTGGCACCGGGGCGGTTGAACGATGCGGCGCTGGCCGGCGAGATCCTGCCGCGCTTGCGCGAAGCCGCTGGGGAAATTCGGCAGCTGCTATGAATGCAATAGCTGTCAGCGCTTGACAGCAGGGCGTCGAATGCCGATTTCTCTTATGGGCTCGTGGGGCGAGGCGCTTGTCGGAGCGGCCTTGGCCGCTATCAGCGTGTCGATGGCAGCAGGCGCTGCATCGTGGGCAAGCCCGCTCCCACAACCCTGTTCACGCAACGCGGGGCGCCGAACGATCAGCCTCTTCAAACGCCCAGATGCTGTGTCAGCAATTCAGGCTGCGCGCGCAGCGCATCCGACGTGCCCTCGAACACCACCTCGCCCTTGACCAGGATGACGTTGCGGTCGGTGATCTGGGTGACGTGTTTCCAGTTCTTGTCGACGATGATGCTGCTGATGCCGCTGTCACGGATCAGGCCGCAGATGCGCCAGATCTCGCGCGCGATCAGCGGGGCCAGGCCCTCGGTGGCCTCGTCGAGGATCAGCACGTCGGGGTTGGTCATCAGCGCGCGGCCGATGGTCAGCATCTGCTGCTCGCCACCCGACAGCTGCTGGCCGCCATGGCCCAGGCGCTCCTGCAGGCGCGGGAAGGTCTCCAGCACGCGCTCGTAGGTCCAGTCGCGCTGGCCGCGCGTGCCGGGGCGGGCGGCCATCTTCAGGTTCTCGACCACGCTCAGATTGCCGAAGATGCCGCGCCCCTCGGGCACGTAGGCCACGCCGAGCTGTGCGATCTCGTAGGGCGGGCGGCCGGTCATCGGCTTGCCCATCACCAGCACGCCGCCGCGCCGGGGCTTGACCAGGCCCATGATGGACTTCAGCAGCGTGCTCTTGCCCATGCCGTTGCGGCCCATCAGGCCGATGGTTTCGCCGCGCCGCACCTGGAAGTTGACGCCCTTCAGGATGTGGCTGGCGCCGTAGTAGGTGTGCAGGTCGATGGCGTGGATCAGCAGGTCGGGGTCGTGCCCGTGGCGCGTGGTCGGCGCGGTGTTGTGCGAGCGCGGCGCCAGCGGATTGTTGGGATCGTCCTGGCGGTTGGCGTTGGCATGCGTCGCCATGTCAGTGTTCCTCCCCAAGATAAGCCGCCTGCACGCCGCGGTCGGCGCGGATGGCAGCTGGTTCGCCGCTGGCGATCACCGTGCCGTTGACCATCACCGTCAGGTGGTCGGCCAGCGCGAAGATGGCGTCGATGTCGTGCTCGACCAGCATCATGGCGTGGTGGGGCTTCAGGCGCAGCAGCAACTCGACCATGCTTTCGGCCTCGGCCACGCCCATGCCGGCCAGCGGCTCGTCGAGCAGCAGCACCTGCGGGTCGGTGGCCAGCGTCATGGCGATCTCGAGCTGGCGCTGCTCGCCGTGGCTGGCGGCACCGGCGATGAAGTCGCGCCGGGCGGTCAGGCCGGCCAGTTCCAGCGCCTTCTCTGCGCGCTCGTTCACGGCGGCGTCATGGCGCGCGCTCTGCAGCCAGCGCACCGGGTTGAAGGGCTGCTGCGCCGCACGCGACTGCGCGGCCAGGCGCACGTTCTCCCACACCGTGAAGGGCAGAAAGATGTTGGTCTTCTGGTAGCTGCGGCCCAGGCCGCGGCGCGAGATCTGCTCGGGCGCCGCGCTGGTGATGTCGTGCGTGCCCAGCGTGATGCTGCCGCTGGTGGGCGGCAGATCGCCCGAGAGCAGGTTGGTCAGGGTGGACTTGCCGGCGCCGTTGGGGCCGATGACGACGTGGATGCGGTCGCGCCACAGATCGACCGAGACGTCGTTGACGGCGGCGAGGCCGCCGAAGCGCTTGGTCAGGTTCTTCGCGGAAAGCAGGACCTCACTCATGGTCTGCTCCCTTGCGGCCAAAGCGCTCCATCAGGCCCAGCAGGCCGCGCGGCGCGAAGATGATCACGGCCACGATGAACAGGCCCATCCACAGCTGCCAGTGCTTGCCCAGGCGGAAGCCGCCGACGGTGGGCAGGTCCTTGAACAGCTCCAGCATGAACTCGAACGCGAAGGCGCCGACGATGGCCCCGGCAAAGTTGCCCATGCCGCCCAGGATGACCATCATGATGGCGTGCGCGCTCATGTGAAAGCCCATCAGTTCGGGGTTCACGAAGCCCGTCTGCGCGCCCCACAGGTAGCCCGCCAGCCCGGCCAGCGCGCCGGCCAGCGTGAAGGCGGTGAGCTTGTAGCTGAAAGACCCGAAGCCCACGGCACGCATGCGGTGCTCGTTCACGCGGATACCGGCCAGCGCGCGGCCGAAGGGGCTCCACAGCAGGCGGCGCAGGAACACGTACACCAGCACCAGGCAGGCCAGCACGAAGTAGTAGAAGACCTTCTTGTTCTCCAGGTCGAACAGGGCGGCGTCGGGCTTGAAGTTGATGTACACGCCGTCGGAGCCGCCCAGCCTGAGCGGCAGCAGGCCGAGGAAGTTCAGCTCCTTGTTGTCGAACACCAGGTAGAACAGCATCTGGGCGAACGCCATCGTCACCATGATGAAGTAGATGCCGCGCGTGCGCACCACGAAGAAGCCGATGACCAGGGCGAACAGGCCAGCCACCGCCACGGCGGCGGGCAGTGTCCACCACAGGCTCACCGGGCCGTTGTCGGACGACATCAGCGCCAGCGCGTAGCCGCCCAGGCCGAAGAAGGCCGCATGGCCCAGCGACACCAGGCCGGTGACGCCCTGCAGCAGATCGAGGCTCATGGCGAAGATGGCCAGGATCATCATGCGCGCCACCATCTGCTGGTAGAACTCGCTGCCGACGAAGGGAAACGCAGCCAGCGCGACGAAACCGAGCAGCAGCACGAACTGGATGCTGCGCGGCAGCGCTTCGAGGTTGGACTTGGGGGCGCTCATGAGCCACCGCCCGGCCGCCCGAAGGTGGCGAAGGCCCCACGCAACCGTGGAGCGCGTTGCAAGCCTGCGCGCTGGGGCAGCGAACCACACGAAGTGGGGAGCGTGGGGGCACGTTTCATTGCTTGAACAACCCTTCAGGTTTCCACAGCAGCACCGCCGCCATCAGCATGTAGACCAGCATGCCCGCCACCTGCGGCAGCAGCACCTTGCCGAAGGTGTCGACAAAGCCCACCAGCAGCGCCGCGATCAGCGCGCCGCGCACCGAGCCGATGCCGCCGATCACCACCACCACGAAGCACATGATCAGCACCGACGAGCCCATGCCGGGGTAGACGCTGGAGATGGGCGCCGCGATCATGCCCGCCACCGTGGCCAGCGCCACGCCGATGGCGAACACCACGGCGTGGATCAGCTTGATGTTGATGCCCAGCGACTCGGTCATGTCGCGGTTGAAGGCGCCGGCGCGGATCTTCATGCCCAGGCGCGTCTTGTTGATCAGCAGGTACAGGCCGATGGCCAGCAGCACGCACACCGCCATCATGAACAGACGGTAGTGCGGGTAGGACAGGGTTTCGGTCAGCGGCACCGAGCCGGTCAGCAGCGGCGGCACCGCCACGCCGTGCACGTCGTCGCCCCACAGCAGCGAGCGTGCTTCTTCGAAGATGTAGATCAGCCCGAAGGTGAGCAGCACCTGGTCGAGGTGGTCGCGGTGGTAGAAGTGGCGGAACAGCAGGCGTTCCAGCACCAGGCCGAACACGACCGACAGCGCGGTGCCCACCAGGATGGCGGCGGTGAAGCTGCCGAGCTGCGACGACAGCGCGAACGCCAGGTAGGCGCCCAGCATGTAGAAGCTGCCGTGCGCGAGGTTGACCACGCCCATGATGCCGAAGATCAGCGTCAGGCCGGCGGCCAGCATGAACAGCAGCAGCCCGTACTGCACGCTGTTCAGCGTCTGGATGAGGAAGTTGGCGAAGTCCACGGCGAGAAGAAAGAGAAAGGCGACGGACTTTTTTTACCCGACGCGTATGACGGAGCAAGCGTTCAGAAGGCCGCGGAGCAGGCCATGCAAGTGGCACCGTGGCCGGACCTGCGCCGGCCACTGGTGTCGTCCCCCTTGCGCAGCAAAAGGGGGAAGGCGCGTCAGCGCCTCAGGGGGGTTCAACCCAGCTTGCACCCGGCGGCCGAATCAGCCACCGCCTTCTGCGCCACGCCCAGCACCTTGTTGTCGCCCTTTTCGACCACGCGCAGGTACATGTCCTGCACCGGGTTGTGGGCACGGCTCATGGTCCACTTGCCGCGCGGGCTGTCGATGACGGCCGTTTCCATGGCCTTGTACAGCGCGGCCTTGTTCGACAGGTCGCCCTTGACCGCGTCGGCGCCGCGCAGCAGCAACTGGCCGGCGTCGTAGCCCTGCACCGCGTACACGTCGGGCTGCAGCTTGAACTGGCCGGCATAGGCGGCGCGGAACTGGTTGTTGCGCGGCGTGTCCAGCGAGTCGGCGTAGTGCATGGTGGTCATCACGCCCTCGGCGGCCGGGCCGGCGGCCTGGATCACGCCCTCGGTCAGGAAGCCGGAGCCCCACAGCGGAATCTTGCCCTGCAGGCCGGCCGCGGCGTAGTCGCGCATGAACTTGGCGGCACCCGCACCGGCAAAGAAGCAGGCCACGGCGTCGGGCTTGAGGCTGGCGATCTCGGTCAGCAGCGCCTGGAACTCGACGTTGGGGAAGGGCAGGCCCAGTTCCTTCACGATGGTGCCGCCGGCCTTGGTGTAGCTGTCCTTGAAGCCCTCGAAGGCCTCGTCGCCCGCGGCGTACTTCCAGGTGATCCACACGGTGCGCTTCAGACCGCGCTCCATCATCGGCTTGCCCAGCGCGCTGGTCGGCTGGCTGTTGGTGAAGCTGGTGCGGAACACGTTGGGCGCACACAGCGCGCGCGTGGCGGCATGCACGCCGGCGTTGGGGATGATGTTGAGCACGCCGGAATCGCGCGCCACGCGCTGGATGCCCATCTGCACGCCCGAGTGCACGGTGCCGATCAGCACGTCCACCTTGTCGCGCTGCACCAGCTTCTGCGCGTTCTCGACGCCCTTGGACGGCTCGGACTCGTCGTCCACCTTCACCCACTCGATCTCGCGCCCGCCCAGCTTGCCGCCTTTTTCGGCGATAGCCATGCGCACGCCGTTCTCGATGGCCACGCCCAGCTGCGCGAAGGTGCCGGTGTAGGGCAGCATGAAGCCGATCTTCACCTTGCTGCCCTGGGCACGCACGATCTCGGGCAGCAGCAGGCCGGCCGAGCTGGCGCCGACGACGGCAGCGCTGCGGGAGAGCATCAGACGGCGGCTGAGACCGCGGGCTTGAGCTGTCATGGCGAAACTCCTTTAGATGTCAAGTAATGGCGGCAATTGTGAAACAGGAAGCGCTCAGCACCACCCCGGCTTACCCTGAAACGATGCGCGTGTGCATGAGAACCAAGGCAGCAGCAATGTGAACTAAATTGCCTGTTCGCACGCAGTATAGTTCACGTTCCGGGCCGAAATCTCAGGGTTTTCCATGCACGCAGGCACGAAAAACGGCCCGCCAGGGCCTTGAACGGGGCCTTGCCCCCGGATCAGGGGGTGAACAGGGCGGCCAGTTGCCGGCGGTCGCGCCGGTCCTTCCAGTGCCAGACTTCGCGCCCTTCCAGGCTGAGCGGGCCCCAGACCGCGATGGCGCGGCCGTCGCCGCAGCCCACCACCTTCAGGCGCGACAGGTCCAGCGGCGCCTTCCTGAAGGTGCCGCCCGAGATGGCGGTGCGCAGGTTGGCCTCGAGCACCGGGCCGACCTCGGCCGGCGCCTCGTCGGGCACCACGAACACCTGGCGGTGGCTGTCGCTCTGCAGCCGCTCGTTGACCAGCGGCTGGCCGCGCTCGTCGGGCTGCAGGCCGGCTTCCAGCAGCCAGGCGGGCGTGCCGGCGCCGCCGGCCAGCAGCGGGGCATCGCACACCAGCGTGGCGCCGCTGGCCAGTTGCAGGGCGCGGCCGTCCATGCCGATGCACTGGTCCTGCAGCACGGTGATGTTCAGCGCCTTCAGGCGTGCCAGCACGCGCCGCTGCAGGGCGGGCAACTGGTCGGCCAGCAGCGGCGCCTCGCCACCCACCAGGGTGACGCGGCTGCCGTGCGGCGTGGCCAGCGCGTGCGCCACGGCCATGGCCAGTTCGATGGCGGGCACGCCGTCGCCCACCACGGCCACCTGCAGCGCGCGCTCGCGCGCCAGCGCCTGCAGTTGCGGCCACAGCTGCACGAAGGTCTCCAGTGGGCGGGTGAACAGCGCATTGCGGCGCGCACCGGGCATGACGGCCTCGACGGCGTCGCGGTCCACCGCGGGCTCGACGTTGACCGACAGCACGTCGTAGGGCACGGCATCGCCGCTGCTCAGCTGCACGCGCCGGCCGGCGGGGTCGAGCGAGATCACGTGCGCCGGCACGAAGTGCGCGCCGCTGGCTTCCACCAGCCCGTCGAGCGCGATGCGCAGGTCTTCCAGTACGTAGTCGCCGGCCACGTAGCCGGGCAGCATGGCGGATTCGATGTAATAGGGATGCGGTGCCACCAGGGTGACGTTCATGTCGCCAGTGCCCTGGCGGGCCAGCGACTTCAGAACCTGCAGGTGGGCGCGTCCGGCGCCCAGCAGCACCAAGTGTTTCCGGGAGGGATTCACGGTCATGCGGGGAGTGTATCGAGTGAATGGGGCTCAACCCTGCGTCGCCTGCGGCGCCTTGCCCTCGAGGGGACAACGCCAGTGGCCGGTACAAGCCCGCTCCACGGCGTTTCCGGGGTGGCCTGCGCCGCGGCCATCGGATTTTGTTGTTGCAAACCTTGCGGTTGGATACCGATTACCGTCAGCCGACCAGCGCCTGGGCGAATTCGCGCGCCTTGAAGGTCTGCAGGTCTTCAAGCTTCTCGCCCACGCCGACGAAGTAGACGGGGATGGGCTTTTCGCGCGCGATGGCGCACAGCACGCCGCCCTTGGCGGTGCCGTCGAGCTTGGTCACGATCAGGCCGGTGAGTTGCGCCGCCTCGTCGAAGGCCTTGACCTGCGCCAGCGCGTTCTGCCCGGTGTTGCCGTCGATCACCAGCAGCACCTCGTGCGGGGCGGTGATGTCGGCCTTGGTCACCACGCGGCGGATCTTGGTCAGCTCCTCCATCAGGTGCTTCTGCGTCGGCAGGCGGCCGGCGGTGTCGACCAGCACCACGTCCTTGCGGCGCGCGCGGCCGGCGCCCACGGCGTCGAAGCTCACGGCCGACGGGTCGGCGCCCTGCTGGCTGATGAGCTCGACCTGGGTGCGGTCGGCCCACACGGCCAGCTGCTCGCGCGCCGCGGCGCGGAAGGTGTCGGCCGCCGCCAGCAGCACGCTGGCGCCAGCGTCGGCGAAATGCTTGGTCAGCTTGCCGATGCTGGTGGTCTTGCCGGCGCCGTTGACGCCGGCCACCATGATCACGGTGGGGTGGTACACGCCCACCACCAGCGTCTTTTCAAGCGGCGCCAGCATGTCGGCGATGGCGTCCTGCAGCAGGGTCTTGACCTGTGCCGGGTCGGTGGCGCGCGCTTCCTTCACGCGGCGGCGCAAGTCATTCAGCAGGAACTCGGTCGCCGGCACGCCGGCATCGGCCATCAGCAGCGCGGTTTCCAGGTCTTCGTACAGCGCCTCGTCGATCTGCGTGCCGGTGAAGACGGTGGTGATGCTGCTGCCGGTGCGCTTCAGGCCCGTCTTCAGCCGGTCCATCCAGCCCACGCGCGCGGCTTGCGCGGTGGCGGTGGTGGGCACCAGTTCAAGGTCTTTTTCGGCGATGGTGGCCACCAGATCGGCGGGGACAGCTGCGGTTTCGATAGCAACTGGTGCTGAGCTGGGCGCGGGCGGCGGCACCGGGGGCGGCACAGGGTCGGCGACGGGTGGCGCCGGCTCGGGTGCCGGTGCAGGCGGCTCCGTCTCTGCCACCGGCGCCGGGACGGGCGCCGCACCACCGCCGAACCAGCGCGACATGAAGCCGCCGTTCGTTGCTGGCGGCGGCGCCGGTTCATCCGCTGCTGCGCCGGGTGTTTCATCCGCGGGCGCGGCGGCCAGCGCCTGGCGCTCCAGGTCGTCCAGCGGCAGCGCGGGCGCGTCGAGGGGCGGGGTGTCGGCGGGGGCTTCAGCCGTGGCCGGTGCCTGGTCGGGCGTCGGCTCGGCTTTCTTGCGGCGGAAGAAGCTGAACATTGGGGCTGATTCTAGGCCGCGGCCTCAGGCCAGCCGCACGGCCAGCGGCTTCGCGCCGGCGGGTTCCACGCGGCCCACCACGGCGGCCTCGCCAAAGCCTTGCCGCTCGAAAACCGAGAGCACGTCGCGCACGCTGTCCGCCGTGCAGGCCACCAGCAGGCCGCCGCTGGTCTGCGGATCGGTGAGCAGCGCACGCTCGGTGTCGCCAAAGCCTTCGGGCAGCGCCACCTCGTGCCCATACGCCGCCCAGTTGCGGCCCGAGGCGCCGGTGACGATGCCCTGCGCCGCGAATTCGCGCACGCCGGGCAGCAACGGCACGGCGGGCCAGTCGATCTGCACGGTCACGCCGGCACCGCGTGCCAGCTCCAGCGCGTGGCCGGCCAGCGCGAAGCCGGTGACGTCGGTGATGGCGTGCACGCCGGGCAGGGCGGCCAGTTCGGGGCCGGGGGTGTTGAGGCGCGTGGTGGCGCCGATCATCTGCGCGTAACCCTCGGTGCCCAGCAGGTTCTTCTTCAGCGCGGCCGAATAGATGCCCACGCCCAGCGGCTTGCCCAGCACCAGCACATCGCCCGCCTGTGCCCCGGCATTGCGCTGCACGCGCTCGGGGTGCACCAGGCCCAGGGCGACCAGGCCGTAGATCGGCTCGACCGAGTCGATGGTGTGGCCGCCGGCAATGGGGATGCCGGCCGCGCGGCACACGCTGGCACCGCCTTCGAGGATCTTGCCAATCGTTTCGACCGACAGCACGTTGATCGGCATGCCCACGATGGCCAGCGCCATGATCGGCGTGCCGCCCATGGCGTACACGTCGCTCAGCGCGTTGGTGGCGGCGATGCGCCCGAAGTCGAACGGGTCGTCGACGATGGGCATG
>ERZ1645187.4156-NODE-4156-length-11820-cov-9.735997_pt1 | contig 11820 bp, 16 predicted proteins | sample MGYA00575352_ERZ1645187 | MGnify/ENA primary metagenome ERZ1645187 (study PRJEB40837, sample SAMN11349314) | freshwater sediment metagenome | isolation source: river sediment | host: Sediment | place: India: Wazaribad , New Delhi | collected 2017-02-21 ... | reverse complement strand
TGCACCGGATTGCAAATCCGTGTAGGTCGGTTCGACTCCGGCTCGCGCCTCCAGGCTAGAACAAAGCGGCAGTAGCTCAGTTGGTAGAGCGCAACCTTGCCAAGGTTGAGGTCGAGAGTTCGAGACTCTTCTGCCGCTCCAAAATAAAAAGGGAAAGCGCCGGTCGCTTTCCCTTTTTCGTATCGGGGCGCCCAAAATGTCGCACCGGCCCGGGTGGTGAAATTGGTAGACACAAGAGACTTAAAATCTCTCGGCCTCTGGCTGTACGGGTTCGACCCCCGTCCCGGGCACCACCCTTCCTTCGCAGCGTGGTTTGAAACCTTATCTCCATCGATATTTGGCACCTCATCAGATCGAGGGCTTTGCCTGACGATAACCGTCAAGCTATACGTCCAACGAGAACAGACATGATTATTTTCGACCTTAGCTGTGACAACGGCCACAAATTCGAAGGCTGGTTTCGCAGTGCCGACGATTTTGATCAGCAACTCCAAACCCGTCTGATTACCTGTCCTCAGTGCGATAGTCATGTCGTGCAGCGCATTCCGTCTGTCGTTGCCATTGCTTCACATCCGACATGCGCTGAAGTTCCCTCCAGGGGGCTGAATAGCACGGCTGCAAGCAGTACAGCCTTGATGCCGGTAGGTGTTCAGGCAATGGCGCTCTATCGCCAGCTAGTGCAGACCATAGTGGCGAATAGTGAGGATGTAGGCCGGTCGTTTGCAGAAGAGGCCAGGAAAATCCATTACAACGAGGCGCCGGAAAGAGCCATCCGCGGAGAGGCGACGCCCGATGAGTGCGATGAACTCCGGGAGGAGGGGATTCAGATTTTGAACCTGCCGGTCGCCAAGGAAGAGCATTAAGAAAGCCTGCTGCGTCTTGAAGGGCGCAACAGGCTTGGTCACTCTGGCCGGTGTGGGTTTCCGGCCGATCAGCCGAGGCTGGCAGGGGGGAACTAAAATTTTCCGTTATCGAGAGAGAACGGAATTTCCGGCTTGACCATGTCAAAGGAGAGTACGCGCTTTCCTTTGTGGTCCTTCATGAAGTCGTCAGCGTCGGCCTTGCTGGCCAGCGGTACCAACTCGTGACCCATGGGGCCGAGGACATCGGAACCAATGACGAAAATTGCCTGCCGGGCGTCGATCCGTTCAAGATTATAGAAATCGGTGACGTAGATCCCCGTGATGTCATCTTTGCGGTGTCCGGGGGCGTATTTGGCCAAGTCGCCGAGAAACTTGAACATGTCCTTGGCGCCATCGAAAAAGTGCGCATGACCGTCCTTCCAGGTTACCACCGCGACCCAATTGGGATACTTGGAGACCAGCATGCCGCAAACCGGGCACAAATCCTTGGCGCCGGGCTTGGGAATGGCCTGTGCGGCAGCAAGGGGTATCCAGGCCGCCAGCAACAGGCTCAGAAACAATCGCCGGTACATCAGCTCTTCTTCGCTTCAGCGGCGCGCTTGCGACGCTCTTCGCGGTTCTTGCGAATCATGGCGACATCTTCCGCCATGCCGAGGTAGCTCTCACGCAGCGCATCGTTGAAATTGCCCAAGGTGCCGCCATGCTTGGCCTGGAACTCCTTGGCGATATCAGCCGAGGCGAAGGAGTGCTTGCTCTTCTTGGTCATCGCATGCTTGAGGTCGGCACCGATCAGGTAAGTCAGGTTATCGACCGGCACCAGCGGACGTGGTTCAGTAGCCGAGCCGTAGTCCGGACCCCAGATATTCTTCGGTTCGCGGTCGATATTGACGCCCAGGCTCAACGCCAGGCAGTGAATGGAGCAGGTGCCATCAGTCAGGTCGTCGGAATACTGCACCAGCATGCGGGTGCGGTGATGTTCCTTGCGGTCCATGCCGCAGTACGGGCATTTCGGGTATTTCTCCAGTTCATTTTCCAGCGGCTTGGCATCAGCTGGCTTTTTCGGAACGAATTGGGCGGGCGTACCGTCACCGGCGCAGGTGTCGGCGCTGGCGTGCGTTGCGGTGGCTGCGAGGCCGGCCAAAGCGGAAATTTTCAGTAGATCGCGGCGTTTCATGTTTGTTCTCCTATCGCGTTAGTAGTAGCCAAATATTAGCCCCGGGTGATGTTGCCCCTCTGCGACATAGTGTCGCACTCAGCCGACCAGGCGATACATCACGAGGTAGTAGCGCAGGCCTTGCCACAGGGTGGAAACGCCGAGTGCAATGACGAACAAGGCGGCGCCCTTCAGCAGCCAGCCGCGCAGGCGCGGGCCCAGCTTGCCGAACAGCACGGAGGCTGAGAGCATGGACGGCAGCGTACCGGCACCGAAGGCCAGCATCAGCAGGCCGCCTTCAACGACCGATGGTGCCGTCGTTGCCTTGACAGCCATCGCCATGGTCATCGAACAGGGCATCAGGCCGTTGATGGCGCCACCGATCAGGGCACCGACTACCGGTCCTTTCTGTACCGCCAAAGTGAATTGTTTGCGTAGCCAGGCGATAGGCGCAAAACCAAGACGATTGCGCACCGGGGACACGCCGAGCAGATCAAGCCCGAGCAGGATGACGATGATGCCGGCGATGATCTGCAAAACACCCTGCCACAGGCCAATCTGCCCGGTGGAAACGAGCACGGCGCCGATCGCAGCGGCAACCACGCCAACTGCGCCATAGATACCGACCCGGGCACCATGATAGGCGAGGTAAGGCCATGGTCCCTTGGCGCCCAGTTTCATGAAGAAGCCGGAAACCAGTCCGCCGCACATGCCCAGGCAATGCCCGCTGCCCAGCAGCCCGGTCATGAAGGCAAGCCAGTATGATACTTCCACGATGGCGTGTTGTTGGCTGTGGTCCATTGTCTAAAGATAAGCCGACGAGAATGGCTGCGTTGGGAATCAGTAAGTTTTGGGGGTTTGCCGGGCTCTCCCTACATCCTGCGAGATTGCCGTGAGGGCAGGAATATCGGCTCGATAGTTTCGACCATGCTCACCGCGACCGGCCTTGATCAGAATCTCGGAATCGCCCAGTTCACTCAGCAACCGGCTCACCGTTTCCGGCGTAATACCGAGGATGCCACCGAAATCGGCCAGGCTCAGTCGATGGACCCGATCGCTGTCGCCGATACGCAGTTGCAGCAGCAGGCGGGCAAGGCGCACTTTGGCCGGCACAGTGTTGCTGACCAGTTCGGATAGCCAGGAATCGGTTTCGCGCAAGGCTTCCTGCGTTTTTTCGAGAAGACGGAGTTGGAGTGCCGGATGCTTGTTGATGAAGTCCTTGAAATGACTCATCGGAATCCGACAGAGCTGGGTTGCCGTCAGCGCGATGGCGGTGTGTTGTTGTTCATTGGCAAACACCGAGTCGAGGCCGACGACATCCCCCTTTTTCAGAAAACGGACGATGCGCTGGTTGCCGCTAACGTCATACCTGAGCAGCTTGATCGCACCCTGGCGGACGCAATAGACAGCATTGGCGTGGTCCGCCATGTTGTAGATCGTTGCACCGGCTTCGAAGGCCATGTCGTCGATGGGAATGTGGAAAGCCAGAAGATCTTCCAGACTGACGTCGGCACAAACCATGGTGCTGCGCAGGGAACAGGTAAAGCAGTTGCTTCGACCGGAACAGGTGTGGGTACGGTTGATAGTGGACATCAGTTCTCTGTGGAGATGAAGACGCAGCTGACTGCTGCTGTCGTTGTAAATGCTCGGAACGAAAACAGGTAACCAGGGATGGAATTGCCATCACCGCTGCAAGCGCAAGGAGTTGGCGACGACTGACACTGAACTCATTGCCATTGCAGCTGCAGCGATCATCGGGTTCAGGCGGCCGGCAGCGGCAACCGGGATAGCGACGACATTGTAGCCGAGCGCCCAAAACAGATTCTGACGGATGATCGCCATGGTCTTGCGGGAGAGGTCGATACCGGCTGCAACCCGGGCGATATCTCCGCCAACCAGCGTGATGTCGGCCGACTCGACAGCGATATCGGCACCGCCACCGATGGCGAAACCGACGTCGGCCGCGGCCAGGGCCGGTGCATCGTTGATGCCATCGCCGATCATGCCTACCTTTTCACCGGCCGCCTGCAGTTCCTGTACGGCGGCCAGTTTGTCCGCCGGCGTACAGCGGGCCAGAACACGGTCAATACCGACCTCACGGGCGACATGGTTGGCCACGGCCTCGACATCACCCGTTGCCATCACGGTCTTCAGCCCCAGTCGGTGGAGCAGGGCGATCGCCTCGGCAGCGCCGGGCCTCGGCTGGTCGGCAATGGCGAACAAGGCAACCGGCCGGCCGTCGATCGCGGCAAAGACCGGCGTTTTGCCCTGTTCGGCCAAGCGGCTGGCCTCGTCAGCGAGCAGCGCGTGGGCAACCCCCATCTCGTCGAGCAGGGCGGCATTGCCAATCACGATATCCAGGCCATCGACCTGTGCCGTCACACCACGACCGGGATGCGCGGCGAAGCCTTCGGCGATCAGGGCTTCCTTCTGGCGTGGCTTGCTCCAATCGCCCAAGGCGCGGGCCAGGAAGTGCTCCGAGCCGGCCTCGGCAGCGGAAATGAGCGAGGCAAGGCGAGCTTCGCCCATGCCGGGCAGAATGAAGGCGTCGGTGACGACCGGCTTGCCTTCGGTAATCGTGCCGGTTTTGTCGAAAACCACGGTAGTCAGCTTGGCAGCCGTTTCCAGTGCTTCACCATTGCGGATATAGATACCGCGCTTGGCCGCCTGGCCGGTGCCGACCATGATGGCGGTTGGCGTGGCGAGGCCGAGCGCGCAGGGGCAGGCGATGAGCAGTACGGCGACCGAATGGGCCAAGGCACGGGAAACGGGGTGGCCGCCCAGCGCCCAGCCGGCGAAGGTCAGTGCAGCAACGCCGCCGACAGCCGGCACGAAGCGGGCGGAGATGCGGTCGGCGAGTTTTTGTACCGGCAGTTTGCTGCCTTGCGCATGATCGACGAGCTTGACGATACCGGAGAGTACCGTGTCGCCACCGATCGCAACGACCGTCATGGTGAAGCTGCCATTGCCATTCAGGCAACCGCCGATGACTGAATCGCCGGGGGCCTTGGCGACCGGAAGGGATTCACCGGTGATCATCGCCTCGTCGATGCTGGAACTGCCATCCAGCACCCGACCATCGGTCGGCACCTTGTCGCCGGCGCGAACACGCAGCACGTCGCCAACCTGCACATCGTCGATGGGAATCTCCCGCTCGCTGCCATCTGCCTCGATGCGCAGCGCGGTCTCTGGTTGCAATTCGATCAGTTTGCGAATTGCTTCGCTGGCCTTGCCCTTGGCGCGCTCTTCCATGTAGCGGCCGAGCAGTACGAAGGTGCAGATGCCGGCCGCCGATTCGAAATAAACGTGGTGATGCATCTGCAGCACGCCGGGAATGCTGTAGGCCCAGGCTGCGCCGGAGCCGATGGCGATCAGCGTATCCATGTTGGCCTCGCCCTGCCTGGCCAGCATCCAGGCCTTCTTGAAGATGCTGTTGCTGCTGCCGAACAGGATGGCCGAAGACAGCGCGAATTCCATGACGCGCAGGGCGGGCGAGCGGTGCATCATCATGCCGGAGATCATCACCGGCACGGTAAGCAGGGCGGATTGCACGAAGCGCTTCTTCGCTTCCTCGACGCGTTCCTTCTCGCGCTCGACCAGCAGGCGGCGTTGCGACAGCGTATCCATTGGCCGCGCTTCGTAGCCTAGGCGGCGGACCACCTCCGAAACGCCATCGCGATCGATGACACCGTGCACCGTCACCGTTGCTGCTGCAAAATTGACCGCGGCGTTGCGCACGCGCGGGTCGCGCTTCAACTTCATTTCGATCAGCAAGGCGCAGGACGCGCAGGTCATGCCCTCGACCGCCACCGAACATTCGCTGACTGGCCCGTCGAGCGGCACGGTAGCAACAGGCATTGCCTTGGGAGCGGCGAGCAGGTTGCCGAGCACCGCATCAAGCGTCGCCAGCAGGCGTTCCTCAGGCAAGGCGAGCGGGTCGAAGCGGATGGCCAGCGAGCCGATATCGGCAACGATGGCCACGTCTTTCACCGCCGGATGTTTGCGCAGCAGGATTTCCAGGATGTAGCAGCGCTCGGCCTCCTTGACGAGGGGCGGCGCGATGACCCGGATGCGGCGGGACAGACGGTGAACGACGCGGAAATGCTTCATTTGGTCTTGCGGTAGCGAACGAGCAGGAAGACGAGGTAAAAGGTGGTCAGCCAGGCATTGCTGTTGGCGACCGGGTTCTGCAACCAGCGCTTGGTGATCAATTCCCAGTGCACCTTGATCAGATAAAAGGCGACGATGTCATTGAAGAAATTGGTGATCGCCTTCTCGGTCAAGGCGCTTTCCACCATCGGTTGAAAGCGCGCCTGCAGGGAGCCTTCTGGCGCCGGGGCAGCTGGAATGATCAGTGTCTTGATCTTGTCGAGCAGCGGTTGGATGCCATCACTCAGTTCCCAGCCGCAGGCCGTTGCGGCTGCGCCTGCCTTGGCTGTGACAGGCTCGCTTGGCAGCGCATCGAGCACATCGAAAAGCTGGCGGGCGACCTGGGCCGTCGTCAGCCTTGCGGCGTCATAGCGGATGGATATGCGTTGCCAGCCAATATCCAGTGCTGCGCTGGCAATTCCGGTCAGGGTTTTCATGCCGGCTTCGAGATCGGCGGCAAGATCGGTGGTACAGAGTTCGGCCGGCAGTTCCAGGCGCAGATAACCCGGCTCGCGATGGCAGACGACGATGCGTTCGGCCAGTTGGGCGGTTTGCGACATGGCGCTTTCCTCAGGCAGAGGGATTCTCGGTCGTCGGGGCCGGTGGCGTACTGCGCCCTTCCAGTTTTTCCTCGGCTTCTGCCATCAGATCGTTCAGGTTTTCCTTCTGATGCAGCGCCATATCCTTACCCATGCCAGTCACCTTGGACAAGCCTTCGACAATTTCCTTCTGATACTTGAAGAGCAGGAAACCGGCTGCAATGCCACCCGCAGCGCCCACCGCCAGCAAGGCCAGGGGGCTGCGCAACACGGCGTTGCCGAGCAGGCCGCGCCCGGCGGCAAAGCCGGTGGCTGCCATCATGGCGCCGGTGGCGACCGGCTTGGTCATCATGTGACCCGCCTGACTCATCATGTGCGGCATCTGCTTCATCATTTCTTCGGTCATCATGATTTTTCCTTTCAAGAGTTCGTGTACTGATTATCACCGCCCTGAGGTGGTGTGTCCTTGATGTCATGCAACATCTCGTAGATCCCGCGACAGCCTTCGCAGCAGAACTGATAGCGCTTCTCCGGCGTATTCAGGAGGAAGGGTTTGATTCCAACGTCGAGACCACACAGATCGCAGGCCTTGTTGTCGGTCATTGCAGCAGTTCCAGCGCGTGACGTTCGAAAGTGGCTTCATCGGCCTCGCCAACAATTTTGGCGCGGACAATGCCCTTGCCGTCGATGAAGAACGTGGTTGGCAGGCCGACTACGCCGTAGCTGCGAGCAATGGTCGATTTTTCATCGAGCAGCGCGGGGTAGCTAACACCAATTTTCTTGATGAAGGCGTCGATGGTTGCCTTGTCCTGTCCGGCGTTGATGGCCAGTACTTCAAGACCCTTGCCTTTATGGCGCTGATAAACGGCTTCGATAGCTTTCATTTCCCCTTCGCAATATTTGCACCAGTCAGCCCAGAAACGAACAACCAAGGGCTTGCCGAAATAGGCGGCCGGGAAATGCGTGGCGCCACCATCGGTACGGAAAGTCTGGAAGGTCGGTGCAATGCTGCCGATATTGACATTGGCCTTGAGGGCATCGTTGCCGCAGGCGGCAAGCAGGAAAGTAACAACGAGCAGGAGAAAGCGCATTTCAGTGTTCGATCAGGATCAGGTTGGAAGACAGCACGAACCAGGTGGCCAGCGCGGTGAACAGAATATAACCGCCGACGGCAAGGCCTGCGAGTCGAGAGGATACCCGCGGCACAATGCTTGCAAGGCTGGGACTTCGTGCGAATGGCTGCATGGCGCCGGCACCCAGCCCGGCAGCGGTAGCTATGAAAAGCGGGATGTATAGCCAGTAACCCTGATAGTCGTACTCGGGCTTCAGGATGCAGAACGGGCAGTGATGGTGCGGATGTTCGTAAATGTAGAGCGAAATGAAGGACAGCACGCCCGTAATCGCCGCAACAAAACCGGCGCCGCTGGTCAGCGCGGTCAGGAACCCGCTGATGCGGCTGCCAAGGCGCCAATGCCAGAGCGGGGTAGCGATGGCGGCTACCATGCCGGCATAGAAAAGCCAGAGGGCCGGCTCCGGCTCAAGGCCGGAAGCTTCGGCAGCGATGGTTTTCGCCTCCTCGGAGAACATGCTGCCGCAACAGGAGGTGATCACATTGGCCTTCAGGCCCAGGAAATACTGCAATTCCAGCCAGAAACTGCTTGCCAGCACCGGCAGCAGCAGGAGAAGCAGGGCGTATTTGATGCGTACCAGCGGGTAGTCGCGGGCCAGTGTGTCGACATGGTTGATCGCCAGCCACATGGCCGCCAGGAAGAACACAGCCATCTGCGTAATCAGCGACGGAAACCCCCAGCCATTGACGTTCAGCGTGCCGACTGCACACATGGCGCCGACGAACATGACCGACAAGCGGTCGGCGTTGAATACGAACAGCAGCAGGGCGGCCAACTGGGCAACGAGCACAAAGGTGAGCAGCGTCGAGAATAGGTAGGTGCGCCGCTCCAGGGCCAGTTGTCGTTCCGAGCCGCTATTGATGTCCCAGTGGCGAATGACCTGGATGGCAAAGGGTGCCACCCCGGCCAGCATGACTACGGCAAGGCCAGCAGCCAGCAACAGGGCGATGATGGCGGGCTGAAAAAGCATCAGTCCTCCGTCAGACGGCCGTCGCGCATGCCAACGACGCGGTGCACAGCTGTCGAGTCGACGACCAGCGGGTCGTGGCTGGTCAGCAACACGGTTTTGCCGGTGGCTGTAAAGCCTTCGAGGATGCTCATGAACTCCTTCGACAGCGCTGTATCAAGGTTGGCTGTTGGCTCGTCGGCAATGATGACTTCGGGGTCATTGATCAGGGCGCGAGCGATAGCCACACGCTGCTGTTCGCCGCCGGACAGCCATTCCACTTTGGCGGTGCTGCGATGGCCCAGCTTCAACTGGTCGAAAATCCCTTCCGCTGCCGTAACCAGTTCGTGGCGTGGCCGACCGGTCGGGAAAGCCGGCAGAATGACGTTTTCCAGTGCCGACAACCCCTTGATCAGGTTGAACTGCTGAAAGACGAAACCGAAACTCTGGCGGCGGATGTCAGTCAGGAAGCGCTCAGGCAGGCCGGAGATATCTTCGCCCTTGAAGCGCACCCGGCCGCTGGTCGGGCGGGACAGGCAGCCGACGATGGTCAGCAGCGTGGTCTTGCCCGAGCCACTTGGCCCGCGAAAGGCGGTCACCTTGCCGGCTTCAAGTGCCAGGTCGATGCCGTGGAGTGCCCAGTATTCGTTGGGTTGGCCCTGATTGAAGGCCTTTTTTATATTGGAGAGTTCGATCATGCGCGCATCACCGCATCGGGATCGGTAATCGCCGCCCGCCAGATCGGCACGAGTACCGCCGCGGTGTAGGGGAAAACCGTGAAGAAGAAGAGGGTAGCGATCTGCAGGCCATCGACGGTTGGTACCAGCGTAAAGCGCGGATAGAGCACTGACCAGCCCTTGAGTACCGGCTCGAAGACCGCCGCATCGAAATGAAAGACATGTACATAGGCCGCAATGAAACCGAGCAGGAAGGCGGTCAGCGAAATGAGGAGGCCTTCCCAGGTTTTCATGCGAATCACGTCGCCGGTTTCCCAGCCGATGGCTTTGAGAATGCCGATTTCTCGTTTTTCCTCGGCCGATAGCCCTGAAGCCTTTTCCCAGGCGAGGATGGTAAAAGCGAGAATGGCGCCGGCCAGCACGGTCAAGACGATGCCTTCACGCCAGTCGAAGACACTTTGGTACGTGCGCAGTACTTCTTCGCGCAGGATGGGGCGGGAGTCGGGCAGGGCGCTGGATAACTTGGCGGCAATGTTGCGCACCTCCTGCGGGTTGGCTACCGACAGCGCAATGTCGGTGAAATGCCCGGCCGGATACTCGAAGAAACGCCGGAAATCGTTTTCGGAGAGCAGTACCAGATCGGCCGACAGCAGTTCGGAATCGGGCGACAGCACGGCCGATACCTCAAAGGTGAACAGCTTTCCCGAATAGGATCGGAAGGAAATGGTGTTGTGCGCAGCCAGACCGCGCTCCCGAGCCAATGCGTTGCCGACCATGATGTAGCCATCGGCCACTTCATCGGCTGGTCGGGCCATGAAGGTGTAGTTGGCATTGAGCACCGTGTCGTAGTAGTAGCCCCAGAGACGCCCTTCCTTCTTCTGCACACCACGGATGCGGCCGATTTTCTCGATGTAATCGGGCGGAATGAGATCGTGCCGGCCGGCTACCATGCGCTGAAGAATCACCTCTGGCGATCCGGCCAGCACAAAGGACGCTTCGCTACGCAAGGCGTGGGTAAAAAGCGTCAGCGAAGCCAGCACGAAGACGAGCAGCGTATAGGCCAGGAGCAGGCCGATATTCTTGGTCTTGCGCCGGCCGAGCGAGGCCAGCGTGAAGTCAATCAGGTGACGTTGTTTTTCCAGCCAGGGATTCATGGGGATTTATCGAAGATGGACGGGGTGCCAGCAGCGAGCCGGTCGGAAAGTGTTCCAGGGCACCGGGATGATCCTGAAAGGCAGAATGCAGATCGGCCTGGCTGGGATGACGGGTATAACGTGCCTCGGTGAACAGCGCGAGGTCGGTCAGGCCGTATTTTTCAACGATGGCACGGTTGTCGGCCAGTTTTTGCATATCGGTATCGGCAGGATGAAGAATGCTCGCAAGCAAGGCCAGAACGACCAGTACGAGTGCAGCCAGGAGGCCAATGACCACCGACGATGGGCGCATCACAGCCACTTCCGGATGGCAGCGACAATCGTATCGGATGAGGCACCCAGGTCGATTACCTGGACCAACTTGCCATCGGGGCCGATGACATAAGTTGACGTGGTGTGATCGACAGCATAACTACCATCGGCCTTGGTTGGCTGTTTCATGTAACCGGCTCCGAAGGCACGGGCCAAAGAGGCAATTTCCTGCGGCGTTCCGGTAGCCCCCATCATGTCGGGATGAAAAAAGGCCGTGTACTCCTTCAGGTGCTTGATCGTGTCACGCTCCGGATCAACCGAGATCATCAGTAGCCTGACCTTGCTCCGCTCTTCGGCCTTGAGTGCCTTCAAGGCTTGTCCACCAGCGGCCAGCGAGGCGGGGCAAATATCAGGACAGTTGGTGTAGCCAAAATAGACAAGCAGCACCTTGCCGCGGAGATTCTTTGAATCAAGCGGACCATCGGCCGTCTGCAAAACGAAATCAGCGCCTGCAGGTAGTTTGGGATCACGCGCCTGTTGGCAACCAGATATACAGACCATGGCAAAGGCAATGACAATCGGGATGATTCGTTTCATGTTCCGGAAAAACAAAAGGCAGACTTGAAGTCTGCCTGTATGGCCGCTACAAGGCTAGCGCGTGAATCAAAAACGGTTAGCTGCCCGCATCAGGGCGCCACGTAAGGCAATGGTGACACTGGAGCCGAGGCCCACGCGCTGAGCAACGGCTGGCAGGATGATCAGAGAAGCCAGCGCAAACCCAGCACCAAGCAGTAGAGAAGCCATTTCCGGCTGATTCTGTGTTTGCGAGTTCTTATTCATATCCGTCTCCCTGATCTGTTCTGCGAATCCTAAACACTTTGGGCGCGGAAGGGGATGCGACAGATTGTCGCAGCCTCATTGGGTTGGAGCTATAGTTTACATAATACAAATTATGCG
>ERZ1645187.4154-NODE-4154-length-11823-cov-14.901088_pt1 | contig 11823 bp, 8 predicted proteins | sample MGYA00575352_ERZ1645187 | MGnify/ENA primary metagenome ERZ1645187 (study PRJEB40837, sample SAMN11349314) | freshwater sediment metagenome | isolation source: river sediment | host: Sediment | place: India: Wazaribad , New Delhi | collected 2017-02-21 ... | reverse complement strand
ATGGCACAGCTGATGGCCGCCACGACACTGCGCCGCAGGATGGCGAACAGTTCCAGCTGCACGCGCCCGACCTGCGCCTGCTGGCCGAACAGGTCGGCTTCCGCCCGGGCGGTGGCATGGCTGAAGAAACTGAACATGTCGGCCAGGGAAAAACCCCGGCCGCTCAGCTTGTGCCAGGCCAGCATCCACTCGCGCTGCCAGCCGAAGTCGTTGATACGCAGGGGTAACTCACTCGTCCGGTCGACAAATTCGTCGAGCAGGTGGCTGCTGCCGAAGGCCGCTGCCGTCGCGCCGACGGCCGAGCGCCAGATGCCGGCCAGGGCACGCAACGACGGCAGATCGTCTTCACCGACGCCGAATGCTGCGTAGTCGATGAAACCGTCGCTATCCAAGGTAGTAGTCATGGGCCGCCAGTCCGTAAGCATTGTAGGGCAGCGCCCTGCTCACCCGCAGGCTGGCATGCGCCGGCTCCCGCAGGTCGACGACACGGTAGTTACGCACCGGCTGCTTGTCGCCATCGAGCATCACGACGACCCGCGGCCGGGAACGCTGGACGCGGTTCTGCTGAATGACCACTCCCACCTCGCCGGTACTCAGTTCAAGCAGCGTGCCAATCGGATAGAGCCCGACACATTGCACGAACTGCTCCATCAAGGCCGGGTTGAACATCCTGCCGCGCAGGCTGTGCAGTTCCTCCAGCGCCTCCTGATGGCCCAGGGCGCTGCGGTAGGGCTTGTCCTTCTGCATGGCGCAAAACGAGTCGGCAATGCCGGCAATTTCGGCGGCCATGCCGATCTGTTCGAATTTCAGCCCGCGCGGATAGCCGGTGCCGTCCCAGCGTTCGTGGTGACGGCCGACGGCGAGCACCACATCACTCGACAACGACGACTGGGCGACGAGGATCTCCATCGAACTGGCCACATGCGAACGCACCAGCAGGCGCTCCTCGGCCGTCAGTTCCGTTTTCTTGCGCAGCAGGTCGACCGGCAGTTCGACCTTGCCGACATCCTGCAGCAGGCCGGTCAGGCCGAGATCGAGCAGGCGCTGGTCGCGCCAGCCGATATGGGTGCCGACCAGCACCATGTTCACCGCAACGTCCATCGCGTGGTCGAAACTGTATTCGTCGCGCTGCTTGAGGCGCAGCAACCACATCACGGCATCGGGATTGCGCTGCAGACTGCCGGCAATGTCATGCAGGCCTTCGCGCACCGCCAGCAGGTCGACATTCTTGCCCTCGGCGAAGGTGTCGAATGCCTGCTCCAGCGCATCGGTCAATTGATCGTAGCGCGGCTCGACATAGGCCAGCTCATGCGACAACTGGCGGGCCTGTTCGTTGTCATCCTGCGAATGCAGGAAATCCAGGAAGCGCCGCCGCCGCACTTTCCGCTTTTCGAGTTCAGCCGAGGAGAAAATTCCTGTTTGCCCGGCGTCTTCTGATGGATTGGCGCGGAGCGGCAGCCCGCCTTTCAGGGGGGCGTCACGCTCAAGCCTGGGCGGGGCGTAGTGTTCGTTCAGGGAACGCGAGCGGTCGATGGAAACAAAGCGGCATTGCTGCTGAAAGATATCGATCTGCTCGCACGAGTCGACGACAAAGCCCTGGAACGCGAAGGGCAAGGCCGTCCACGGACAATCCGGCTCTGCCACGAACATGCCGACCTTCAAATCGGCAACCGCAATGATCTCCATTTTTCCCCTGTATCGCTCAGCGCGCCGCTAATGCGAGTTGTTTCAATCCCTCAAGCGGAAGATTCTGCGCCAGACGATATGGGATCACAAGATGGGGACCGATCTGTTCGGCATAGCCGCCGGACATCAGGCAGTTGCCGCCGGCTGCAGCGAGCCGGGCATGTACCCGCTCGATGGCCCCGGCCTGGGCCTCGATCACGCCAGACACAATGGCATCGTCGGTGCACCGCGGCAGGCTGGTGTAGTGCCCCTCGGCAAAGGGCAACCCGGCCGTGCCGTGGGCCAGCGAGCGCAGCATCAGGCCGATTCCGGGCAGAATGTCGCCGCCAAGGAAACGGCCCTCGGCATCGAGCGTGTCGATGGTCGTCGCCGTGCCGGCCATTACCACCACCGCCGCCGACGGGCACAGGAAACGGGCACCGATCAGGGCGCACCAGCGATCCACACCGAGACGCTCGGGATATTTGTAAAAATTGGTTACCCCTGCCGCCGCGGGGCCGGAGCGGACCTCCTCGAACAACGGCTGCCACGCGGCGAGATGCTGGCGAATACGCCGGCCCGTCTCGTCGCCGGCCACATTGGCCAGCATCACCCTGTCCGGCTGCGGCCAGCGCTCGACAAGTTCAGCCAGGCTGCTGACCTCGGCCTGTGCCACCGCCCCCTGCGCCAGCCAGGCCGTGCCATCGTGCACGCCCCACTTGATGCGGGTATTGCCGCTATCGAGACAGACAATCATGGCTCACCTTCAGCCGGTCCGTTTACGCTGCGCCGCAGGCTGACATCACCCGAGAAGATACGCTCGACGCCCTGAGCGGTGTCGAGCAGCAAGGAGCCGTCGTCGTCGACGCCCAGGCATGAGCCCTGCACGGCCGCCCCCTCGCCGAGAATCTGCACGGACAGGCCCTGCCAGGCATGAAAACGCTGCCAATCCTCGCGCAGCGCGGCGAAGCCCCGGGCGGCGAACACCTCATGCACACCGGCCAGTTCGGCCAGGATGGCAGCCAGCACCTGATGGCGGTCGGCAACGACGCCCGCCTCGGCCAGGCCGGCTGCCGGTTGGGGCAAGTCCTCCGCCGGGGCCGCCAGGTTAAGGCCGATGCCGACGATGGCCTGCGTACCGCGCCGGTCGGAGGCCAACTCGATCAGAATGCCGGCCAGCTTGGCAAACTCGCCCTGCCTGGCCAGCAGTACATCGTTCGGCCATTTCAGCCGGATACCGGCGCCGCCCAGGCCATTCAAGGCCCGGGCCAGGGCGACCCCGACCGCCAGCGACAGGCCGCTCAAGCGGCTGGCATTACCGGGAAAGCGCCAGAACAGCGAGAAGGTCAGGCTGGTTTCCGGAGACGACAGCCAGCTCCGCCCGCGCCGCCCCCGACCGGCACGCTGCCGGTCGGCAACGATGACCGTGCCGGATGGCGCGCCCCGCTCGGCGCGGCGCATCAGTTCGCTGTTGGTCGAGTCGCATTCGTCCAGCGCGTCGACGTCGAAACGCCCGGCCAGTGCGCCCAGCCGGGTCTTGAGCATTACGGGATCGATCAGTGCCATGCGACAGATTTTACTCCGCCGCATGCTCCTTGCCGCCGTCGATGCCGAGCTCGGCGATCTTGCGCGTGATGGTGTTGCGGCCGATGCCCAGCGCCTGCGCCGCCTCGATACGGCGGCCGCCGGTATGGGCCAGCGCCCGGGTGATCAGGATGCGCTCGAAGACCTGGGCCAGCACGCCATGCACATCCGGCACGCCGCGCGCCAGCAGGCGGTCGACCTCGCCTTCCAGCGCGCCCTCCCAGTCGGTGACCTGGGCCACCGGGCTGGCCTCGCGCAGTTCGACCGGCAGGTCGCCGATCTCGACCTGCTGGCCGGGCGCCATCACGGTCAGCCAGTGGCAGAGGTTTTCCAGTTGCCGCACGTTGCCCTGGAAATCGAGACCCGACAGATACTTCAGGGCGGCCTCCGACAGCCGCTTGGTTTCGACACCCAGTTCGCGGGCGCTCTTCTGCAGGAAATGGCGGGTGAGCAGCGGGATGTCCTCGCGCCGCTCGCGCAGGGCGGGCAGGCGGACACGGATGACGTTGAGGCGGTGGAACAGGTCTTCGCGGAACAGGCCGTCCTTGACGCGCGTTTCCAGGTTCTGGTGCGTCGCCGCGATGACCCGGACGTTGGCCTTGATCGGCGAATGGCCGCCAACCCGGTAGAAATGCCCATCCGACAGTACGCGCAGCAGGCGGGTCTGCAATTCGGACGGCATGTCACCGATTTCGTCGAGAAACAGCGTGCCGCCCTCGGCCTGCTCGAAGCGGCCGCGCCGCTGGGCCTGGGCACCGGTAAAGGCGCCGCGTTCGTGGCCGAAGAGTTCCGATTCGAGCAGATCCTTGGGTATCGCCGCCGTGTTGATGGCGATGAAGGGCTTGTCGGCGCGCGGGCTGTGCCGGTGCAGGGCACGGGCGACCAGCTCCTTGCCCGAGCCGGATTCGCCGGTGATCAGCACCGTGGCGTGCGACAGGGCGAGACGGCCGATGGCGCGAAAGACTTCCTGCATGGCCGGCGCCTGGCCGAGAATCTCCGGCACCAGCCCCTCTTCTTCCGACGCACCGCTTTGGTGCATTGATTCGTCGATCGCCCGGCGGATCAGCTCGACCGCCTGGTCGACGTCGAAGGGCTTGGGCAGGTATTCGAAAGCGCCGCCCTGGAAGGCGGCCACCGCGCTTTCCAGATCGGAATAGGCGGTCATGATGATGACCGGCAGCGACGGGAAACGGGTCTTCACTTCCTGCAGCAATTCCAGGCCGGACTGGCCTGGCATGCGGATATCGGACATCAGCACCTGCGGCGGCTCGATGCCCTGTTCGAGCTGCGAAATGGCCTCGCTGGCCGACGCAAAGCTCTTGAACGGAATGCCCTCGCGGGACAGGGTCTTTTCGAGAACCCAGCGGATGGAACGGTCGTCGTCGACGATCCAGACAGGTTTCATGGCGGCTGTACTCATCTTGTCATGGCAATGGCAAGATCATAAGCACGAATCAAGCCTGCTCGATGGGCAAGCGCAGCGTGAATACCGTGCTCCCCGGCCGGCTGGCGCAGTCGATGGTGCCGTGGTGGTGCTGGATGAAATTCTGGGCGATGGTCAGCCCCAGGCCGCTGCCCCCTTCCCGCCCGGATACCAGCGGATAGAACATGCGCTCGCGGATGTCATCGGGAATGCCCGGCCCGTTGTCGATAACCTTGATCTCCATGGCCAGCCGGTAACGCTTCTTGGCCAGCGTGACCTGGCGCAGCGAACGGGTCTTGAGCACGATCTCGCCCTCGCCGTTCATTGCCTGCGCGGCATTGCGGGCGATATTCAGCACCGCCTGGATCAACTGCTCGCGGTCGCCGACCAGTTCCGGCAGGCTGGTGTCGTAGTCGCGGCGCACGGCCAGCGAACCGGGGAATTCGGCGGTCAGCAGGCTGCGCACCCGTTCGAGGATCTCGTGGATATTGACGGTCGCCGGCAGCATCGGCCGGTGCGGCGTCAGCAGGCGCTGCATCAGGTCCTGCAGGCGGTCGGCTTCCTTGATGATGACCTGGGTGTATTCCTTGAGTGACGGGTTGCCCAGTTCGTGTTCGAGCAGCTGGGCCGCGCCGCGGATGCCGCCGAGCGGATTCTTGATCTCGTGCGCCAGGTTGCGGATCAGCTCGCGGTTGGCCTGCTGCTGCTCGATCAGGCGCTCCTCGCGGGTGGCGGCCAGGTGGTGCTCGATGGGCTGCAACTCGAGCAGCAGGCGCACGCCGGCCGCGATTTCCGGGCGCAACGGGGTCACCGTGCAATTGATGTGCAGCGTTTCGCCATCGTTGCGGCGCAGGGCGATGTTCTGCCCGGTGTAGCCCCAGTTGTTGTGCAAGCCATTGTCGAGCGCAGCCTGCAGGGTCGCCGAGCAGGTGCACACCGACCCCAGCGTCTTGCCGACCACCGAACGGCTGCTCACCGCCAGCAGGTTTTCACCGGCGGCATTGATGTAACGGATCAACTGGCCGTCGTCGATCAGCAAAACGGCCGAGGCGAGCAGATCAAGGCCGGCGAAGGAAGCATGGGTCACGTTCATGCCAATATTGTAGCGAGTTGCCACCGCCTTCCGATGACAACTTGCCTTACTGACCCAACGTTCATTATCATCCTTCGATTATTCATTTCCCTGTGCGCCGATGCCTACCCAACACGCCCGCCTCATGCTCCTGCTGCTCGGCACCAGTGCGCTGCTCGGTGCCTGCCGCAATGGCGAAGCACCGCCGCCGCCGACACCGGCCGTGCTCGTCCAGCCGGCTGCAGCACTCGCCGCCGAGGGCAGCATCTACACGGGGGAAATCCGCGCCCGGCACGAAGTCGATCTGTCCTTCCGCGTTGGCGGCAAGATCGCTGCCCGCCTGGTCGATGCCGGCGCCGAAATCAAGGCTGGGCAGCCCCTGGCCAGCCTCGACCCGACCGACCTGCAACTGGCTGCCAGCAGCGCCCGCGCCCAGCTGGCGGCTGCCGAAAGCGAACTGGCCACCGCCCGCGCCGAGCGCGAACGCTATGCCGGCCTGCTCGCCAAAAAGTTCGTCAGCCAGGCGGCCTTCGATACCAAAAACCACGCCCTCAACAGCGCCCAGGCCCGCCTTGAACAGGCCCGCGCGCAAAACCAGATCAGCGGCAACCAGGCCACCTACGGCACGCTGAGCAGCGCCACGCCAGCCGTGGTCACCGCCGTGCTGGCCGATGCCGGACAGGTGGTGGCCGCAGGCCAGCCGGTGCTGCGCATTGCGCGGCCGGAGGAAAAGGAAGTCGCCATCGCCATCCCGGAAAGCCGGCTGGCCGAGATCCGGGCCGCCAAGGAAATCACCGTCAGCCTGTGGGCCGCCCCTGACACGCGGCTGCGCGGCGAGCTGCGCGAACTGGCGCCGGCCGCCGACCCGGCAACCCGGACCTACGCCGCCCGTGTTCGCCTGCTCTCGCCGCCGCCCGAGGTTCGCCTCGGCATGACGGCCCGGGTGCAGGTGGGCGGAGGCGCCGCCAACACCCTGCTGGTTCCGCTCAGCGCGGTGCTCGATACCGGCCAAGGGCCTTTCGTCCGCATCGTTCAGGATGGCAAGGTCGCCTCGCGGCCGGTCACCGTCGCCCACTTCCGCGAGGATGGCGCCGCGCTCTCCGCCGGCCTGCAGGGCAGCGAGCCGGTCATCGTCATCGGCGCCGCCCGCCTGGTCGATGGCCAGGCGGTGCAAGCAAAACCGGCCACCCCGCCGGCCCGGCAGCGCTAAGCCGTGAGCCAGCGCTTCAACCTGTCCGACTGGACACTGCATCACCGCACCCTGGTCGGCTACTTCCTGCTCGCCATCGCGCTGATGGGCGTGATCGCCTATGGCCGGCTGAGCCAGGCCGAAGACCCGCCGTTCACCTTCAAGATCATGGTCATCCGCAGCCTGTGGCCGGGCGCCACGGCGCACCAGATGGAACAGCAGGTTACCGACAAGATCGAGAAGAAGCTGCAGGAAACCCCCTATATCGAGCGCGTTTCCAGCTACTCCCGCCCCGGTGAATCGACCGTGCTGTTCGTGGCCCGGGACAGCACGCCGCCCGGATCGGTGCCCGAGGTCTTCTACCAGGTACGCAAGAAGATCGGCGACATGCGCCATACCCTGCCGGCCGGCGTCCAGGGGCCGTTCTTCAACGACGAATTCGGCGATGTGTTCGGCAACATGTACGCCCTGACCGCGGAGGGCTTCGACTATCCGCAATTGAAGGACCAGGCCGAGCGTATCCGCGACGAACTGCTGCGCATACCCAACGTCGGCAAGGTCGAGATTTTCGGCATTCAGGACGAGAAGATTTTTATCGAACTCTCCAACGCCAAGCTGGCGACGCTGGGCATCGACCAGGCCGCCATCGTGCAGGCGCTGGCCCAGCAGAACGCGGTCGTCGGCAGCGGCTTCTTCGAGACCGAGCGCGAACGCATCCATATCCGCCCGGGCGGCGCCTTCGACAGCGTGCAGGCGGTCGCCAATACGCTGATCCGGGCCGGCAACCGGGCCTTCCGCCTTGGCGACATCGCCACCGTGCGCCGCGGCACCATCGACCCGCCGGCCACCCAGGTCCGTTTTGGCGGCAAGCCGGCGCTGGCCATCGGTGTCTCGATGACCCGGGGTGGCGACATCATCCAGCTCGGCAAGGATCTGGACCAGCGTATCGCCAGCCTGCAAGCCGCGCTGCCGGTCGGCGTCGACATCCATGAGGCAACCAGCCAGCCGGCGGCCGTCAAGCGCTCGATCCAGGCCTTCGTCCAGGCGCTGGCCGAGGCCGTACTGGTCGTCCTGCTCGTCACCTTCGTCAGCCTCGGCATCCGCACCGGCATGGTGGTCGCGCTGTCCATCCCGCTCGTGCTGGCCGCCACCTTCCTCGGCATGTCGCTGCTCAACGTCGGCCTGCACAAGGTATCGCTCGGCGCCCTGATCCTCGCCCTCGGCCTGCTCGTCGACGATGCCATCATCGCCGTCGAAATGATGTGGGTGAAGATGGAGCAAGGCTGGGAGCGCACCCGCGCCGCGTCCTTTGCCTACACCAGCACGGCCGGGCCGATGCTGTCCGGCACGCTGGTCACCGTGGCCGGCTTCATCCCCATCGCGCTGGCCAAGTCGGCCACCGGCGAATACGCCTTCGCCTTCTTCCAGATCAACGCGGTCGCCCTGCTCATTTCATGGCTGGCCGCCGTCATCGCCATTCCCTGGCTGGGCTACAAGCTGCTGCCCGATCCGCGGGCAATCCGGACACCCGGCACCCTGGCCCGGAAAGCGCCGCGCCTCGCCTGGCTGATCGACAAGATCGGCATGAACGGCCCGGGCCATGCGGAAGACCACGACGTCTACGGCACCCCCTTCTACGTTCGCTTCCGGCAACTGGTCAGCTGGTGCGTGCGCCGGCGCTGGCTGGTCATCGGCATCACGCTGGTCCTGTTCGTGCTGTCCATCGTCGGCATGGGCAAGGTGCAGAAGCAGTTCTTCCCGAATTCGACCCGCCTTGAGCTGAATGTCGAACTGCGCCTGCCGGAGGGTGCGTCGATCACCGCCATCGACGCCGAAACACGCGAACTGGAAGCCTGGCTCGACAAGGACCAGGCAGAACACGACCAGTTCGAGCACTACATTGCCTACGTCGGCTCCGGCACACCGCGCTACTACCTGGGCCTCGACCAGCAACTGCCATCCAGCAACGTCAGCCAGTTCGTCATCGTGGCGCGCAGCATCGAAGCCCGCGAGGCGCTGCGCGAGCGCTTGATCGCCCTGTACGACAGCGCGGCGCTCGGCGCGCGGGCCGCCGTGTCCCGCATCGAGAACGGACCGCCGGTCGGCTACCCGGTGCAATACCGCGTTTCCGGCGCCGACAGCACCATCCTGCGCCAGACGGCAGACGAGATCGCCAGCGTCATGCGCCGGGTTCCCGACCTCTCCAATGTCAATCTGGACTGGAGCGAACTGTCGAAGAGCATCGAGATCGAGATTGACCAGGACAAGGCCCGCCTGCTCGGCGTTTCCAGCCAGGACATCGCCGCCCTGCTCAACATGTCGCTGAACGGCTTCGTGGTGAGCAGTTTCCGCGAAGGCGAGAAAACCATCGATGTCGTGCTGCGCGGCGCGCCGGAAGAGCGCGGCCACCTGTCGGCCCTGCCTGACCTGGCCATCCCGACCCGCGCCGGCAAGAGCGTACCGCTCAACCAGGTCGGCCGTCTCAAGCACAGCTTCGAACCCGGCCTGATCTGGCGCCGCGACCGCCTGCCAACCATCACGGTGCGCGCCAACCTTTACGGCAAGACGCAGCCGGCGACCATCGTCGACCGCCTGCAGCCGGAAATCAACGCCATCCAGGCCAAACTGCCCGAAGGCTATCGCATCGTCACCGGTGGCACGGTCGAGGAATCGGCCAAAGGCTCTGGCTCGGTGATGGCGGGCATCCCGCTCTTCCTGCTGGCCGTGGTCACCATCCTGATGATCCAGTTGCAAAGCGTGTCGCGCGTCATCATGGTGCTGCTCACTGCGCCGCTCGGCATCATCGGCATCGCCCTGTTCCTGCTCGTTTTCCGCCAGCCATTCGGCTTCATGGCGCTGCTCGGCACCATCGCCTTGTTCGGCATGATCATGCGCAACTCGGTCATCCTGGTCGACCAGATCGAGCAGGATCTCGCCGCCGGCAAGGCCCGCTGGGAAGCCATCGTCGAATCGACCGTGCGCCGCTTCCGGCCCATCGTACTGACCGCTGCCGCTGCGGTGCTGGCCATGATCCCGCTGTCGCGCAACGACTTCTTCGGCCCGATGGCAGTCGCCATCATGGGCGGCCTGATCGTCGCCACGGCGCTCACCCTGCTCTTCCTGCCGGCGCTCTACGCCGCCTGGTACAAGGTGAAAAGCAATAGTTAGTCGGTAGTTTGCCCGTACTCGGCAAAAGCAAGGGGCGCCTCGGCGCCCCTCAAACTTTACTCACAACCGATCAACGACTCGCGATTACTTCAGGTTGCCCAGCTCCTTCTGGATCGCCTGGATGTTGCGCTCGTGCTGACTCACCCGGTCGCGGTAGGGTGCCGTGCGGTCGCTCGGGCCGCCGCGGGTGGCTTCCTGCTCGGCCAGTTCCTTCTTCGCCTGCTCCAGGCTGCGCTGCTCGCCGGCCAGCTCCTGCTCCAGGATGTGCCGACGGTCGCCGTCACGGGCCTTCTGGGTATCTTCGCCAACGCGCGGAAAGCCGCCGGGTGTCGGATTGGCCGCGGCACCGCTGGCCGCCCGGGGTTTCGGCACGGCCGGCAAGGAATTCTCGGGGCCGCTGGAGATGGCCTTGCAGTTCTTGTCGAGCCGGGAACTGGCGTAGGTCGTACTGCCATTGGCGTCGATACATTTGTAGATGGTCTGTGCCGAAACCGACAGCGGCAAACAGGCGACCAGCAAGGCAAGCGAACAGCGTGTCATCGTCATCATTCCTCGTAACTTTTTCAGTCTACCGGACTTAACGGCAGGGTCGCGAAAAAGTGGACAAAAAAAGGGCGGGAAACCCGCCCTTTTTTTGGTACAGCGCCGATCAGCAGCTGTAGTACAGATCGAACTCGACCGGGTGGGTCGTCATGCGAACCTTGTTCACTTCTTCCATCTTCAGGGCCAGGTAGGCATCGATCCAGTCGTTGGAGAAGACACCGCCCTTGGTCAGGAACTCGCGGTCCTTGTCCAGGGAAGCCAGGGCCTCTTCCAGCGAGGCGCAGACGGTCGGGATCTGTGCGTCTTCTTCCGGCGGCAGGTCGTACAGGTTCTTGGAAGCCGGATCGCCCGGGTGGATCTTGTTCTGGATACCGTCCAGGCCGGCCATCAGCAGGGCGGCGAAGCACAGGTACGGGTTGGCGATCGGATCCGGGAAGCGGGCTTCGATACGGCGGGCCTTGGTCGAGGCAACGAACGGGATACGGATGGAAGCGGAACGGTTCTTGGCGGAGTAGGCCAGCTTGACCGGAGCTTCGTAGTGCGGGACCAGACGCTTGTAGGAGTTGGTACCCGGGTTGGTGATCGCGTTCAGGGCCTTGGCGTGCTTGATGATGCCGCCGATGTAGAACAGGGCCAGTTCGGACAGGCCGGCGTAGCCGTCACCGGCGAACAGGTTCTTGCCGTCCTTCCAGATGGACTGGTGCACGTGCATGCCCGAGCCGTTGTCGCCGACGATCGGCTTCGGCATGAAGGTGGCGGTCTTGCCGTACTGGTGGGCAACGTTGTGCACCACGTACTTCAGGATCTGGGTCTGGTCGGCGCGCTTGACCAGGGTGTTGAAGACGGTGCCGATTTCGCACTGGCCGGCGGTGGCCACTTCGTGGTGATGCACCTCGACCGGGCAGCCCAGGGCTTCCAGGGTCAGCACCATGGCGGAGCGGATGTCATGCAGGCTGTCGACCGGCGGAACCGGGAAGTAGCCGCCCTTGACGGTCGGACGGTGGCCGGTGGCGCCGCTGCCGTCGTTCTTCTCGCCCGAACCCCAGGCCGCTTCGGCGGAGTGGATCTTCAGGGCGCAGCCGGACATGTCGACGTTCCATTCGACACCGTCGAAAATGAAGAACTCGGGTTCCGGACCGAAGTAGGCGGTGTCGCCAATGCCGGAGGACTTCAGGTAGG
>ERZ1645187.4153-NODE-4153-length-11824-cov-45.470728_pt1 | contig 11824 bp, 11 predicted proteins | sample MGYA00575352_ERZ1645187 | MGnify/ENA primary metagenome ERZ1645187 (study PRJEB40837, sample SAMN11349314) | freshwater sediment metagenome | isolation source: river sediment | host: Sediment | place: India: Wazaribad , New Delhi | collected 2017-02-21 ... | reverse complement strand
TCACCTTGCGCAGCACCTCGTCGTCGCCCGATTCGGCGCCCACGTAGGCCAGCGACAGGCCGGCGGCGCGCAGCGCGGTCAGGTCGGCCACCGACTTGCTGCGCACGTTGCGCGGCAGGCAGTAGCTGGCAATGCGCCGCACGCCCGGCAGGTGGGTGCGGATGGCCTCCAGCACCGCCATCAGGCGCCGGGTGGACAGCGCCATCGCATCGCCGTCACCGAGGAAAACGCGCTGCACCCCCCGTCCGTAGCTCTCGCCAACGCGGCGGATGGACTCGAGCGTCTCGTCCTCGTCGCGCAGCGCGAACTGCTTCTGCGGCGCGGTGTACATCTCGCAGTAGGTGCAGCGGTTCCACGAGCAGCCGTTGGTGATGGGCAGGATCAGCGAGTCCGCCTCGCTGGGCGGGCGGAACACCGGTTCGATGTAGCGGATGGGGAATTCGTGGTTCACGGCGCGGCTTTGTGGAGTCCACCGGGGACGTCCCGGCCTGGCCGGCATTGTGCCGCGCCGCGGCGGGGCGCGTCAGTGCGCCCGGTGCGAACAGGGCGGGGTCGGAGGCTGGCCGACGGTGCCGTTCCAGGCGTTGGCACACCGGCGGTGGCGCTCCAGCGCCGCGATCAGCGTGTCGATCTTGGCCAGGAACTCGTCGCGGCTGACGCAGGGGTTCTCGGTGAACATGCGGGTGACCCAGTCGGCGATATCGGCCATGCCGGCGCGGCGCGCCCAACCGCGCACTTCGCAATAGGCGAGCAGGGCGAGCCGTCCCAGATCACCCTGCCGACGCGCGTGGTGCAGGTCAGCCAGCAGATCTTCCAGCGCCAGTTGGATGGAATGCGAAGTGGTCATGGTGCAGTGCAGCATAGAAATGACGGCTGACGGTGTTCTGACAGTGCGTTGCCGATCAGTTTTCATACAAAAAGTCGAAATCCTATTGTCAAATGGTCATAGTTTGCTATCAATCATGAACCGGGTGCGGGTCGTGGGTGGCGCAGGGCGGGGCACCCGCGCACGTCTAGACTGCTTCGCCTACAGTTGCCGGATGCGCCTTGTTCACGTTCTCAGCGGGGTCATGGGATGAACCACGCCGTTTCACGCCTGCGCGTTACCCGCCTGGCCGCCAGCAGCAAGCCCTATGTGGCCCGCGGCGCCGGGCCGGGCCGCTGCCCGGACTGCCGCCTGGCGGTCTGCGCCTGCGCCTGGCGCCCGGCTCTGGCGGTGAACGCAGGCATGTGCCTCATCATGGGCGACATCGAGGCGCTCAAACCCACCAACACCGGCTGGCTGGTGGCCGACGTGGTGCCCGACACCTTTGCCTTCGGCTGGGCGCGCACGGCGGTCGACCCGGCCCTGCCAGCGCTGCTGGCCGACCCAGGGTGGCAGCCGTTTCTGGTGTTCCCCGCCGAGTACGCCGAACCCGGGCGCGTGGTGACGCAACCCGCAGTCGCGCCGGGGCGCCGGCCCCTGTTCGTGCTGCTGGACGGCACCTGGTCGGAGGCGCGCAAGATGTTCCGCAAGAGCCCGTACCTGGACGCGCTGCCGGTGCTGAGCCTGCACCCCGAACAGGCATCGAACTACCGGCTGCGGCGTTCGGTGCACGGCCACCACCTGTGCACCGCCGAGGTGGCAGCTACCTGTCTGGACTTGGCGGGCGAGGGCGGCGCGGCCCAGGGATTGTCCGACTGGCTGGATGTGTTCAGCGCCCATTATCTGCACACCCGGCGCGGCCTGTCGCTGGACACCGCCAGCGCGGCGCACCAGCGCCTGCTGGGCCTGTCGGGCGGCTGAGCGTCAGAGTCCGAACTTCGCGTAATACGCGGCCACCGCCGGCAGGGCGGCGATACGCTTCGCATGCGCGTTGAGGGCCGGCGCCACGCGTTCGACCAGGTCGGTGGGCACGTGGTCCAGCCGGCCCGAATTGAGGCCGCGCACGTCCACGAACACCTTCAGGTCGGCGACGGTGAGGCGCTGGTCGGCGAAGTATTCGCCGCCGTGCGCCAGCAACTGCTTCTGAAGCCAGGCCAGGTACACCGGCATCGAGCCGTTGACCAGCGCCAGCCGCGCCTCCTTCTGCGCGTCGCCCGTCATGCGGAAGGTGGGGCCCATGCGCACGCCGGCTTCCTCGACCACGTAGGCCACTTCGTCGCACAGCAATGCCTGGAACGGGTCGGTGGGGTACAGGCCGGCGAGCTTGCCGACGTAGCGGTTGATCGCGTCGGACTGCGTGACCATCACGCCGTCCACCTCCAGCGTCGGCACCTGGCCGAATGGCGTGGTGCCGCGGAAGGCGCCGAACGCGGCGTAGTCCATCCGGTGGTCCTCGAACGGGATGCCGCCGATGTGCAGCGCCAGGCGGGCGGGTTCGGCGCGGCCGCCGTGGAAGTCGAAATAGCTCAGGCGAAGGGTGGGCATGGTCAAACCTCGTGACATGGGTGGGTGAACCGCGGCCGGGTCGCGGGCGGGGATACAAGGCGGTGGGCAGCTCAGTGCGTGACAAACTCGTAGATCACTTCCTCGGACTCGACCATGTCCAGGATCGTGTTCAGCACGCCCTCGTCCTCGGTGGTGCTCCAAAGGTCTTCGGGGTCGTCGGCAAACAGCGGTTCCACGGCCAGATCGAGGTATTGCCCGTTGGGCAGCTTCACGACCGGCGTGCCCTCCGAGGTTTCGACCAGTTCCCAGTCGTCGGGAACCGACAGTTCGAGTCGCAGGGTGACGTTCAGCTTTTTCATGAGGTTCCTGTGGATCGGATGCGAGGGCCGGGCGGGGTGCCGCGTCTCAGGAGAGGCACAGTCTATTCCGAAACGCCGCGCGCTGCCGGCGCGGCGGCTGCGTATCATCGGCCCCCGTCCACCCATCCGATCCGAGCCCTGACCCATGACCGAATCCGCGCCCGCAGCCATCGGCACCCCCGGCCAGCCTTGGGGCGAAGCCGAGCGTTCATTGTGGCGCTCGCGCCAGGTGCACCGCCGACGTTACGCCGACGACGTGCTGGCCCCGCTGGCCCGGCTGCCCGATGCGTTCGAGCGGATTCCGTACGGCGCGATCGACCACGGTGGCGAGCGCTTCGAGCTGTTCGCGGTGCGCCCCGCCGCCTGGCACGCCGGCCGGCCGCTGGTGCTGGTGACCGGCGGCGTGCACGGCTACGAGACCAGTGGCGTGCACGGCGCGCTGCGATTTCTTGAGCAGCATGCGGATGACTTCGGCGGGCGCGTCAACCTGCTGGTGGCCCCCTGCGTGAGCCCCTGGGCCTGGGAGCGCATCCACCGCTGGAACTTCGATGCGGTGGACCCCAACCGCTCCTTCCGCACGCCCAGCCCGGCGCCCGAAGCAGCAGCGCTGATGCGGCTGGTGGCGCCGTGGGTGGGGCAGTTCACCGCGCACATCGACCTGCACGAAACCACCGACACCGACGAGTCCGAATTCCGCCCCGCGCTGGCCGCGCGCGACGGCAAGCCCTTCGAGCCCGGCAGCATTCCCGACGGCTTCTACCTGGTGGACGACACCGAGAACCCGCAGCCTGAATTCCAGCAGGCCATCATCGACGCGGTGGCGCGGGTCACGCACATCGCGCCGGCCGATGAAAAAGGCGAGATCATCGGCTGCCCGGAGGTGGCGCGCGGCGTGATCCGCTACCCGCTCAAGGCCTGGGGCCTGTGCGCCAGCGTGACTGGCGCGCGCTACACCACCACCACCGAGGTCTACCCCGACAGCCCCCGCGCCACGCCCGGGCAGTGCATCGCCGCGCAGGTGGCGGCGGTGTGCGCGGCGCTGGACTTCGTGATCGCCAGAGACTGAGGACCAATGGACAAGAACGCCTTGACACCCCGAAACGCCGCCAGCGCGGCATCGCCGAGACCGAATTCTTTCAAGGCCCGCTTCTGGGACCGCTTCGCGGTCGGCTACGCCGGCGGCGCCATCGGCGACTGGGCCGGCTACGAGCGCAGCCTGACGCGTTGCCAGGAACTGCTGGGCCTGAGCGATTCGGTGCTGGAGATCGGCTGCGGCACCGGCTCGACCGCGCTCACGCTGGCGCTGGGCACGGGGCCGTATCTCGCCACCGACATCGCGCCGGAGATGATTGCCGTGGCCAACCGGCGGCTGGTGGCCAGCCCCCGACCCAACCTGCGCTTCGTGGTCGAGGATGCCGACGCCACGGCCAGCGAGGCCGCTGGGCCCTTCGATGCGGTGCTGGCCTTCAACCTGCTGCACCTGCTGGACGACCTGGACGCTGCCACCGCGCGCTGCGCCCGCGTGCTTCGCCCCGGCGGGCTGTTCATCTCCAAGACCGCCTGCCTGGGCGAGATGAACCCGCTGATCCCCCGCCTGGCCGTGCCGCTGATGCGCGCGGTTCGTCTGGCGCCGCCGGTTCTGTCCCTGCGCGAGGCCGATCTGGTGGCCGCCTGTCAGCGCCAGGGGCTGGAGGTGCTGGCCGTGGAGCGGCACGCCAGCCGCGGCCGGGACGTGCGGCCATTCGTGGTGGCGCGCAAACCCGGCGTTGACGCGGCCTGACGGCTGGCCACACGGCATCAGCCCGTCAAGACCGGGGACGCGCACCGACCGTACCGCCATCGTTTGACTGGGCGGCCGGCTGGGCGGCGGACCGCTGGTGGTGAAGCGGCCGCGGAAGCCGATGCACACGATCACGCCGATCAAAGAAAGCTGAGGCCGCCCGCTGCGAGATCCATGGCGATCAGGCCGGGTTGGTTCGGCTGGGGCGAAAAGGGCGGCTGCGGATCGCTCCGGTTCCGCGGGCACAATCCTTTCTTTTTCGAAGATCAAAGCAATGACGACCGACTGGATCGAGAAACTGTTTGCGAACCCGGACATGCTGACGATGGGACATGGCCAGCGGAAAGAGGACCTGAACCTGGGCCTGGGCTGGCTGTATTACGGTCTCGTCCGCGCCATGCGACCCCGCCACGCCGTCTGCATCGGTTCCTGGCGCGGTTTCGTGCCCATCACGATCGGTCAGGCCATGAAGGACAACAACGAAGGCGGCCAAGTCCTCTTCATCGATCCGTCACTGGTGGATGAGCAGTGGGCGGACGCGGATCGGACCCGCGCCTGGTTCGCCGGGTATGGGCTGGACAACATCCGGCATGTCCGCATGACGACGCAAACCTTTGTCGACAGCGCCGAGTACCGGGCGCTGGGGCCGGTCGACCTGCTGTTTGTCGACGGCTTCCATTCCGCGGAACAGGCCCGGTTCGACCACGAAGCATTTGTTCGGTTGCTGTCGGCCGACGCGATGGTTCTGTTTCATGACAGTGTGCGGAGAATGACATCCCGCATTTACGGTGAAACCAGGCCGTACGAACACACCGTGGTCGACTACATCGAGCAGTTGAAATCCCGTCACGACTTGCAGGTGATGGATTTCCATCTGGACTCCGGCGTCACCTTGGTGCGCCAGGCGAATCAGGCCGCATCGCTTTGATCCTCGCCGCATTCGATCGATTTTGGCGCTCCGTCTTCTTGCCGCGAATGGAAGTAGTTGCGAACCGCCTTGGCCAGATAACCCTGTGGATCATTCCATGTCCAGGTGAGGTTTTCCGCCAGCCGGATATCGAGCGCTGGATCGTAGCCGGCGTCGAACAGAATCTGATGCCGCTGGCGGTAACGGCGGTTAGCAAAGTCGCCATGCCAGAAGTGGAGCAGATCGCCTTCGATAAATCCGAGTGCGTCCAGCAAACCGGCCGCGGCAGCCCTTTCTTTCCACGTCCGGATGTGGGACTGATGCGAAGGGGAGCAGTGGCGGCTATCCAACAGGTGTTCCAGGGTCCCCGCGGCACTGTGAAAGAGAATCGAATCACCCCCGCCAATGATGTTCCCGTCATAGATTCCGGCCTCAAGCACACCTGCAATCCGGGCGGCCCAAGCATGTCCGGGCGATTCTTCGAGACTGGCGCTCATGGGTTTCTTCTGGCCGTGATGCTCACGGGCGAAAAGGTTTGCGGGGATGACGTAGTTCCCGCGCGCTGCCACACTCGCACCGGACACCTCGCGAAGCAGCGCTTCTTTGTCGAGCCAGAACCACGGTCCATGTTCCACCGGATGGAGTTGTTGCGGCAGATGAATCACCGATTCGAACAGCTGCAGCAATCCGCCATGGGTCTCAAGATGCGAGATGGCCTGTTCGAGCCAGCGGGTGTTCTCGAAGACCACATCACAGTCGATCCACGCGACGTATTCGACATGCGCCGGAAGGGCGGCGATACCGATGTTCAGCAAACGTTCCTTCTGCCAGATATGGCTCTCACCCGTCAGCTGGATCAACCGGTCGCAACTGGCCTGTTCCAGTTGGTGCTGCCCGTGGTTTGCCAGTTCGACGACCAGCAGAGGTGCGTTCAGATGGCGCGAAAACGCGTGGAAATTTTCCAACCGGCGGCGGTACCGTGCAGGGTTGTAGTAGGCGGTGACGACCCACAGGGGACAGGTGTCAGGGCTCATGTCGCTTAAGTTCGGTGATGCTGTCAATGCTGCCGCTATGTCTGGTTCGCGCGAGGGGCGTTTCATCGGGCGTATTGGGGCGGTTGCAGCCGTCGCGCCCGTCAGGCGCTGGCCTGCGCTCATAGGCGGCCGTGACTTTTCGCCGGAGTTCGCGCTCATAGGTCGTCAACATCCCTCGTGCCACGTGGGGTGCCGCGAAACAACGGGCAATGTGGGATTGGAGTCTCAAGGCCAGGCTTTTCGCAACTCCCGGGTTGGCGTGAACGTGAACGGCCGCGTTGACCAGTTGGTCTTCGACCGATTTTTCGGCCGTGTCCAGCAGGGCATAGGCCAGGGGCTGGCCTGCCTCGACAACCATTTCCGGGATGCCGCCGCGCATCAGCAGGGCCATCGGAACCCCGGCGAGGGCGACTTCAAGCACCGCCCCCGGAAAGTTGTCTCCCAGGTAGCACAGGGCATACAGGTCTGCCGCACCCAGGACGTCCGGCAGCATTGCGTGATCAATGAATCCGGTCAGGTGCACCCGATCGTGCCATTGAGCGGGTATGGCTGCGTAGAACGTGGCGGCATCCACTTTCGAGTTGGCTGTGAGTTCGCCGGATGCGGCGCAGTGTCCGATCCAGGTCAGATGGCAGGCCGGGATGGCATCAAACAGGCTGGGGATGGATCGCTGAATGATCTCGCTTCCCTTCCTGATTTCCAGACTTCCCAGCACAAACACATGGAAAGCGGAGTCAGGCAATGTCAGGCCGGTCAATCGCTGCAAGGACGACAATGATTTGCGGCGGTCCGCTTTGGGCGGTCCTTGATCGGTGGGTTTGGCTCCATTCGGAATGATCGAACGGCTTGGCGGACCCGGCTCACCCAACAGCACCTGATCCAGGGTGCGGTGCAAGATCCACGCAGTGGGCGAGGACAGCACGTCGCTGTTGAGCAGTTGCCAGCGTTCCCGCGTCATCTGGCGCGTGTTCTCTTCCGTGGGCGTCAACCGGTTCAACTCGGCGCAAACCGCCAGCGGCGTGTGCAACCTGGAAACCCTGAGGATGTCTGGCGCGTCCACGGCAGAAAAGAAATCGGCAGCCAGTCCCTCCCAGTCCGCCGCCTCGATGATGAGGCCTTGTTCGGGGTCTTCGATCCTTCGTGCGGCAACCAGATCGGCCAGGTAACGGCTGATGACAGTTGCGAAATCCGACAAGGTTTTCCTGCCGGCGGGACCGTGACGGGAGACATAGTGGCGGCTGACTGCTCCGTCGCGTTCGACAAAACTGTCCTGGACCGGTGATTCCGTGATCCAGTCGATGCGGCGGGAAGGATCGATATCCCTGATCGCCTTGACCATGATGCCGACGGCGGTGCCGATGCCACCCTTGACCAGGTATCGGTCGTCCTCGGACGTGATGAAGACCAGATCAGAGGACATCAACGGACCGCCCCGTGAACATGGCGTTCGAATGTGTCGCCGGTCCTCATCAGGCCGAGCCGACAGAGCTGATGACTGTCGATCAATCGGACAGAGCGGTGGTCATGCAGCGAAAGGCGGGGGTTGCGGTCAAGAGCCCGTTGGTATGCGCGCCATTCCGCCGAGCAGTTGGCGCGTTCGCCCTGCAGCATGACGCGGCTGACGGCATCCGGAAAGTCGGCAAAGTACTTGAAGTGAAACAGGACGCCGCGCATGGGCGACGGCCTGCCGCCGACGATTCCGTGCTGTCCGCGAGTCAGCAACATCTCCGGCCGAAAGCGGACGAGCCCGATCTTCGACAGGTAGGCCTCGACGCCAAAAGCTTTGCGCCGCGTACTCCCGACGTAGGTCGGGATCAGGATCCGGCCGCCATTGTGGTCGACCGCTCCTTCGATCGCCTTGAAATCGGGGTCGAACCATGGACAGATCGCAAATGGATCCGAACCGGCTGCGTAGTGGGTCTCGCGGATCGGAAGATCGGAGTACATGTCCAGCAGAAGGCACTCAAGCGTGTCATGCCCTTCGGCCTCCAGGGATTCGGTCAGTGTCCGCAGCGGCACGGTTTCCCAATCCGGATACGCCAGCACTTCATCCGCGTCGGCGACCACGCACCAGTAGCCATTCCCGTGGGTTGCCATCAGGCTGGAAAGCCACAGCCGTCCCGATTGGGAGCGCTGGAAGTCTTCGTCCGAACGATACAGGTGCACGTCGGGCTGATCCAGCAGCAGCCGGCCCGTTTCGTCCGAGGACGCGTTGTCGACGATGAAAAACCGATCGACACCGATCCTGCGGTAGTGGTGGAGCCAGTACGGAAGACGAAGCGCCTCGTTCTTCATGACCGAAAACAGGCGGATTTCGCCCCTTTTTTCAGGCACTTCTTTTCTGTCCATGCGCTTCATCGATTCCCGCCAGAGGGATGTTTCCGCCGGGCTGTTGAGGATTGGATCGACAGAAGGCGGTCGGTGTGTGGCTGGATCATGCGGATCAATTCGGTGAAAGACTCATCCTGAAAGGCCGCAACATTGTCATTCGCAAAGACGCGGACGCTATCAAAACGATCGGAAGGGAGCCCGTATGCGAGGATGTCCTTCGTGCTCATCACCAGCAGTGCGGCACGCGTCTCAGGGCACGTCAGCAAGATCAGGGCGGCGACAAAGCTGTTCGCCTGTGCGCCAGTGATGCGTAGGCTGTCGATCCAGATGCCTTCTTGCATTGCGATGCCGTTGCACCCCAGGGTTCTTGCCAGTTCCGCAACCATCTTCAGGATGCGCGGCGCGTTCGGACTTGCGGTGACAAGCAGATGAACCGGGATCCGGCTTTCGTGGCCGGTCAGGTCGGCCAACACCCGGTAGATCGGGTTCTGACCCATTTGCGGCTGCGCATTGACCTCGCAGATCAGGGCGCCTGTTTTCAGCCACGACTTCGAGATATCGGCGATCAGGAGATCCACGCCGGCAATGTCCAGCCGCAAGGCGTTTGCCGCGCGTGTGGCCAGCCTGAGGTTGTCCGGGTGAACCTGATCGAGCGACAGCACGATGGTCGTCCCCCCGGCACTGGCGTTGTTTCGCCGGCGCAAACAGATATAACGGTCCAAGGCCGGAACCGTGTCTCGCGACAACCCCTGTTGGTCGAGCAGGCCCAGGGCCTCCTCGTCGAGTTCCACGGGGGGCTTCACCGGTGCGTGCAGTTCCCGTTTGGCCGGTTTCAGCCGCAACTGGTCCACCAGTTGTTCGATCGAATGAATGCCGTCACCGGTGACGCCTCCGGGCAGTTTGCGGGTCGCGGTGATGACCTTGCCGTGGCTCACCGTGAGACGGTGTCCGTCGCCTTGGAAGTGCTTTTCGACCAGGATGTTCGATGAAACCGCCCTCGCGGCGTGGAAGGCCTGCACGACAGCCGGATCATTTCGAAGATCCGCAAACACGCCACGCCCCTGCTCCTGATCTGTGGGTTTGATCACCACGGGGTACCCATACCTTCGGGCCAGTTCAAGGGCTTGGTCCGGCGAGCTGGCCAACGCATGCGTCGGCGCTGGCAATCCGGCCTGTCGCAAGACCGCGGCGGTTGCCATCTTGTCCCTCGCAAGGGTGACACCCAGGCTGGAAGTCTGATCGCTGATGCTGCTCCTGAGCCATCGGCTGGTCCGGCCTTGCCCCAGCAGAAAAACCCCGGTGGCCAGATGACGAATGGGAATATCCATCTCCCAGGCTGCCTGATGGATGTAGACCGGATTCTGGCCACCGAGGGCATGGGCTCGCAGGCTTTTCCTGAGCCGTTCGTATCGGTCCTGGATACCAGCGATCGATTCGTCATCAACGGGTTGTGGTCGCAACAGCGTGGTGACCGTCTCGGTGACCCAGTTCAGCGCTGCCTGCGCGGCGGTCGGCGAACTGGCCGGCAGGGCGGCGAGGTAGGTTTCGAGCGGCCCTGCAGGCGCCTGCTGGATTCGAAGATGGTGGTGTGAGGAGACGGGAACCTTGTTCTGCCGTTGCACGGCAGAGGTCCAAAACGCGGCCCGGCAGGCCAGCGCCCGCGTCGTATTCCAGCCAGGCGGCGTCCGCGGTGTCAGCTCCACAATGAAACGCTCCATGGCGGCATCCAGGCCTCGGAAGTCGAAGTCGGCGTCGAGTCCGACCTGAACGTAGCCGAGGATGGCGGACTGCTGAAGCCCGTAGGCAACACCAGGCACGAAGCGCCATCGCGATGAAACCTTCAGCTCGCGCTGCATGTGATGACCAGATATCGGGAGTGACCGGCGGTGGCGGGGAAGACGCGAAGCCCAAGTAGTTCGACGGAGGATTGCCCCGCGCGGCCCCGATTCTAGAGGGGTAGGCCAGCTCAATGGTTGCCTACGCCGGCGACGGATCGAAACCCCGCCCTCGGGCCCGTTTTTCCGCTTGAGGCGGAATTCGCTGTGTGACAAAATCTAAAAAAATCATACGAATCTGTCGCCATGCGCCGCCGTCACGTCCTTCAAGTCCTGCCTCTGGCCATCGCCGGCCTGCATCTCGCGCCCGCGCGGGGCCAGGCGCCGGGCACTTTTCCCGACCCTGCCAAACCGATCCGGCTGGTGGTGCCGTTCCCGGCCGGGGGCACCTCGGACATCCGTGCGCGCCAGGTGGCCGAGCACCTGCGGCAGGACGCGGGCTGGTCCGTGGTGGTGGACAACCGGCCCGGCGCCAGCGGCATGATCGGCTCCGAACTCGTGGCCAAGGCCCCGGCCGACGGCTACACGCTGCTGCTGGGAACCATCGGCACGCTGGCGATCAACCCGGCGATGTTTCCTGCGCAGCCCTACAACGTGCTGCAGGATTTCCAGCCGGTGACGCAGTTTTCGCGTTCGGTCAGCGTGCTCATGGCGCACCGTTACACCGGCATCGCGTCGCTCGCGCAACTCGAAGCCGCGGTGCGGGGCGGCGCCCCGCTGGCCTACGCGTCCACCGGCACCGGCACCATCGGGCATATGGTCGGCGAGATCTACAAGAAGCGTGCAAACCTCGACATCACCCACGTCCCCTACAAGGGCACCGCACCCGCCGTGCAGGACTTCGTCGCCGGCCATGTGCCGCTGCTGGTCGAAACCCCGTCAGCCGTCTGGGAGCACCTCAAGGCCGGCACGGCGGTGCCGCTGGCGGTGACCAGCTCGGCCCGCATGCCTCAGTTGCCGTCGGTGCCCACCTTCAGGGAGCTGGGTTATCGCGACATCGTGTTCGACACCTGGCAAGGCATCGTCACCCGAAAAGGCGTGCCGCCCGCGGTGCTGGAGGCGCTGAACCACGAGATCGTCAAGGCGCTGCGCAGCCCCGATGTCGTGCGCAGCCACGAGGAGCAGGTCAACGTGGTGGTGGCCAACACGCCCGAACAGTTCGAGCGCTTCATCGCCGACGAAACCCGCAAGTGGGCCTCGGTGGTGA
>ERZ1645187.4152-NODE-4152-length-11829-cov-28.599881_pt1 | contig 11829 bp, 15 predicted proteins | sample MGYA00575352_ERZ1645187 | MGnify/ENA primary metagenome ERZ1645187 (study PRJEB40837, sample SAMN11349314) | freshwater sediment metagenome | isolation source: river sediment | host: Sediment | place: India: Wazaribad , New Delhi | collected 2017-02-21 ... | reverse complement strand
CATCGGGTGTTTGCGGCGGGCCCGATGCGCGGGCACCGCGATCCCCGTTCCGTCGCGGGTCCGGTGCGGCCGGAAACGACGACTTCTTGTGGAACGGCGGGTCATTTCGACCCTAGCGAGGCGCGCCCGAAGAGAACAGCGCCGCGGGCTTCCGCCCCGGCGCTTTCGAGAGTCTTGATGAATCGTCAACCTTAATCCCGGCACGGCCGGCGCGCCGGTCTGCCGGATCGCTCGCCCGGCGGCCTCACGCCGCCTTGGCGACGACGCGGTTGCGGCCGCCGCTCTTGGCGTCGTAGAGCGCCGCGTCGGCCCGCTTGAGGATGGTCTCGACCGTATCGGCCGCCGATTGCAGCGCCCCGATGCCGACCGACACGGTGCGCTCCAGCATCCGTCCGTCGGGCAGCCGGAAGGCGTCGGCCGCGACCCGCGAGCGGATCCGTTCGGCGACGATGCCGGCGGTCTCGAGATCGGTGTCGGGCAGGATCACCACGAACTCCTCGCCACCGAAGCGGCAGACCAGATCGACGCCGCGCACGCTGCCGCGCATCCGGTCGGCGAGCTCGCGCAGCACCGCGTCGCCGGCGTCGTGGCCATAGGTGTCGTTGACCGACTTGAAGTGGTCCATGTCGGCGATCAGCACGGCGAGCGACCGCTCCTGGCGCTGCGCCTGTTCGAGCGTCTGCTCGAGATGGGTGGTCATGAAGCGGCGATTGTAGAGGCCGGTGAGGCCGTCGGTGATCGCCATCTCCATCGTCTGCTGGACGCTGTCGCGCAGACTGTCGGCATAGCGCTTGCGGCGGATCTGGGTCTTCACCCGCGCCGCCAGCTCCTGCTTGTCGACCGGCCGCTGCAGATAGTCGTTGACCCCCATGTCGAGGCCACGGGCCAGCCGCACCCGGTCGTCCTCGCCGACGATCAGCAGGATCGGCAGCATGCGGGTGCGATCGAGCGAGCGCAGCTGCGAGACCAGCCGCAGCGCGTCGAAATTCGCCAGATCCAGCGCCACCACGACGAGATCCCACTCGCCCTCGGTCGCCCGGAACAGCGCCTGCTGCGGATCGGGCTCGATCGTCACCGCGTGTTTCGACCCCAGCGCCGAGGTCAACCGCTCGGCCGAGGAGCGGCGATCGTCGACCACCAGCACCCGGCCGTGCAGGTCCTGGGTGAAGAGCAGCGGATCGAAGGCGTCGTCGAGCCCCATCTCGCGCCCGACGTTGGAGCGCATGCGCAGCTCGTCGGTGAGCATCTTGAGGCGGATCAGGCTCTTCACCCGGGTCACCAGCGCGATGTCGTTGACCGGCTTGGTGAGGAAGTCGTCGGCCCCGGCCTCGAGCCCCTTGATCCGGTCGGAGATCTGGTCGAGCGCCGTCACCATCACCACGGGAACGTGGACGGTGCGCGGATCGGCCTTCAGCCGCCGGCACACCTCGAACCCGTCCATGCCGGGCATCATCACGTCGAGCAGCACGATGTCCGGCGTGTTCTGGCGGCACATCGCCAGCGCCTCGGCGCCCGACAGCGCCGTCGACACGTCGAAATACTCCGCCGTCAGCCGCGCTTCGAGCAGCTTCAGGTTCGCGGGGATGTCGTCGACGACCAGAACTCGACCCGTCATCACGCTACTCGTCTGGAGAACTCAGGCATCCCCGAGATAGGACCGTACCGTCTCGAGGAACTTGCCGACCGAGATCGGCTTGGAGATATAGGCCTCGCAGCCGCCCTGGCGGATGCGCTCCTCGTCCCCCTTCATGGCGAAGGCGGTCACCGCGATCACCGGGATGGACTTCAATTCGTCGTCTTCCTTCAGCCACTTGGTCACCTCGAGGCCGGAGACCTCGGGCAACTGGATGTCCATCAGGATGAGGTCGGGCCGATCGGCGCGGGCGATCTCCATCGCGTCGAAGCCGTTGCGGCTCTGCAACGTTCGATAGCCGTGCGCCTCCAGAAGGTCGTGGAAGAGCTTCATGTTGAGCTCGTTGTCCTCCACGATGAGGACGGTCTTCGCCATCTCGGATCCCCCGGCCGCGATCGGCCACCCCCCACGAAAGACGGCCATTGCCGCCTTCCCATTCGCCGGAAACACTAGCATCGATTCATTGACGAAAGGAAAAGGGGCGGCCGTGAGCCGGATTTCCGAATGATTTCAAACCGTGACCGCATGACCACCGAAGACGCCGAAACCCTCGCCGTCGCCGCCTTGACGTTTCTCGCCGAGGAGCCCGAGACCCTCGGCCGTTTCCTCTCGGCGACCGGCCTCGGCCCCGAAACCCTGCGAGCCGCGGCCGGTGAGCCGGGCTTCCTCGCCGCCGTGCTGGAGTTCGTCATGGGCGACGAGGCGCTCCTGCTCGTCTTCGCCGAGCGCCGCCGGGTGCGCCCGACGCTGATCGCGGCGGCGCGCTTCGCCCTCGATCCGGTCTCTCGGGCATGAGCGCCACCCTCGCCCCCGAGACCCGTGATGCCCTCGACCGGCTCGACATCGGCGCCCGGCCGCTGGCGATCGTCGACGTCGACGAGGTGGTGCTGCGCTTCGTCCCCCATCTCGAGGCCTTCATCGGCCGCCAGGGTTACCGGCTCGAGGTCGCCTCCTTCGGCATCACCGGCAACGTCACCCGCCTCGGCTCCTGCCGCGCCGTGCCGGCCCCGGAGGTCGCCGCCCTCATCGCCGGCTTCTTCGCCGCCCATGTCGGCGATCAGGACCCGGTCGACGGCGCCGTCGCTGCGCTGACGCGGCTTTCGGCCCGCCTCGACGTGGTGCTGCTCTCCAACGTCCCGGCCGAACATGGGCCGCGCCGCGCCGCCCGCCTCGCCGACCTCGGCCTTCCCCACCCGCTGGTGGTCAACGACGGGCCGAAGGGGCCGGCGGTCGCCCATCTCGCCCGACGCGTCGCGGCCCCGATCTTCTTCGTCGACGACGGCCCACAGAACCTCGCCTCGGTGCGCGATGCCGGCGTCGAGGCCCGCCTCGTCCATTTCGTCGACGACCCGCGCTACTTCCGCCTCGCCCCCGACGTCGCCGGAACCTGGCTCAAGACCCGCGACTGGCACGAGGTTGCGGCGCGGATCGAGGCGGAGATTGGTCGCGGCTAGGCGCTCAGTAGGTGTACCAGCACGCCCCCCAGCTCACCACGGTCGCTCCGACCGCCCGGGCATGGCAGGCGCTGGGGAAGGTCATGCGCGAAGCGCCGACCTCGGCGCACACCGGCCGCGATCCGTCGCCGGCACAGTGCGACCCGTCGTAGGGGTTGGGCGCCGGCGGCTCGATGTCCTTGCGACAGGTGCCGCGCCGCAGGATCCGGGCATGATCGACCCGGGCACAGGCGGCGTTGTCGTAGGTCCGGACCCCGGTCGGGCCGCGGGCGCACACCGGCGCCAGCTGGTGCGTGCAGCGCACCCCCGCCTCGGCCGGTCCGGCCACCTGAAGAAGCGCGGCGAAGCCGATGACGACGAACGACGTTCTCATTTCCGAGCCTCACCCGCGAACCACCCGCCGAGGCCGCCAGCATCGCCCCGCCCGCCGCCCGGCGCAAGCCCGCGGCGCTGTGAAGACGCTTCGCCCCGTCGCGGCGCGAGCGTATCATCGCCACCGATGAGCGATGCCCCTGCCCCGACGCCGATCCCGCGCCCGACGGCCTTCTGCCGCGACTGCTTCACCGCGGTCCGGCCGGGGGCGACGCGGTGTCCGAAGTGCGGCGGTCCACGCCTCCTCGCCCACCCCGAACTGGGCACCCTCTCGCTCGCCCACATCGACTGCGACGCCTTCTATGCCTCGGTCGAGAAGCGCGACGACCCCTCGATCCGCGACAGGCCGGTGATCGTCGGCGGTGGCAAGCGCGGTGTCGTCTCGACCGCCTGCTACATCGCCCGCATCCATGGGGTGAAGTCGGCGATGCCGATGTGGCAGGCGCTGGAGCGCTGCCCCGAGGCGGTGGTGATCCGCCCGAACATGGAGAAATACGCTCGCGTCGGCCGCGAGATCCGCAACGCCATGTTCGAGCTGACGCCGCTGGTCGAGCCGCTGTCGATCGACGAGGCCTTCCTCGACCTCTCCGGCACCGAACTCCTCCACCACGGCTCGCCGGCGCTGACGCTGGCCCGCTTCGCCGCCCGCATCGAGCGCGACGTCGGCCTCACCGTCTCGGTCGGCCTCTCCCACAACAAGTTCCTCGCCAAGATCGCCTCCGACCTCGACAAGCCGCGCGGTTTCTCGGTGATCGGCCGCGCCGAGACGCTCGATTTCCTCGCCCCCCGGCCGGTCTCGACCATCTGGGGGGTGGGCAAGGCGACCGCCGCGGCGCTGGAAGCCGAGGGCCTGCGCACCATCGCCGACCTGAGAAAGGCCGACGAGGGCCGCCTGATGCGCCGCTTCGGCGTCCTCGGCCGGCGGCTCCGCCAGCTCGCCTTCGGCGAGGACACTCGCGTCGTCGAGCCCGATCAGGAGACGAAGTCGATCTCCAACGAACTGACCCTCGACATCGACCTCGGCGATCTCCACGCCCTCGAGAAGATCCTGTTCCGCCTCGCCACCAAGGTCTCCGGCCGGCTCAAGGCCGAGAACCTCGGCGGCTGGACCATCCAGTTGAAGCTCAAGACCCCGGACTTCAAGGGGCTGAGCCGCGCCCGCCGCCTCGCCGATCCGACGGCGCTCGCCGACCGCATCTTCCGCACCGGCCTCGATCTCCTGACGAAGGAATGCGACGGCCGCCGCTTCCGCCTGATCGGCATCGGCGTCTCGGATCTGGTGCCGATCGACTTCTGCGACCCGCCCGACCTCGTCGACGAGGCCGCCGGCCGCCGCGCCAGGGCGGAGGCCGCGATCGACGACCTGCGCCGCCGCTTCGGCTCGGACGTGGTCGAACCGGGATTGGTCTTCACCCGGCGCCCGAGACCGGCCCCGGCCGTCGGCAGCGACGAACCAGCCGCCGACCGGACCCCGCCGGCCTCACGGACAGGGCGTCGCGGCGATCCCGTCGATGGCGGTGAGTGAACCGGAGATGGCGAAATCGCCGTAGTCGAGCTTCAGCCGGCGCGAGACGCCGTTCTCGTAGAGCAGGAAGCCGAGCTGATAGTCGGGGGTGGTATCGCCGCCGCCCTTGGTCGGATCGAAATAGGAGATGTCGATCGGCCAGCGCCGCTTGCCGGCGGTGAGCGTCTTCACCGTCTCCGCCTCGCCGCTCACGTCGTCGGCGCCGGTCTGCTCGCGGCCGATGATCACCGTGGTGCGGGTGTGGCGGGCGCCGCCCTCGGTACCGTCGTAGAGGTCGATCTCGGCGACGCTGCGCCCCGCCTTCGCCGCCTCGACGATCTCGACCATGTGCTCGGTCGGAAACAGCGCCGAGCCCGGCACGTCGTAACGACGCGGCGCCGGCAGGACGATGTCGGCCTTGACCGCGCCGCCGTCGTGGCGGGCCGTCCCCTTGGTGTCCTCCGCCACCCGGCCGTCGACCAGGTTCTGATTGACGAACTCGAAGGTCTTGCCCTCGCCGTCTTCGAAGGAGGTGGTGCGCATGTCGGTGACCCGCGGCGTGCCGTCGGAATTGGTGAGTCGCGTCACCAGCCGGAAGCGCGACGACCAGCCCTCGCAGATGCTGCCCGAGAACTCGAAGACCAGCCGCCCGCCGACCTCCGTCACATCCGAACGATCGCTGCGCCGGTCGAGCGACAGCTCGTAGACCGCCCGATGCGGGACGAGCCCGCGCACCGTCTCGGCCCGATCGGCGAAGGCCGGCGAGGCGATCACGAGCCCGGCGAGGAAACCCGCCGTGAGACATCCGCGCCCGATCGCCCGCTCCATCATCGCCACCTCGATCCGTCCCTCGTCGATCCGCCCCGTTGCCGTCACTCTTGGACCGGTTCGGCCACGAATTCAATCCGCCCGCCCTGCCCAGAGGGACCGCGCCGGTCCGCGCGACGTCGCGCTCGATTGCCGTCGACGTCGAATTCCGACATGAAGAGGACGCGCGCCCGGCCGATGGTGCCGAGACCCCGCCTCCGGAGATCCGACCATGACCACCGTCGAAGCCCGCCTCGCCGACCTCGGCATCACCCTGCCGACCCCCGCCGCGCCCGCCGCCAACTACGTGCCCTTCGTCCGCTCCGGCTCTCTGCTCTTCGTCTCCGGCCAGCTGCCGATGGGGCCGCAGGGCCTCGCCGCCGCCGGGCGCCTCGGCGCCGAGGCCGACATCGAGGCCGGCCGTGCCGCCGCCCGGCTCTGCGCGATCAACCTGATCGCCCAGGTCAAGGCCGCCATCGGCGATCTAGAGACCCTCGTCCGGGTGGTCAAGCTCACCGGCTTCGTCGCCTCCACCGCCGATTTCGGCGACCATCCCAAGGTGGTCAACGGCGCCTCCGACCTGATGGTCGAGGTCTTCGGCGATCGCGGCCGCCATTCCCGCTCGGCGGTGGGCGTCGCCGCCCTGCCCTTCGGCGCGACCGTCGAGGTCGAAGGCATCTTCGAGATCGCCTGAGGAGCCGCGACGTGGACATCTCCTGGCTGACCGCCCGCCCGATCGCCCATCGCGGCCTGCACGACCGCGCGAACGGCGTGATCGAGAACACCCTCTCCGCCGCCGCCCGCGCGGTGGAGAAGGGATACAACATCGAGGTCGACCTGCTGCTCTCGGCCGACGAGGAGGTGGTGGTCTTCCACGACGACACCCTCGACCGGCTGACCGCCTCGACCGGCCGCGTCGACCGCCGCACCCTGGCCGAGCTGCGCGAGATCCCGATCACCGGCACCACCGACCGCATTCCCTCGCTCGACGATCTCCTGCGCCTCGTCGACGGCCGCGTCGGTCTCTGCCTCGAGCTGAAGAGCCTCTTCCCCCGCCGCCCCGACGAGCGGCTGGTGGCCCGCGTCGCCGAGCGCCTCGCCGGCTATCGCGGCCCGGTGGTCACCAAGTCCTTCGACCCCGAGGTGGTCGCGGCGGCCGGCCGGATCATGCCGGCGATCGCCCACGGCATCGTCGCCGACGACGCCTCCGACCTCGAATACTATGCCCGCTTCAGCCGCATGGAGCGATTCGTCCTGCGCCATCTCCTCCACGCACCGCGCACCCGGCCGAAGTTCGTCTCCTATGGTTGCGACGACCTGCCCGCCTTCGGCCCCTGGGTCGCCCGCCGATTCTTCGGTCTGCCAGTGATCACCTGGACGGTGCGCAGCGCGGAAACGCGCCGCCGCGTCCTCGCCCATGCCGATCAGATCGTCTTCGAGGGCTTCGACCCGGACGCCGCCGCCTGATACCGAACCGACGGAGTTTCGACCTTTTCGAAACTCCGTCGGTGAAGGCAAGCCCGAACGGGCGTCGGCCGGTCCGGCCGTATTGCTGACGAACTTCGGACGAGTCCGAAGTCCGTCAGCCGAGTATGAGGTTCGCTCGAAACCGTCTCGACGCCCGCCTCTTTTTCGTCTCGAATGGCGTGTGAACTCACGCGCGTCAGTTCGCGTCGACCGCGCCAGCGCCCCCGGGCCCGGTCGTCGACGAAGCAGAGGAAGCCAGGATGTTCGCCAAGACCCTCGTCGTCGCGCTCGCCGCCACTGCAACGCTCGCCACCGCCTCGCTCGCCCCCACGCCGGCCCGCGCCGGCGACCCGGCCGCGGCCGTCGCCGCGGGTGCCGCGGGCCTGATCGGCGGTCTGATTCTCGGCAACGCCCTCGCCGAACCCGAACCCGAGCCGGTCATCGTCCGCCGCCGCCCGGTGCGCGTCGTCGAAGAGGAAGAGGTCGTCGTCACCCGCCGTTGCTGGCGCGAGGTCTGGTACGACAGCTGGGGCGATCGCCACGTCCGCCGCCTCTGCCGCTGAGGCGGGCTCGAACGAGCCCACGCCCGCGCCTTCGATCGACCGGCCCTCGCCCGAGCGGCCGGTCTTCGCGTCTTCGGACGACTGGCACATCGCCGCGCCTCCCCTATTGTCGTTCCTGGTCCGCGAATGGAGCGTCGAGGCATGAACGAGCGCCAGCAGTCCCCGGCCGAGGTCGCCGTCCGCATCGTCACCGGCGCGGCCGAGATCGCCGCCGCCGACTGGGACCGCTGCGCCGCCGGTGGTACGCCCGGGCACCCCGACCCGCTCGTCTCCCACGCCTTCTTCACAGCGCTCGAGGCCTCCGGCTCGGCCACCCCGGAGACCGGCTGGCATGCCCGCCATCTCGTCGTCGACGGACCCGACGGTCGACCGCAAGCGATCGTTCCGGCCTATGCCAAGACCCACAGCCAGGGCGAATACGTCTTCGACCATGCCTTCGCCCAGGCCTATGCCCGGGCCGGCAGCCGCTACTATCCCAAGCTCCAGGTCTCGGTGCCGTTCAACCCGGTGACCGGCCCGCGCCTGTTGGTCGCCGCCACCGATCCGGCCGAGCGCGCTCGCCTCGCCCGCACCCTGGTCGCCGGGCTCGAGGCACTCACCGAGGCCGCCGGCTTCTCCTCCGCCCACGCCACATTTCTCTCCGAGACCGATGCCGCCGTCTTCGCCGCCGCCGGCTGGACGCCGCGCATCGACCGCCAGTTCCACTGGCCGAACCGCAGCTATCGCGACTATGACGACTTCCTGTCGACGCTGCTCGGCCGCAAGCGCAAGCAGCTGCTGCGCGAGCGCCGCGACGCGACCGCCGGCGGCATCGAGATCGAGGCGCTGACCGGCACAGACATCGGCGCCGCCGATTGGGACGCCTTCTTCGCCTTCTATCAGGACACCGGCGCCCGCAAATGGGGCCGCCCCTACCTCACTCGCGACTTCTTCGACCGCATCGGCGCCACCATGGCCGATCGTGTCCTGCTGATCGTCGCCAAGGAGGGCAGCCGCCGGATCGGCGGGGCACTCAACTTCATCGGCGACGACGCCCTCTACGGCCGCTGGTGGGGCACCGTCGCCGATCGGCCGTTCCTCCATTTCGAGGTCTGCTACCATCGCGCCGTCGACTGGGCGATCGCCCACGGCCTCTCCCGGGTCGAAGCCGGCGCCCAAGGCGAGCACAAGCTCGCCCGTGGCTACCTGCCGGTCGAGACCCGCTCGGCCCATCTGATCCGCGACCCAGGCTTCCGCACCGCCGTCGACCGCTATCTCGCCGACGAGCGCGAAGCCGTGCGCGAGGCCGATGCCGAACTCCTCGCCGCCTCCCCTTACGCCGACCGGCCGCGGCGCTGACCCCGCATCCACCCCGGCTTGACCGGCGGTCGCCGCCGTCCGACAGTCCGCCGTCCGTCCAACCCAGCGAGAGGCCCTCGATGACCACCGCCTATGACGACTCGAACGTCTTCGCCAAGATCCTGCGCGGCGAGATCCCCGCCCATGTGGTCTACGAGGACGAGGCGACGCTCGCCTTCATGGACGTCATGCCGGCGGTCGACGGCCATGTCCTGGTGATTCCCAAGGCCAAGGCCCGCAACATCCTCGACATCCGCCCCGCCGATCTCGCCGCGGTGATCGCCACGGTGCAGAAGATGGCGCAGGCCGTGACCACCGCCTTCCTCGCCGATGGCGTCACCATCCAGCAGTTCAACGAAAAGGCCGGCGGCCAGGAGGTCTTCCACCTTCATTTCCACGTCATGCCGCGCCAGATGGCGGACACGGTGCGCCGCATGCCGCGCCCGTTCGCCGACCAGAAGCTGCTCGCCGCCCACGCCGAGAAGATCCGCGCCGCCCTCGCCTGATCCCGGCCGAAGGAGATCTCCATGATCGGTTTCATCGTCTGGATCGTCGTCGGCGCCATCGCCGGCTGGCTCGCCGGCCTGGTCGTGCGCGGCGGCGGCTTCGGCTTCCTGGTCAATGCGGTGCTCGGGATCGTCGGCGCGGCGGTCGCGGGCTTCGTCCTGCCGCGGATCGGCCTCTATCTCGGCGGCGGGCTCGTCGGTGAGATCCTGCGCTCGGCGATCGGCGCGGTCATCGTCCTGGTGATCCTGTCGATCGTGCCCAAGCTGCAGCGCTGAACACCAGCGCGGATGGCCCGCAACCCCTCGCCACCAGACGACGCATCCGCCCGGCCGTTCGGCGCGCCTTCGCCGAACCGGCTCTCCTCGCCCGGCCGCGCCGTCGCTTGACGCTGTCTCCATCAGGTAATCTACTGAGGCCGCGTCATGACATCGACGATACGGTGCGAGGATGCTCCCCAGCGGCGCGCCCCGATGCGGATCGGGTCACAATGGTCTCTGGGACTTCCTCGGCCGTCGTTCAGGGGGCCGATCATGAAACCAATCCGAGCCGCATTCGCCGTGGCCGCCGCCTTGTGGCTGGCCACCCCGCTCACCGCCGCCGCTGCCGAAGCCAAGCAGGACTTCACCCTGGTCAACGCCACCGGCTACGACGTCAAGGAGGTCTACGTCTCCTCGCACCGCACCGACGATTGGGAGGAGGACGTCCTCGGCGACGATCAGCTCGACGACGGCATGAAGGTCAACATCCACTTCGCGCCGAAGACCAAGACCTGCAAATTCGACCTCAAAGTGGTCTATGCGGACGACGATTCGGCGGCGGTATGGCAGAACATCGACCTCTGCACCGTGAGCAAGATCACGATCCACTACAACCGGAAGAGCGACCAGACGAGCGCCGAACTCGAATGAGGCGCCCTCCCGGAGCGCGCGTCCCAGCGCGCTCCGGCGACGCCGTCGAAACGGTCGATCGCGCCGATCGCTCGCCTCATTCGGGCCGATGGCAGACCGCCTCGATGTTGTGCCCGTCGGGATCGAACACGAAGGCCCCGAAATAGGTCGGATGGTAGTGCGGCCGGAGCCCCGGACCGCCGTTGTCGCGCGCCCCGGCGGCGAGCGCGGCGGCATGGAAGGCGCCGACCGCCGCCCGATCCGGCGCCATGAAGGCGACGTGCAGCACCCCGCTGAGCGGCTCGCCGGTGGTGATCCAGAACTGCGGCTTGCCCGGCCGGCCGAAGCCGACGAAGCCGGTGCCGCCGGTCATCGCCGGATCGAGCGCCATCACTTCGCCGTAGCCGAGCGGCGCCAGCACCGCGGCATAGAAGGCCTTGGAGCGCGCGAGATCGCGGACGGGAAGACCGATGTGATCGAGCATGACCGAACCCTCCGAGGATGGCTGCCAGTCGAACCTACCACGCACGGCAGCGCCCGGCAGCGCCCGCCCCTCAGATCGCCGCGATGTCGCCCTTGGCCCAGCCGGCCTCGACCTCGGCCTTGTAGTCGGCGTAGCGCCCCGCCTCGATCGCCGCCCGCGCCCCGGCCATCAGCGACTGATAGTAGGCGAGGTTCACCCAGGTGAGCAGCATCGCGCCGAGCGCCTCGCCGGTCCTGACCAGATGATGCAGATAGGCCCGCGACCAGTCGCGCGCCGCCGGACAGTCGGAGAGCTCGTCGAGCGGGCGGGGATCGTCGGCGTGGCGGGCGTTCTTGAGGTTGACCCGGCCGCGGCGGGTGAAGACCTGGCCGTGGCGCCCGGCGCGGGTCGGCATGACGCAGTCGAACATGTCGATGCCGCGCGCCACCGCCTCGAGAATGTCGTGCGGCGTGCCGACCCCCATCAGATAGCGTGGCTTGTCCGCCGGCAGCGCCGGCGCCGTCGCCGAGATCACCCGCAGCATCACCTCCTGCGGCTCGCCGACCGCCAGCCCACCGAGCGCATAGCCGTGAAAGCCGATGTCGACGAGGCCCTTCGCCGAGCGGAGCCGCAGCGCCTCGTCGTCGCCGCCCTGGACGATGCCGAAGATGCCGTGGCCGGTCTTGCCGAAGAACGCCGCCTTGGAACGCTCCGCCCAACGCAAGCTGAGCTCCATCGCCCGCTCCATCTCTTTGGCGGACGCGGGAAGCGCGACGCATTCGTCGAGCTGCATCTGGATGTTGGAGCCGAGCAGCCCCTGGATCTCGATCGAGC
>ERZ1645187.4150-NODE-4150-length-11835-cov-39.928523_pt1 | contig 11835 bp, 8 predicted proteins | sample MGYA00575352_ERZ1645187 | MGnify/ENA primary metagenome ERZ1645187 (study PRJEB40837, sample SAMN11349314) | freshwater sediment metagenome | isolation source: river sediment | host: Sediment | place: India: Wazaribad , New Delhi | collected 2017-02-21 ... | reverse complement strand
TTAGCCCGTCCTTTTTATACAGTATTGATGTCTTAAATAAGTGTGCTAAAATTCCCCCATCATCATGGGAAGCGAGCGGCGTCGCGCCGCGAAGGGGGAACGATGAACGAGCGGGTTAAACGGCAGGGTTGTGTCCTGCAAGCCACCGCGATCAGCGGGCGGTTGCAGGGGTTGCTGGGCGAGATCACCATCGCTCAGACTTACCAGAACGCCGAATCGGTCAACATCGAGGCGGTGTTCACCTTTCCGGTGCCGGTCGAGGCGGTGCTGCTGGGGGTGGACATCCGCATTGATGACCGGGCGTTGCAGGGCCGGGTGCTGCCCAAGCGCCAGGCCGAGGATGCCTACGAGGAGGCGGTCAGCGGCGGCGACAGCGCGATCCTGCTCCAGGAAGCCGGGCGGGGTTTGTACACCATCAACGTCGGCAATCTGTTGCCGGGGCAAACTGCCAAACTGACCTATCGCTACGCGCTGCTGTCGGTCTGGAACGGCGACATGCTGCGCCTGCAACTGCCCACCACCATCGCCCCCCGCTACGGTGATCCTGGTCGGGCGGGCTTGCAACCGCATCAGATTCCGCCAGTGGATTTGGCGGCGGAGAACCGCTTCAGCCTGGAACTGGAACTGGGCGGATCATTGCGCCAGGCCACGGTGGAATCGCCTTCCCACCGCATCAGCGTCGAGGTTGGCGCCGACGTTTTACGGGTGCGGCTGGCTGGTGAGCGGGGCTTGATGGACCGGGATTTCATTCTCAACATCCGGGGTTCCGCCGAGGCGCGGGCGGCATTTGGCTTGTGCGCGCCGGACCGGGACGGCTGGGTCGCCCTGGCCAGCTTTCAGCCGGAGTTGTCAAGCCATGCCGACGCCGGCGGGCGGGATTGCGTGCTGATCGCCGACTGTTCCGGCTCGATGGCCGGCGACTCCATCGCCCAGACCCGCGAGGCGCTGCTGGCGATTTTCGACCGGCTGCAAGCGGCGGATCGCTTTAATCTCATCGCCTTTGGCAGCCAGCCGCGCGCCTTTTTCAGTGGGTTGCATCCCGCCGATGATCGGAGTTTGGCGCAGGCCCGTGTGCTGGCCGCCAGGCTGGACGCCGACCTGGGCGGCACCGAGATTGGCGCGGCGCTGCAACTGGCCTACCAGCAACGCCAGGGTCAGCCGCTGGACATTCTGCTGATGACCGATGGCGAAGCGTGGAATGTCGAAGAACTCGTTGGGGAAGCCCAGCGTTCCGGTTGCCGCGTCTTCACCGTGGGCGTGGGCGCGGCGGTGGCCGAGGGGCTGGTGCGTGGCTTGGCCGAAGCAACCGGCGGCGCCTGTGAGTTCGTCCATCCCAACGAAGACATGGCGGCGCGCATCGTCCGTCATTTCGAGCGGATTCGCGCCCCGCGCGCCGAGGCGGCGATGACCTGGCCGGTCGAGCCGACCCGGCGTCTGCCGGAGCAGATCGAGCGGGTGTTCAGCGGCGACACTCTGCACTTGCTGGCCTGGCTGCCGACCAAACCCGAAGGCCCGGCGACGCTGAATCTGACGCTGAGCGACGGGCGATGCTTGCCACAGATCGTGACGCTGGAACCGTGGCCAGTGGCGGAAACCGCCGATACATTGCCCCGGCTGGCGGCGGCCCGGCGCATCGCCCGGTTGTCCGCCGAAGACGCTACGGCGCTGGCGGTCGAATATCAACTGGTCACGCCGCACACCCATTTTCTGATGGTGGACGTGCGCGCCGAGAGCGAAAAGGCCAAGGATTTGCCGGAATTGCGCACCGTGCCGCACATGCTGGCGGCGGGCTGGGGCGGCGTGGGGAGTGTGATGGCGGCTCCTTGTATGGCCTCGATGGAAGCAGGTCCCGACGAGTATCTGGATATACCGGCATTTTCGCGACGCGGGCCGTTACCACCCCCGCCTGCCCCGATGGCTGAACCGGCGCCCATCACCAGACTAAACTCCCAGGTGTCTGGCAGGGACAAGGCGATATTTGACCCATCACAATATCCAACCGGCTCGCCCTTGATGTTTGTCGGCTGGCTTCAAGCGAACGCCGCCCGACTGGCCGACCCAAAGCAGCCATTACCGACGCTGGATGAACTCGCCCATGCTGGCCTGCCGGACGATCTGCTGGCCCAGTTGCGGGAACTGATCGCCCAAGGCGAAGCTGAGGACGCCGTCGTGGTGGCGCTGCTTCACGCCTTCCTCCGGAATAAGCGCGAGTATTGGTTGCCGCGCAACGCCAGCCGTAACGTCCGTTCCCGGTTCCAGAAGCAGGTTTCGGCCACGCTGGCGGCGGCGGTCGAACCGCTGGTCAAGACCTGGTGCGCCACGGGATGAGGGCCATGAGCGAAACGCCTGAACCCACCTTCGGGATTGACGAACTGTGCAGTCTGACCGGCGTCGCCCGGCGCACCGTGCGGTTCTACACCCAGAAAGGGTTGCTGGACCCACCGGAGGGCGAGCGGCGCGGCGCGTACTACACCCGCCGCCATCTGGAGCAACTGCTGCTGATCCGTAAATGGCAGGCGGCCGGCGTCTCCCTGGAGCGCATCGGTCGCCTGCTGCGGGGCGAGGAAATCGAACTGCCACCCGCGCCGGAACCGGGAACCATCGAGGTTTGGAGCCGGGTGACACTGCGACCGGGATTGGAACTGCATCTGGAACCCGGCCGGCTGGGATTAACGCCGGAGCAGGCGCGGGAATTGATCCAGCGTCTGATGGCGGCGAGCGAACCGCGATAGCGCCTGGAGGGGTTCAGAAGGTAGGGGCTTGGCACTGCTTCATTCGGAGGAGGAGCGCGGTGCTGGCAGTCGCCACACTGCGACGATTAGGGCATTGCCTCAATACGGACGTGGCTGAGGCCGCCCAAGGCCAGGTGGCGGGCGGCGGCGCGGGAAAGATCAATAACCCGCCCACCATGATAGGGTCCCCGGTCGTTGATCTTCACCAGGACCACCTTGCCATTCTTGAGATTGGTCACTCTGGCGCGGGTTCCAAGCGGCAAACTCCGATGGGCGGCGGTAAGAGCGTGCTGGTTGAAACGCTCGCCGCTCGCGGTTTTTTTGCCGTGAAAGCCTGGCCCGTACCAGGATGCTTTACCCGTCTGCACCCCATACGCTTCTGCTGCGAAGGGAGCAGCGGCGAGCGCGAGGGCGGCCGGCAACACAATGGATGAAACCATCCCGATAAATCGCCGAGATCGGCACGCTAGGACATGGCGTTGATTGCGTTCGTTCACGAGAGAACCTCTTCGGTTGGGTCGCAGAGACCCCCAATCCTCGGTGCATTAAAGATGGGGATCATCCCGAACTGGAGAAACGTCATGAGGGGAGCGTACCCGCCTTCCCCGAGGCATGTCTACCCTTGCGCTGAAGAATTTGGAAAAAATTTTAATAAGTTATTGATATATAAATATAAAAAATTTTAATCCCTTGTTTTGTTAAAGCTATGATAATTATCATAAAAAAAATACCAGGCTTTTTTATTCAAAAAATCACTGATTTATTATTATATTTTTGATAAAAATCAATATATTATGAATTAAAAGCTAAAGGTCGAGGTTGAGGTGCGAGTCGTTGAACACTGGACTGGCCCGGTTGTGTCACCGGCAGTTCTTCGCGTTGACCGCACTCGATCAGGGACTCCGCGGACTCCTGGAGCAGATCAACCAGCAGTTGCTCAAGAAACAGCCAGACTTAGAAGCTGTCTAAAAACTAACGTGTTGATTGTAGGAGCGGACTTGGCCGCGATTGCTGACCCTCATATCGCGGCCAAGTCCGCTCCTACACATAACCCATTGATGTAATAATGTTCAGTTTTTGGGCAGCCACTTATGCCGGCACGAGTTTGAGAGCCATCGCAGTTCCGTTGGGCAACGCTGCGCTGTTGCCCAACCTGCATTTCGGTGATAGCGGAACCGCCCCGTCATCCGCCGTGATGGCGCTTGCGATAGCGATCCAGGAAGCGGCCAAAGCGCCCGATGGCGTCCACGAGATCATCCTCATGGGGCAGGAATACGACCCGCAGATGATCCGGCTGGGGCCAGTTGAAGCCAGTGCCCTGCACCAGCAGCACCTTCTCTTCCAGCAACAGTTCCAGCACGAACTGCTGGTCGTCGGCGATGGGATAAAGCCTGGAATCGAGCCGTGGAAACATGTACAGCGCCGCCTGGGGCTTGACGCAACTGACGCCGGGAATCGCCGTGAGCAACTGGTGCGCCAGATCGCGCTGCTTGCCCAGCCGGCCGGTGGGCAGCACCAGATCGTTAATACTCTGGTAACCGCCGAGCGCCGTCTGAATCGCGTGCTGCGCCGGAACGTTGGCGCACAGCCGCATTGAGGCAAGGATGTTGAGACCCTCAATATAATCCTGGGCATGGCTGCGTTCGCCCGACACCACCACCCAGCCGGCGCGGTAGCCGCAGGCCCGGTAGTTCTTCGACAGGCCGTTAAAGGTCAGGCACAGCACGTCTTCCGCCAGGGAAGCGATGGAGGTGTGCTGGACGCCGTCGTAGAGCACCTTGTCGTAGATCTCATCAGCGTACACGATGAGCTGGTGCTGGCGGGCGATCTCCAGGATTTCCCGGAGCAGTTCCACCGGATACAGCGCGCCGGTCGGGTTATTCGGGTTGATCAGGACGATGGCGCGAGTGGTCGGCGTGATCTTGCCCCGGATGTCATCCAGGTCCGGCAGCCAGCCGGCCTGTTCATCGCAAAGGTAATGGCGCGGCGTTCCGCCCGACAGGCTGACCGCTGCCGTCCACAGCGGATAGTCCGGGGCCGGAATCAATACCTCGTCGCCGTTGTTGAGCAACGCCTGCAACACCATCACGATCAACTCGGATACGCCATTGCCGATGTAGATGTCCTCGACCTGCACCCCGCGAATCTGCTTCTGCTGGGTGTAGTGCATGATCGCCTTGCGCGCCGCGAACAACCCTTTCGAGTCGCAGTAGCCGGAAGCGTCGGGCAGGTTGCGGATCACGTCCTGCACGATCTCATCCGGGGCCAGAAAACCGAACGGCGCCGGGTTGCCAATGTTGAGCTTGGTGATCCGCTGACCTTCGTCTTCCATTTGTTTGGCGTGCGCCAGCACTGGACCACGAATGTCATAGCAAACGTTGGCGAGCTTGGCGGATTTCAATATCGGTTGCATCGGGAATTCATCCTGCGGTTAAGGGAGACCTGCAGCCGGCGCGGGGCGCTGGTGCGAAGTTGGATTCATAATAACGATCTTCCCGGAGTAAAAAAAATTGGATTCTCACGAAATGGGCTAATCTCAATATTTATCCACCGTTCCGCGAGGACAGCGATGAAAACTAACAGCCCCCATCCCAGCGCTCTTTGGCGACGCCTGCCGAAGCCTTCGCTGCCCGGCCAGCCGGGGCGGTTCCTGGGTTTCGGCCTTGGCCTCGGCCTGGTGCTGTTCCTGCCGCTGTTCGTCTGGTTTTACTGCCGCATCGAGCCGGGAGCTGGCGAAATCGCCGTCCTGATCCGCAAGACCGGCGAGGATTTGCCATCCGGCGCGATCATCGCTCTGAAACCGGAGCAAAAGGGCATTCAATTCGACGTATTGCCGGAAGGGCGCTATTTCCGCAACCCTTACACTTGGGGCTGGGAGATCGCCCGGATCACCGACATCCCCGCCGGTAAGCTGGGCGTGCTGACCCGGTTGTACGGCAAGGATCTGTCGCCGGGCGAGATCATCGCGGGCGGGGATTGCGCGAAAGGCAGTCCCGGCGACGCCAAGGGCATCGTTGTCGCCGTGCTGCGACCGGGCAAGTACCGCGTCAACCCCTATGCGTGCAGCATCCAACTGTTCGACGCCATTTCCATCCGCCCCGGCGCGGTGGGCGTCGTCACCTCGCTGGTGGGTCGGGACGTGCTCGACGGCGAACTCCCGCCCGAAGCGCGCAACACCTACCTGGTCGGCGAAAATCTGAAAGGCGTCGTGTCCAGTGTGCTCGATCCCGGCACCTACTACCTCAATCCCTATCTCTACAGCGTGGTCGAGGTGACCCTGCAAAGTCAGCGCTTCGTGCTGGGCGGCGAGGACGCCATCAGTTTTTCAACTCTGGACGGTTTCAACGTTCAGGTGGAGGGCACCATCGAATTCGGTATCGAGCGCGACCACGCGGCGCTGCTCACCCATCAGGTCGGCGACATGGAAGATGTGCTGAAAAAGCTGATTCTGCCCCGGGCGCGCGGCTTCAGCCGGATCGAGGGCAGCAAACATCCAGCGATCAACTTCATCGTTGGCGAAACCCGCCAGCGGTTTCAGGACAACCTGGAACAGCACTTGCGCGAAAATGCGCAGCGTTGGGGCGTGGCGATCAAGTCGGTGCTGATCCGCAACATCGCGACGCCGGACGCCATCGCCAGCATCATCCGCGACCGCGAGGTGAGCGTGCAAAACGCCCGCAAATTCGAGCAACAGATCGAACAGGCCCGCTCGCTGGCGGAATTGACCCGGCAGGAGATGCTGGCGAAGCAGAACCAGGAAAAGGTGGCGGCCGAAACCAGCCGCATTCAGGCGGTGATCCGGGCGCAGCAGGATTTGGCGGTCAAAGTGACGGCGGCCAATCAGGAACTGGAAGTCGCCAAGCTGGAGAACGCCGCCGCCGCCGCGCAGGTCGAGGCGATCCTGGCCAAAGCGCAAGCCGAACGCGACGTGATCGCGCTGAACAACAAGGCGCAGGCGGACGTTCTCGCCACCCAGGTGCGGGCCTTCAAAACCGGCCTGAATCTGGCGCGGTATACCTTCTATCAGAAACTGGGGCCGCGCATCGTCTCGCTGCTCGGCAGCGACGCGCCCGACAGTTTCGGCGGGCTGTTTCAACCCTATCTGCCGAAGGAGGCCAGGCCATGAGTCGGATCGTCGGAATTGCAGGCGGCCTGATCGCCGTGCTGGCGGGAAGCTGGCTGATCTGGCAATGGGGTTTCTGCCGGTTCTACGTCGCGCCCGGCCAAATGGCGGTCATCACCGCCAAAAGCGGCGACGCCTTGCCGCCGGGGCAAATTCTGGCCAAACCGGGGCAGCGCGGCATTCAGGAACAGGTGCTCGGCGAGGGCCGGCATTTCCTCAATCCCTGGTTATACGAGCACCGGATCATGCCGGTCGTCGCCATTCCGCCCGGCAAGGTGGGTGTGGTCACCTCCAAGGTCGGCGCTGAATTGCCGCCCGGCGAGTTCCTGGCGGAGCCGGGCCAGAAAGGCATCTGGCGCGGGGTGCTGGGGCCGGGCAAGTATCGCCTGAATCCCTACGGCTACCAGATTGATATCGTGGATGCCATCAGCATTCCGGTCGGTTATGTCGGCGTGGTGACCAGCCTGTCCGGCCAGCAGACCACCCCCGGCGCCTTCGCCGGTCCGGGCGAAAAGGGGGTGCGGCGGGATATTTTGCAGCCGGGGTTGTACTACGTGAATCCCAAGGAGCTGCAAGTGGATTTGCTGGAAATCGGGGTCAATCAGGTTTCGCTGCTTGGCAAGACCGGTGGCGAGGTGATCACCAAGGGGCAAATGGCGTCGCAGAACGTAGCGATGGAGAACCTGCAAAAGCGGGCGCTGGCGGAGCAGATGGAAAAGCGGATGGATTATCTGGCCCAGCAGCGGGCGCAGGAACCGGCTGCCGCCGATAAAGCCCGGACGGAAAGCGGGATGTTGCGGAGCGCTCCGCAAGCCAAACAGGCTGCGCCCACTGCGCCCGCCGCACCGGTCGCGCCGAAACCGATGGTGCCGGCGGATGCCAGCAACGTGCTGAGCCTGAACCAGTTTGTCGAGTTTCCCTCCCGCGATGGCTTTGAAATCAGTCTGGACATGACGGTCGAGTTCGAGTTCCTGCCGGAGCACATCGCCTGGATTTACCAGAGCTACGGCGATCTGCCGGCGGTGGTGGACAAGATCATCATGCCGCAGATTCTGTCGGTATCGCGGTTGAAGGGATCGGCATACCGGGCCAAGGATTTCATCGTCGGCGAGGGGCGGGAGAAGTTTCAGAACGATCTGACCGAGGCGCTGGCCAAGACTATCGAAGAGAAGCGCATCGTCATCCACGACGCCCTGATCCGCCACGTTAACGTGCCCGAACAGATTCTCGACCCGATCCAGCAGTCGAGCATCGCCGTCGAGCAGGATTTGACCAACAAGGAGAAGCAGAACACCGCCCGCAAACAGGCGGAACTCAATACCGAGTTGGGGCTGGTCGAGCAGCGCCGCCAGCAGGTGGCTCAGGAAACCGAGAAACTGAAGGCGGAAATTCTGGCCGATCAGGAAAAACAGGTGGCCCAGCTTCGAGCGGAAGCCGTGCGGCAGACAGCGGAAATAGATCAGCAGACCGCGCTGGTTCGGGCCGACAAGACGCGCAAACTGGGTCAGGCGCAGGCCAGTACGGTAGCCTGGGTGGAGGGCGAGAAAGCGAAGGGCTTTGAACTCAAGGCAGCGGCGTTCGGCGATCCAGCGGCGTTCACCCTATGGGAATTCGCCAACAATCTGAACAAGGATGTGCGGGTCAATATTATGCACGCCGGCCCTGGCACGCTGTGGACGGATCTGGAAAAAGCGACCCTGGGCGAACTGGGCGGCGCGGCGGTGCTGGACCGGAAGCGGTAAACGCCAGTACCGGGGAACTCAGCGTCAAACCTGCTAGACTCCCCGAAAAATCGTCTTGGAGCGCCGACCATGCAACCAGAACCCGGATTCTCTTCTCCCACTGGCAATCCGGAACCCCGTCGTTTCCCATGCGCGCAATGCGGTGCTTCACTCGCCTACGCGCCTGGGGTGGACACCTTGCGCTGTACCCACTGCGGCCACGAGAATTCCATCGTTGCCGCCAACGGGCCGATCCTGGAACAGGATTTCCGGCGCGCGCTGCGCGAACTGGCCAGCACGGCGCCGGTCAGCGACAATCTGGTCATCCACTGCGATTCCTGCGGCGCGTCGTTCAGCTTCGACACCAGCACCCATGCTGGGCTGTGCCCGTTCTGCGGCGCGCCGGCGGTAGCGAAAACCGAACAGCATCGCCAGTTGCAGGTTCAGGCTCTGCTGCCCTTCAAAATCACCCGCGATCAGGCCCGCGCGGCGTTCCGAACCTGGCTCGGCAAACGGTGGTTCGCGCCCAGCGGGCTGAAGGATTATGCCCGCAATGACGCCACGCTGGCCGGTCTGTACGTGCCCTACTGGACTTACGACGCCGAAACCACCACGACCTACGAGGGGGAACGGGGTGATGATTACCAGGTTCAGGAGACCTACCGCGCCATCGAAGACGGCAAAGAGGTGGAACGCACCCGCCTGGTGACCCGGACCCGCTGGACCCCGACGGCGGGCACGGTCGCGCGCTTTTTCGACGACGTGCTGGTGCTGGCCAGCGGCTCGTTGCCACGGGATGTGACCGAGCGGCTGGAACCCTGGGATCTGGCGCATCTGACGCCGTATCAGGAAGAGTACTTGAGCGGCTTTCGCAGCGAGATGTATCAGATCAATCTGGAGCAAGGCTTCGAGCGCGCCCGGGAACTCATGGCGCCTATCATCCGCCGCGACATTGAGCGCGACATCGGCGGCGACCATCAGCGCATTCACGCAGCCGATACCCGCTACGGTGATGTCTCTTTCAAGCATATCCTGCTGCCGGTGTGGATGTCGGCGTTCCGCTTCCGCGACAAGATTTATCGGTTCGTGGTCAACGGCCGTACTGGCGAGGTGCAGGGCGAACGGCCCTACAGCCCGTGGAAGATCGCCCTGGCCATCCTGCTGGCGGCGCTGCTGGCCGGCGGCGGGTTCGCGCTGTGGCAACGCTATGCGGCGGTCCAGCAGCACCTGCCCACGCCGGGCGCGCGGATACACTACGGTTTTTCCGCCCCGGAGCCGCTATTCAAAATCGCGCATTCCAAGGCAATCAATGCCTGAACGCAGATTAGCGGGAGGCGCTCTGTCGTCTCAATGAACCGCCGCCAATTTCTGCGCTCGCTCGGGGTTGCCGCCACCGCCACGGCCAGCGGCGCTTATGCCTGGCGACAACGGCGTTCGCCCCAAACGCCGCCGCTGCCCGCCGGCGATATCCTCGGCCCGTCCGATGCCGTCGGCCACCGGCTGTGGGCCATGGACTTGCCCGAAGCGACCGAGACGCTGAAAACCCCGGTGGTCATCGTCGGCGGCGGCATTGCCGGTTTGTCCGCTGGCTGGAAGTTGCAGCAAGCCGGCTTTACCGACTTCGTGCTGCTGGAACTGGAGCCGGAAGTCGGCGGTAACGCCCGCAGCGGCGCAAACGCCATTACCGCTTATCCCTGGGGCGCGCACTATCTGCCTTTCCCCACCCAGGAATCCCGCGCGGTGCGCGAGTTGCTGGCCGACTTCGGCGTACTGCGCGGCGATCCTTACGCAGTCGAGCCGGTTTACGACGAGCGCGCCATCAACTTCGCACCCCAGGAACGGCTGTATGCCCATGGCGTCTGGCATGATGGTCTGTGGCCCCAGGTCGGCGTTCGGCCACGGGATTTGGACCAGTACCGCCGCTTTCATGACCTGATGGAGACCTTTCAGCGCCGGCGCGGCGCGGATGGGCGCAAGGCGTTCGCCATTCCCGGCGATCTCAGCGCCCGCGATCCCGACCTGCTGGCGCTGGATCGCTTATCCATGCGTGATTTCCTGCTGCAACATGGGCTGGATTCGGAGCCATTGCACTGGTACGTCAACTACGCCTGCCGCGATGACTACGGCTGCCGCTCGGATGAAACCTCGGCGTGGATGGGCATTCACTATTTCGCCAGCCGCGACGCCCTGGCCCGCGATGCGGGCAGCGATGATGTGCTGACCTGGCCGGAAGGCAACGGCTGGCTGGTGAACAAGCTGCGGGAACGGCTGGCGCCGCATCTGATCACCAACGCCCTGGTTTGGCGGCTGTCGGAACTGGATCGGGCGGTGCTGGTGGATGCCTGGCACGCGGATGAGAACCGCTCGGTGCGGCGGCTGGCGCGCATCGTGATCTGGGCCGCCCCGGTGTTTCAGGCTCGCAAAGTGTTTCGGGAACTGTCGCCCGAACGGAGCGCGGCGATTGGCGCATTCGAGTACGCGCCCTGGCTGGTAGCCAATCTCAGCCTGCGCGGCTTTCCCGAGGAGCGCCGGGGTGCGCCGCTCTCCTGGGATAACGTGCTGTATGATAGCGATGCGCTGGGTTATGTGGTCGCCACGCATCAACATTTGGCGGCGCACCAGGATCAGACCGTGTTCACCTGGTACCATGCCCTCAGCAGTGGGCCGCCGCAACAGGAACGGCAACGCTTGCTGACAACGCCGTGGGCGGTGTGGGCGGAAACGATTTTGCACGATCTGTCCCGGCCGCATCCCGACATTCGGGAACAGGTCACCCGCCTGGACCTGGTTCGCTGGGGGCACGCCATGGTCCGACCGCGTCCCGGTTTCGTCTGGGGCGAAGCCCGCCAGCAGTTGCTCCAGGGTCAAGACCGGGTGCTGTTCGCCCATGCCGATCTAAGCGGCTATTCCGTGTTCGAGGAAGCCAATTATCGCGGCGTGCGGGCAGCGGAACGGGCGCTGCAATCGCTGACGATCCCGTTTACATCTTCCATCCAGGCATAGTGCTTTTTCAGGACTCTTCCATCAGGATGGATTGCGCTGCGCTGATCCATCTTACCCAGTAAAATCTACTGAGAATTGGGATGAATAATGGGCTTGGTGTCAGCAGGATATTTCCTACTAAACTTGTAGGCAATCAATGGATGGGAGGGAACTCGAAATAGAGCGATCCTCTCTGAACCGTAGAGCGGCCGCTTTCTGGCGCGGCTCAGCCATAGCTGGGGAATTGAAAACCGCATGATTGATGGCGCTTCGCACG
>ERZ1645187.4149-NODE-4149-length-11836-cov-6.739750_pt1 | contig 11836 bp, 11 predicted proteins | sample MGYA00575352_ERZ1645187 | MGnify/ENA primary metagenome ERZ1645187 (study PRJEB40837, sample SAMN11349314) | freshwater sediment metagenome | isolation source: river sediment | host: Sediment | place: India: Wazaribad , New Delhi | collected 2017-02-21 ... | reverse complement strand
GACTTGAGCATCAGCTCAATGCTCTGGGCCGTCGCGGTATCATCCTCGATCAGCAACACTCTCATGCGAATCCCCTTCGATTCCGGTCCCGCTCTCCCGCGGGGCCTTGTATTCCACACGGCGCAGCCCGGCTGGGCGCGCTACGAAACATTAACTGTGAACGTTAAGATAGGCTGAGAAAGGTTAACAAAACCTAAGCTCATAGGGCAGGATTGCGGCAATGGGCATACAACATGTTGTATGGCGCCGCGCCGCCCCACAAAATGTGGAGGTTGCGCGCAGAACGCGAAATTTTGCTCGCAATGCCCGTGCATGGCTTTCCGGTTTACCCCGTCTTAAACCTGATTGTTCATGATGAACGCGATTGGACTGACCCGGACAGAGCTAGTTGATTCGCTGACTCCTGAATAGAGTCAACGGGAGTCAAGAGCGGGATTTCACCTCGGGGCGGCAGTCAGTGTGTTGAGTAGAGTGAGGATAACATGCGTTCACGCGATAGCCTTCTGAGGCTTCACCGCTTCCGCACCGAGGATGTCCGCCGCCAGGTGGCCGACATGGATCTGATGATCCAGGACCTCATGCGCAAGCACGATGATCTCGATGCCCATGTCAAAGCGGAAGAGGGGCGCACGGGCATCACGGACCCCAACAACGTCAATTATTCCATGGCGGCAAAGTCGGTGCGCTCGCGCCGCGACAACATCCTGCGCACGGTCGCTGAACTCCGTGACCAGCACGACGCCATGAAGGACAAGCTCAAGGACGAAGAGTCCGAACTGCGCAAGGTCGAGCTTCTGGTGGAGAAGGAAGGCGGCTCGCTGAAGCCGGCCCCGCTCGCACCGCCGCCCGGCGCCATGATCGGGCATGCCATCGCACGCTGACCAATCGAGGGACGGCGGACTAACGGAATGGCCGGGGCAACCCGGCCATTTTGTTTGTGCGGGCCTTTGGCCTCAGGCCTTGATCGCGTGGGCGCGCAGCCTGTCGTAGTAGGGCCGCGCCTGAGCAGCGATGCGCGCGAGATGAGCCGGGAGCGGTGGCATGTTTTCTTCCTCCGACCTGCCGAAGCCTTCCGACTGCCAGACAGCATTGTACCAGTGTTGCGCCCACACGCCGTCGAAGGCCTTGGGGCCTTTCGGCCATTTCAGCATCGCTTCTTCGAAAGAGATGCCACAGGTCGCGCACAATTTCGACAGCACGCCACGGGGATCGGCCAGAATGTCCTCGGCATCCACCACCGGCGGGGCACGGCCCAGTTTCTGCGCCACCATGTCGAAAATCTCCGCCTGCTCGACGAAGCCGATTGCCGTGAGATCAACCTCCGCCCATTTCTTGGCATAGCTCGCTAGCACCCGCGCCGGGTTGCGGATGAGGAAAGCATTGGTGAGCTTGAGGATGAAACTGCGGTCATGGCCCGGCAACATGTGGTGCGTCATGTGCTTCTGGTAGAACAGCGGCTTGCGCGATGGCGTGCTGCAGGCGGCAACCAGCTGGTCCCAGTCTGTTTCCATAGATGCAATGATCTCGTCCCGCATCGGATGGTCATTGCCCTTGGTGGTGAGCGAGAAACCGTAGAAGGGTTCATCCCAGGCCTCGCAATCGGTGCGGTTGCCGAAGGAATACATCATGGCGGTTGAGATGTTGCGTGGCCCAGACCACATGGCAAGGATCGTCATAGTTTCACCTGCGTTGAAAAGAAGAACCAGACGGCTGCCGCCGCGATGAGAAGGGCAAGCCCCTTGCGGATGGTGACGGCGTGGGGTGAGGTTTCGAGGAAGGTCGCCGCCGATCCCGCAAGCACCGCGATGCCGGCATGAATGAGGGTGGCGACGGCAACATAGATAGCGGAGAGCAGGGCCACTTCAGTCGCAAGGCCCATGCTGCCCGAAATGAACTGCGGCAGCATGGCTGCGTAGAAGAGATAGGCCTTCGGGTTGAGGATGTTGCTGATCAGGCCTTGCCGGAAGGCAACGCCACGCGTGGCATTGGTGTGCGAGATTTCCTCATTGCCATCCCGCCAGGCATCCCAGGCGAGATAGAACAGGTAGAGCGTGCCGCCCCAGCGCAGGATATGGAAGCGTGCGGGAAACTCGGTCCGCACGGCGGTGAGGCCAAGACCTGCCACGGCTGCGGCAACGGCAAGGCCGAGACAAACGCCGGCCACCGCCGCCAGCGCCGTGGCGCGCCCGCGGCTCGCCCCCAGCACCGCAAGCCAGGTCATGTTTGGTCCCGGCGTCAGTTCAATCAGGACAGAGGCGATGATGAAGGACACCAGCATCAGAGTGAGCGCGCGCTCTCCTTCGCGCACAGAGCCTTGTAGCCTTCTGAGAGCTTGCGCGAGATCGGGCCGGCACCACTCCACGGTTCCGAGGAGAGGGGATGGCGCACCGGCCTACCATCAATCACCCGCACCGGAATGAGGCCTGCGAAAGTGCCGGTGACAAAGGCTTCGTCGGCACCATAGACCTCATAGAGCGAGAACTGCTTCTCAAACGCCGGAATGCCCAGCGACTGCGCCACCCGCAGCATGTTGCCGCGCGTGATGCCGGGAATGCAGTATTGCCCGGAGGACGTCCACAACTCGCCGCGCCGCACGATGAAGAAATGTGTGGAATTGCACGTCGCCACAAAGCCCAGCGGGTCCAGCATCAGGGCCTCGTCGGCGCCTGCATTGGCCGCCTGCACGCAGGCCGTGATGCAGTTGAGCTTGGAATGCGAGTTTAGCTTCTGGTCCTGCACGTCAGGTGCACCGCGCCGCACATTCACCGTGTGCAGCGACAGCCCTTCGGCAAACTTCTTCGGGTTCGGCTCCTTGTACTCAGGGATGATGACGATGGTGGCAGGCGAAATGGTGACGCGGGGGTCCTGATACGGCGTGGCCTTCACGCCACGCGTGACCATGAGGCGGATGTGAACACCATCGGTCATCTTGTTGGCATCGATGCAGGCGAAGAGGCGCTCCACCAGTGCCTCCGGCGCAAGCCCGATGTCCATGAAGATGGCCTTGGCACCCTCGTACAGCCGCTCGATGTGGGCGCGCAGGAAGGGCACGCCGCCATTCACAAGCCGCAGGCCCTCCCACACGCCATCACCGAGAATGAAACCGGAATCAAACACCGACACCACCGCTTCGGCCCGTGGCACCAGCTTGCCGTTCACGGAGATGAGAATGTTCAGGTTGCGCGGGTCGATCTTGAGGTCGTGGATGTTGGTCTGGGGCGTGCTCATGCGCCCCGATTAGCCGGATTTGCGTGGCCCGGCAAACGGCCTGCGGACGAACTGCGGCAAGGGGCCATCACCGGACTGCCAGGCACTCCGGTGATGGTTTCTTGGGTGATGCAGGATTCGGGATCAGCAAACGCCGCCGTTGCAACCGCCGCCAATGGCATGGCCGCCGCCCGCCACTGTCGCCGAGCCGCCGCTGCCGGAAGAGCCGCTGCCCGAAGAACCATTGCCGGAGGAATTGCTGGCGGAGGAGCCGCCGCCCGGTGATTTGGGAGTGTTTGATCCCGTCTGCCCGTTGCGGCCACCATCGAGATAGCGTTTCACAATCGTCACGGCCTTTGCCGGGCTGCTGTTGTTGGTGATGACAATGCAGTTGCCGCGGTTTCCGGTGGGGCAGCGCACGGTATGGCAGCTCCAGGTTCCGCTGGTCTGCGTGCAGACTTCATACTGGTTGTAGGTGCCCTGGCCGATGCCGCCGCCGCCCTGCGAAATGCATTGTCCGGGACGGCCCCTGTCATTGGCGCAGGCTTCGCTGAAAGCGGAGTCCTTGACCTTGATCTGCTTCACGCTTGCATGCGCCGGAACAACCAGCACGGCGGCAGCGGCCACAAGACAGGAGATTGTGAGTTTCAACATGACGAGCCCTTTTCTTGAAACGCCCCTTCGCCCGGTCTTGATAATGTGCATGGAACGTGACCCGCATCTCCCGCACGGGAGAATGATCAGCGCGGCCGCAATGGCGGCGTGAGATCGCGGATGAGATTCTGCAGATCTCGTTGATTCCCGGTTTCGGTTTTCCCGAAAATTGAATCGAGCTGGCTTTTCACCGTGCCATCCGAAACGCCTTGCGCGATTGCGATCTCGGCCCGCGTGCGTCCCTGGGCGATGTGGGTGGCAACACGCTTTTCGGCCGGCGTTAGCCCGAACAGGGCGGCCAGCGCTTCAATGGCCGGAAGTGGATCCATGCCGGCTTCGGCGATGAAGATGGCGGCTGCGCCTTCACCCACGCGGCCGGCTGACGACCGACGTTGCAGTGGCAACACATGCGCCACCGCCGAGCGTTGGACCTGACCCACAGGCAGATTGATGCCGCGTGGTCCAAGCGCAAATTCGCTGCGTTCCGATTGTGCCACACACCGCGCGATGCTGGCTTGGGCCATGGCATTGGCGAAAGCCAGCTTGCCAGAGGGCGCACCAGCCAGTTCGCCGTGGCGGAGGATGTCTTCCGCGCTGGCATTGGCATAGAGCAAGCGCATGTCGGCGGAGACGACGAAAAGGGCATTCACCAGCTCGCCCAGAATCTCCTTGTAGACTTCGCCTTCATTCAGGCGCGTGCCGAACAGGTCGCCAATCATGACGGCGCGCCGGATGTGCGGGGCGACCAGTCCGAGATCATCAAGTTGACCTTGCGTGATCGGTGCCCGGTCCTCTCCCGTGGTGATCACGAGAGTGCCAACACGGGTATTCTGCTTCACGATAGCAAGGCAGAGTGCATCCGCCAGCTTGTTGGGTGTGAACCACTCCCGGCCGAGGCGGGAGTCGAGCATCAACTCGCGCGCACCCGGTCCATGCAAATTGTAGATCGTGTCCATCGTGACAGGAACATCAAGTTCCATGCGCGGAATGACACTGTAGAACGGCATGTCAGGCGCATAGGTCGTGACGAGGGGCTCTAGGATGACGGGGTCACCGAAAGCGCTGGCGAACCGCGCTTCATTGGTTTGCGGCTCGAGCACGGCCATTGTGGTGATCACGCCCTCGTAGCGGCGGGTAAGGTCGCCAAGCACGGTGGGCCACAGGCCAGGCTCGGCAACGCAGTCATAAATCTTGCCCACAAGATCGGAATGGGCACGCAAGGAGTCTGGAATCATCTGCACGGCGCCCAATGTGAAGCGGCTGCGCCAGTGCGGCTTCCCCCGTACGGGGGATAGGTTTCAGGGTGTGGACTTGTCATCATCATGCCAGGCCACATCAGGCGGTGTCTGCCCGCCGCCTTTATCAGCCGCAAAGACACGGGCGATTTCGGCGCGGGACTGTTTGGCAAGATCAATCAGCTTTGACTCGTCGTTGGCATGGGCAGCCGACGTTCGCAAGAGCTTCTCGTCAAGGGCACGGAAGCGCGTGATGGTGCGCTGCGCCTCGTAGGGGTGAACGCCAAGTGCCATGAGGGCATCCTTGGCAAGGTCCATCGAGGAGCCGAAGACCTCGCGATAGACATTGTCCACGCCTTCGCGAATGAGGTCATAGGCGTGCGACCGGTCGAAAACGCGCACCAGCAGCTTGAGATGGGGAAAGTTGTGTCTGGCGATCTTCACCAGTTCGGTGGCCTTCTCGCGGTCATCAATGGCAATGACCATCACCGTGGCCTCCTTGGCGCCAGCCGCCTCCAGCAGGTCAAGCCGCAAGGCATCGCCATAGAACACCTTGAATCCGAAGCGCCGCAGCGTATCCACTTGGGACGAGTCGAGATCAAGCACGACAGTCCGCTTGCCCTGGGCATTGAGCACGCGACCGATGGTCATGCCGAAACGGCCATGCCCCGCGATGATGACATCGGCACCTGAGTGGGAAACCGCATCATGGTCGCGCAGGAAATCGCCATCGGCAAAGCGCGGTTGCAGTACTTTCTCGTCGAGCATCATGAGCAGCGGCGCCGCGGCCATGGACAAGGCGATCACGGCCGTGAGCAATCCCGGCATGTCGCCGGTCAGCAGGCCGAGACCGGCGCAGAAGGTTATCAGGACAAAGCCGAACTCTGAGCCTTGCGCCAGCGCAAAGGAGAAGCGCGAGGTGTCCGGTCCGTTCAATCCGAACAGCCTCGCCAATCCGAAGTGGGTAGCAAGTTTCAGCAGGATGAATGCCGTGAGGCTGAGGCCGAGAAGCATGGGACCGGATGCAATCAGAGAGAAATCAATGCCCGCTCCAACTGCAATGAAGAAGATGGCCAGCAGCAGTCCCTTGAAGGGTTGCAGGTCCATCTCCAGCTCATGGCGGTACTCGCTGTCGGCGAGCACAACACCCGCAAGGAAGGTGCCCAGCGCAGCCGAGAGCCCGACGAGCCCCATGAGCAGGGTGATGCCGACAACGATGAGCAGGGCGAAGGCCACGAAGATTTCGCGCGTGCCCGTGTCTGCCACGATGCGGAACAGGGGCCGCATGAGATAGCGGCCTGCCACCAGCACAAGCCCGACGGCGCCGATGGTGAAGAGCGCCTGTGCCCAGACCGGATAGCCGGCAATCAGCGAGGCGGAATGGTCATCGCCGCCATGCGCACTCGCCACGGCCAGCAGCGGCAGCAGGGCCAGCATGGGAATGACGGAAATGTCCTGGAACAGCAGGACCGAAAAGACCGATTGCCCGACAGGTGTCTTCAGCGTGCCCTTTTCCTCCATGGTCTGCAGCACGATCGCGGTGGAGGAGAGTGCGAGAATGAGGCCGATGGCAAGGCTCTCGCGCCAGCCGCTGCTGATCACGAGTGACGCCGCGCCCACCACCAGTGCCGTGCCCGCGACCTGCAGGAGGCCAAGGCCGAATATCTTCTGGCGCAACTGCCAGAGCTTCGATGGTTCCAGTTCAAGGCCCACGAGAAAGAGCATCACGATGACGCCGAACTCGGCGAAATGCTTCACCGCCTCGCCTTCATTCCCCACCAGTCCCAGCACTGAAGGGCCGATGATGGCACCAGCGGCTAGGAAACCCAGGACGGAGCCGAGCCCCAGCCGTTTGGCAATGGGCGCGGAGATCACCGCTGCCGCAAGATAGAGAAGGGAACCGAGCAGGAAATCATTGAGGCTCACAGTGCATGCCTCCGCTTGAAACCGTCGGGCAGGTGATATCCCGCCGCCAGGTGTTCGGTTGGATCGATCTTGCCCCTCGCAAAACCCTCAATCAGCTGCCGGTAGCTTTCGGCGGCCGTTGCAAGATCGCCAGCGCTCTGCTTGCGCGCTGCATAGACGACAAATGGTGCGAGATAAGCCATGCCACACAGATGGGCCGTCTGGTTGAAGGGCGCCAGCAGATCTTCGATGGTGAAACGGTTGCGGCCCTTGGCATGGTAGAAGTCCGCCCGCCCGCCTGTGCTGATTGCAGTCATGAGATACTTGCCAGCGAGCATGGTTCCACCCGCGCCATAGGCCCAGCCCGCCTCCAATACGATGTCGAGCCATTCCTTGATGATCGCCGGTGCCGAATACCAGTAGAATGGATGTTGCAGGACGATGAGGTCATGGGCCAGCAGGATCTCCTGCTCGGTCTCGGCATGGATGTTGAAATCGGGATAGAGCGCATAGAGATCGCGCAGGGTGACGCCAGCAATGCCCTCAAGGGCTCGTGACATGGCACGCTGGGCGATGGACTGGACTGTTCGCGGATGGGCGGCAAGAATGAGAACGCGCATGCGGTTGACTATGGTGGGCTTTGCCATCCTTGTGAAGTCTGGCGTTGCCTCCGGCTGAAGGGCGTCCACACCGCCTTCAGCCCCTCGAGGACGAACAGCAAGGAGGCGGCGGCCGCGCCAGCCAGAGCCATGTCGGTCCACGACAGGTTGCCGAAACGGAAGAGAGTGGCGGCAGGCGCCCAGAACAGGCTCAGCGCCATCACGGCAAAAACGGTCAGCAGCACCGCCGTCAGGGCACGGTTGCCACGCGTGAAGGCCTCGACGAGGGATGACGAGAAGCTTCGGTCAACAAAGATGAGCGCGATGAGTGAGAGCACCAGCGTGATGAATGTAAGGGCGCGCACTTCATTGTCCTGCATGCCACTGGACTGGGCGTGGAGATAGACTGCCGCCACCGTGGCCAATGCAAGGCCACCCTGCATGACACTCCATCCGATCAGCGCGCCGTCGAACAAGGGCTCCTGCGGATCACGCGGTGGGCGGTTCATCGTGTCCCGTTCTTCGCCCTCTGCCTCGAAGGCCAGCGAGCACACGGGATCAATCACCATTTCCAGGAAGGCGATGTGGATGGGGGTGAACAGCACCGGCATGCCAAACAGCAGGGGGGCGAGCGCCAGTCCCGCGATCGGCATGTGCACCGAAAGGATGAAGCCCATCGCCTTGCGCAGGTTGTCATAGATGCGCCGCCCCAGCGACACCGCCGTGACGATGGAGCCGAAGTCATCGTCGAGCAAAACGATGGATGATGCTTCGCGCGCCACATCGGTGCCGCGCCCGCCCATGGCAATTCCGATATGGGCGGCTTTCAGGGAGGGCGCGTCGTTGACGCCGTCGCCCGTCATCGCAACGATTCCGCCATTGGCCTTGAGCGCCTGCACAATGCGCAGCTTCTGGTCCGGCAGGACGCGGGCGAAGACCTGCACGGTGTTTACCAGCCTGCGCAGCGTGTCATCGTCGCAGGCCAGGACGTCGGACCCGGTTGCCACCGCACCGTCAGCAATGCCCGCCTCGTCGGCAATGGCCCGTGCGGTTGCAGGGTAGTCACCTGTGATCATGATGACGCGAATGCCGGCCGAGCGGCACAGGCGCATGGCCTCCGGCACGCTGGCGCGCAGCGGGTCCGAAAGTCCGGCAAGGCCTTCAAAGACGAAGTGGAAGCCGTGCGGCGTGTCGGGCAGTGCGCCGCGATGCTGTGCGCGGGCCACACCGAGAACCCGGTAGCCCTTTGCCGCCATCTCATCAACCGCCGCCGCCATGCGCTTGCGTGTGGCGGGCGGGCGTTTGCAAAGCGTGGCAATGGCTTCGGGCGCGCCCTTCGTGGCAACCATGGCAGCCGCAACGCCCTCCTTGGTCCACACCTGTGTCACGGCCAGCAGGTCCGGTGTGAGGCCATGGCTTCTGGCCAGCGTGAATCCGGCATGGGCGTCCGGGGCCCGAGCGGCAAAGGCACGGTCCATCGGGTCGAACGCTTCCGGTGCGGATGCAAGTGCTGCCGTGTTCAGCAGCGGCATCACGGCTGCGGGCACCGCGGTGCCCAGATCGACCCAGCCGCCCTTCAGCTGCCAGACTTTCGTCACCTGCATCCGGTTTTCGGTCAATGTGCCGGTCTTGTCGGTGCACAATATGGTGGCGGAGCCCAGTGTTTCGATGGCGGCCGCGCGCCGTGTCAGCACGCGTGAGCGCGACAGCCGCCAGGCGCCCATGGCCATGAACACGGTGAGCACCACCGGAAACTCCTCCGGCAGCATGGACATGCCCACGGCGATGCCGGCAAGAGCGCCTTCCAGCCAGTTGCCGCGCAACAGTCCGTGCAGGAGCACCAGCGCGAGACTGACGGCAATGCCCGCCGCCGCAAACAGCTTCACCATGCGCCGGGTTTGTTGCTGCAGGCGAGGGGGCTCAAGCGCGATGTTCCGCAGAGATTGGCCGATCTTGCCGATCTCGCTCAAAGGACCTGTCGCCACCACTTCTGCCTTGCCGCTGCCGCGCACGATGAGTGAGCCGGCAAAAACGCGGCCCGCCATGTCTGCCGCGCCGGATACCCGCTTTTGCACGGGCACGGATTCGCCCGTCAGCAGGCTCTCGTCAGCCCGCAGCTCGCTGGCGGTCATCAGAACGGCGTCAGCAGCCACCCGGTCGCCTTCTCCAACCACCAGAAGGTCTCCGCGCACCACTTCGCGCCCGGCGATGCGGGCAAGTTGTCCGTCACGGATCACAAGTGCGCGCGGGCTGGTGAGATCGCGCAGCGCTTCGAGCACGCGTTCCGTGCGTGTCTCCTGGATGACGGTGATGATGACGGAGAGGCTGGCGAAGGCCAACAGGATCAGGGCTTCCGCCAGATCCCCGATCAGCAGGTAGATGCCACCGCCCGCCAGCAACAGCGCCAGCATCGGCTCGCGCAGCACTTCCGCGACAATGCGCAACGGTGTGCGCCGGTCAGGCCGGGGCAACTCGTTCGGACCGTCCGATTGCAGTCTGGCCAAGGCCTCCGCCGTGCTCAACCCGTGGCGTACCTGCCCAGCCATCAACCGCTCCACCTTATAGGTTCTTGTTAAAATGTAGGGTGCGCTTCGGCCAAGCCCAATATGCCGATGGTGTCACGAAATCAGCACTGGACCGTCAAGCGATATGACAATACAACGATTGCGTGTGACATGCATCGGGGGACGCATTTGAGTGGTGCGATAAACACAGCCGCGTTCAAGGTGACAGACAGTGAAGACGAGCTGTGGCGCAAGCTTCATGAAGTGATGAAGGAAAGGCTTGGCACGACTGCCATCGTGTATGGATTTGCACATAGCGTGCATCTGGCAGACAGGGTGGGGTTCACACGCAGCCTGCTGCTGAAAAACAGCCACAGTAATGACTATCTCTCCCATTTCAGCATGGCAAACTTTCTTGAAGACGATGTGTCGGTGGCAATGCTCTATGATGGCGTCGGGCCGTTTCTATGGCATGAGATCGACAACCTTCCCGGTCTGACAAACGCCCAGCGCCAGCGCAACGCGCTGGATGACGCCCTGCAACTCAGCGCGGGAGTGACCCTGGGTTTCCGCTTTGCAGGCGGGCGCGGGTACGGAGGTATCGGCCTCGCCTCACGCGGAATGTCAACGCGGCAATTCGAGGAGATGTGGAGGGCCGATGTGGCTGGTCACATGGCCGTGCTGACAGCGTTTGACCACCTCATGCGGCCCGCCATGGTGAAGAACCGCCTGCAACTGACGCGGCGGGAGAAGGAGTGCCTGTCGCTCGCCGTGGGAGGCATGTCCGCCAAGGAGATCGGCCTTCACCTCGGAATTGCGGAGAAATCCGTGTTCAACATCCTCGACAGGGCAAGAAAAGCCCTCCACGCCGCCAGCACAATCGAAGCCGTGGCCAAGGCGCTCGTTTACGAGCTGATTTGAGAAGTATCTTCAAAAGCACAAACCGCCCGGGCCAGGCCGCAGGCGGTTTGAAAATCTGGTGAACCCTTTTGATCAGGTGCGGTATTGCTGGATGCGCGTGGTGCGCAGGCCGGCAAGGCCGTTCTTGTCGAGGGCGCGCTGCCAGGAGAGATATTCCTCCGTTGTCAGCGTGTAGCGCTCACAGGCTTCCTCGAGGGACAGGAGGCCCCCGCGCACCGCTGCAACCACCTCAGCCTTGCGCCGGATGACCCAGCGGTGGCTGCCTGGCGGCGGCAGATCGGCGATCGTCAAAGGGCTCCCATCGGGGCCGATGACGTAATTGACGCGGGGACGCAACTGACCGTTCATACGCAAACTCACTCACACACACCGGGCCTGCGCAACTGGCGCTTCACTGGCCCAACTGACAGTCACCCTACGTGGCGCGCCTTAATTTTGGCCTAAACGCTTATGAAGAAAGTGCAAATTCAGGCGCATCGGCTGGCACATTTTGGAACAGGAGCGGCTTTTGCCTGCGCCTGTGGGTTGAGGCACTGAACAAATCGTGTGAAACCGAAGTCGCCTGCCCTGTGACAGCGATGTTGCCTTTCCGGGCCCGCAGCGCCATTGAGGCCCCATGTCCCTGACGCTCACCCCAGACGTTCTGGCTCTCGTGCACGAGGCCATGTCACTGCCCGGAAACCCGGCGCAGCACAGGGTGGTGTGCGCCATGTCAGGGGGGGTCGATTCGTCCGTCGCGGCCGCACTCCTGAAGGCGGCCGGTTACGATGTCGTTGGCATCACGCTTCAGCTTTATGATCACGGCGAAGCC
>ERZ1645187.4147-NODE-4147-length-11838-cov-4.815667_pt1 | contig 11838 bp, 8 predicted proteins | sample MGYA00575352_ERZ1645187 | MGnify/ENA primary metagenome ERZ1645187 (study PRJEB40837, sample SAMN11349314) | freshwater sediment metagenome | isolation source: river sediment | host: Sediment | place: India: Wazaribad , New Delhi | collected 2017-02-21 ... | reverse complement strand
TTTTTTCAGACGGATGCACACTTTCGTCGAGCGAGAGCCGGTTTATTTCATCGTTTCCAAGCGGGCGGTTCCAGATAAAGAGATTGTCGATATAACCGCGAAGACTGGCCCCCGACGATAAAGCACTGCCAAGATGAATATCGCCGGTTCCGGAGAATGGCGGATGTCCGTTGGAACCCCCTATAAAACGACCATTCAGAAAAATTGACTGCTCACCGGTTTCGATAATGTACCGCCATGCAAGATGATACCAGGTATTGGGTTCCAGCTTCTCACTTGATATATAATCGTTCGCCCATAATCCGAAATACGGGTTCCCCGAGCGTAAAATCAGGTGTAATCCGCGCCGATATCCCGATTCATAATTCCCGATAATGGCGTTATCGCCAAACTCAAGTATATCCGTGAATTTCACAAAACAACTGACTGTAAAACTGCTGTTCCTGAATCCATATTGCTCCGGATTTCCAAGGTTGATGCTGGCATTTTCAGGCAACCGGAGTACGCTTCCTCTTTTTATATCCTGAACAAACGAAAAACTATTTCCTTCAAACGTTTTTTCCGGCGATACATTATTTACAACCAATCCGTCGAAATCAAAGTTTCCAGTAAGATTGGTGCTGATATTCAGAGTATTGGCTAAGATCTGATAGCTTTCAGGTATGGTCATTTCCCCTGTAACGATGATTTGTTCGGGTGTCATTTTAAATCCCGGGGCAAAAGGTGAAAGTATTAATTCTTCACCACCACGATATGGAAAACTGAAATGGCCTCCGGTGACGAGAATTTCCGGATTTCTCCAGAATACTTTCTCCAGATTTTTACCCGAGTTTTTTACAGTACCCTTTACCCACGTAAATGAGTTCAGCTGATCGACAATAAACCCGAAATACGAAATTTCATTTCCCACAAAAACAAAATTGGGGCGTTTGCCATATTTCTTCCAGTTTTCAAGCAGAAAATTGATGTAATCAGGAACAAGCGTCATGCTTAACCTGCCGGATGATTTTGTGTTCAGTTTTTCGAAATTTTCAACCACCATCAATTCCTGCGAAACAACTTCAATTTCATCATTTGTGAAATTGCTTTTTGCAGGTTCTTCGGCAGAAATTACAAGCGCATAATTTTTTACAGGGTGAAGTATCCGGCTCGTGTTTTTAAAATTTCCTTCGGCAAAAAAAATTATCCTTCTGTTAGCCTGAATAAGATATTCCTCTGATGGCCAGGCTTCTCCCTGTGGCAGATAGAAAATATGAGATGCAAGCTGTGACGAATAAATTACAGAATCAAGCAGATGAATATTATCATCAAACCTTACAAAAACAGGGATTGTTTTTGCGACATCTTTTTGAATCAATGAATTAAGCCTTTCCAGAAAAAATGAAAACTTAGCGGTTGTATTTTTCAGGTACAAATCGCCTGATTTTATTACCACTTCTATCTCAATGCCCGAATTGTTATTCTCCTGTAGTAATTCCCAAATCGATTCATTGTTTATGTTTTGTGAGTTGACAGCCGATATCAGAAATGTTTTATCTGCAATGTTTCCGGAAAAAGAAATTATTGAAGAGACTAATAGAAGGAGGCAGGTAAGGTTAATTTTTAATAGCTTAAAATTTGTGCCATTTTTCTGTTTTGTCATTCCCTGCTTCTTAATTTCAGATTATTTTCTTTTCAAAAATATAAAAACATCACAAAGAAAGAATTTTTTTTCAAAAAATTATCATTTGCATAAATTGCAGAAATACAATAAATTGATTAATGAATTAAGATGAAATTAAGTTTTGATTAACGGGTTGTATGATGGTTGGTTAAGTTTCCTGTAATAGGTTGCTGTTAGTATTACGGTAAAATTTATGAAATGACCGATAAAACGATCAGATTGAAATATTTTTTGCTGCTTATTGTTGGCGGACTAACAGCGCTTTTGTTATTGGCAATGTTTAATAAAACGCTTGATTATACTTCAACTAACGAATCGTGCAATGCCTGTCACATTCATCCTCACGCCGACGCCACCTGGAAACTTTCCTCTCATCATAATACCCGCACCGGTGTTTCAATTAACTGTGTCGATTGTCATCTTCCTCCCAAGGAGCAAAACTTTCAATATATAACCCGGAAAGCCTATCATGGATTTCACGATTTGTATGTTTACATGACCAAAGATTCGGCCGAAATTGTCTGGTCCGATAAACGTTCCATGGAAGCAGCAAAGCGGTTTGTTTACGAAGATGGTTGTAAAAAATGTCACACAAATCTGTTCCCTGCCACATTGAATGCACTGGGTGCAGAGTCGCACTTAAAATATATGCGCAACCCGGAAAATACTTCCTGTTTGCAATGCCATCTGGATGTAGGACATTACAGAGGCAAAAAGGGTCTGACAGTGGCCGATGAGATTGCGGGTTCAAAAGAGATTTTTACGGCACCTGCCACCGTCGAAGGATTCAGGACTTTTGAAGAAAAAATACCAGGAACTTCTGTTTCCTTTAAAATGGTGGCTGTCCCCGGTGGACAGTTTGTGATGGGAACTCCGGCTGATGAACCTTTCCGGAACGCCGATGAAGGGCCGCAAATTAATGTAAAGGTTGACAGTTTCTGGATGGGCGAAATTGAAGTGTCGTGGAGTGAATATCTTGCATTTTTCAGTGCCACCAGCTCACAAGGTCGAAAAGAGGCTGTTGTTGAGGAAACAACCGGTGAACTTGACGCCATTTCAGGTCCCACACCGCCCTGGGGAGCACCCGATCAGGGTTGGGGAAAAGGAACTTACCCGGCCATTACCATGAGTCACCATGCCGCCGTTACCTATTGCCGCTGGCTCAGCCAGGTAACTGGTAAAAAATACCGTCTTCCCACCGAAGCTGAATGGGAATATGCTGCACGCGGCGGTACAAACACACCTTACTTTTTTGAGGGATCGCCGCAGCACTTCGAAGCAACTGGTTTTTTCAAAAAGCTTTTCGGGGCCGATACGACAACGATCAATTCCTATGTGATTTATTCCGAAAACAGTCCGTCAAAAACACAGGACCCGTCGAAAGTGAAAGCTAATCCGTTTGGTTTGAAAAATATGCTGGGAAATGTATCGGAATTTTGTCTCGATTTTTACGATCCGGCTGTTTATTCAAAATATCCGAAAAGCGTTGTGAACAATCCGCGTGGGCCGCGAAACGGAATGGAACATGTTGTCAGAGGTGGTGCGTATAACTACAGTGCAAAAGATTTGCGTGCGGGCCGTCGTGAGTTTACGCGCACAAAGGAATGGCTCGTTACCGATCCGCAGATTCCGAAAAGCATCTGGTGGTATTCCGACAGCAAAAATGTTGGTTTCAGGGTAATTTGCGAGTATGATAAAGAAATAGTAAAAACCGAAAATAAATAACATACAAACCATGAATGAGAATCAGTTTTCCCGCAGGAATTTTCTGGGCAAGTCGGCAATGATCGGGGCTGCCGGGATCATCGGGATGAATGCTTTGACATCATGTGCAAAAAAAGTACAGGTTGTGGATTATGCTTTTCCTCCCGAATTGGATAAAGCGCCTGATGGACAGAAATTGAGGGCAGGTCTTGTGGGATGCGGAAACCGCGGAACCGGGGCAGCTTTAAATTTCCTTTCAGCCGGAAACGATTTGGAATTGGTGGCTCTTGCGGATGTTTTTGAGGACAAAGTATGGGATTGCCGGAATAAACTCAGCAAACAAAAAGTGGAAGTTCCGGAGAAAAACTGTTTCTGGGGATTTGATTCCTACAAAAGCCTGCTGGAAGTGGATCTGGATGTAGTAATTTTGGCTACTCCGCCGCATTTCCGTCCGGCTTATTTCGACGCTTGTGTTCAGGCCAAAAAACACGTTTTTATGGAAAAACCTGCCTGTGTCGATCCGGTTGGGGCCCGTCAGATTATTGCAACTGCAAAAAAAGCGGAAAGTCTCGGCCTGTCGGTTGTTACCGGAACACAACGCCGTCACCAGCGCGATTATCTTAAAACCTACAAACAAATTGCTTCGGGAGCCATTGGGCAGATTACTTCGGCAAAAGCCTGGTGGCTGCAGAACCATGTGTGGTTCCGCACCCGCGAGGAAGGCTGGACCGATATGGAATATATGCTCCGCAACTGGAATAATTTCTGCTGGTTGTGTGGCGATCATATTCTGGATACCCACGTGCACAATATTGATGTAATCAACTGGTTTCTGGGAAAACATCCGGTTGAAGACATCGGTTTTGGCGGCAGGGCCAGAAGACTTACCGGTGATCAGTATGATTTTTTCAGTATTGATTTTGATTATGGCAATGGCGTTTTCTCTCACAGTATGTCGCGTCAGATTGACGATTGCGCCAATACGCTCGGCGAATTGATTATGGGTACCGAAGGCTATACCAATTGCAAAAATACGGTTTACAATCTCGATGGTTCGGTTAAATGGAAATACGATTATCCCAAAGATAAGGAAGGAAAATCCACTGAAGTGGTGGCTGTTTCTCCGTATGTTCAGGAACATATCAGTTTGGTGACAGCCATCAGAACGAATAAACCGGTGGTGGAAGCTGAACGGACGGCAATTTCAACCTTAACAGCAATTATGGGAAGAACTGCGGCTTACACCGGGCAGAAAGTTACCTGGGACGAAATGATGAATTCGACCATGAAACTGGGGCCTGAAAAATATGAAATGGGGCCGGTAGCCATGGAATTCCCGGTTCCGGTTCCGGGATCACAACACAAAGAATAAGAATATGATTTCCGTTGTAATACCACTTTTAAACGAAAGCAGCCTGGTATCAGACCTGATCAGGGAAACAGCTGAAAATCTTCAGCTGACCGGGGAAGCTTATGAAATTGTGTGTGTTGACGACGGAAGTACCGATAATACAGTTCAGAAATTATTAGTGTTCAGAAAACAGGATCAGAATGTTAAAATTGTTTCGCTTTCAAGAAACTTTGGATTGCAGGCTGCCTTAACTGCCGGACTCGATTTTGCCAAAGGCGATTATGTAATTATGATGGACGGCGATTTTCAGGACCCGCCCGAAATGATTCCTGATTTGTTCAACAAAATAAAGGAAACCGGGGCCGATATTGTTACGGCTGTGCGCGAACAGCGAAACGAAAAATTTTCGCGGCGCCTTTACACTGAAATATTTCACAAAGTTTTCAGTAGTGTAAGCGAAAGCGAGCAGATTGCGCAATCGGGCAATTTCAGTATTATGAGCCGGAAGGCGCACCAGGCAATCCTGAAATTCTCCGAAAGAAACCGCTACTTGCCGGGGATCCGAAATTTTGTGGGATTTAAACAAGAGGTGATCATGTACGATCGCCCGGAGCGTTTGAGCGGAAAGGCAAAAATGAGCCGCAAAAAACTGTTTGCACTCGCTGCCGATGCCATTTATTCTTTCTCCAAATGGCCGATCAAAGCCTGTCTTTATTTCGGGTTATTGGGGATTTTTATCTTTCTGGCGGCCATTGTTTACACCTTTTTCTCAAAAATCATGGGATTGGCGCCCATCGGCTGGTCGTCGATGTTTCTGGCAGTGAGCTTTTTTGGCTCGGTACAGCTTACTTTCCTGGGTTTGATAGGAGAATATGTTTACCGGATATTCAAGGAGGTACAAAACCGCCCGGTTTATATTGTAAAAGAAGTGTATGAATAAGCTGAAAGACATATTCACCGGCAGGTATACTTTTGCAGCAAGTCTTTTGCTGGCTGCAATCATCCTGCTATTCCTCGCGCCACGCGCAGCGGTGAATGTGGATGAACAGCTTCATTATCCGCACGCCCAAAAAGTAATAAACTGGTATTTTACAGGCGGAGCCGATAAAACATGTCTTGAAACCCCGGTTACCAACCTGAAATACTATGGACAATCGGTGGATAATCTGACAGCCCTGATTAACCGGGTTTTTCAGATCGATAATGAGTTTCTGACTCGTCATCTAACAGGAGCTTTCTTTTTCTGGGTGCTGTTGGTTTTTGCAGGGTTAACCGGAAAACAACTGACCGGTTCTTATTATGTTTCGGCGCTGATTGTGGTTTTTATGCTTGCTACTCCGCGGCTTTTCGGACAGGCTTTCGGCAACCTGAAAGACATCCCGTTTGCAGCCGGGTACCTGGCAGCCATCTTTTTTATAATTAAGTATGTTCAGCAACTGCCGCAATCACGCTGGATGACGGCAGTGTGGCTGGGTTTGGCAATTGCCTTTACCAATTCAGTTAGGATTGGCGGACTCGTTTTGTTTGGCTATCTGGGAATTGCCATTCTTTTAATGATTCTTTTGAAACCTTTTTTACTTAAACAAATATTTTCAACTAAATCTAATTTTGTAAGGTTATCGGGCCAGATGCTAACAGTTGTGCTTGCCGGTTATTTTGCCGGATTGGCATTCTGGCCCTTTGCCTTGCAAAATGTTTTTGTCAATCCTTTTGAAAGTCTCCGTGTAATGGAGCATTACAAAGTCAGCATCAGACAGGTTTTTGAAGGAGAATGGTTGTGGAGCACCCAACTACCCTGGTATTATCTGCCGAAATGGCTGCTGATAGCAACGCCCGGATTCCTGTTGACGGGGTTCGCGGTTTTTTCAGTCCTTTTTATCTATCAACTTAAAACCAACAGAAAACAACTCTTCACAGAGTTGTTTTTGTTTTTAACACTCCTGTTCCCGGTTGTTTATGTGATGATGATCGGGGCAAATCTATACAGCGGATACCGGCAAATGCTTTTTGTGATTCCGGTTCTGGCCATTCTTGCAGCATTGGGTTTTTATAAACTGTTTGCCATTCTAAAAAACAGGTTTTGGGTTACCGGAATTTCGGTGGCGCTGTTCATTATGCTTTTAATGCCTGTGAAACACCAGGTTCTGACATTTCCGGTTGATTACGTTTATTTTAATCAGCTTTGGGGCGGAAATAAAAAGGCTTGGTCGGAGTATGAATACGACTACTATTTTCACGGTGTGAAAGAGGCCGCAGAGGATTTGATTGCACAAACAGGCGGCAATAACTTGATTGTGGCTTCCAACAGCAATCTTTCCAACTATTTCGAAAAACTGCCCAATCTTTCTTTCCGGTATGTGCGATTTCTGGAGCGCAGCGGCGAAGACTGGGATTATGGAATTTTTGGCGTCAATTATATTCATCCGCGCTTGTTGAAATCGGGAAAATGGAAATCGCCGCAAATAATAAAAACCTATTATCACCAGGGAAATCCGATCGTGGTACTGATGAAAAGAACCGACAAATCGGATATCGAAGGAATCAGGCTTACCGATTCGGGCAATTATACTGAAGCCGCGGAAAAGCTTGTCAATGCCCTGAAATCGGATGAAAACAATGTGTGGCTGATTTCAAATCTGGCAAAAATTTCGCTGAAGCAGAACGATTTTGAAAGTTTTAACAGATATTTGCAGCAGGGCAGGGCGGTTTACCCGGAATATGAACCGTTCTTTTTACTGGAAGCACAGCAGCTTTTTAACAGCGGAAAACTCAACGAGGCAAGATCGGTTCTCGATAATGTTCTGACAATTAATCCGCGTTATAATGTGGCGGCTTCGTTGCTGAATGAGGTAAATAAAAAACTGAACGATAATAAATTACAATAACTTAAAAAGAAAATCGAAATGAAAAGAGTAAAAAATCTGATGGCAATTATCGCCTCACTTGTTTTAAGCATTCCATTTGTTGCATCGGCTCAGGATGGCGGAACTTACATCGACAGCCTGAATGTTCAGGACAGTTCATACATGCAGCCGCTTACCACAACTACTGAGCAGTCATCGTCAAACAGCACTACAATTATTATTATTGCTGCAATTGCTGTGGTTGCTGTGGTTGCGTTTTTAATTATTAAAAAGAAAAAGAAATAAACGCTGATATTCAGTTTTGGGAAAACCTGTCTTTTTTTGAAGGCAGGTTTTTTTATTGGCTTTTCGGGCAAAAGGTTTTATTTTTAGTCGATGGATAAAAATTTCAGCATAAGCGAAAAGATCAGGTCGAAAGCCGGTGAACTGGGTTTTCATAAGTGTGCCATTTTGCCTGTTGCCCGTTTGTCCGAAGAGGAATCCCATTTTCAGCAATGGCTTGAAATGGGTTATCACGGCGAAATGAGTTATATGGAGCGGAATACCGAATTGCGCCTCGATCCTGCAAAACTGTTCGACAATGCCAAATCCATTATTCTTGTGCTGCTCAATTATTTCCCATCCAAAACACAAACCGACCCCGATGCACCAGTCTTGTCGAAATACGCTTATGGAATTGATTATCATTTTGTATTAAAGGACAAACTCAAAGAATTGCTGGAGTTTATTCAGCGGGAGATTACTCCCTGCACAGGCCGTGTTTTTACCGATTCGGCGCCGGTGCTGGAACGGGCCTGGGCAAAAAAGGCAGGCTTTGGATGGATTGGTAAAAACAGTAACCTGATCACCACCGACCAGGGAAGTTTCTTTTTTATCGGGGAATTGTTGGTGGATGCTGAACTCCCTTATGATAACCCGAGGATTGTGGCCGACCACTGTGGCAAATGTACCCGTTGCATTGATGCTTGCCCTACAAAAGCCATTGTTGCCGACAAAGTGGTTGATGCCCGGCTTTGCATTTCCTATCAAACCATTGAATTGAAAGGCGATCTCGACAAAAACCTGAAAGGCAGATTTGAAAACCGCGTTTTTGGCTGCGACATTTGCCAGGATGTTTGTCCTTGGAACCTGAAATCGGTACCGCATGATATACCTGAATTTACCCCACATGAAAAAATGCTCACCATGACCGGAAATGATTGGTTTGAAATGGATCAGCCAACTTTTACAGCCCTTTTCAGAAAATCGGCGGTGAAACGAACCGGGTTTGCGGGCATGAGGCGAAATCTTGAATTTATACAAACTCATGGCAATGAACAGGGTGTATGAGTTTGAAGCCATCCTGGTGAAAGGTCCGCAACCGGGATTGTATGCCGTTTTTCCCTATGATTGCAGGAAGGAATTTGGTTTAGGGAATTCTGTGCCTGTGAAAATGAACATGGAAGGCTACGAAACCGAAATGAACCTCAGACCTGCAGGAAAAGGAAAACATTGGCTGCAGTTCAGGAAGGCAATTACGGATGCCATTGGAAAAACGGAAGGTGATACAGTAAAAATCAGGCTTGAGAAAAATGATAATCCGGCTAAAATCAAAATTCCCGATTATTTGCAGTGGCTGTTGGAAAACGACGAGAAGATGATGAGGGCATTTGTAAAATCATCGGCTTCGGTTAAAAAATTTTGGGTGGGTTATATCGAAGAAACAAAAAACGAAGATGCCAAAGTGGATCGGATCAATAATTTTTTCAGGTATCTTCAGTCGCACTATTCGGGGTAATCTGGTTTCCCGGTTAAATAATTCATCGCAGGTTATTCTGTTCGTGTAATTTTATTTCCTGGCATACAAAACCGGAAACTTGGTTTTGCAGGTATCGGCAGTTTGTTTCAAAAATGAGTTTTACCGGAATAAAATTCCCGGTAACCAGCCTTTCAGTCGATTACCGTGAAATTGAGGAGAAAATCTCAAAAGATGCTAAAATTTATGCAAGAACTAAAAGTTGGTTTTTACTCTTCAATAATCAGGTGCCATTTAAAGCGGATTCAAATACCAATCTCTTGCTGATTTTCCTCCCGATTCAGCCCATTCCCTGAATTGTGGATAAATTTCAGTGATTGAAACTCTTTCCGGGCTCGGTTTGAATGATTTTGCGATAAACTCAATACCCCATGGATGATTGTCTTTTGTGCGATAAAATGCACTGGTTCCGGTGAGCGGATAAACAAAACCAGATCCAGAGCTCCATTGCCAACTGGCTGGAGAAGCATCGTCTTTTGTTTTGAAAAGACTCATATTTTCACTTTTGGTGGGAGGTGCACCAAATGGCCGGATTTGTTGTGAGTAATTTTCAGTTCTGAATAAATAAGGTACAAAGGCAAAATCCTTTATCGATTTTTCTTTGATTTTCATGGTAAATTTCACCTCAGTTTTTCCAATTTCCTGAACTTTTCTGAAAAGTATCACACCGTTTGCAACGGCATCATCTTTAACGGCCATTCCGTTTATTTCTGTTATTACATCATCGAGATAGGTGAGCTTAGCCCCATTTGCTTCAAGAAGCTCGTAACCCAGCCCGATTCCCATACCGGCACCAATATTTTCGATTTTACAATCACCCGAAATTTCAGTGATATAATTGCTTTTTCCACGAACCCAGTACAAGGTGGTTTTTGCCACAATGTCGTTAAAATCATAGTCTCCTTTTGATGACCAGAGGTCTTCGAAAACTATGTAAGTATCACTTGAATACCCAAGGTTCATGGCACTTTTTAATTGACCTGAACCCCGGATCGGGATAACTGCCGAAACATCCGGATTGGTGGGATCAGCATCAAACTGGTCTATCAGCAGATCGTTGTCAGCATCGGTACGGTTGAGCAGTAGTGCCGACAAATTGGGCAAATTAAAATCAACTTTGGTCTGATCGATGGTAACTTCCATTGCGTCATTGGTTGCAGCCAGGTATAATTTGAGTTTTTCGGTTACGTTTGGGATTCTGACCGAAAAATCAGCTTTACCATCAATGATGGTCAGTGCATCCAGCAGTTCGTTATCACTGTTGCATAGCAGCACAAGCGTGTTGTCAAGCTTTTTGGAAACCGAACTGCCCGATTTAATGGTTACACTAATCTGGTGTCTTTGTATGGTTGTCCAGTTAAAATCAGAGGGAACTTTGCCAACAAAGCTTGTTTCCTCTTCAATTGGCTGGATATCCCCGATTTTATCCGCCAGACATCCGGATAAACCGAATAGTACCAGGATGATTACAAGTGCTCTCATGATTCCCCAATTTTAAATTCCAATTTCGGTAGAAAAATACTGTGAAATATGGAGAAAAAATATATAACTACCTGTATTGCAGATAAAAAGAAGTGTGGAATCAGCAATTTGTACACTTCTTCTAAGTAATTTGGAAGGCATTTCTCAGTTTTTTGGAAATATATGCCCGAAACAGTAAAAAATGGTTGTTGAAAGGGTCTCTAAACTTTCTGAAAAAGAAGAATTTAAAAGTGAAAATTACATCATCTTAAATTCCCGGGGAAATATGTTTTTTTAATTTTTACAGGTCGATTTTGTTTTGTTGCTTCCCGGTTTTGTTTTTACAGATTACCCGTGTTTTTTCGCATCTGCGTTTTGTTTTATTCCAGGGCCTGGCTGATATCGGCAATCAGGTCGCCCGCATTTTCAATCCCCACCGAAAGTCGCAACATGGTATCCCTGATTCCTGCCTCGTTTCTTTCATTCTCTGTGAACTCGCAATAAATAGTTGAATATGGGTGTATAATCAATGACTTGTTATCATTCAGATTGGTGGCCCTTCTGATGATTTCAAGCTTATTCATGAATCCAAAACAGGCCTCTTTACTTTCCAGATCAAACGACAGGATGGTACCGGGAATGCCCCGGAACTGTTTTCTGGCCAGCGGGTATTCCGGATTATTCTCCAGACCCGGATAGTCAACCCTTTTTACTTTATTGTGTGTCTGCAGGAATTGCCCGAGCGCTATGCAGTTTTCATAACAACGCTGCACCCTGATTTCAAGAATGTCAATTCCCTGGATCATCAGTTTGGCAATTTGAGGAGTCATGCTGGTGCCGGTATTCCTGTAAATGTTCTTTCGCAGCCGCGCGATAAAAGCACCTTTGCCAAATTTGGCACTGTATTTTGTTATGCAGGGATTTAGATTCCAGTCAAAATTTCCGTGATCGATAATAATGCCGCCAAAGGCAGTTGCCCCGCCCGATAAATATTTGGTTG
>ERZ1645187.4145-NODE-4145-length-11839-cov-8.628988_pt1 | contig 11839 bp, 8 predicted proteins | sample MGYA00575352_ERZ1645187 | MGnify/ENA primary metagenome ERZ1645187 (study PRJEB40837, sample SAMN11349314) | freshwater sediment metagenome | isolation source: river sediment | host: Sediment | place: India: Wazaribad , New Delhi | collected 2017-02-21 ... | reverse complement strand
CTGGAGACCCAGGCACAGCAAAGCGCCATGCGCCAGATGCTGCTCGATGGCGTGGTCGGCAACCTGCCCCGCTTCGGCGAATCGCTCTCCGGCTTCCGCCTGTCCTTTTCCGGATTGTCCGAACAACTGAGCGACGACGCGGCGATGGTGCATACCGCCGCCAGCGAGTCGGATGCCAACCGGGCCGCCTTCGAGAAGATCGCCGGCAACCTGCATGCCATGTTCGAGCGCATCAGCGTGGCCGGCAACAGCGTCGAAGGCCTGTCGCGCAGCGCCGGGGAAATCGGCGGCATCGTGCAGCTCATCAAGGAAATCGCCGAACAGACCAACCTGCTGGCGCTCAATGCGGCCATCGAGGCCGCGCGGGCCGGCGAGGCGGGCCGCGGCTTCGCGGTGGTGGCCGACGAGGTGCGCAAACTGGCGGAACGCACGGCCAAGGCGACGACGGAAATCAGCGGCCTGGTCGGCCGCATTCAGGAAGAAACCGGCCACGCCAAATCGATCATGGATGTCGGTGCCGGCGATGCGGCCAGCCACAGCGCGGAAAGCGAAGGGGCAATGCGCAGCATGCAGCACCTGCTGACCCTGTCGCAGCAGATGCAGCAGAGCATTTCCTCCTCCGCCCGCCTGGCCAATGCCGAACTGGCGAACATCGAGGAGCTGACCCTCAAGCTCGAAGTCTACAAGGTGCTGCTCGGCCTCTCCGACCTGCAACCGAACGATCTGCCGGACGAAACCGAATGCCGCCTCGGCCGCTGGTACTACGTCGGCGAAGGCAAGACCGAATACTCCCGCCTGCCCGGCTTCCGGGAAATGGAAGTTCCCCACCGGGCGGTGCACGACCAGGCCCGGCGCGCCGTCGAACGCTACCGCGGCAACGACTTCGCCGGCGCCCTGGAAGCCCTGACCCGGATGGAGGAAGCGAACCTGACGGTGATGGCGGGCATGGAGCGCATCCTGACAGCGGGCACCGAACGGGGCGGCCGATGAGCTGCACGTTCCACCGGCCGGCCGCCGCGACCGAGGTCGATGGCGTTGCCGCCGAAATGGGCATCGATGCGGCCGAGATCGAAGCCCGCAAGGCTTTCCTCGAACTCGGCGAAGCCGATGCCGAGCAGCTGAGGGCCATCCGCAGCCAGCTGGCCGCCGCCCAGAACGGTTTTGCCGACGGCTTCTACGAGTACCTGCGCCGGCTGCCCGAACTCGCCGCGCTCCTTCCGGACGAGGCAACCGTCAGCCGGCTGAAGGAGGCGCACGGCCGCTATTTCGACAGCCTGACCGCCGGCGATTACGGCGCCGCCTATGTCGCCGGCCGGCTGCGCGTCGGCATGACGCATGCCCGCATCGGCTTGACGCCGAAATGGTATGTCGGCGCCTTCCGCAAGTATCTTTCCGACATGCTGCAGGCAACCTGGACAGCGGCGGAGGGCGATTTCGACACCTTCCGCCCGGCCTTCGATGCGCTGCTCAAGGTCGTCATGCTCGACCTCGGCCTCACCCTCGACACCTACATCCATGCCGACAAGCGGGCCATCGCGCTGCGCGACCGGGCCATCGAATCGAGCGTCAATGGCGTCTTCATCGCTGCCGCAACGCCTCCCAGCTACCCGCTGACCTATGTCAACGCCGCCTTCGCCCGCATCCTCGGCCGACCGCGCGAGGCCATCCTCGGCCAACCCTGCCTGTGCACCGGCGACGAGGACGGGTTCGACGTCATCCGCAGCGCCATCGCCGACGCCCGGGACGGCTACACGACGCTCGCCCGGCAGCGGCCCGACGGTTCGCAGCAATGGCTCGAACTCTTCCTCGCCCCGGTGCATGGCGAATCCGGCGCCCTCACCTGCTACGTCGGGGTCATCAACGACGTCACGGCCCGCAAGGCGGCCGAAGCCCAGCTCGCCTACCTCGCCCACCACGACGCACTGACCGGGCTGCCCAACCGCGTGCGCTTCGACCACCGCCTGCGCGAAGTCTTCGCGCGCGGCGAGACGGGCCGGCGCTTTGCCCTGTGCTTCATCGACCTCGACCGTTTCAAGCTGATCAACGACAGCCTGGGCCATGGCGCGGGCGATGCCGTCCTCGTCGACGTGGCGCGCCGCCTGCGCGGCGTCTGCCGCAGCGAGGACACCCTGGCCCGCCTGGCCGGCGACGAATTCGTCCTCCTCCTCGAAGGCACGGCGGACGCCACTGCCGCCGCCAGCGCCGCGACGCGGGTGCTCGATGCGCTGTCGCCGCCGGTCGCTTTCGGTGGGCGCGAAATCGATGTCGGCGCCAGCCTGGGGCTGGCCCTTTACCCCGCCGACGGCAACGACATCGAATCCCTGCTGCGCAATGCCGATGCCGCGATGTATGCCGCCAAGGCAGCCGGGCGCAACACCTTCCGTTTCTACGACGAAGCGATGAACCGGCGCGCCATGCAGCGCCTGGCCCTGGAGAGCGACCTGCGCCGGGCGCTCGGGCGCAATCAGCTCGAACTGTTCTACCAGCCGCAGATCCGCGCCGCCGACAACGGCCTGGCCGGTGCCGAGGCGCTGCTCCGCTGGCGCCATCCGGAGCGCGGGCTGGTTTCGCCGGTCGAATTCATCCCGGTCGCCGAAGAGCTCGGCATCATCGCCGAGCTGGGCGACTGGGCCCTGCAGGAAGCCGCCCGCCAGATGGTGGCGTGGCGCCAGCACGGCTTGCCGGTGCCGCGCGTCGCGGTGAACCTGTCGCCCCGCCAGTTCGACGACCCCGACCTGGCCGATCGCATCGAGGGCATCATCACCGCCGCCGGCGCCGACAAGGCCTGGCTGGAGCTGGAAATCACCGAATCCGCCGCCATGCAGCAGCCGGAGCGGGCCATCCAGATCCTGCGCCAGTTGCGCCAACGGGGCCTGCAAGTCGCCATGGACGACTTCGGCACCGGCCATTCCTCGCTCGCCATGTTGTGCACCCTGCCCTTGAACGTCCTCAAGCTGGACCGCAGCTTCGTCCAGCAATTGCCGGATTCCGAAACCGATGCCGCCGTGGCCGGCGCCGTCGTCTCGCTGGCCCGCCAGCTGCGCCTGGCGGTCGTCGCCGAAGGCGTGGAAACGCCCGGCCAGCAACAGTTCCTGGCCGATCTGGGGTGCGACATGCTGCAGGGCTACCTGTACGCCCGCCCCCTGCCGGCTGCCGAATTCGAGGCCTGGGTCCGGCAACGGGAACAGCCGCAGTGACCCCCTGCGCCGGACCGGATATTCCCCCGCCGACCTGATCTTGCGAACTATCCGGGCTGCTTCTGGTGCATGACATCGCAACATGTCTTGACCAAAAACAAGTGCCTGTCGCCACCAAAGGGCTATAAATCGAAACAGGCTCCATTCAAGAAGAGGTATTGCTCATGAAAGCATACGGACGACTCCTTCTCTCCACCCTGCTGGCTCTCGGCCCATGCCTTGCCAGCGCACAGGTACCGGTCAGCGCAGCCACGCAGCACGAAACTTTCCTGAGCAGCCCGGATGCCAGGCTGGTGCGCAACAAGAAGCTGGTCTACGACTTCTGGCGCGAGGTGGTCGATGCCGGACAGATCGACCAGATCGACAAGTATGTTGCCGAAAACTACATCCAGCACAATCCCAACGTAGCGACCGGGCGCCGGGCCCTGGCCGAGCAGATCGCCAGGAACGTCAAGCGCCAGGCGGCGCAAGCCCAGATCAAGGCACCGGTGGTGGCCATCGTGGCCGAGGGCAACCTGGTCGTCGTCAGCCTGGTCAGCGAACTGCCCGACCCGGCCGACAGCAGCAAGAAATACACGACGACCTGGTTCGACATGTTCCGCATCGAGAACGGCAAGATCGTCGAGCACTGGGACTCGGCAGCGCGGCTACCCTGAACCCTCGGGGCCATGAAAAAAGGAGAGCGCGATGCTCTCCTTTTTTCATGGCCGGCGAGCAGAACGCTCAGAAGGTCATCGAGAATTCCATGGTCGCATACGGGGTAACGCCCGCACTGCCTGCCGGCGTGCGCGCCTGACCGGCGGAAATGGAGAGCAGGGCGGGCAGGAAATGGCGGACATTGACGAAAACGCCATAGCGCTCTTCATGCGCATAATGATCCCCGGTGGCGAGGATCTCGGGGCCGACGACGAAGCCCGAGAAGTCACGGCCGCCGCGTGCCCGCACCCAGTAGCGGTCACGCGCCGAGCTGTAGGTGGCGATCAGGTTGACATAGTTGGGCATCGCAAAATCGGACTCGGCATCGAGGCGGACCTTGCCGCCGACATGGCCGCCGCTGTTGCCATCGAAGCGGTTGGCCGGCGACAGCTGATGCCCCTCGTAATCGAGACCGGCATAGCCGCGCAGGGTAAAGGCCGTGAACACCTTCTGGTAGCCGAGCATGGCTTCGAGCCCGGTGTAGTCGCCATCGACCCGGCCCTGGCTGGCCACGGTGGAGGCATAGCGATACTGGCCGCTGAAGCCGACCACGCGGGCAATGAGGCCGTCACCGTAGGCGTGCTCGCCGAAATGCTGCGTAACGCCGGCGTAGCCGTACCACGAATGTTGACGGGCATCGACGCCAACGAGAATCCCCGTCTTGTCGCCTTCGGCCTGGGCCTGAGCCCCCAGCAAAGAACCCGCCAGCAACAGCGGAAGCATGGTCTTGAATCGCATATCCAATATCCCCGAACAACTTGAAATGTCTGTTTTCAAAAACGGAAGTTTACGTCACTGCGCGGCGTTTCAACGCCGAAATCTGGAGCATTCGCCGTACAAGTCGCCATGATGTGGTCAGGATGCCGCACCGGACGGCAAACCCGGCTCGAAGGAAAGTTGCGAAAACACGATGCGCCCGCTGCGAAATTCGACCTCGAGGGCAACCGGCCCGCGCAGATGCTCGATACGACAACGGGCGCTCACCGCATCCTGCTCGTCGTCCGAAGCAAATCTGGCCTCGATGAGCAGCGCCTTTCCGGCCTGCGGCATGGCCTGGCAGACATAGTGCCCGAGGGCAAAGGAGCGGCCGAGGAACGGCGCCAGGGATTCGGCGAACCCCATGCCGTGCAGCGCCACCGGCGGAACATCCTCCCACCGCATGCCGGGGCGGATGGCATAGGGAATGACGGGCACCGTGCTCGCCAGCAAGGCGAGCAGCGATGACTGCACCCGCTCCAGCGCCATGATCCGCCAGGCATCGGGTTCCAGGCTGGCGACCAGGCGCCCGCCCGAACCGGCATCGAAACGGTAGCGACCGGCTTCGTCGAGCGTGACCTGCACCCGCGTCGTGCGCTGCGCGTTGGCGCGGCGCAGACGAGCCGGCAATTCGCCGATGGTTTCGCAGAACCAGACAGCCGAGCCCGGCATCATCTGGGTAAGGATTTCGTAGCCAGCCGGATTGGGCAGGGCCGCCCGCAAACAGGCCCCCTGCTCCGGCACGCCGGCCGCCTGCCATTGCAGCCATGGCGCCTCCGCCGTCCCGGCCAGCAGGAAGTTGGCCAGCTTGAACGGGCGGGTCGGCGAACCGACCTCCGGCGCCGACTGCAACTGCAGGTGCAGATGCGGCACCGGCGAGCGCCCGGAGTTGCCCACCTTGCCGAGGACGCTCCCGGTTTCGACACGCATGCCGACCGTCACGCCGATCGACCCCTGCATCAGGTGGCCGAGCAGGACCCAGCCCCCCTGGTCCAAACGGATGACGACGTAGTTGCCCCAGTTGTCGCGAAAGTCGGAACCGCCGAGCGGATTGTCAGCCACCGAATTCTTGATCGCTTCCACCATGCCGGAGCCGGGCGACAGCACCAGCGCGCCCCACAGCTGGCCGACCTGCCCATTCGCTTCTGCCGCCTGAAAATCGAGGGCATGCTGCCATTTGCCGCTGTGCGTGACATCACCGGAAAACCCCTGGGCAACGAGCAGGTCGCCGGCCAGCGGAACGGCCAGCAAGGGGTCGGCCGCACCGAAGCGGCGCGCCAGGTAGGCATCGTTCAGCCAAGCAATTTCAGGCGGGAAGCGGCTGGCCGAATAGCGCCTGGCGATGGCCGACGGCCCGGCCAGGCTGATGGCGCCGATGCCTACCCACACGGTCAGCATCGACGAGATGGGCAGGTAGGCGATGGCCCCGGCGGCAAAGATGACCTGCAAGGCCAGGGCCAGCACGGCGCAGAAGGCGCCGGCCAGGATCGCCAGCAGCAGGCTGGCGCGCCCGGGCAGGAAGAGCACCGCCCCGAGGGCGACGCCGGACATGAAGAAATTGTAGGACTGCGCCAGGTAGAGGAATTCGAAGCCCAGGCGGTGCAGGAGCAGGCACGCCCCGACTCCGCTCACCCAGGCGAGCAGGCCGGCCAGGAAGGCAGCCCGCGACCAGAGCAGGAACGCGACACAGACGAGCAGGCCGAAGGGGATCGACGGCGAATAGACCAGGGAACCCAGCGAACGGACAAAGGCTTCCAGCCAGCCATTGAGTCCCGCCGGAAGCACCCAGGGCTCCATCAAGCCGGCCGCCGCCACGGTGCAGGCGGGGCACAACACGAAGAGCAGGCTGGCAACCAGGCAATAGCCCGCCACCATGACCGGAAAACGGGTGCCGGACATGGCGAACATGATGGCCGCCGTGACCAGCCCGGCAATCGCCGCCGCCACGGCAGCCACCGACAGCTCGGCCCACCACGGCAGGCTCTGCGCCGAGAGCAGCCAGCCGGTCGCCACGGCAGTGAGCAGGGCGTTGGCCTTGATGCCGCCCCCCAGGCTGAATACGTCGTTCAGGTTGAGGAGTTTTTTGAGCAGGGTGCCGACCCCCAGGCCGAGCAGGGCGAACAGCCCCAGCCGCGGCGCGGAGAACAGCCCCGCCCAGAAGATCAGGCCCAGCCACGGATTGGGGATGAAGAACACCGTGCCCAGGCCGTAACCGAAGCGGCGCACGAGCGGATCGAGCAGGATGCGACCCCGCTCCAGAACGATGGCGACGGTGCTCCGCTCGTCCGTCATGTCAGCAGGCCCCGGTGCTCAGGGCGACAGGCCCTGCTTCAAGGCATCCGGCAGGCATTCCGGGCCATCGATGTCTTCCAGCACCTCGCGGCGGCGGATGATGCAGGGCTGGCCCTTGCCGTCGATCAGCACCACCGCCGGCCGGTAGGTGATGAACTGCATCGACTGGGTGACGTTGTAGGCCCCCACCGGATGCAGGGCCAGCACATCGCCGACATTGAGCGGCGGCAGGTCGACGTTGTAGCGAACCACGTCGATCGCCATGCACAGCGGCCCATACAGGCGAACCGGCGACAGCGGCAGGTTGCGCGCCTCGGCCGGCAGCACGTTGATCTGATACCAGGCGCCGGTGTACAACAGGTTCACCCCGGCATCGATCAGGTAGCTGGTCCTCGCCTCCTCGCCCAGGATCAACTGCTCCTTGTAGTCGCGCAGCGTCCAGTCGGCGCCCGCCACCACCGGGTGGCGAACCCCTTTCACCGCGACGACCGAGGTCAGCAGGTAACCCGCTTCGTCCACCAGATAGCGCCCGGTTTCAAAGCGCAGTTCCGGGCGCAGCTTGGTCGGCAATTCGTTGAGCACCGAGGTGATGGCGTCGGCGTAGCGCTCGATGGGTGGAATGTATTGCTCCGGCTCGCCGACCATGCCATGCAGCAGGCTGTGCGAAGGAAAGCCGCCGCCCAGGTTCAGGCAACTGATCACATGCTTCTGCTCGACCCGGATCTGTTCGCGCAGGGCCACCAGTTTGCGGGCGGCAACCGCGTAGGCGCCGGGATCGAGGATGTAGGTCCCGATGTGGGTGTGCAGCGTATGCAGGCTCAATTTCGGATTGGTGATGATGCGCGACGCCACCCGCCCGGCCTCGCCCGACTCCAGGCTAAAGCCGAACTTCGACCAGATGGGGCGCACGCCGGCATCGAGCCACACCCGGATGCCGACTTCGAGCGGCTCCTTCCTGTCCTTGACCAGAGCCTCGATCTGGCACAGCTCGTCCCAGTTGTCGATCTGGATCAAGGCGCCTTCGGCGATGGCCGTCTCGAGAATCTGGCGCGGCTTGTGCGGGCCGTTGAAAACGATCTTCGCGCCGGGGATGCCCAGTTTTCTCGCCTTCTGATACTCGAAATCGGAGACCACTTCGGCCATCCAGCCTTCCTGGTGGAAGACCTGGCAAATCGCCGACAGGTAGTTGGTCTTGTAGGACCAGGCGAAACTGGTTTTCGGGTAGCTGCGGCGGAAGGCATCGCGCAGGTGGCGGGCCTTGTCGCGCAAGCGCTGTTCGGAAAACACGAACAGCGGCGAGCCGAAGCGCTTGACCAGATCGGTCACCGGGATGCCGTCGATCTCGATCAGGGTCTTGGTCGACATCCCGCGCGAATAGAGGTTGCGGTCGGCGGCTGCCGTAGGGCCGAAACGGCCGAGTTCGTTGCTGATTTCCGGTGGAATGTAGTTCTGGTTCATCATGTTTCTCCTCAACCTTCAGCGCAGCCGATCAGGCGCTCGCCGCTGGTCGACATGGCGGCGAAATCGGCAAAGTCGCCCACCACGTCCACGCTGTGCCGGACGAACATGCGCCCGACCGCGCAGCGTTCGCTGCCTTTGCTGCGTACGCCGAGCAGGCGCTCACCGACCAGGGCCGGCATGTTGCAGCCAATCTGCGAGGGAAAGTCGATCCACGCCGGAAAGCGCGGATTGATTTCGAACAGGGTGTAGGGCTTGCCGTTGCCTTTCAGGAATTCAAGCTCGAACGGGCCGTTCCACTTCAGCGCCTGGATGATCAGGCGGGCCAGCTCGTCCAGTTCCGGGTTGTCGATGACGATGCCGGCGAAACCCTTGCCATGCGAGGTGCGCAGCAGCTTGCGGATGGTGCAGCTGGCCATGATGCCGCCCGCGCCATCGCCCACCCCGGCAATGTCGTACTCTTCGCCGACGATGACTTCCTGGACGATGATCGGCCACCCCCAGACGCGCACGATTTCCTGGCAGGCGGCAGCCAGTTCGAGTTGCGAGCCGACCAGTTCAGCCTCGTAGAGGCGGCCCTTGACGTAGACCGGGTAGCCGATTTCCTCGGCAAACTGGGTCACGGTGAATTCATTCATCGCGACGCGGGTCATCGGCGCAGCAATCCCGATCTTGCGGCACAGGTCGTAGAGGCTGGCCTTGTGCCGGGCGTCGAAGGCGGCATGGGAGGGCAGCATGCTGCGGATGCCCATGGCCTCGAGATCGTCGTGCAGATCGATGTAGTTCTGGATTTCCGAATCGAGGCAGGGAATCACCGCCGCCAGGCCTTCCCTGGCATGGATGTCACTCAGGCGCTCGAGCAGGGCGCGCGTGCCCACGCCGGGGTAGGGAATCAGATAGGCGATATCGGCATGATCCGCCCCCTGCCCGTACAAGCCGCTTTCCAGCGGATCGTAGGAGAGCCCGACCAGGCGCAGGCCGGGAAAGCGGCGACGCAGGCTGGCGATCACGGCGGCGCCGGGTTGCGGGTTTTCGCCCCGGTGCAAACCGCTGACGGCGATGGCGGGCCTGTTTTTCATGATCGTGGCTTCGCGGCCTGTACCGACAGGATGCCGCGAACGGACAATTCGTTGATCAGCAACTCGACATCGCGGGTTGCGGTCAGGCGATCCACGGCGCCATGGGCCTGGATTGCCTCGACCAGCCGTTCGTTGTCGAGCCCCTCGCTCATGGCCTGCAACAACACCATGGCGGTTGGCGTCACCCGGTAGAACATGCCGGTTTCGGCATTGAGGACATATTCCGAACCAAAATAGCGGAGGGGCGGCAACAGGGTGCCACGCTGCGTTTTACGCCCCTTGCCCGAGGTTCTTTTAGCGGTTGCTCGTTCGTTCACTTTCGTACCCTCCGTCCCTGACGGAGCCGGCACGCCAAGACTGCCTGCCCCTCGCCGCGCCGCCATCAGCAACGGCGAAGCGAGAAAACGCCAGGAAACCGTGCCCTATTTATCAAGCGACATGTTCCAGTAAAACTGTATCGGCGTCGTGATGCCCATGACCTTGCTGCTGTAGGCCACCGGTTCGAAGAACTGGCCGAGGACACCGAGCACGCCGGTATCGGCGATACGCTGCTGCACCTTCAGCGCGACCTGTTTCTTGTCAGCAGCAGTGGCGGCACGCGCATAGTCGGCACGCAAGCCTTCCAGAACCGGATCGTTCGGCCAGCCGTACCAGCCCGTTGCCGGATCACCCGAGAAGACGATGGACGTTGGGTCCATCACGTCGGCTGCCAGCCACCAGGTGTGGAACATGTTCCAGCCGCCCTGGGCAACCGGCGCGCGGTTCGCCCGCCGCTCGGTGAGCGCCGCCCAGGTCATGTCCTGGATCTGTACGGTCATGCCCAGTTGGCGCAGCTTGTCGGCCGTGACTTTGGTCAGGGCTGAAATCACCGGGCTGTCGACCGGGTTGAGGATGAGCACCGGCGATCCGTCGTAGCCGGCTGCGGCCAGGTGTCTTTTCGCGTCATCCAGACCGCTCGCCTTCAACTGCCCGGCGGCGGCTTCGTTGGACAACGGGGTGCCGCACGGGAAGACCGAGTGGCAAACCCGCCAGTAGCGGGCATCGCCCAGCGCGGCAGACATGTAGTCTTCCTGCTGCATGGCCTTGAGCACAGCCAGGCGGACAGCCGGCTTGTCGAAGGGCGGCAACAGGGTGTTGAAGCGCACCATGGCGATGTTGCCCAGGGGGTCGGTGGAAGCGACGACGATGTCCTGGCGCCCTTCGAGCGGCACGACCGCCTTGGCCGGCGGCGATTCGACATAGTCGACTTTTCTGGCCACCAGGGCGGCGACGGCCGCCGTCTGGTCGGGATAGTAGATCCACTCGATACGGTCAGCCTTGGCGACCTTGCCGCCCGCCGCCAGCGAATGGGGTTCGCTGCGCGGAACGTAGGCATTGTTGCGGACATAGACCGACTTGCGGCCCGGCTCGGAGGCGCTGCGGTCGAAGACGAAGGGCCCCGAGCCGGTGGCATCGTCGATGGGCTTGAACGGATCGGTATCGGCCACCCGCTTCGGCATCATGAAGGGCACGTTGGCCGACATCTTGGCCAGTATTTCGGGGAGCGTGCCATGCGGCACCTTGAACTGCAGGGTGATCGTCCGCGCATCGGTCGCCACCAGGCTTTCCAGATCGCGGAACAGCAATTGACCGGCGCCATCGCGCTTGCCCCAGCGCTGCAGCGAGGCAACGCAATCGGCAGCGGTCACAGCGCTGCCGTCATGCCACTGCAAACCGTCGCGCAGATGGAGAACCCAGGTCTTCTTGTCGTTCGACGCCGTCCACCGATCGACCATTTGCGGCTGCGGCTCGAAATTCTCGTCGAGGGCGAACAGGGTGTCGTAGACAAGATAGCCGTGATTGCGGGTGACATAGGCGGTGGTCCAGATCGGATCAATCACCTTCAACTCGGTGTGCGGGGCAACCCGCACCACGTTGGCGCATCCGACCAAGGCCAGGGATGCCGCCAGGGCCGCCAAGCGCAAACTCACTTTTCGCAAATTACGCATTTTACTTCTCCCCAATTCAATTGAGAAAGGCCGGTTGTCGCAATTCAGTATATTCCTTTCAAAAACCGCGACTGCCAACAATTTCACGGTTGCTTGACGATCCTCAAAACGAGCTTGAAATTTGGCCAGCACGGGCTATCCTGAAATAGAGATCAATTGCAAATTCACCAAATCCACGAGCACACAGAAGAGGGATTGGGACACACCAGGCTTGGAAGGAGGCGATCGTGTCAAAACATAAATCACGGGATGTCTGGAATATTGTCGGCAGCGCCCTGGTCCCCTTCCTGGATCGCCGCACAGGGCCCGACCGGCGACATGAAGCCGATGCCGCACACGACGGGCCATCGCCCTGGATCGCCAAGCGCAAGGG
>ERZ1645187.4144-NODE-4144-length-11841-cov-28.733328_pt1 | contig 11841 bp, 12 predicted proteins | sample MGYA00575352_ERZ1645187 | MGnify/ENA primary metagenome ERZ1645187 (study PRJEB40837, sample SAMN11349314) | freshwater sediment metagenome | isolation source: river sediment | host: Sediment | place: India: Wazaribad , New Delhi | collected 2017-02-21 ... | reverse complement strand
GGCTTCGGCGCCGGCTGCGCGCTCGCCGTCGCCGCCTCGGTCACGACCGGCGCCGCCGCCGCCGTCGCGGCGACCGGGCGCGCGACCTGCGGCGTCGGCTGTTCCGACGAGGCGATCACCTCGGCCGGTTGCGCCTCCATCCACTCCGGGGCCGTCGGCTTTCCGGCGCGCGGGATCGAGGGCGCCGTCGCCCGTGTGAGCGCCGCCTCGATCGCCTCGCGCCGCGTCGCGGTGACGGCGATCTCGGCGGCTGTTCTCGGTGTCGCCGCAGGGTCGGGCGTCGCCTCGATCGCGATGATCTCGATCGGCTCCACGATCGCCGCGACCGCGGTCGGTGCCGTGACGCCGATCGGGTGGCAGGGCTCCACGACCGGTGGTTCGGGCAGGACGGTGACGGTGACAGACGGTGCGGTCCGGGCCGGCTCCCGCGCGATCGCCGCTCCCGCCCGCATGGCGTTCGGCGTCGGCTCCGATTCGGATCTGGTTTCGACGATCCCCGTCGCCTCCGGCGCGGGCTTCGTGGTCGCCTCCGGCGCGAGCTTGGTGGTCGCCTCCGGCGTGGGCTCCGGCTTCGGCTCCGTCCTCGCCTCCGGCTCGGGCGTCTCGATCGTCGCCGGCGGTTCTTCGCGAGCCAGGATCGGCGCCAGCCGTTCGGCCACCGCACGGACGTGGTCGGCCCCGCGCCGCAGCGCCGCAGCGAGATCGTTCGGCTCCAGCAGCGGCGAGGCGACGATTACCGGCCGCGCCACCTCCGCGACGTCGGCCGCCAACCGGCGCATCAGCTCGACCGGAACGTCGTCCCGCGCCGCCAGCGTCTCGGCCACGTAGCGGCGTTCGTCCGCCCGCGCGTCGTCGAGGAGCCCGTCGACCAGGGCGCCGAAGGTCCGCATCTCGATGCGATCGTGGGTGGCGGCGGAAACATAGAGGTCGACCGCGTCGCGCAAGACACTGCGCGCCAACGAGCGATGGGAATCGACGGCGACGGACGCGGACATGGCCGACGGAGCTCCGGTGCTGCGGGCGGTCGCGAGTGAGGAGGCGTGCCGAACGGCACCCATGGCGAGTATGGCCGCCGGCCGGTTAATGCTCCGTTAACCATGCCGGCGCTCTCATCCCGGAATGCAGCCGGATCGATCGCGCACCCGCGCGATTCGCGCCGGCCGAGGCCGCTGGGCCTCGGTTCGAATTCATCCGGCGCCGATCGCGTACCTGCGCGAGCGGCGCCGGCTGTCCGCTCGTGGGAAGTGCCTGCCGACGCCCGGGTCGGCTGCGATGCGAGAGGAGCGAACATGGGTGACGTCGTCCCCCTGCGACCCCGTCTGGGACCGCCGCGTCGTCGCGGCGGCGCCGACGCTGTGCCGCCGGGTGGCGAGATCGCCCTCTTCACCGGGGTTCGCGTCGAACGGTGGTGCGAACGAGACCCCGAGCGCCCCGAGGGCCCCTCGGGTTCGGACCCCCGTTCGCCCGGCGGCGGCCGCCGCCGCCGGCCCGAGACCCGCAAGGCCGAGGAGTGATCGTGCCGCGCCTGCGCCTCGCCCCCGCCGGGTTCGCCCCCGTCGTGCTCGTGCCCGTCGTCTTCGCCCTCGCCCTCGGCGGCTGTGGTCGCGAGACCGGCGACTTCGGCCGCGCCGCCCACACGCCCTGGAACGACCAATTGCGCCCCGGCGCCGGCGATCTCGCCGCCCGCCATCTGCGCGGCGAACTGGTCTCCGACTTCAACCGCACCGACCGCGAGCTCACCTTGCGCGATCGCGCCTGGTCGCTGGTGCGCGCCCCTCACGCCGCCGACTGGTTCGGCGCCACCCTGGTCGAGGCCCAGCGCACCCGCATCCTGCCGGAGATCGACAGCCGCTTCGATCCCGCCGGTTACTACGGCTACCTGCGCAAGGACACCTTCGTCTCCTCCGAGGCGCGCTGGAACAAGGCGATCATGGACATGCGCGCCGACGCCGCCCTCGTCGGCCCGTTCTGGAACGAGGCGCGCCGCGTCCGCGAGGACGATCGCCTGCGCCTGACCGCCGTCGACGGCCGCACCGACGTCAAGGCCGAGGAACTGAAGGACGCCTACGCCCGCATCGACGAGAACGCCCGCGTCGTCGACTGGGTCTGGCGCGCCCTGCGCTTCCGCCTGCGCGCCTATCGCATGGCGATCGATCGCATGATGGTCGAGACCCCGTCCGATCGCCTGTGGGAGGCCAACACCGCCTGGGGCGAACTTCGCGCCGCCATCGATGCCGCCGAGGCCGACTTCCCGGCCTCCGCGCATCGCACTCGCGGTGCCGGCCCGCGCTCGCGCTACGGCCTCGGCGCCGGCATTCAGGAGAAGGTGCCGCAGAAGTGACCGGGGCGCCGGGCGCGATCAGCCGAGCGGCGTCGGCACGCAGGACGCGGTCCTGAGCGAGGCGGCGATCTCGCCTTCCATCGACGCCAGCGGCACCATGATCTGGATCAGCGCGATCCCGTCGCCCGCCTTCCAGTCGACCACCACGATGTCCTCGAGCTCGTCCGGCGCGTTCTCGCGCAGCTGCGCCACATGGACGTCGTTGGCCACCAGGATGTCGATCGCCTTCTGCCCGGTCACCCGGTTGTCGGTGCCCCACACGTGCAGCCCGTGCCGATCGTAGAGCGACAGCGACCAGTAGACGTCGGCCGGCGTGACGCGGATGCGCACCGGCCCCTTGCCCAGGGTGAAGCGGCACACCGTCTGCATCATCGCCGGATCGAGCCCCGGCAGCGACTTCACCCCGGGTGCCACCCGCGGCAGCGCCACGAAGCGGTCGGTCGGCCCGAACGGTGCCAGTTCGTCCCACGGCTCGTGCACGGCATAGTGCGGCACCCCGAACACCGTCACGATGTGCAGGACACCGGCGATCATCGCCACGCCGAGAAGCCAAACCAGGGCGCGCAGGATCATCGGCAGGCCCTCTGTTCGACCTTCGGGAGCGTCGGCAGCGACGACGAACCGAGATTGAACGGCGTGTCGTAGAGGCGAAGGGTCAGGCGGACGCCGCCCTTGCCCGGCCCCGGCAACCAGTTGCCGGATCGCGCGGTGGCATTGACCACCACGTCCCAGTGCCCGTTGCCGTCGCGCAGCACTTCGCGGCTCGACATATGCGTCCGCTTCGACGGCGTCGCCACCGGCTCGCCGTCGGCGCCGGTGGCCGTGAGCGTCCACAACCGCGCCGGCGCCGTGTCGGCGACGAGGTGGATCTCGCAATTCCCCTCCAGGTCGTGCCCCGGATCGTCGTGGGTGGCGACGAAGGTCAGCCCTTCGCCGGCCGCCATGGCGATCTCACCGGTGCGCGCGATCCGCGCCCGCGTATAGGGATCGATCGTTTCCGCCTCCGCCGCCGGCAGCGCCCGCCACGCCCCCACTTCCACCGTCCCGGCCCGCGGCGCCGCGATCATGTACCACGCCGAGCCGAGGCCCAGCGCCAGCACGATCGGAATGGTGAGCAGGAGGGAGAGGAACAAGCGCAAGTCCGGGGCTCCACCACGCGCGCGCCGCTCGTCGCGGCGATCTCGGAATACGGTCTCGGAGTGCGACCCCCGAGTTCGATCGTCGGATCACCGATCGGCGCGGGAATCGCTGCCCGCCGGCCCCGGCGATCCTCGTCGTCGGCCGAACCGCCGTCAATGCCGGCGATCCGCCGGTCACTCGCCGAGGGGGGCTGCTGCCCCACCCGACCCGACGATCCCGGCGAGCCGACCGCGCGCGCCGCCGATCGGCGTCATCGTTCCCACGCCCCCGGCAGGGGCCTCGAGCGCGCCCGACTTCGCCGGCGCCCCCGCCTCGCCACCGGACCGGTAGGGCGGCAGCGTCGGCGCCGCCCGGAGCCGGCCCGAGACCGCGTCGATCACTCCGATCGCCTTCGCCGACAGGGGCTTGGGCCGATCGGCCTGCGGCGCGGCCGGCGCTTCGCCGATCGTCGCCTTGGTCCCCGCGAGCCCGGCCACCGGTTGCCCGGTCGCCGGCTTCTTCGGCGGCGGGAAGCCCGGCGCCTGCTTCAGGTCGATGCCCTGATGCGCATAGGCCATGATCTCGTGCCAGATCGGCGCCGGCACCATGCCGCCGGTCACTCGCTCCATCGGCCGGTAGTCGTCGTTGCCGACCCACACCACCCCGACGTAGTTGCCGGTGAAGCCGCAGAACCACGCGTCGCGCGACGACTGGGTGGTGCCGGTCTTGCCGCCCGCCGGCACGCCGTCGAGCTTGGCCCGCTGGCCCGTACCGGCCTCCACCGCGTGATGCAGCATCGAATTGAGTTCGGCCACCTTCTCCGCCGGGAACAGGCGCTGCGGCGGCGGCATCGCCTTGGCCCGCTCCCACAGCACCTCGCCGCGCGACGACGACGAGATCGTCTCGATCGGATAGGCCGTGACCTTGTATCCGCCGTTGGCGAAGGCGGCGTATCCGGCGGCGTGGGCGATCATCTTGACTTCCACCGCGCCGATCACGAACGGCCATTCCGGCTTGGCCGGCAGGTCGATCCCGATCGAGCGCGCCACCGCCGCCACCCGTTCGCGACCCACCTGCTGGGCGAGCTGCACCGGCACCGAATTGAGCGACCGTGCGATCGCTTCGGTCAGGCTGACGCGGCCGTGATAGCCGCCGCCGTAGTTCTTCGGGCACCAGTCGCCGATGCACACCGGCTGGTCGGTGACCATGGTGGTCGGGGTCTTCCCGGCCAGGAGTGCGGTCAGATAGACGTAGGGCTTGAACGACGAGCCCGGCTGACGCGCCGCGTCGGTGGCGCGATTGAACTGCGAGGCACCGTATTCGCGCCCTCCGACCATCGCCCGCACCGCCCCGTCCGGCGACATGATCACCGTCGCCGCCTGGGTGATGTCGAGTTCCTCGCCGTTCTGACGCAGCGCGTTCTCGACCGCCTCTTCCGCCTTCTTCTGCAGCCCGACGTCGATCGTCGTGCGCGCGATCAGCGTGTGCTCCTTCGGCGCGATCTTCTGGATCTCGTCGAAGGCGTAGTCGAGGAAGTAGTCGGGCGAATAGGTGCGCGACCGATCGACCGGCTTGGCCGGATGCCGCCGTGCCGCCAGCACCTGCCCCTCGGTGTAGAACCCGGCCGCCACCATGTTGGACAAGACGTCGTTGGCGCGCGCCCGCGCCGCCGGCAGGTTGACGTGCGGCGCATATTTGGTCGGCGCCTTGAACAGGCCGGCGAGCATCGCCGCCTCCGCCATGTCGATGTCGCGCACCGACTTGCCGAAGTAGAATTCGGACGCCGCCGTCACACCGTGCATGCCGCCGCCCATATAGGCGCGATCGAGATAGAGCTTCAGGATCTCGCGCTTGGTCATGTGGGTCTCGAGCCACAGCGCCAGGAACGCTTCCTTGATCTTGCGCTCGATCGACCGCTCGTTCGACAGGAACAGGTTCTTGGCGAGCTGCTGGGAGAGCGACGAGCCGCCCTGCTTCACCCCCTGGTGCCGGAGGTTGGCCACCACCGCACGCGACGTGCCGATCACGTCGATGCCGAAATGCTCGAAGAACCGGCGATCCTCGGTGGCGAGCAGCGCCTTGATGAGGTGATCGGGGAATTCGTCGAGCGGCACCGTGTCGTTGAGCACGATGCCGCGCCGGCCGATCTCGTTGCCGTAGCGATCGAGGAAGGTGACCGAGTAGTCGACCCGCTTGCGCCAGTCGGTCCGCGCGATCTCCAGCGCCGGGATCGCCAGCGCCAGCATCAGCACCGTGCCGGCCACCCCGAAGGTGAAGGCCTCATCGAGCACCTCCACCAGCACCCGCGCGATGCCGCGCACCCGGAACACCCGCATCGCCACCGACAGCCGACGATAACCGTCGATGCTGCCGCGGAAGACGCGGTAGACGGTGGTATCGACCCACGCGTCGACCGCCAACATCCCGTTGGCGAGTCGCGTGCGGAACGCCGAGCGCTGCGCGGCTCCCGTCGTCGGCTCTTCGGCTCGCGCCGGCTCGGCCGCGGTATCGGTCGCGCCGTCCGACGTCGGCAACTCCGGCGAGGAAGGGCCTGCCGCCGCCGCCGCGTCGATCACGGGGCGTTCGGCGCCTTCGGGGGGCTCGGGGATTTCGGCCAAGGGCGAGGGTCCGTCTTCGTCGCGGGTTCGCCTCGAGACGCGACGAACCGGTCCGGTTAGTTTATGCAATCGCCCGAGCCCGGTCGAGTGACGGCGAGGGCGCCATCCCCGGTCGTCCACGGCCGGACAGGAGATCGACGTGAACGACCGCCCCGTGCCCGCTGATCCGACGCGGCCCTTCTGGAAGGCCAAACCCCTCGCCGAGCTCTCCCGCACCGAGTGGGAGGCGCTGTGCGATCGCTGCGGCCGCTGCTGCCTGCACAAGCTCGAGGACGACGAGACCGGCGAGATCTATTGGACCAACATCGCCTGCCGTCTGCTCGATCGCACCGCCTGCGTCTGTTCCTCCTACGAGAACCGCCACGACTTCGTCCCCGACTGCGTCGAGCTCGATCCGGACGAAGTGGTCTCCCAGACCTACACCTGGCTGCCGCCCACCTGTGCCTATCGCCTCGTCGCCGCCGGCCGCGATCTCTACTGGTGGCATCCGCTCGTCTCCGGCGATCCCGACACCGTTCACATTGCCGGCGTGTCGGTGCGAAACCGGGTGATATCCGAGGAAGGTATCCCCGAAGACGCGTTCGAGGACCACCTCGCCGAATGGCCGGGCGAGGTTCCGCCCGAGAGTGAGCACGATCCGCGCGAAGCGGAAAAGTGAACGACATCAGAGGGGTGATGTTGTTTCGACGCCTAAGAGATAGGAATATTTACCTCTATTCGAGCGAATTGCCTTGACGGCGTCACGCTGTTCGGGCACCTTTTCCTCATGATCGACGTCGTGTCGGTGAGGGGTGCCACCCTCCCGGATGAAGGGGTCGATCTTTCCCAGCCGGTGACGCCGTTCCACGCCCCGCTCTTCCGAGACGGGCCTCGACGCGCGACCGGCGCCTGCTTCGCTCCCATTCCGATGCGCTCCGCTGCTCCGACCATCGGTCGGGGAGGGGAGGGCCTCGCCCTGCCGGGAACCCGCCCGTGACCGAGCCCGAGACCCCGCCGTCCGCCGACATCGTCGCGGCGATCGACCCTCCATGGGCCGAGATCCACGCGGCTTATGTCGGCTCCCGCCTGACCGTCGCGGCCATTGCCGAGGCCTACGGGATCTCCGTCGAGCGTCTTCGGTCGAAGGCGCGCCGCGGCGGCTGGCCCAAGCGCCGAGATCCGGCGCGCGCCGCCGCCGAGCCGCTCGATCATCGCCTCCTCGTCGGTCGCCTCTTCAAGGCGGTCGAGCGCCAGATCGCCGAGATCGAGCGTCGCTTCGACGGCGCCGCCCCGCCGGGTCTCGACGAGAAGGACGCCCGCACCCTGGCGGCACTGGCCCGTACCCTGGAACTTCTGATCGGTCTCGACGAGAAGTCGGGCCGCGACACGAGCGAACCGGAGGCCGACATCGATGAGTTCCGCCTCGAGCTCGCCCGCCGCCTCGAAAGCCTCCGCCACACCGACTGATCGCGGCACGGCAGAGGCTCTGCGCGCCGTCCTGCGCGCCGCCGATGCCCGCGGCGAACTCGACCGCGCCGCCCTCGCCCTCTCGGCGGAAGAACACGAACGCCTGCGCGACGACTGGGCCCTGTGGGCCCGCGCCGACCAACTGCCGCCCGTCGGCGACTGGACGACGTGGCTGCTCCTCGGCGGCCGCGGCGCCGGCAAGACCCGCGCCGGCGCCGAATGGGTCAAGGCCCAGGCCCTCGGCCGTGCGCCCTTCGCCCATGCCCCCGCCGGCCGCATCGCGCTGGTCGGCGAGACCCACGCCGACGTCCGCGACGTCATGATCGAGGGCGTCTCCGGCCTGCTGCGCATCCACCGCAGGTCCGAGCGCCCGCAATGGAAACCCTCGCTGCGCCGCCTCGATTGGCCCAACGGCGCGGTGGCACAGGCCTTTTCGTCGGAAGACCCGGAAGCCCTGCGCGGTCCGCAGTTCGAGATCGCCTGGGCCGACGAGGTCGCCAAGTGGCGTCATGCCGAGGAGGTATGGGACATGCTGCAGTTCGGACTGCGCCTCGGCGCCCGCCCGCGTCAGGTCGCGACGACCACGCCGCGCCCGGTGCCGCTGGTCAAACGCCTGATCGCCGATCCCGCGACGGTGCTTTCGCGCGCCTCCACCCGCGCCAACGCCTTCAATCTCGCCCCTCGCTTCCTCGATACCGTGGTCGGCCGCTACACCGGCACCCGCCTCGGCCGCCAGGAACTCGACGGCGAACTGATCGAGGACCGCGACGACGCCCTCTGGCATCGCGACGAGATCGAACGTGCCCGCATCGACGCCGCCCCGCCGCTCGCCCGCATCGTCGTCGCCGTCGATCCGCCCGCCACCTCCGGCGAGCGCGCCGACGCCTGCGGCATCGTCGCCTGCGGTGTCGATGGAGAGGGCAGGGGCCACGTCCTCGCCGATCACTCGGCGCGCGGTCTGCGCCCCACCGAGTGGGGTGTCCGCGCCCTCGCACTCTGGGAGACGCTCGACGCCGATGCCCTGGTGGTCGAGGTCAACCAGGGCGGCGAGATGGTCGAGACCATCCTGCGCGAACTGAACCCCGACGTGCCGGTGACCCCGGTTCGCGCCACCCGCGGCAAGTGGCTGCGCGCCGAGCCGGTCGCCGCCCTCTATGCCCAGGGCCGGGTCCGCCACGTCGGTTCGTTCCCCGAGCTCGAGGACGAGCTCTGCGACTTCGGCCCCGAGGGCCTGTCCTCCGGCCGCTCCCCCGACCGCCTCGACGCCCTGGTCTGGGCCCTGACCCACCTGATGCTGCGCGGCACCGGCCGCCCGAAGGTGCGCGGGCTGTGAAGTTTGATTAGACGACGAAACGATCGGATCGCCCCATGTCTCTCCTCTCTCGCCTCTGGCGTCGGCCGGCCCCGGCCGCCGACGGCACCTCCGTGCCGCTCGCCGCTCCCGAGACCCGTGCCTCCCGCGTCGGCCCGCTGATCGCGCTTCAGGCATACGGTCGTCCGGTGTGGACCCCGCGCGACTACGCGACCCTGGCCCGCGAGGGCTACGCCCGCAATCCGGTGGTCCATCGCGCCGTCCGCATGGTCGGCGAGGCGGCGGCCTCCGTGCCGTGGCTGCTCTACGAGGACGACCGCGAACTGGCGCATCACGACCTCCTGTCGCTGCTCGCCCGTCCCAATCCGCACCAGACCGGTCCGGCCCTGCTCGAGGAGATCTACGGCCACCTGATGGTCGCCGGAAACGCCTACGTCGAGTTGGTCGAGATCGATGGCCACCCGCGCGAGCTCTATGCCCTGCGCCCCGATCGGGTGAAGGTGGTGCCCGGTCCCGACGGCTGGCCCGCCGCCTGGGACTACACGGTGGGCGATCGCTCCGTCCGCTTCGAGGCCCGCCCCGGCCTGCCGCCGCCGATCCTGCATCTGAAGACCTTCCACCCGATCTCCGACCACTACGGCCTCGCCCCCCTCGAGGCGGCCCAGATCGGTCTCGACGTCCACAATCAGACGTCGGCCTGGACCAAGGCCCTGCTCGACAATTCGGCCCGTCCCTCCGGCGCCCTGGTCTATCGCGCCGACACCGGCGCCAACCTCTCCGACGAGCAGTTCGAACGCCTGAAGAAGGAGTTGGAGGACGGCTTCCAGGGCGCCGCCAATGCCGGCCGCCCACTCCTCCTCGAAGGTGGCCTCGACTGGAAGCCGATGGGCTATTCGCCGAAGGAGATGGACTTCGTCGAGGCCAAGCGCGATGCCGCCCGCGACATCGCCCTCGCCTTCGGTGTGCCGCCCATGCTGCTCGGCATCCCCGGCGACAACACCTATTCCAACTACGCCGAGGCCAATCGCGCCTTCTGGCGCCTGACCGTGCTGCCGCTGGTCGCCCGCACCGCCGCCGCTCTCGAGGGCTGGCTCGCCCCGTCGTGGTCCGAACACCTGCGCCTGAAGTGGGACGTCGACGCCGTCGAGGCCCTCTCGCTCGAACGCGAGGCGCTGTGGAGCCGCATCGGCACCGCCGACTTCCTGACGACCGACGAGAAGCGCGCCGTCGTCGGCTACGGCCCGAAGGCCACGGCCGATCCGGGACTGCCCGCATGACCGACGTCGCCGCCACCTTCGCCGAACGCGGCGATCTCGCCCATCTCGCCCTGTTCCTGTGGGCGTCCGGTGCCTCCGGCCTGCTGGTCTGGGCGCTGCGCGAGATCGCCGTCTGCAATCGCCGCTTCGAGGACTTCGTCACCGAGATCGCCCGTCTCGAGCGCCTGTTCTCCGATCCCGACTGAGCCTCCGGGAGTTCCCCCCATGACCGACCGTCCCGCGCCCTCCGGCGCCACCCTCGCGCACGCCCCGCACGCCCCCGATCATCGCGTGATCTTCGCCCGCTTCGTCGATCGGCTCGCCGCCCGCCTCGGCGGCGGCGCGACCGTCGCGCGGAGGGCCTGACATGCGCCCGCTCGTCGCTCCCGAAATCAAACGCCTCACCGCGACCGTCGACGACGTCGCCGACGACGGCACCTTCACCGGCCACGCCGCGATCTTCGGTGCCGAGGACCTCGCCCACGACGTGGTCGAGCGCGGCGCCTTCGACGCCACGCTGGCCCGTCGCGGCGCGAGCGGCGTGAAGATGCTGTGGCACCACGATCCGGCCGAGCCGATCGGCCGTTGGCTGGAGATCCGCGAGGATGCCCGCGGCCTGTTCGTCCGCGGCCGCGTCTCCACCTCGGTCGCCCGTGGCCGCGAGGCGCTCGCCCTGATGCGCGACGGCGTGCTCGATGGCCTGTCGATCGGCTTTCGTACCGTCAAGGGCCTGCGCGATCGCCGCTCCGGTATCCGCCGCCTCGCCGAGGTCGACCTGTGGGAGATCTCGCTGGTCACCTTCCCGATGCAGCCGCAGGCCCGCGTCACCGCCGTCGCGGCGGCGCGCTCTGCTTCGCTCGCCGCCCTCGATCGCTCCGGCCTCTGCGCCGCCGATCTCGCTTCCCTCCCCCTTCGGCCGCAGGCCGATCTTCCCGCCAATCGGCTCGCCGCCACCATTCGGCGCGCCGCGGCCCTTCTCAGAACCGCGAGGTGATCCTCCGATGACGAACGACGTCTCCATCGATGCCGCCGGCCGCGCGCCGGAGCTGAAGTCCGTGACCCCGAACGCCGCGCTCGATGCCGAGTTCGACGTCTTCATGCGCGAATTCGAACTCTACCGCGCCGACAACGATCGCCGCCTCGCCGAGATCGAGAAGCGCGGCGCCGCCGATCCGCTGCTCGACGACAAGCTCGCTCGCCTCGACCGTGCCCTCGACGAGAGTGTCCGCCTGCAGCGCCGCGCCGCCCTCGACGCCCAGCGTCCGCGCCTCGGCCTCGAGGCCCGCGGCGAGATCACGGTTGCCGCGCGCGAACACGCCTCCGCCTTCGACGCCTACGTCCGCGGCGGTGCCGCCGCCGACCTGCGTCGGCTGGAGGAGAAGGCCCTGTCGATCGGCTCCGACACCGACGGCGGCTACCTCGTCCCGGCCGAGCTCGAGCGCCAGGTGACCATGCGCCTCGCCCAGATCTCGCCGATCCGCGCCATCGCCGGCAATCGCCAGGTCTCCGGCGCGGTCTTCAACAAGCCCTATTCCGCCACCGGCCCGGCCGTCGGCTGGGTCGCCGAGACCGGCTCCCGCGCCCAGACCACTTCGCAGCAGCTGCAGCAGCTCGCCTTCCCGACCATGGAGCTCTACGCCATGCCGGCCGCGACCCAGGCGCTGCTCGACGACGCCGCCATCGACGTCGAGAGCTGGATCGCCGAGGAGGTGCAGCAGGCCTTCGCCGAGCAGGAGGGCGCCGCCTTCG
>ERZ1645187.4142-NODE-4142-length-11843-cov-6.767560_pt1 | contig 11843 bp, 13 predicted proteins | sample MGYA00575352_ERZ1645187 | MGnify/ENA primary metagenome ERZ1645187 (study PRJEB40837, sample SAMN11349314) | freshwater sediment metagenome | isolation source: river sediment | host: Sediment | place: India: Wazaribad , New Delhi | collected 2017-02-21 ... | reverse complement strand
ACCACCTCCGGCTTTTCCTGCGCGTAGAACTCGCGCACGGCCTGCTGCTGGGTGAGATCCAGCTCGGCATGGGTGCGGGTGATGAGGTGCTGGCAACCGCGCGCCTGCAACTGGCGCAGGATCGCGGAGCCGACCATGCCGCGGTGGCCGGCGACGTAAATACGGGTGGTGGGGGTGATGGTGCTCATGAATCCTTATACAGTCCTGTCATCGTCGATGGAATTTGCCCACGGGTTGATCACTGCCACACCAACATCGGCAAAGTGCCGGACATTGCGGGTGGCGAGTGTTGCCCGGTGAGCCAGTGCAATGCCGGCGATGAATGTGTCACGCATGTCCACCGGTTGCCCTCGCTGTTTTCTTTCTGCTGCCAGTGTGGCTGCTGCTTTCGCGGCAGCCACATCCAGCCCGAGTACCCGGTGCTGCAATATGTCACTGATCATCTGTTCCAGTTGCTGTCGCAGCTGCTGTTTGCGCTTGCCGTCTGCCAGCAGCGCAATGCCATAGCGCGCCTCGAACAGGGTCACTGTGGTGAGCCAGACGCTGGCGGGGTCCTGCTGGTCCAGCCACGCCACGACTTCGCAGTCAGGGCGACTTTGCATCAGCGCCGAAAGTACGTTGGTATCCAGAATAATCATTGCGTTCACATCCCTGTATGTCGGCAATACAGCGGCTTACTGCCCTGCCCAGAAATCGATGGCGCGAGCTTCATCCCCGTGCAGTTCCGGCAGCGGCTCATCCAGGCCGATCCCGGCAAAGCAGGCTGCCATGCGGGTACCGAGTTTGCCGGGATTGCCATTGCCGGCTTCCTGTACTGCACGGTAGAGGATCTGGCGCACTTCTTCTTCCATACTCCAACCGTGCTGCCCGGCCAGGCGCTTCAGGCCGGCTTTCAGGTCTTCCCCGATATTACGAACAATCATCTGGGCCATGGGAACATCCCCTCCCCGGAAACATCTCACTCACCAAAAATGATATCACGATATCAGGCACGCTACCGCCCCGGGATTTGGCGTCAGCTTCCCGACAACGCGTTGCTTGCCTCCTGCCGGCCTAGACGGGTTGCAAGAACCAGTCCAGCGCGCTGCTGCAGTGAATACGCTCCAGTGTGGTGCCGGGCTGCATGTCCAGCGCTATCAGGTGCAGGCTGGCCTGCGGCCATTCTGTTGCCGCATCGTGCAGGGCTCGGGTTTCGCGCTCGCGGGTGCCGGCATCTTCCACACTGGCGCACACTTGCACTAACTGCTGCGAACCATCCGGCAGCACGGCGAGGAAATCCACTTCGTACCCTGCCGGGGTACGAACGTAACTGACCTGCGCGCCGCGCCGTTCCAGCTCCAGCAGCACGGCAGTTTCCAGTGCATGGCCGGTGTTGGCTTTGCCGCTGCGATCAAACAGCGGGATGAGGCTCTGGTCGATCGGGTAGATCTTGCGCGGATTAACGCGGCGCCGGGCCTCGGACGTGGTGGCAATCGGCACGCTGCGCAGCAGGAAGGTATCTTCCAGATAGCCGAGGTATTGGTGCAGGCTGTCTTTGCCAATGGCTACGCCCTGCGACTTCAGGTCGGCATGGAATTTGTTGATGCTGAAACAACAGGCCGCATTGGCCAGTAACTGCCGCACCAGCCAGCGCAACGCCAGCGGTTGCGACACCGCATGCCGCTCGATGACATCCCGCAATAACACGATATCGACATAACCGCTGAGCAAGGCGTGCCGGGTCCGCACATCCAGCCCTTGCGCTTCCGGGAACCCGCCTTCCACCAGGTACTGGTCCAGTCGCTGGCGCAAACGTGAGCGATCGGATTTCGTCAATGCCTGCACGTTGCCAGGCTCTTCGCCACGGTGACGCAGGCATTCACGAAAACTGAACGGGTAGACCACGGTTTCCATGGCCCGGCCGCGCATGCTGGTGGCCACTTCGCGCGACAACAGGCGCGCCGAGGAACCGGACAGGTACAGCTCGATGTTTTCGCTGTCCAGCAGGCGGCGGATGAACACTTCCCAGCCGGGCACGAGCTGGATTTCGTCCAGTAACCACGTGGCACGGCGCTGGTCGCGCCAGTCCGGCTGCAGCTGGTAGAACGCCTCAACCAGCAGGTCGAGATGCCTCGCCTCCATGCCGGCGAGGCGCTCGTCCTCGAAACTGAAGTACAGCAACCCGGCGCGCGGGTCTGGCAACAACTGGCCGGCAGCACTGGCAGCCGCCAGTTTGCCCGTCATGATCTGGTACAACAGCGACGTCTTGCCGGCCCGCCGCATGCCGATCACCGCCAGGGCCTTGCCCGGCATCACGGGTAACCACGCGTCACGCCTGGTCAACAGCGGCAAGCGTGCGGCCTGGCTGTCAACGATTTTCTGCTGGATGATGGCGCGAAAGTAGTCTTCCATGAAGTGCACTTTATATCAGATTCATCCTTGCAGAAAGGATAATTAATACAGCCTCTGCAGGCACGCTACCGCCCCGGGATTTGGCGTCAGCTTCCCGAGGACGCAGGGAGATCCTGCCCTTCCGTGGCTGCACCTGCAAAAAAACGTGATGCAATTCGCGCGCCATCCGTGACGCATACGGCATAGTAACCGGTTTAGGTGACTTTCTGCAGCTGGCTCAGCGGCACGGCGACCGCGTGCTCCCGCTGCAGCAGGTTGAGCAGGATGATGGCGCGCTGCTCGCCATCGAAGCACTGGAACACGGCCTCCAGGCCGGCGAAGGCGCCCTCTTGCAGTCGCACAGCATCACCGGCGGCCAACAGCGGCAATGGCTGCGCGCCGCAGCGCTGTCGGATTTCAGTGATGAGGGCATCGGCCACCGGCAGTGGCTGGCCATTGAAGGCGACGAGGCGGCTCACGCCGCGGGTGGAGCGGATGGGAGCCCAGTTGTCTTCCGGCCCCAGCTGGATGAACAGGTAACCGGGAAACAGCGGCTCTTCCAGCTGCACGCGCTGCTGGCGCTGCAGTTTTTCCACCGTCACCAGCGGCAGGAAGCAGCCGTAGCCCTGGTTCTGCAGCTGTTCGGCCGCACGACGGGCCTGGCCCGGCTTGCTCTGCACGAGGTACCAGGCCATGGCGGGACTCAGCCCTTCTTCTTGCTGCGACCTTTCTTCTGCTCGACGCCGTAGTAGCTGTACTGGTAGTTGCCGTAGCCATACTTCTGGTAGCCGTAGTAGGCCAGCGAGCGTTTCTGCGTGGCGTTCAGTACGGCGCCATTCAGCCTCACACCATTGGTCTCGAAGCGCTTGATGGTGGCCTGCACTTCGCCGAGCGGGTTCTTGCTGAAGCGCGCGACGATGTAGTTGGCACCGGCGAGCTTGCTGACGATGAGCGCATCGGCCACGGCGAGGATTGGCGGCGTATCGACAATCACGATGTCGAACTCTTTCGACGCATGCTGCAACAGCTGGGCAAACAGCGGGTTGAGCAGCAATTCGGACGGGTTTTCCGGGATCGGGCCGCGCGGGATGAAGTGCAGGCCCGGCACGCTAGTGGCCACCAGGCACTGCTCCAGCGCTGCCTGCTTCTGCAACAGGCTGGACAGGCCAGCATGGCCGGATTCCAGCCCGAAGAAGCGCTGCATGTAGCCCTTGCGCATGTCGGCATCAATGAGCAGTACTTTCTTGCCGGCCTGTGCCATCGTCACCGCCAGGTTGGCGGAGATGAAGGTCTTGCCGACTTCCGGGCTGGGGCCGGTGATCGTCATGATGTTGTTCGGCGCATCCATCATCGTGAAATGCAGGCTGGTGCGCAGGCTGCGGATGGCTTCCACCGCCGGGTCTGTGGGATGCGTGAGCGCCAGCAGCGGCATGGCGCCGGTTCTTTCGCCGACTTTTTCCGCCTCCAGCTGCAGGGCGCTGAACGGGATGGTGGCGTTGACGGGCAGGCCGAGGGATTCGATATCGTCCGGGTTCTCGATACCGCGCGTGAGTGCCACGTGCAGGCCGGTGAGCACCACACCAACCACACCGCCGAGCGCAGTGGCCAGCAACAGCATCAGCAGTTTCTTCGGCTTGACCGGGTCGGAGGTATCCACTTCCGCGAGGTCGATGATGCGGGCGTTGCCCACGGTGCCGGCGCGGATGATGTCCAGCTCCTGTGACTTGTTCAGCAGCAGCGTGTACAGCTCGGTGCTGACCTGCACATCGCGCGTGAGCTTGAGCAGTTCCTGCTGCGTTTCCGGCAGGCCGGAGACCCTGCCTTCCAGCTCGGCTTTCTTGCCTTCCAGCTCGCCCATCTGGCGCAGCAGGGTCTGGTAAGCCGGGTGTTCGCGCGTGAAGCGCTTGTCCAGCTCCATCTGCTTCAGTTTGAGGTTGGAGATATTGGTGTCGAGGTCAACGATCTGTTCCAGCACGCCTTTGGTTTCGGTGGTGATATCCACCGACTTGGAGCTGATCTGGTAGGCGTTCAGCGCCGCAGCGGCGCGTTCCATTTCGTTTTTCACCGCCGGCAGCTGGTCGCGCAGGAAGGTCAGGCTGGTGGCCGCTTCCTCGGCGGTGCGCTCGATGTTCTGTTTCACATACTGGCGCGCCACTTCATCGAGCACAGCCTTGGCAAAGTCCGGGTCCGTGTCTTCCAGCGACATGCTGATGATGCCGGTGTTGCGGCCGCGCTCGCTGACGGCGATCGCACTGCGGAAACTGTCGATCGTGCTGAGGCGCGTGCTGCGGCCGATGGAGAAATGCTGGCCGGGGCGAGCAACGAGCGTATCGACCAGCAAGTTGATGCCCTGCCCGCTGGCCTGTTCGCCGACCTTGCCTTCCAGCAGGGTGACTTCGTCGGCATCCTGCACGCTGTAGCGGCCGCCTTCGCCGACGACGAGCAGCATGTCTTCACCCACCAGTGACTCCGGCACTTCCAGGCGGGTGATGTGGATGTCGGAGCCGCCCCAGTCGTATTCGTCAGCAAACGGCAGCAGCGGGCTCGCCACTTCGCCTTCGGTCTCTGGCGAGAAGCGGCGCGCAAAGAAATTGCCGATGTAAGGGAAGCGGTGCGGCACAGCGTAGACATCGAGTTGCAGGCTGTCCACAGCCTTGCCGATGACCCAGCGCGACTTGAGCAGCTCGATTTCTGTAACAGCTTCCGGTTCCTTGCCGGTGAGTTCGGCGAGGTCTTCGAGGCCGGGCATCGTCGCTTTCTTGGCCTCTATCTGGATCAGCGCGTCGGCGCGGTAGACTGGCGAGGCGAGGATGACATACACCAGGCCGAACATGGCAAACACGGCGGTGACAAAAGCGATGAACCACTTGTAGTCCAGCAGGATGCCCAGCAGGGCCAACAGGTCGATTTCATCATCCTGGCCTTGCAGCTGCAGCGGCGCGGGTGCTTTTGTCTGGTTCATTGTTTTACTCATCTTTGCTACTTCCAGCTTTCCTTGGTTATCCAGTGTGCGGCACGGGCGCTATCAGCCCAGTTGCCGGATCCATGCATTGACGGCTTCATCCACCAGGGCATAGGTGTGTTCAAAAATCGCCCGCGACTGGCGGTACGGGTCCGGGATGTCGCGGTCCGACTGCCATTTGCCCAGCGCAAATACCTTGCCGCGTGCCTCGGGGCCAATGCGCAGCACGGCATCGATCATTTTCTTTTCGGCCACCAGCACGAGGTCGGCTTCCTGCAGGTGGCGGCGCTCCAGCTGGCGGGCCCGGTGGGACGGGTCGCTGAAGCCGTGGCTGGCGAGGACTTCGGCGGCGAGCGGGTCCATCGGCTGGTCCACCAGTGCGCCCAGCCCGGCCGATTGCACGGCCAGCCCCTTGCCGGCCAGGCGCTCGCGCAACAGGCAGGCAGCCATCGGGCTGCGGCAGATATTGCCCACGCAGACGACCAGGATATTGCTGAACACGACTTCCCCCGAATACCGCCGGACCGCATACCTGCGACCCGAAAGCTTTTCATAATACAGGAAAATCCACCCGCAAACCGTTGATGGCGGGCACAAAAAAGCCACCGCAAGGGTGGCTTTTTGCCGTGTCACCGGGCCCCTGCGGGGGCCGGGCTCAGAACGGGATATCGTCGTCGAACTGGTCAAAGCCGGCTGGCGGTGCCTGCTCCTGCTGGCGCGGGGCGCTGCGCTGCGGCTGGCTGCGGCGCTCACCGCCACCCTGGTTGCCGCTGTTCTCGTACTGGTTGCCGCCGCCGAAGCCGCCTTCGCTGCCGCCACGGCCGTCGAGCATCTGCATCTCGCTGGCGACGATCTCGGTGGTATAGCGATCCTGGCCAGACTGGTCCTGCCACTTGCGGGTGCGCAGCGAGCCTTCCACGTAGACCTTGCTGCCCTTCTTCAGGTATTCACCGGCGATCTCGCCAAGGCGGCCGAAGAACACCACGCGGTGCCATTCGGTGCGCTCCTGGTTCTCGCCCGTCTGCTTGTCTTTCCAGTTCTCGCTGGTGGCCAGGGTGACGTTGGTGATCGCACCACCGCCTGCGCTGTAGCGCGTTTCCGGGTCCTTGCCGATGTTCCCTATCAAAATTACCTTGTTGACGCCTCTGGCCATGATATTCCTCTCTATTTTTGCTCGTTGATGAAGTCCGCCCGCCCGACAATGGCGGATGGCGCATGGGCACTATACTGGATATTCGATCAGTATTGTAGGGGCGCATGTAGGGGCGATTCGCGAATCGTCCCTACAGAAACACCACCCGGTTCGGCAATTCGTCCGGATTGCCATCCGCCGCCGGCGGGAAATGCGCGGCCAGCAAGGCGGTGATGCGCTGCAGGCCCTCGCTCGCCCCCTGCTGGTAGCGGCCGGCTCGGAAGGCGCTGCGCATGTCGTTGCAGATGGCATCCCACTCGGCCTGCGGGACTTTGGCGGCGATGCCGCGGTCGGCGACGATCTCGATGCGCCGCTCGGCATACAGCACATACACCAGCACGCCGGTGTTCTGCGCGGTATCCCAGACGCCAAGCTGGCCGAACAGCGCCAGCGCGCGCTGGCGGGCCGTGCAACCGCGCAGCAGTGGCAGCCAGTCCAGCGAGCCTTCCACCGCGAAGCGCACCTCGCCACTATGGTGCAGCTCGGAGGCGACGATCGCCTGTTCGATGGCCTGCAGCACCGGCGGGCTGAATGCGCGGCGCACCTGCCACGGCAGGGTGCTGAAATGACGGAACATGCGTTGCCAGCGCTTCACCAGTTACCTCCTGCCCCGCCGCCGCCGAAGCCACCACCACCGCCGGACCAGCCGCCACCACCAAAACCGCCACCGCCGCCCGACCAGCCACCGCCACCGCCCACGCCATGCCCCTGGCGGAACAGCTGTGCGACCAGCGGCGTGATAACGGCGAGCACCAGCGCCAGCAGGACCGAGGTGCCGTACAGGGCCACGGCTAGCCAGAAAACGCCGATAGCACCGATACCGGAGGCGATGATATTGCCCAGCACCTGCGCCAGGATGGCAGTGGCGATAGCACCGACGATGACCACCGCCACCCAGTCTGCCTGCTCAACGCGCTCTTTCTGCGGGCGTGGCAGCTCGGTGACTTCGCCGCTGATGCGCGCGAACACCCCGTCAATCACGGCATTGATGCCGCCGGCAAAATCACCGTGTTGCAAAAAAGGCGCCAAGGTGTCGCGCAACAGCGACTTGGCGACTATATCGGGGATGACGCCTTCGAGGCCGTAGCCGGTCTGGATCTGGGTCTTGCGGTCATTGAGGGCGATGAGCAGCAAGAGGCCATCATCTTTTTCTTTCGAGCCGAGCTGCCAGGTTTCCACCACGCGCAGCGAATAACTGAAGGCATCCTCGGGCTGCGTGGTCGGCACGATGAGCACCTGCATCTGCGCGCCGTACTGTTCGTGCAGCGCGCGCAGTTTCTGTGACAGCTGCTCGCGTTGCGCACCATCGAGTGTGCCGGTGAGGTCGACGACGGGGCCAGTCAGTGGCGGCACCGCTTGCAACTGGCCTGCGGCAGGTTCGTCAAACGCCAGCGCGCTGGCGCACAGCAGGCTGAACAGCCAGCCAAGCCACGCGGCGCGCAGGGTGCGGGTCATGGCAGCTTATTGGCCAAAGTTGACTTTCGGTGCGGTGCTGATCGCCTTTTCGTTCTCGACGCTGAAGTTCGGCTTCTTCTCCATGCCAAAGGCCATCGCGGTGAAGTTGGACGGAAAACTGCGCACGGTGGTGTTGTATTCCTGCACCGCCTCGATGTAGCGCTTGCGGGCCACCGCGATGCGGTTCTCGGTGCCTTCCAGCTGCGCGGCAAGGTCCTGGAAATTGCGGTCTGACTTCAGTTGCGGGTAGTTTTCCGCCACTACCAGCAGGCGCGACAGTGCGCTCGTCATGCCGGCCTGTGCCTGCTGGAAATTCGCCAGCGCCTGCGGGTCATTGGCCAGTTCCGGCGTGACCTGCAGGCTACCGACCGAGGCGCGCGCTTCGGTGACGGCGGTGAGCACCTCTTTCTCCTGCGCGGCGTAACCCTTCACGGTTTCCACCAGGTTGGGTACCAGGTCTGCCCGGCGCTGGTACTGGTTCACCACTTCGGCCCAGGCGGCACTGATGGCCTCATCCTGCCGTTGCAGGTCGTTGTAGCCGCAACCACTGAGGCCGGCCAGCAGGATCACGCACAACAGGTATCGCAACATGGTTTTTTCCTCCGCTAGGACGCCCAGCTGTTGCGCAGGGCCGTCAACGCCGGCTGGTCCAGCACGGCTTCATCCACTTTAAGGTAAGCCATCTGTTCTTCCGGCACCACCAGCACCTGCGCGACACCGCGCACCTGCTGCAACTCGCGGCGGGCGATATCGGCATTGCCGGTAAATGGCAGCATCATGTTCAGCAAATACTGTGGCTCTTTCATGGTACTGGCGAACCAGCACCATAGCGCTACCGGCAACGCCAGTGACCAGAACAGCCAGCGCGGTTCGCCGAGGTGCAGCATCAGCCCGCCCAACGCGCCGCCAGCAAAGGTGCCAAGGAACTGGCTGGTGGAATACACGCCCATCGCGGTGCCCTTGCCGCCGGCGAAGGTCTGCTTGCTGACCAGTGACGGCAATTGCGCCTCCAGCAGGTTGAAGGCGAAAAAGAACAGGAACAGGCCGGCCAGCAGCGCGGCGTTGAACGGGTACGCGGCGCCGAGGAACAGCAGCGCAAACGCCAGCGCGCCGATGGCGAACACGAACACCTGCTTCACGAGGCGTTTCTTCTCGCCGATGACCATCAGCGGGATCATCGCGACGAACGAGCCGCCGAGCACCGGCAGGTAGACTTCCCAATGATGCTGGCGATCGAGCCCGAGTTGCGTTTCGAGCAGGTGCGGCACGACGACGAACGAAGCCATCAGCACCATGTGCAGGCAGAAGATGCCGGCATTCAGGCGCAGCAGTTGGGTATCGCACAACACACGCCACAGCAGCGATGGCGCGGGCAAGGTGTCGCGGTGCGGGCTGTGCAGCGTGTCCGCCGGCGGCTCGGGCAGCACGAACAGCACCAGCGCAATGCCGGCCACCCCGAGCAGCGCCGTGATCCAGAACAGGCCGGACAGGCCGCCGACCTGCGTGAGCACCGGGCCGAGCAGCATCGACACGCCGAAAGACAAACCGATGCAGGCACCGATGGTGGCCATGGCCTTGGTGCGGTGCTGTTCGGCGGTGAGGTCGGACACCATCGCCATCAATGTGCCGGAAATGGCGCCACTGCCCTGCAGGGCGCGCCCGAGGATAAGGCCGTAGATCGATGTGGATAGCGCCGCGACCAGGCTGCCGATGACGAACAGCAACAGGCCACCGATGATGACGAGCTTGCGGCCGACGCGATCCGACACCACGCCGAGCGGCAATTGCAGCAGTGCCTGCGAGGCGCCGTAGGCTCCCATCGCGATGCCGATCAGCAGCGGCGTGCTGGCCTCGTATTGCGCCCCGTACAGCGACATGACCGGCAGCACGAGGAACAGGCCCAGCATGCGCAGCGAGTACAGCGCGGCCAGGGTGCTGACAGCACGTTTTTCCTGTTGCAGGTTGACCGGCACGGCGGGCGGGACTCCAGGACGGCGATGGCGAGCGGGCGCGCATTCTAGCAGGCCACGCGCCCGGGTAAGACTGTGGTTAATGGCGGCCCGCGACCGGGCCGGGCTTACTTCTGGACGGAGAGGTGCTCGGTCGATGGCGGCGGGGGTGGCGGAGGCGGCTGGATCTCGCCCAGGTCGCCGCCCGGCGGGGCCAGGCTCAGCTCGCTGGTATCCACCTGCACCGGCGCGGCTTCGTGGCGCTCCTCCGGCTTCAGCAGGTCGGCGCCGACTTCACTCAGCGACAGTGCGCTGAGATCGAGCGGCAGTGGCACGAATTCCTCGTACTCAGCCAAGGCAACGCCGGCGGCGGCCACTTCGTAGGCTGACAGGTCCAGCGCTGGCGGTGCCACGTCACGATCAGCTTCCAGCGGCGGCTCGGCATCGGCGGCGAACGGGTTGCGCTTGACGACGCTGATATGCTCGATGCTGACTTCCACCGGCGGCGGCGCGACGATCTCGTCGGGGCGGATCAGTGTGCTGCCCTCCGGCGACAGCGACCACGGGTTCGCAGCAACCGGGGCCACCGCTGCTGCCGGCGCAGCAGGAGCAACTGGCACGGCGGGCTTCGCCGCAGCGGTTTGCGCGGCCGGTTGGGCAGCGGGCTGGGGAGCCGGTGCAGCGGCTACCGGGTTAGCCGGGCGGATCTCGGCAACGGCGCCGATCTGCTGCAGCGCGCCCCTGAATTTCTCGGCCGTGGCGCGGTCACAGTCCTTCTTCAGCGCGGTCGGCTTGCCGGCGAAATAGGCATCAACGCGCGCCGGGTCGAGCTTGAACAACTGGGCGAAACGCGCCTTGACGTCGGCGAGGGCAAAACCGTCGGCGATATCGCCGCGAAAAACCACGTGGAAAAGCTCGTCGGCCATGGCGCTGCTCCTGTGCTGTGCCGGTAGGTACCTGCCCTGCATTGTAGCGCGTCCGGGCCGCCCGCCAATGGTGCCGGCGACCGATATAATGCCGGCTACGCCAGCCAGAGCCCTGCCCTCCCCGCATGACTGCCCACGCCTACCCCGATGCCGAGCGCGCTGCTGTCTACCGCGTGATCAACGAACGCCGCGACATGCGCCACTTCCTGCCCGACCCGGTGGACCCGGACGTGCTCGCCCGCCTGCTGCAGGCCGCGCACCATGCCCCCAGTGTCGGCTTCATGCAGCCATGGCGTTTCATCCGCATCACCGACCGCCCGCTGCGCGAAAGGATCCACGCGCTGGTGGAACAGGAGCGGCGCGCCACCGCCACTGCACTGGGTGAGCGCGAGGACGAATTCATGAAGCTCAAGGTGGAAGGCGTGCTCGACTGCGGCGAACTGCTGGTGGTGGCGCTGATGGACCGGCGCGAACAGCACATCTTCGGCCGCCGCACACTGCCGGAGATGGACCTCGCCTCCGTGTCCTGCGCCATCCAGAACCTGTGGCTGGCCGCGCGCGCCGAGGGGCTCGGCGTGGGCTGGGTATCCCTGTTCGAGCCGGAAGCACTGAAACAGCTGCTGGGCATGCCGGCCGGCAGCCGGCCGGTGGCGATCCTCTGCATCGGCCATGTGGAAAAGTTCTACGAACAGCCGATGCTGCAACAGGAACAGTGGGCCACACGCGCTGACCTGGCGCAGCTGGTGGCCGACAATCACTGGCCGGAGGGCGAATAGGCCGGGTTGGCCGGCAGGCTCACGGCACCGCCGGTGCGCTGCAGCCACTGTTCGAGCTCGCGCAGCAGGCTGGCGGTGCGCTGTTTCTCGCTCGCGTGCCGGTCGTGCTGCTCCAGCGGGTCATCCGGCAGGTAATAGAGCTCAGGCGCGCTGCCGTCGTAATAGCGGATCAGTTTCCAGCCGTCGCGCAGCACCACGGCCGCCGGCCGCTGG
>ERZ1645187.4141-NODE-4141-length-11843-cov-22.105870_pt1 | contig 11843 bp, 11 predicted proteins | sample MGYA00575352_ERZ1645187 | MGnify/ENA primary metagenome ERZ1645187 (study PRJEB40837, sample SAMN11349314) | freshwater sediment metagenome | isolation source: river sediment | host: Sediment | place: India: Wazaribad , New Delhi | collected 2017-02-21 ... | reverse complement strand
GGGTCAAGCTGCTCGGCTTCGACGAGCGCGGCAAGGTCCGCCTGTCGATGAAGGTCGTCGATCAGGCGACCGGCCAGGAGATCAAGCGCGAAGAGGGCGAGAAGGCCGACAAGCCGGCCGAGTGATCGGCCTCCTCTCGGAGATGCAAGGGAAGGGCGCCCCTCGGGGCGCCCTTCTCGCGTTTCGGGATCGAGCGTGAAGGTTCGGTTCGCGAAGAGCGGTGGCGAAGACTCTCTCGCCATAAAAGTTCACAGCCAGTATCATGAAATTTGTTTGCTGATTTTCTTCCCTCTACATGCGTCTTGATTATTTCTGGATCGTCGATCGGGCGCGCAGATATCGTCTTTCGATGTCGTGAAATCCCTCGAATTTGACATCAAAGACGAATTCGACGATCCTATCGGCATGTCACGGACGAAAAAGATTGTCTCGAAGCCGGCCGAATGGACTGCTTCCGGATCAAATTCTATCGGACCGCGAAGGGGTTGCTGATGGTGACCTCGACCGATTCGCGCCGTCTCACGGCCATCGAGGCTCTGGTCCTCGAAAGCGATTCGTCGGCCGACGTCGGGTCCGCCGCGCGGCCCGCCTTCTTCCTCGACTTCGACGGAACGCTCGTCGACCTCGCGCCGACACCCGAGGGCGTCGTCGCTCCCGAGGGGGTGGTCGCGCTTCTCGACCGGCTGGCGGCCGCCTGCGGCGGCGCGGTGGCGATCCTGACCGGACGGCCGCTCGACTTCGTCGACGCGCGTCTGGCACCGCTCCGTCTCACCGCCGCCGGTCAGCACGGCGCCGAACTGCGTCTCCCGGACGGGACGACGGTCACGGCGCGCAGCGAGCCGCTCGGCGTGGCGCGGACGCGCCTGACGGCGCTGGCGACCGATTGGCCGCCCGGCATCCTGATCGAGGACAAGGGGCTCGCCGTCGCCGTGCACTATCGGGCGCATCCCGATCTCGGCGCGGAGGTCGATGCGGCCGTGGCGGCGCTGACCGAGGACCTCGGTCCCGCCCTGCATCTGCGGCGCTCCAAGATGGTGGCGGAGGTGACGCTCGCCGGGGTCTCGAAGGGACGGGCGCTCGATCGGCTGATGAGGGAGCCGCCGTTTCGGGGGCGCACGCCGATCGTGATCGGCGACGACGTCACCGACGACGACGCCTTCGAGGCGGCGCGCGGCTTCGGCGGGCTCTCCTTCCAGGTGGGATCGCGCGCGGGCCACCGCGCCGATTTCGAAATCGACGGTCCGGCCGAGGTCCTCCGTCTGCTCGACGAGCTCGCGCGCGGCGGCCCGGCCGGGAGGAGACCATCCCCATGAAACAATCTCTCGATCTGGCCGTCCTCGGCAATTGCGAGATCGCCGCGCTGGTCGATCGGAACGCCTCGATCGTCTGGTGCTGTCTGCCGCGCTTCGACGGCGATCCGCTGTTCCACCGGCTGGTGGCGGGATCGAACGAGGCCGACGGCCACTTCTCGATCGACGTCGCCGACACGGTGTCGACCCGACGCGCCTATGTGCCCAACACGTCGGTGCTCGAGACCGACATCGCCTCCAGCGCCGGCATCGTGCGGATCACCGATCACGTACCCCGCTACGAGCACTGGGGGCGGATTCTGCGGCCGGCGATGATCGTTCGGCGCATCGAGCCGATCGCCGGCCAACCGCAGGTGACGATCCGGGCGCGACCGCTCACGAACTGGGGGCGCCGGCGCCCCGATCGGACGCGCGGATCGAACCACGTGCGCTGGCTTCTCGACGATCAGGTGGTGCGGCTCACCACCACCATCCCGGCCGAGTTCATCGACCGCGAAATCACCTTCGTGCTCGATCGGCCGCACGCGATGGTGCTCGGCCCCGACGAGGCGATCGCCGAGGAGCTGATGGAATACGAGCGGCGCTCGCGCGAGCGCACGATCGACTATTGGACCGCCTGGGTACGGGGTCTCGCCCTGCCGTTCGAATGGCAGGACGTGGTGATCCGCTCGGCGATCACGCTGAAGCTCTGCGCCTACGAACAGTCGGGCGGCATCGTCGCCGCGCTCACCACCTCGATCCCGGAATACGGCTCGCCGGGGCGCAACTGGGACTACCGTTTCTGCTGGCTGCGCGACGCCTTCTTCTCGGTCCAGGCGCTGAACCGGCTCGGCGCGACGGCGGTGATGGAGAACTTCATGGGCTGGGTGCGCAACGTCGTGGCGCGCTCGCCCACCGGCTATCTCCAGCCGCTCTACGGGCTCACCTTCGAGAGCCGGCTCGAGGAGGGCGAGATCGCCGAACTGCCCGGCTACCGCGATCTCGGTCCGGTCCGGGTCGGCAACGGGGCCTATTCGCAGGTTCAGAACGACAGCTACGGCTCGGTCGTGCTGGCGCTCGCCCAGAGCTTCTGGGACACGCGGCTGACGCGGCCGGGCGACGCCCATCTCTTCGCGATGCTGGAACCGCTCGGCGAACAGGCCAAGCGGCGTTGGAACGAACCGGACGCGGGGGTCTGGGAATATCGCGGGCGCCAGCTCGTCCACACCCATTCGGCGGTGATGTGCTGGGCGGCCTGCGACCGGCTCGCCCGGATCGCCGAGCGGCTCGGTCTCGAAGACCGGGCGGCCGCCTGGGCGGCGGCGGCGCAGACGATTCACGCCGGCATCTGCGCCGAGGCGTGGAACGCCGAGCTGCAGAGCTTCACCTCGCACTTCGACGGCAAGGACGTCGACGCGAGCCTGCTGCTGCTGGTCGATCTCGGCTTTCTGGCGCCGATGGATCCGCGCGCGCTCGGCACGCTCGCCGAGGTCGAGAAGCGGCTGCGGCACGGCAACCATCTCTACCGCTACGCCCACCAGGACGATTTCGGCGAACCGGAATCGGCCTTCAACATCTGCACCCTGTGGCTCGCCGAGACGCTCGCCCGGGTCGGGCGCGAGGAGGAGGCGCGCGAGGTCTTCGCCTCGGTCCTCGCCGTGCGCAACGACGTCGGCCTGCTGTCGGAGGGCGTCGAGCTGTCGAGCGGCGAGCTCTGGGGCAACTTCCCGCAGACCTATTCGATGGTGGGGTTGATCCGCTGCGCCCGCCGGCTGTCGAAATCCTGGGAGGACGCGTTTTGAGCCGCCTCGTCGTCGTATCGAACCGCGTTCCCAACCCCGCCGCCGGACGCACCCGCGCCGGCGGTCTGGCGGTGGCGCTCGAACAGGCCCTGAAGAAGAACGGCGGCGTCTGGCTCGGCTGGTCGGGCGACAGCATCGCCGAACCGACGGAGACGCCGCGGATCACCGAGGTCGGCAACGTCGCCCATGCCCATCTCGATCTGACGCCCGACGAGGTCCAGGAGTACTACAACGGTTTCTCGAACCGGGTGTTGTGGCCGCTGATGCACACCCGCCTCGACCTGACCGAATTCGCCCGCAGCGAACTCGCCGCCTATCACGGCGTCAATCGCCGCTTCGCGCGCGCGATCGCGCGGCTCCTCGCCGACGACGATCTGGTCTGGATCCACGACTACCACATGATCCCGCTCGCCTCGGAGCTCCGGCGGCTCGGCGTGAAGAACCGGATCGGCTACTTCCACCACATCCCGTGGCCGGCGCCCGACATCCTGACGGCGCTGCCGCGCCACGACGATCTGGTCAAGTCGCTGCTCGACTACGATCTCGTCGGCCTCCAGACCGAGGCCGACGCCGACAACCTCTACGCCTATCTGACCCGCGAATACGGGCTCCGGTCGAACGGGCGCGGGGTCGTCGGCTTCGCCGACCGCTCGACCCGCATCGCCCACTTCCCGATCGGCATCGAGACGAAGACCTTCGCGACGCGGGCGCGACGCGCCGCCAAGGCGAGCTTCGTCCAGGAGATCACCGACAGCCTGCACGGCCGCAAACTGATCATCGGCGTCGATCGGCTCGACTATTCCAAGGGCGTGCCGGAGCGGATGGCGGCCTTCGAGAAGCTGCTCGAGCTCGACCCCGAGCTCGTCAACAAGGTCACCTATCTGCAGATCACGCCGCGCAGCCGCTCCGAGGTGCCGGAATACGCCGACATCGAACGCACAGCCCAGGAGACGGCGGGCCGCGTCAACGGCCGTTTCGGCGAGGCCAACTGGACGCCGATCCGCTACGTCAACCGCGCCTACGGCCGCACCGCGCTGGCCGGGCTCTATCGCGCCGCCGACGTCGGTCTCGTCACGCCGTTCCGCGACGGGATGAACCTCGTCGCCAAGGAATACGTCGCCGCGCAGGACCCGGAGGATCCGGGCGTGCTGGTGCTGTCGCGCTTCGCGGGCGCGGCGGCGGAACTCGAGGGCTCGGTGCTGATCAACCCCTACGACTGCGAGGGGGTGGCACGGGCGATCGCCAAGGCGCTCGCCATGCCGCGCGACGAGCGCATCGCGCGCTGGCGGACCAACTGGCAGCCGTTGGTCGACAATTCGATCGAGGTTTGGGCGGACGGCTTCCTGACCGCGCTCGAGGACACGCGGGCGACGTTCGCCAGCCGCCTGCTCGGCTTCATGAAGTCGTCGGATCAGCGGTTCGGGGAGGCGCGTCCGCGCTGACCGAGGGGGCCGCCCGCTCGCTCATGCGGCGACGGCCGGCGGCCACGGCGATGCCCCCGGCGGCGGCGAGACCGACGATGCCGCAGGCGAAACCGCAGCCCTGGCCGCAGCGGCCGGAGGCACAGGTCGATCCGGCGTTGGTGGCGGCGGTCGCCAACGTCAATGAGGCGGTGGCGAGGCCGCCCTTGGCGCGATCGAGGAGGGTCGCGGCGCGACGGACCATGTCCCTCATGCACCCGCCTCCCCGCGCCGTCCCGCCGGTACATGGGCGTGGTCGGGGCCCTGCTCGGCCCAGCCGTCGGCGCCGCGCGCGAAGCGCAGGGCTCCGGGCTTGCAGACCGCGACGCACTGGCGGCAGGTGATGCAGGTGTGGCGGTCGTAGACGAGCGGCCCCTCGCGCCCCAGCGGCAGACGCAGGGCCCGCATCGGGCATTCGTCGACGCAGACCGCGCATTTGGTGCAGGCGGTCGCGTCGAAGCGGATCTTCCAGGTGAAGGGCAGTTTGGCGCCGAGGGCGTGCAGACCGGACTGCCAGGCGCCGACCGGGCACATGAAGGCGCAATAGCCACGCCCGCCCTTGGTGAAGATCCCGAACAGGCCGAGCCAGAGCAGCGCCGTGATCACCGCCGAGGAGGAGAGGAAGCCGGTGGCCGTCCACAGGCTGCCGGTGGTGATGCGCTCGAGGAAGCCGTAGGAGCAGAAGGCGCAGGCGATCGACCCGCCGACCATCGGCGCGGCGAGATAACCGACCAGGAAGCCGTAACGCATCCCGGCCGGGTTCACCCAGCGCACCCAGTCGATCTTGAAACGGTCCGGCACGAGCCGGGAGAGATATTCCGAAATCGCCCCGGCGGCGCAGAGGCGGCCGCAGAAGAGCGGTCCGGCGAGGAGCGCCGAGCCCGACAGCAGCACGAAGCTCGCCCCCCACACGGTGAGGAGCGAGAAGCCCTTGCCGTTCACCAGGTCGAGCAGCTGGATGCGCAGGCAGGTGGCGTGGATGTTGGCGCGCGCATGGTCGCCCAGGAGGGCGTTGAGCGCCGTCACCCACAGTGTGAAGGGCGCGTAGAACAGCACGAAGCCGAGCGCATAGCCGACGGCGCGGCGGTGCAGGAAGGCCACGGCCGGGGTCTGTCGGGCGATGCGGCCGGTCGATCGATCGAGGTCGGTCATCACGGGATCCTTCGAGGTCTCAATGTCCGGCATGGGCGCCGTGGCCGGCATGATCGCCGCCGATCGCCGTGGCGGCACCGCCGTGGGCGGTGTCGATCACGCGCAGGGGAATTCGGCCGAGCGGGCGGCCGGTGCCCGCCTCGTCGAGGAGCAGGAACACCTCGGCCGGCATCGCCGTGCCGCGCCGGGCGGCGGGCACGGAGAAGGCGATCGCGAGGTTGGTGCGGCGCTTCGGCGCGAGGCGGATCACCCGATCCTCGGCGTGATCGTCGCCGTCGACGGTCAGGCTCGCGCCCGCGACGTCGCCCTCGACGGCGACCCGGACCGCCAGCGGCTTCTCCGCCTTCAGCCTCACGGTGAAGGCGGCGACGTCGCCGGCGAGAAGGCGGCGCGGCCAGGCGCGGGCGCCCAGGTCGAGCTCGATCGCCGGCGGAAACCAGGCCGGAACCGCCAGATCGATCTTGACCACGTCGCCCTTCGACGCCGCGCGGTGGAAGAGGCTGGCGCCGAGCGCGGCCGAGGCGCCGACCAGCGCGAACAGGACGAAGCGCAGACTTCGCCGTCCGAACGCGAGGGAGCGGCCGGCGGGGACGGCGGACGACACGGCGGCCTCGGACATGGTCATCTCCGGATCGTGAAGCGGACGGGGATGGAGGAGGCGAAGCGCCCCTCCGGCGGCGGCGGAAACCGGCTCGCGGCGGCCATGGCGTGAACCGCGGCGTCGAGGCGCGCGTCGCCGCTCGATCGTACGATCGAATGGGAGACGAGCGACCCCGAGGGGCCGATGACGAAGGCGAGAACCGCCGTTCCTTCGATCCGTGCGGCACGAGCGGCATCTGGATACCGCTTGTGCCGGGCGAATTCGGATGCGACCCGCGCCGCATAGGAGGCGGCGGCCGCGCGGCGGTCACTCGCAGATGCCGCAGCCGCGTTGGTCGCCTCGAGCGTCGGCGCGGAGAGGCGCGGGCGTTCGACGGCCTTGCGCTCGACCGGCTTCTTCGGACGCTTCTTCTCGACCGGGCGCGGTTCGGGTTTCGGTTCGATCTTCTCCACCACCGGCTCGGGTTCGGGCGGCGGTTCGACTGCCTCCGGCGGCGGGGGTTCGGGTGGTGCCGGCTCGGGCTCCGGCGGTGGCGGCGGCGGTTCGGGCTCGGGGGGCGGAGGCGGCTCCGGCGGCCGCGGTTCGGCAGCGGCCGTTTCGACCGGCGTCGCGACCGGCTCGGGCGCCTGTTCGATCTCCAGGATCGGCGCCGTCGAAGGCACCACCGGAACCGCCACGCCCCGCGCCACGGCGACCCCGGCGAGGTGCAACCCCGCCACGACCACGATCGTGGTCGGCCGCAGCCAGATCGGGCGCAGACGGGCGCGGCGTGTCATCGACCGGCACTCCCGGTTTCCGTCTTCGCGGTCTCCGCGACCGGGTCCGCCGCCGCCGAGGGGGGCACCTCCCTGGGCTCGGCGCCGTTCGTCTCGGCGGCCGCGACCGGACGGGAGCGGGAGACCAGCGCCAGACGGGTGATGCCGCCGGCGGCGAGGAGGTCGATGACCTCGACCACCGCGCCGTAGCTCGCCTCGCGATCACCGCGCACGCGCACGACCCGCTTGGGATCGCCGTCGAGCCGCGCCTTGACGAGGCCGACCAGATGTTCGCGTTCGACGAGGTCGGTGCCGAGCGCCACCGTGCCGTCGCGGGTCACGGTGACCACGACCGGATCGGCGGGCGGCAACGGGCGGGCGGTGTTCGCCTGGGGCAGGTTCACCTTCAACCCCGCCGCCAGCATCGGCGCGGTGACCATGAACACGACCAGCAGCACCAGCATGACGTCGACGAGCGGCGTCACGTTGATGTCGGAGAGCGGGCGGTGGAGGCCGGGGCGCGCGGCGCGGTGCACGGTGAGGGCCATCACGCGGCCTCCTCGTCGACGTCGGCGGGGACGGGTCCGGCGACGAGGGCGACGGAGCGTTCCTCAACGAGGTCGGAGAGCGCCGTCGCGACCCGGCCGAAGGCGGCGCCGATCCGGTTGAAGCCGATGGTGGCGGGGATGGCGGCGGCGAGGCCGTAGGCGGTGGCGGCGAGGGCCTCGGCGATGCCGGGGGCGACCACCGCCAGGCTGGTGTCCTGCGCCTCGGCGATGCCGGCGAAGGAGGTCATGATGCCCCAGACGGTGCCGAACAGACCGACGAAGGGCGCGACGGCCGAGATGATCGCGAGATTGGGCAGACCGCCCTCGGCGCGGCCGAGGAGATCGCGCCCTTCCCGGTTCATCGCCTCGGCGAGGCGGTGACGGCGTTCGCCGACGGCCTCGCCGGGCACGCGCAGACGCGCCGCCTCGCGGCCCGCCGCGGCGAGAGGCGCGAGCAGAGGCACCGCCTCGCCGCTCCGCGCCCGCGCCACCGCACGGCCGAGCCGGCGCACCGACCAGACGCCTTCGACGATGAGGACCCAGCACCAGGCGGAAGCGACGGCGAGCAGGATCATCACCGACCTGCCGACGATGCCCGCCGTCTCGAACAGCCCCAGGGGCGAGAGAACCACGTGTTCCATGTGATCTTCCTTCCTCGGCGATCGGCGATTGCGCCGACCGGGCCGGGAGCGACGTGAAAACCGGACCCGGCGTCGGCCCACCCCGGGGAAGGAGCGGACCGACGCCGGACACGGGAGACGCCGCGGGGATGAGCGCGGCGTCCCCGAGGGGCGAGGTCAGAAATCGACCTTCAGTTCGGTGAAGTAGGTGCGCTGCGGATAGGGATGCGCGACGTAGTATTTTTCGTTGGTGATGTTGTCGACACCGAAGGACAGGCCCCAATTGTCGGCGACCTTCCAGTTCAACTTGGCATCGACGACGAAGTAGGGCGAGGATTCGCCGTAGGTCGACCAGTTGGTGTCGGTGTTGTCGAGGTTGTTGTAACCACCGGAGGAGTAGCGGAAGCCGGCGGAGGCGGACCACTTCTCGTCGAAGCGATAGGTCGCCACCGCCTTGGCCCGCCAGCGCGGAATGCGCTTCCACTCCTTGCCGACGTAGGCCGGGTTGGCGGCGTCCTCCAGCACCTTCGACCAGGCGGCGGTGAGGCTGCCGCGCAGGTCGAGACCGGGGAGGAAGGCGTCGCGCTGCTCGACCACCAGTTCGGCGCCATAGATCTGCACCTTGCCGATGTTGTCGGTGTAGGTGATCGAGGGCGAGCAGGACGAGGTCCAGGCGATGACGGCGCCGGTGGCGTCGATGCATTCGCTCTGGCTGTCGATGGCGTCGGCGGTCAGCTGATAGAAGCCGGAGAGCCGCGCCAGCGTGCCCTCGTGGGTCCATTCGCCCGACAGCTCGAAGGCATCGACCTTCTCCGGCCTCAGACCCGGCGTGTTGGCGACGATCGAGCCGCTCGACAGGGTCTTGGTCTGATAGAGCTCGGTCACCGTCGGATAGCGCCAGGCGCGGCCGTAGGAGGCCTTGAGGCGGAGATCGTCGCGCGGGGTCCAGGCGAGCGACAGTTTCGGCGACAGATTGGTGTAGCTGCGCGAGGCGTAGTCGACCGGCGTCGCGGTTCCCTTGGTGTAGGAGCCGTCGGAGGCCTGCCAGGCCTCGGCCCGGAGACCCATGGTGAGGGTCCACTGCGGCAGGATCGCCCAGGCGTCCTGGATGTGCAGCGCCTCGGTCTGGGTCTGGCCGCGGCTGGTCGATCCGGCCGAAGCGAAGGTGCCGTCTTCCCAGTTCGAAGTGGCGAACGTGTTCGAGCGCAGCCGATAGAGATCCCAATGCGCGCCGAAGCTCACCTCGTGACGGCCGAGAAGGTCGGCGTCGGGCCGCCAGATGCCGCCGAGATCGGCGGTGTACCAGCCGGTGCCGCCCATGTCGGTGCGGGTGCCGGTGGTGTTCCAGCCGTAGCGGGAGGCGCCGTCGGAGGTGTCGGTCAGATAATCGTAGGCCGAGGCCGAGGCCATCCAGTCGAAGACGCCGCCGGTCGAACTCTTCAGGGTCAGGCCCTGCATGAGATGGGTGGCGTCCGCCTGTCCGGGATTGATGCAGGTGTTGTAGTTCTCCCAGAGCGACCCGTTGGCGACGGAGAAGCGGCAGGTGCCGTTGAGGGCGTTCGAGGTCCATACGGTGCCGTCGGCGCGGCGCAGGTAACCGTCGACGCTGGTGTCGGAGTGCAGCATCCACAGGCTTCCGACATAGCTCGCCCGCAGCGTGTCGGTGATGTCCCAGGCGGCCTTGAGCTTGAGCGTGTCCTGCACCGAATGATCGATGCTGGTGCCGCCGAAGATCGCGCGCTCGTTGCCGTTGCCGTCGATGTCGTACTGCGCGACGGTGACCTTCTCGCCGGTGGCCGTCGCCGAGGGCGTGGCGCGGGTGGCGTTGGCGAAGCTCATCGGATGCCCCTTGGCGTCGAGATGATCCCAGCCGAGCCAGAACGACACCGCCTCGAAGCGATTGCCGACCGCCATCGATCCGTTCCAACCCGGATAGGTGGTGTTCGTGCCGTAGAGCGAGAAGGGCTGGGCCCAGCCCTTGATCGCGGCATGCGCCTCGAATCGCTCGGGCATCCGGGTGGTGATCGCCGCGACGCCGCCCATCGAGTTGCCGGGATAGGCGGCGGCGAAGGGGCCGTAGACCATGTCGATGCGCTCGACTTCCCACGGGCTCACGACGCCCCAGCGCGGCGGGTAGGAATAGGAATTGCCGAGCAGGTTGGAGAGCAGGATGCCGTCGGCGTAGACGAGCGAACGGGCGCTCTCGAGGGTGCCGGTGGTGCGGGTCGAGACGATGCCGTTGCGATCGCCGATGAAGCGTTCGCGGACCTCGACGCTCGGCAGATAGCGCAGCATGCCGGAGGTGGTCGGCGCGTTGACCTCCTCGCGGATCTGCTCCTTGGAGACGGCGGCGGTGGTCGCGGGCAGGCTCGGCGGCAAGGACGGGGCCACCCCGTTCTGAGCGGTCACCTCGATGGTGGGCAGCTCGGCGGCGGCCGCGGCGGCGGCGTCCTCGGGCTTAGTGCGCTTCTTCGTCTCCTCGGCGGACACGGGGAGGGCGACGACGGCGCAGGCGGCCAGGAGCGCGAGGAGGCTCGCGCCGGTCTTCGAACGGTACGTCATGAACGGATACTCTCGATCTCGGACGCGCGGCGGCGGCGCCCGGCGACCCTCGGGGGATCGCGAACTCGACACGGGGATCCGACGGCGCCGAGGCGCCGGGATCGACGGCAGGGTTCAGACGAGAGCGGGTGGGGCTCGGCCGCGGATGCGGGCGAGGAAGCGGGCGTCGACGACCGTCTCGACGCGGATCGTCCAGGCGACGACGTAGGAGACGGGGGCCTCGACGAGGCCGACGACGGCCGGTTCGACCGGCGTGTAGCCGCCGCTGGCGGCCAACTGGCAGAGGTCGCAGTGCGACCAGCCGTGGGTGAGCGGGCCGGTGTCGCCGGGTGCGGCGGCGGCGTCGGGATCGAAGTGACAGAGTTCGACGTCGGCGAGCGGATCGAAGACCTGGGCGACGACCATGCGCGACGAGCCGACCGGCGCCCAGACCTGCACGGTCAGGGCGAGCGCGATCAACAGTCGTGCGACGATCGATCCGATCCCCATCGGCCTCCCCTTCACCCGAGGCCTACCACCGCCGCCGGGGCATGGGCAATCCTCGGACGTATCCGGACGGTGACACGATGGTCCCGACGGCAGCGTTCAACCTTGACGGCGATCAAGTTTCGCGGCGACCGGCGGAATGGTCTCATGCGTCGCTCCGGCGCTCGACGATGCGGCCGTCGCGGAGGGCGTGGATGTGATCGAAGCGATCGAGGATCTTCTCGTCGTGGGTGACGACGACCACCGTGGCGGCCTGATCGACCGCGACCTTGCGCAGGAGATCCATGACGATGCCGGCGCGCTCGCCGTCGAGGGCGGCGGTCGGCTCGTCGGCGAGGATGATGCGGGGCCGGTTGGCGAGTGCCCGAGCGATGGCGACGCGCTGGGCCTCGCCGCCGGAGAGCTGCGAGGGGTGCGCGGCGGCGCGATGGCCGACCTCGAGATAGTCGAGCAGCTCGCGGGCGCGGCGTTTCGCCTCGGCCGCCGGCACCCCGGCCATGTCGAGCACCAGGGCGACGTTCTCGGTCACGTCGAGGAACGGCAGCAGATTGTGGAACTGGAAGATGAA
>ERZ1645187.4140-NODE-4140-length-11843-cov-62.246776_pt1 | contig 11843 bp, 9 predicted proteins | sample MGYA00575352_ERZ1645187 | MGnify/ENA primary metagenome ERZ1645187 (study PRJEB40837, sample SAMN11349314) | freshwater sediment metagenome | isolation source: river sediment | host: Sediment | place: India: Wazaribad , New Delhi | collected 2017-02-21 ... | reverse complement strand
AGAGAAAGCGCAGCGGGCCGATCGCCAGCCGGAACAAGGCTTTCGGCACGAAAACCGACACCGGTCAGGGACTGCTCCAGGCATGCACTGCTGCATTGCAGCAAGACGATTCAGACCGCGCGCCGCTCGATCAAAGCCTGCCCGATGGTGCCGATGTCGGTGTGCTCGAGCTCGCCCCCGACCGGGACCCCGCGCGAAAGCCGGCTGACCTTGACCCCGCGCGCGCCGAGCAGGCTGGCGACGGTATGGGCGGTGGCCTCACCCTCGTTGGTGAAGTTGGTCGCCAGGATGACCTCTCGCACCCCCTCCTCGGTGGCACGCGCGATCAGCTTGTCCAGGCGCAGTTCGCGCGGCCCCACGCCATCGAGCGGCGAGAGCCGGCCCATCAGAACGTAATAGAGGCCGCTGTAGGACTGCGTCTGCTCGATCATCGCCAGATCGGCCGGCATCTCGACCACGCACAGCAGCGCGGCGTCGCGGCGCGGGTTCGCGCAGCGCGGACACACCTCGTCCTCGGTGAAGCTGTTGCAGCGTGCGCAGTGGCGCAGCACCTCGAGCGCATGCAAAAGGGCATTGCCCAGCCGCGCCGCGCCGCGCTGGTCGCGCTGCAGCAGGTGGTAGGCCATGCGCTGCGCCGACTTGGGCCCGACCCCGGGCAGGCAGCGCAGGGCCTCGATCAGCTCGTCGAGGCTGGAAGGCGACATCGGCGCGCCGCTCAGAACGGCAGCTTCATGCCCGGCGGCAGGTTCAGCCCCGCGGTGACGCTGGCCATCTTCTCCTGGGTGGCAGTCTCGACCTTGCGCACGGCGTCGTTGAGGGCGGCGGCGACCAGGTCCTCGAGCATCTCGCGATCGTCCATGACCGACTCGTCGATCGACACGCGGCGGACGTCGTACTTGCAGGTCATCTGCACCTTGACCATGCCGGCGCCGGACTGGCCCTCGACCTCGATCGAGCCGAGTTGGTCCTGCATCTTCTTCATGTTTTCCTGCATCTGCTGGGCCTGCTTCATCAGGCCCGCGATACCGCCTTTCATCATGATCGTGTTCTCCGTTGGATCGGTTGTCGGCTTGCTGCGACCGGCTGCGGCGCGCCTCGGCGGACGCGCCTCCCGGCCTCGAAGGGAAATCAGAGGGGTTTCACCGTGCTCTCGACGAGGGTGGCGTCGAAGCGCTCGATCAGCTCGCGCACGAAGGGGTCGGCCTCGAGCGCCGCCACCGCCTCGGCGTGGCGGGCCTGGCGCTCGATCGCGTCGCGCTGCGCGGGGGTCTCGCCGGCAATGTCGCCGATCGCGATGCGCAACGCGAGCGTGCGTCCGAGCGCCGCGGAGAGCAGATCCTGCAGGCGTTCGACAGCGCCGCGGTTCATGTCGAGCAGGTGACGATGCGCGGTGGACAGGCGCAACTGCAGGACGCCGTCACCACACTCGACCCACTCGCAGTGCTGGGCGAGCTCGCGCACCAGCCCGCCCAGCCCGAGCGCACGGATCAGGCCGCGCCAGTCGCCGAGCGCGAGCAGTGCAGCGGCATCGCCGGTGGCGGCGGGGGGCGGCGCAGCCGGAGACCTCGCCGGCTCGGGCGCACGCACCACGGGAAGGGGCGCGGGCCGCGACGGGGATTCCTCCGCCCGGCGCCCCCCGGGGCCACGCGACTCTGCGCCAGCCCGTGCGAAGGCCCCCGCCTGCGCGCCCGCGGCGGCGGAATAGCCCTCGTCGTCGCCGCTGCGTGCCGCGCGCGAAGGTGGCAGGTCGTGGTCGGCATAGGCCTCGGGCGGGAGATCTTCCCAGGGCGGAACGTCCGGCACGCTCACGGAAGCGGCGGGCGCCGGACGCTCAGGGGACTCCTCTGCCGCGGCCGTGCGCGACGGCGCGTCGGCCGTCGCCGGCGCGACAGCCACAGGCGCCACGGGCGGCGAGGGGGAGGCAGCCTGCGTGATGGCAGGCGCCGCAGCCTCGGCGGCGATCTTCGTCTCGGCGGAGACCACCGGACCGGCGCCGGCGGTCCGAGCGAGGACGGCCGCCGGGGCGGGAACGGCGATCCCGGACGGAGCGACGGTTCGAGCCGGCGCGGCGGTCGGGGCGCTCGAAACCGCCCCGCTCTCCGATTCCGCCGGGCCGCCTGCAGTCGCGCGCGGGATCGTAGGCCCGCCGCCTTCGCCCGCTGCCGGCGCAGGCGTGCGCGCACGCCCGGCATCCGGCCCCGGGCGCACACCGGGCCCGCCGAGGGCCGCGGGCTGCTCCGGACGGAAGGCGTGCAGGCGCAGCAGGGTCATCGTGAAGCCGGTGTAGTCGTCGGGCGCGAGCGCCAGCTCGTCGCGACCATGGATGGCGATCTGGTAGGCGAGCTGGAGGAACTCGGCGTCGAAACGCTCGACGTAGGCGAGGATGCGCGCACGCTCGGCCTCGTCGGCAATCGCAGCCGGCGCGTACTGCGCGAGCGCGATCCGATGCACCAGCGTGGCCAGCGCCTGCAGCGCGGCGTCGAAGGACAGGCTCCTCGCCTCCATGCCGTCGGCCACCGCGAGCAGCGCCGGAACGTCACCCGCGGCGAGCGCATCGAGCACCGCGTAGAGGTGGTCGTCGCCCACGGTGCCGAGCATGTGGCTGACCTGCTCCTCCTCGACCCGGCCCGCGCCGTGCGCGATCGCCTGGTCGAGCAGCGACAGCGCATCGCGCATCGAGCCCGCCGCCGCCTTGGCGAGATGGCGCAGCGCCCCCGGCTCGAACACCACCTCCTCGGCCTGCAGGATGCGCGCCAGGTGATCGACGATGTGGCCCTGCGGCATCTGCTTGAGGTTGAACTGCAGGCAGCGCGACAGCACCGTCACCGGGATCTTCTGCGGGTCGGTGGTGGCGAGGATGAACTTGACGTGCTCGGGCGGCTCCTCGAGCGTCTTCAGCATGGCGTTGAAGGCATGCCCGGTGAGCATGTGCACTTCGTCGATCATGTAGACCTTGAAGCGCCCCTGCACCGGCGCATACACCGCCTTGTCGAGCAGGGCCGCCATCTCCTCGACGCCGCGGTTCGAGGCCGCGTCCATCTCGACGTAGTCGGGGAAGCGGTCGGCGTCGATCGCGCGGCAGGCGTCGCACACGCCGCAGGGCTCGGCGGTGATGCCGGTCTCGCAATTGAGCGCCTTGGCGAGGATGCGGCTGATGGTGGTCTTGCCCACGCCGCGCGTGCCGGTGAACAGCCAGGCGTGATGCAGCCGCCCGGTGGCGAGCGCGTGCGTCAGCGCACGCACGACGTGCTCCTGACCGACCAGCGTGCCGAAGGACTTCGGCCGCCACTTGCGTGCGAGGACCTGATAGCTCATGGCGGGCGATTCTAGCAGAGCGGCGGGCGGCAGCCCGCGCGCTCGACGGAACGCGTGCTCAGCCCTCGGGCGTCCGGCTCAGCATCCCGCGCTCGCCCAGCCAGGAGAGGACCGCATCGGCGGCGGCCTCGAGGTCGAGCCGGGTCGTGTCCAGGCGCAGCTCGGGCTCTTCCGGCGCCTCGTAGGGCGAATCGATCCCGGTGAAGTTCTTCAGCTCGCCGCGCCGGGCCTTCTTGTACAGACCCTTGGGATCGCGCGCCTCCGCCACCTCGAGCGGGGTGTCGACGAAGGCCTCGACGAACTCACCCTCCTCCACCAGACCGCGCGCCATCCGGCGCTCGGAACGGAAGGGCGAGATGAAGGCGGTGAGCACGATGAGTCCGGCATCGACCATCAGCTTCGCGACTTCGGCGACGCGGCGGATGTTCTCGACGCGGTCGGCGTCGGTGAAGCCGAGGTCCTTGTTGAGGCCGTGGCGTACGTTGTCGCCGTCGAGCAGGTAGGTGTGGTGGCCGAGCGCGTGCAGCTTCTTCTCGACCAGGTTGGCGATCGAGGACTTGCCCGCCCCCGACAGCCCGGTGAACCACAGCACGCAGCCACGCTGGTTCTTCAGCGCAGCGCGCGCGCGCTTGTCCACGTCGACGTGCTGCAGGTGGATGTTGTGCGCGCGGCGCAACGCGAAGTGCAGCAGCCCGGCACCGACGGTGTTGTTGGAGAGGCGGTCGATCAGGATGAAGCCGCCGGTGTCGCGGTTGATCCGGTAGGGATCGAAGGCGATCGGCCGGTCCAGGCTCAGGTTGCACACGCCGATCGCATTGAGATCGAGCCGCTTGGCGGCGACGTGCTCGAGGGTGTTCACGTTCACCTGGTACTTGATCTCGGTGATCGTCGCGCTGACCGTGCGCGCGCCGATCTTGAGCAGGTAGGGCCGACCGGCGAGCATCGGCTCGTCGTGCATCCACACCACGGTGCATTCGAACTGGTCGGCGACCTCCGCCGGCGCCTCGACGGTCGAGATGACATCGCCGCGCGAGATGTCGATCTCGTCGGCGAGGGTCAGCGTGATCGACTGCCCGGCCACCGCGCGATCGAGATCGCCGTCGCGCGTCACGATGCGGGCCACCGTGCTCTCTCGCCCCGAGGGCTGCACGCGCACGCGATCGCCCGGGCGGATGGCGCCGCCGGCGATCGTGCCCGCGAAGCCGCGGAAGTCGAGATTGGGGCGATTGACCCACTGCACCGGCAGCCGGAACGGCGCGCGCTGCATCAGGCAGTCGTCGACCTCGACCGTCTCGAGATAGCCCATCAGCGTGGTGCCGTGGTACCACGGCATGTGCTCGCTCGGCGCGGTGATGTTGTCGCCCTTGAACGCCGACATCGGGATGAAGGTGATCTGCTCGATGCCGAGCTGGCGGGCGAAGGCGGTGTAGTCCTCGGCGATGCGACGGAACACGCCCTCGGCGTAGTCGATCAGGTCCATCTTGTTGATCGCCACCACGATGTGGCGGATGCCGATCAGGCTCACCAGGTAGCTGTGGCGACGGGTCTGGGTCAGCACGCCCTTGCGCGCGTCGACCATCAGCACCGCGACGTCGGCCGTCGAGGCGCCGGTGACCATGTTGCGGGTGTATTGCTCGTGGCCCGGAGTGTCGGCGACGATGAACTTGCGCTTGTCGGTCGAGAAGAAGCGATAGGCCACGTCGATCGTGATGCCCTGCTCGCGCTCGGCGGCCAGGCCATCGACCAGCAGCGCGAAGTCGATCTGGTCGCCCTGCGTGCCCCATTTCTTCGAGTCGGCCTCGACCGCGGCGAGCTGGTCCTCGAAGAGCATCTTCGACTCGTAGAGCAGGCGGCCGATGAGCGTGCTCTTGCCGTCATCCACGCTGCCGCAGGTGATGAAGCGCAACAGGCTCTTTTTCTCGTGCGCCCTCAGGTATTGCTCGATGTCGGTCGCGATCAGGTCGGAAACGTGTGCCATTTAGAAGTAGCCCTCCTGCTTTTTCTTCTCCATGGAGCCAGCCGAGTCGTGGTCGATCACCCGCCCCTGGCGCTCGGAGCTGCGCGTCAGCAGCATCTCCTGGATGATCGCCGGCAGCGTGTCGGCGGTCGACTCGATCGCACCGGTGAGCGGATAGCAGCCCAGGGTGCGGAAGCGTACGTGCTTCATCATCGGCACCTCGCCCGGGCGCAAAGGCATGCGCTCGTCGTCGACCATGATCAGGGTGCCGTCGCGCTCGACCACCGGGCGCACGGCGGCGTAGTAGAGCGGCACGATCGGGATGTTCTCCAGGTAGATGTACTGCCAGATGTCGAGCTCGGTCCAGTTCGACAGCGGGAACACGCGGATCGACTCGCCCTTGTGCTTTCTCGCGTTGTAGAGCTTCCACAGCTCGGGACGCTGGCTCTTCGGATCCCAGCGGTGCTGCGCGGTGCGGAAGGAGAACACGCGCTCCTTGGCGCGCGACTTCTCCTCGTCGCGGCGCGCACCGCCGAAGGCCACGTCGAAGCCGTACTGGTCGAGCGCCTGCTTGAGGCCCTCGGTCTTCATGATGTCGGTGTGGATCGCCGAGCCGTGGGTGAAGGGGTTGATGTCCTTCTCCACACCCTCGGGGTTGATGTGCACCAGCAGCTCCATGCCGGTCTCGCCCGCCATGCGGTCGCGGAAGCGGTACATCTCCTGGAACTTCCAGCGCGTATCGACGTGCAGCAGCGGGAACGGCGGCACCGCGGGGTAAAAGGCCTTCATCGCCAGATGCAGCATCACCGCGCTGTCCTTGCCGATGGAGTAGAGCATCACCGGGTTGTCGGCCTCGGCGACCACCTCGCGCAGGATGTGGATGCTTTCGGCTTCGAGCCGCTGCAAGTGGGTCAGGCTGGTCGTAGGCACGCTGGTCATGGGCGACGGAATGCTGAAGTACGGATCGTGAATGATGGGGCCGCGCGCTCCTGCGCGCAGCGGCTTCGAAGGTGCGCAGGCGGAACTATTTCTCGCGGCGCGCCATTCTGCACCCGAATCCGTCCCGCTGGCACGGCTCGCACGCCGCGGCCGCGGGTACACTCGTGTCATCGACCACTCGCCCGGACGCCGCCGATGGACACCGCAACCGCCTCCCGCCTCCTCGAGGCCCTCGTCCCGATCGTGCGCGCCGCCGGCGCGGTGGTGATGGACCTCTACCGCACCGACTTCGCGGTGCGCGGCAAGGACGACGCCTCGCCGGTGACCGAGGCCGACGAGCGTGCCGAGGCGCTCATCGTCCCCGCCCTCGAGACCTTGCTGCCGGGCGTGCCGGTGGTGGCCGAGGAGGCCGTCGCGGCCGGCCGCCTGCCTGCGCTCGGACGCCGCTTCTGGCTGGTCGATCCGCTCGACGGCACCAAGGAGTTCATCGGCCGCAACGGCGAGTTCACCGTCAACATCGCCCTCGTCGAGGACGGCGAGCCCGTGCTCGGCACGGTGTTCGCGCCCGCGATCGAGCGCCTCTTCCTCGGCGCGACCGGCGTCGGCGCCTTCGTCGAGCAGGACGGCCACCGCAGGCCGATCCGCTGCCGCGCCGTTGCGCCCGCCGGCCTCACCGTCGTGGCCAGCCGCTCGCACGGTGACGCCGCGGCGCTCGACGCCTTCCTCGGCGGGCGCAGGGTGGCCGCACTCACCAACGCCGGCTCCTCGCTCAAGCTGTGCCTGGTCGCGGCAGGCGAGGCCGATCTCTACCCGCGCCTGGGGCGGACCATGGAATGGGACATCGCCGCCGGGCATGCGGTGCTGGCCGCCGCCGGCGGTCGCGTGCTCACACTGGCGGGCGAGCCGCTGCGCTACGGCAAGCCCGGGCTGGACAACCCCCACTTCGTTGCCAGCGGGCTGGACTGACCCGGACCTGCCGATGACGACCGCCCACCTCGTCCTTGCCTCGATCGCACTGTTGCTCGCGCTGCTGGTGCATGGCCGCATCGGGCCGGCGGTCCTGTTCGCCGCCTGGGCGGGGGGCTATCACCTGCTCGGCCTGGCCAGCCAGCAGGAATTGCTGGCGAGCTTCTCCAACCCCGCGCTCGCCACCCTGATCCTGCTGTTGCTGGTCTCGCTCGCGCTCGAGCGCTCGCCGCTGCTCGACCATCTGTCGGAGCTCCTGCTCAGGGGCCGCGTCGGGCTCGCGACCCTGCGCCTGTCGGCCTTCGCGTGCCTGGTCTCGGCGTTCATGAACAACACCGCGGTGGTCGGCGCCCTGCTCGGCACGGTCACCACCCAGCGCCGCCATCCTGCCTCCAAGCTGCTGATCCCGCTTTCCTACGCCTCGATCCTCGGCGGCATCACCACGCTGGTCGGCACCTCGACCAATCTGGTGGTGAACTCCTTCGTCATCGATGCCGGACTGCCACCGCTGCAGATGTTCCAGTTCGCCTGGGTCGGGATTCCGGTCGCGCTCGCCTGCATCGGCGTCATGGCGCTGAGCTCGCGACTGCTGCCCGCGAACGCCTCGAACGAGGCCGAGTCGCGTTCGACCTACTTCCTCGAGGCGCGCGTCGCCGCCGGCTCGCCGATGATCGGGCGCAGCATCGAAGCCAACCGCCTGCGCAACCTCGAGGGCCTGTTCCTGCTCGAGATCGAGCGCGAGGGTCGGCTGATCTCGCCGGTCGGGCCGGCCGAGATCCTCCACGCAGGCGACGTGCTGGTGTTCACCGGCGAGGTGGCACGGGTGCAGACCCTGCAGCGCTTCCCCGGGCTGGAGGTCTTCGGCGCGGGCGCCGACGCGCTGCTCAAGTCCAATCTGGTGGAGGTGGTGCTTGCGAGCAGCTCGGACCTGGCCAACCGCACCCTGCGCGAGGTCGACTTCCGCACCATGTTCGATGCCGGCGTGGTCGGCATCCGCCGCGGCGACCGCCGCCTGACCGGACAGCTCGGGCGCATCCCGCTGCGCGTCGGCGACAGCCTGCTGCTCGCCGCCGGTCCGGACTTCCTGCAGCACCGCAACCTGGACCGCAACTTCCACATCCTCAACGGCTCGGGCCTGCGCCCCAAGCTGAGCCGCACGCAGAGCCTCGCCGCACTGTCGGGTTTCGCGCTCGTGATCCTGCTCGCGGCGCTGGGCTGGCTGCCCCTGTTCGCCGGCCTGCTCGCGCTGCTCGCCACCCTGCTCGGCAGCGGACTGCTGACCCTCGGCGAACTGCGCCGACGCTTTCCCTTCGAACTCCTGATGGTGATCGGCTCCGCGCTGGCGATCGCCGGCGTGGTCGAGCGCTCGGGCGCGGCGGAGCTGGTCGCGGGCTGGATGCGGGCGATCTTCGACGGACACGGCGTCCATGCAGCGCTCGCGGGCGTCTACCTGATCACGCTCGTGCTCACCGAGGTGATCACCAACACCGCCGCCGCAGCGCTCGCCTTTCCGATCGCGCTCGGCACCGCACGCGCGTTCGGGGTCGACCCGATGCCCTTCGTGATGGTGGTGGCCTACGGCGCGAGCGCCGGCTTCCTGATCCCCTTCGGCTACCAGACCCACCTGATGGTGTACTCGGCCGGGCGCTACCGCATGCGCGACTTCCTGCGCGCCGGCCTGCCGGTGAGCCTCACCTACTCGGTGCTCGTGCTGCTGCTGGTGCCGCTGGTGTTCCCGCTGCACCCCTGAGCACGGCACGCGGGCTCAGCCGGGCTGGCGAGCGCTCAGGCGGGTGACGAAATCGACCACGGTGCCGACCGTGGCGAAGGAGTTGCCATCGACCTCGTCGTCCGGCACCTCGATGCCGAAACGCGCCTCGATCTCCTGGATGACGGCGATGACCGCCATCGAATCGAGTTCGGGCAGATCTCCCAGCAGGGGCGTGTCGGCGACGAATGCGAGCGCACGACCGTCCAGGCTCAGCACCTCGTCCAGCAGCGACAGCACTTCCTTCTGAATCTGTTCGGACATCATTTCTCCATGACGGAAGCGGGACACGGCACGCGGCTGCACCGCCCGCCCTGCAAAACGCGCGCATTATACTTGCCAGCCCGTTCCTGTCTGCACCGAGAAGCGAAGCCGATGCACGCCAAACACCTGCTCCACCACCTCGTCGAATCCGCTGCCGCGCGTGACCCCGCGCGCATCGCCCTGGTCGGCGGCAGCCTGCAACTGCGCTACGAGGAACTCGAGGCCGTGCTCCACGCCTTCGCCGGCGGCCTCGTCGGCCTCGGCCTCGCACGCGGCGAGCGTGTCGGGATCTACCTCGACAAGCGCCCCGAGTTCGTCGCCGCAGCCTTCGGCACCAGCGCCGCAGGCGGCGTCTTCGTTCCGATCAACCCGGTGCTCAAGGCCGCTCAGGTCGGCCACATCCTGCGCGACTGCGCGGTCCGCGTCCTGGTCACCACGGCGGAACGCCTCGCCGCGCTCGGCGACGTGCCGGACCACTGCCACGACCTGCGCCACGTGGTGCTGGTCGGCGGCGGCGCCGCGACCGGTTCCGTCGCCGTGCATTCCTGGGAGGCCGTCCTCGGTGCCCCGGCGCGCACCGGGCATCGCGTCATCGACGCCGACATGGCGGCGATCCTGTACACCTCGGGCAGCACCGGTCGGCCGAAGGGGGTGGTGTTGTCCCACCGCAACATGATGGCGGGCGCGCGCAGCGTGGCGCACTACCTCGGCAACCACCCCGACGACACCTTGCTCGCCGCGCTGCCGCTGTCCTTCGACGCCGGCCTGTCGCAGCTCACCACCGCCTTCCAGGCCGGTGCACGCGTGGTGCTGCTGAACTGGCTGCTGCCGCGCGACGTGCTCAAGGCGATCGAGCGCGAACGCGTCAGCGGGCTGACGGCGGTGCCGCCGCTGTGGATCCAGCTCGCGCAGATGCCCTGGCCGACGGGTACGGACGAGCACCTGCGCTACATCGCCAACACCGGCGGACGCATGCCGGGCGAGGTCCTCGCCCGCCTGCGCGCGCAGTTGCCGAAGACCCGCCCCTTCCTGATGTACGGCCTCACCGAGGCCTTCCGCGCGACCTATCTGCCCCCCGAGGAGCTCGACCGCCGACCCGACTCGATCGGCAAGGCCATCCCCGATGCCGAGGTGCTGGTGCTGCGCGAGGACGGCAGCGAATGTGCCCCGAACGAGCCGGGCGAGCTGGTACAGCGCGGCGCGCTGGTGGCGATGGGCTACTGGAACGATCCCGAGCGCTCCGCCGAGCGCTTCCGCCCATTGCCCGCCGCCGCGCCCGGGCGCGAACCCGGACTGGTGCTGCCCGAGATCGCGGTGTTCTCCGGCGATACCGTGCGCCGCGACGAGGACGGCTACCTCTACTTCATCGGCCGCCGCGACGAGATGATCAAGACCTCGGGCTACCGCGTCAGCCCCACCGAGATCGAGGAGATCCTCTACGCCACCGGCCTGGTCGGCGAATGCGCCGCCTTCGGCGTCGCGCACGCCACCCTCGGCCAGAGCATCGTCGCGGTCGTCACCCCGCCGGCCGGCACTCCCCTGGACGTCGCCGCGCTGCTGGCGGAGTGCCGCAGCCGCATGCCGGCCTACATGGTGCCGGCACGCTTCGAGCCGCGCAGCGGCGCACTGCCGCGCAACGCCAACGGCAAGATCGACCGCAAGGCGCTCGCCGACGCCCTCGCCTCGGGAGAGCCCGCATGAACGCCCCCGCACGCAGCCTGCCCGCCCACGCTCCGCAGACCGTGTTCGCGGACGCCGACGGCGAGCTCATCGTCGGCGGCCAGCCGCTCTCCCGGCTCGCCGCACGCGTCGGCCAGACCCCTTTCTACGCCTATGATCGCGGCGCGATCGCGCGCCGCGTGGCCGAGCTGCGCGCGGCGCTGCCGCCCGCGATCGAGCTGCACTACGCGATGAAGGCCAACCCGATGCCGGCGCTGGTGGGGCACATGGCGCGCCTGGTTGACGGCATCGACGTCGCCTCCGCCGGCGAACTGCAGGTCGCCCTCGACGCGGGCGCCGATCCGCGCCACGTCAGCTTCGCCGGTCCCGGCAAGCGCGACGCCGAACTGCGCCAGGCGGTGGCCGCCGGCATCCTGGTCAATGTGGAGTCCTTCCGCGAGCTCGCCCCGCTGGCCGAGGCCTCTGCCACGCTCGGCATGCCGGCACGCGTCGCGGTGAGGGTGAATCCGGACTTCGAGCTCAAGTCCTCGGGCATGAAGATGGGCGGCGGGCCCAAGCCCTTCGGCGTGGATGCCGAGCAAGTGCCCGAGCTGCTCGCGGCGATCGGCCGCGCCGGGCTCGCCTTCGAGGGCTTCCACCTCTTCGCCGGCTCGCAGAACCTGCGCGCCGAGGCCATCGTCGAGGCCCAGCGCAAGAGCTTCGATCTCGCCCTGCGCCTGGCCACACACGCGCCCGCGCCGGTGCGCACACTGAACCTCGGCGGCGGCTTCGGCATCCCCTATTTCCCAGGCGAACCGGCGCTGGATCTGGCCCCGATCGGCGCGGGACTCGCCGACATCGCCGCCGCCGCGGCCCACGCCCTGCCCGAGGCGCGGATCGTGCTCGAGCTCGGTCGCTATCTGGTCGGCGAGGCCGGAATCTATGTGTGCCGGATCACCGACATCAAGATCTCGC
>ERZ1645187.4139-NODE-4139-length-11844-cov-7.085419_pt1 | contig 11844 bp, 9 predicted proteins | sample MGYA00575352_ERZ1645187 | MGnify/ENA primary metagenome ERZ1645187 (study PRJEB40837, sample SAMN11349314) | freshwater sediment metagenome | isolation source: river sediment | host: Sediment | place: India: Wazaribad , New Delhi | collected 2017-02-21 ... | reverse complement strand
CCCGCTTTCACAAATTGTTCCCACCGAAACCGACACGCTTTTCCGACATGCAACCATTCATGGTTTTGTACACGACGAAGGTGCAGCAATGTTGGGCGGAGTTTCAGGAAATGCCGGATTATTTGGTTGTGCAAACGACCTTGCAAAAATTTTTCAGATGTATTTGCAAAAAGGTTTTTATGGCGGCAAACGTTACATTTCAGAAGAAACTTTTAATCTTTTCAACACAGTTCAGTTTCCGGAGAATAACAACCGACGGGCACTTGGATTCGATAAACCGTTGCTCAACAACAAAACACAAACTCCCGAGAATGCCTATCCTGCGCGCAATGCCAGTTCATCGAGTTTTGGTCATACCGGGTTCACCGGAAACATGCTTTGCGCCGATCCTGAAAATGCGTTGCATTACATTTTTTAGACACACCGGGTTTATCCGACACGCGAAAACAACAAAATTTCTGAGCTAAGTACCCGTGTGGCCATTCATAACGAAATTTACAAATGCATTGAAAAAGGGCTCAGGTAATCTTAATTAATGTTAACGGTGTTTTTGGTTACCCGGGCTTAACAAACCACAAACAGCAATTTAATATTTGATTTATTGCATATTAACAAAACTGCAATAAACCTTGCCTGGTTTTCAAAAAATGATTTATAACCAAACAACAGAAATTGATACCAGTGAATCTTTTGTTATTAAATTATTAATTCTATTTTTACAGGTGCGACTAAAAATCTTTTAATATTCACAATAAAAACTACACGCGATGACAAGTAAAATAACATTTAATGAGTTGCGAAAAATCAAAGACAGCCTGCCTGACGGTTCCATCAGAAAATTGGCTCAGGAGTTCAATGTATCAGAGGAAACCGTCAGAAATTATTTCGGAGGTGCAAATTATGTGAAAGGCACTACCGTTGGTATTCACATGGAACCTGGGCCAAATGGAGGTATTGTAATGCTTGACGATACGGCCATTCTTGACAGAGCAGTTGAATTGATTAATGCCGAAGCCGTGCATTAATTTTTTTTGAAAACATATTTGATTAAAAAACTGTCCTATTTTTATAGAACAGTTTTTTTATTGTTCAACTTAAACCTTTATAATCAATGAGAAAAAATTTATTACTGATTTTATTAGTTACTGTTTCAGCAATCATCACTTCGTGCGAAAAACCCTGGCAACCTTTATTTAATGGCGAAAATCTCGACAACTGGGATAAACACCTGGGAACATTTCTGCCCGGTGCAGATAGCTCGATAGGGTTAAAGGCAAAGCCCGATAATGTATTTTCAGTAGTGGAACAAAATGGCGAAAAATTAATTCGCATTTCAGGAGCGATTAATGGTTCACTCGCAACCCGCGATACTTTTGCCAATTATCACCTGCAACTTGTTTTTAAATGGGGCGATTCAATTTATACTAAACAAAACAGTGGCCTTTTATACCATAGTTTTGGCGATTTCGGTGTTGCAATCGGAACCTGGATGACCAATATTGAATGCCAGTTAATGCATGAACGGCTGGGTGACACCTACCTGATGGAAAATACCTGTTGCGAAACCTCTGTTAAACCGCTGGACGAAGGTTTTATTTTTGCAAAAGACGGCGAAACAAAACAATTTGGCAGAGATTACAACGGACAGGGAATTAAAAAGGCCCTTGATGCTGAAAAACCGCTCGGAGAGTGGAATACAGTTGATTTGTATTGTGTTGGCAGAACATCGGTACATGTTGTTAACGGACAAGTTGTAATGATTAATAACAACACCGGAAAAGTAGAAAACGGACAAATTGTGTCGCTCACCTCCGGTAAAATCCAGTTACAATCCGAAGGGGCTGAATTGTTTGTAAAAACCATTCAGGTGAAACCTATTAAAGAAATTCCAAAAGAGCTGTTACAATAAAAGTTCGCTCAAATAGCTTTTCCAAAGTTTTAAACTTTGGAAAAGCTAAAAACAAAAAGTTAAAACCCGCTCATTGCTTTGATGTTAACTCTTGGTTTCGTACTTTTAAAACCAGATACCAAAAATCTGGTCCGATGAAAACACCTTTACTTCTAACCTGCTACATACTGATTGCAATTTCCGGTTTCAGCCAGTTTAATGAAAAAAGTTATACCGACTTCCGGGAATCTGTCAAAGACCTCTCTTTCTCCGACCTGAACAACCTCAACCTGAACAGCAATCATAAGTTTTACAAAGGTTTCAGCCAAACTCCCGATCCTTCAAAAATCCTTTATCTTGATTCGGTAAAACAAAAACTGAATCTGACTGATGCAGAAACTGAATTGCTGATGCAAAACCATTTTATGGTTACTGAACGACTGAATCAGCGCAGCTTCGGAGATTTGTACCAGTACAACATTTTTAATAAAGACTTACCTGTTTTTATTTCAACCGACCTTGTTTTACATGCATTGCACACTTCTTACGACAATATTCTGAAAAGCACCGAAATCACAATAATGCTTCCCAACCTGAAAGAATTTCTCGGGGGTTTATACAACAAATTACCTGAATTTGCTGCAAAATATGGCGAAGATTATACCACAAATATTGAAGATGTTGACCTTTATCTTTCGGTGGCTTATACGCTTATTACCAACAGTTCTTATAAACCGCGGTATGCAAGCCTGGATAACTACAACCAGATACTTTCGGCAATAATAAAACAGGAACTTGCTCCCATTCAACTGTTTACCGACAAAGACCGTACAAGAACGATTGACTTTTCACAGTTTAAAGTTCGTGGCCATTACGTTTATACCGAAGAAGATGAGTGGAGGGGAAATGTGAATCTTGAACCCTATTTTAAAACCATGATGTGGCTCGGAAGAATCGATTTCCCGCTGACTTCGCCACCGACCGGAGGAATGGAACCACCCTGGAGACCCGATGAAATAAAACGAATCAACATTTCGGCATTTATTCTGAATGAAATGATGCAACTCCCCGAATACAAAAAATTTCTCGATCAGAATGATGAAATAATCAATTATCTCGTGGGCGAAAGCGACAATTTTACCTCCGGAGAATATACCGCTTACCTGCAGTCAAAAGGAATTTTTTCAGCTACACAGTTACAGGATTCGCTGGTTTACAAAAACTATTTCGAGGGGCTTTCAACCAATCCCGATTATCTGCAGCAATACATGGGCGCTTTCTATTTTGTCGATCCGACGGGTGAGAAACCCGATGCCTTACCCGTTTCTTTTCTGGTAAGTGGCCAGCGTTTTATAGTCGATTCGTATGTTCTGGCTAATGTGGTCTTCGACCGCATTATTTTTAACGGAGAGAAAATTCTGAGAATGATGCCCGATCCGCTGGATGCTTTATATGCTTTGGGGAACAACAATGCACTTCACTTTCTGGAAGATGAAATGACAAAATTTTCTTACGGAACACAACTTGCACTGATGCGCTATCTGATTGACAACAAAGAACCTGAATTCTGGAGCGAAAGTCTTTACAATACCTGGCTGAAATCTATCAGGGCGTTAAACCCGGTGGAAGACAATACCAACCTGCCATTTTTTATGCGAACCGGAGCCTGGAACCAACAAAAAATGAATACCCAGCTTGCTGCCTGGACACAGTTAAGACACGACAACCTGCTTTATGCAAAACCATCGTACACTGGTGGCGCAGGTTGCTCATTCCCTTATTCTTATGTTGAACCCTATCCCGCTTTTTACAAGGCGCTGGCTGATTATGCCAACCAGGCTGCCGATTTTTTCAGCACAAAAAATGTGACTTCAGAATTTTCAATCCCGATTGATGTTTACTTCAGAAAGTTTGCCGGAATTGTCGGTAAACTGGAAACGCTGGCACAAAAAGAACTGGATGATGTTGCTTTTACCACCGACGAGGAAAACTGGTTAAAACAGTTTCTGATTCAGCTTCCGCACCAGGAGTGTGGCGGACAGCCTTTTAACGGTTGGATACTCGATTTATACTGGCGGACAGACAAACTGACTGACCCTGATTTTCTGACCGTGGATATACACACCCAGCCAACCAATGAAAGTGGTGCCATTGTTGGAAAAGTTCTGCATGCCGGAACCGGGTATATTAATCTTGGAGTTGTGCTTGCCCAAATTCCGGGCAGTGATGTGACTGTTGCCTATACCGGCGCATTTTCATCGTATTATGAATATATCACCGATGACTTTTTAAGGTTTAATGACCAGGAGTGGGAAGAAAAAGTATTTCAGGGGAAAATACCAGCCCGGCCCGAATGGACAGCTGCCTATCTTGCCGACAAAAGTGGTAAAACAACCACTGGCGAAAAATCGCTGCCAACAACTTTATTGATTATTGATAACACAAACGCATTTAATACGGCCGATGAACTGGCAAAGGTCTATCCGAATCCGGTGAGCGGACTGCTTACAATAAAGCTGAAAACTCATTCTTTTAGCCAAATTCAGTATTCAGTTTACGATGCTTTTGGAAAGCAACTGAAAACCGGGATAATGAATGGAGACACAGAAACCATTTCATTTTCTGAATTTGCCAACGGAATTTACCTGGTTAAATTAAAAACCGACGACAAAGTACAGTCTGTAAAAATTATCAGGAACTAATTCATTATCATCATCTCAGGCAAAAACTTCCAGAATCGGCGGGGCATGTGTTGCCGTTGCAGTTTCAGGTTTTTGCGCTCCTGAATATTGATGTGGGTGAAATAGGTTTTCCAGAGCCGCTGGTAAAACTCCTCCCCTTCTTCGAGCAAATTTTCGTTCACACGGCCATTGATCTGGCTGAATTCTTTTGCTGAAATCGTCACTTCCTGCGGTTTTTCCATGTCAAACATCACTCCGTAATTTCGTTTCAAATCGAAAAGCAGCCAGCGCTGGTCGGCAAACCGTTTCTGAAAATGGCCCACCACCAGCGGAATCACATCATACCGTGGTTCAATTCCACAAAAATATAGCCCGTCGCGGGTATGCTGAAACCTTACAAATTGCATCATCCTCATTGCTTCACGTTTGACTTTCTGCGACGATTGTGTGAGGTATAAAACATCGGCATCGCCAAAATCGGTTTCAATATTAAAATGCTCACTGAAAAGTCTCCGCACAAAACGGTAAATTTTCATTTCAATTCCCTGCTCCTCCGAGAGAAATGCATAAAAAAGCATCTCCTTATTTCTACCTGTCATTTTTTGCTGAATCCCTTTCCAAACCCTGTCGGCTTTTGCAGAGTCGGATTGAATATCTGTTTTCTTTGCAAACAGATGTTTTTGTTCTCCGTTACGCGAAACAATATCCACCGGGAAAATTTTACGGTTGTAAGACTCAAAAATTCCGGTCAGGAATCCTTCAAAAGTCCCATCGTATGTTATAATATCCATGCTCATAATCAATAATCTCTGATATCGGATTTGTACCCTTTTAGTAACCAGGTCATTCTTTATTAATGCAACGGTGGCAAAGCAGTCTGGTAGTTTCCGAATAAACTAAGTTGTGTATCCAGCGTTTTCCGGTTTTTTGATACCGACCCTGCAACAAGTTTGTGTTTGAGCCGTTCGGAAGTCCATCCCGAAGCAGCCATTACCACATCGCTGCAGGTTACAAAATACCGGGCCCGTTTCATCACAACGCCCAGTTTGGTTAAGTGTTCGGTGGTGAGTTTCCGGTGCCGGCGGGCCAGCACAATTTTTTGCGCCGATTGCACCCCGATTCCCGGAACCCGCAGAATCATCTCGTAATCGGCCCTGTTGATGTCCACCGGAAACTGGTGCAGGTTGCGCAGTGCAAAACCCAGTTTCGGGTCAACATCCAAATCGAGAAAAGGCTGGTCTTCAGTCAGAATCTCTTCGGCATTAAAATGATAAAACCGCATCAGCCAGTCGCTTTGATACAACCGGTTTTCGCGCACCAGCGGCGGACTGGTCAGCGCCGGCAATCTTTTATCGTACAAATTTACCGGCAGATACCCCGAAAAATAAACCCGTTTCAGGTTTTGGGTTTTGTATAAACCCGACGAAAGCAAAATAATCTGCCGGTCGGTTTCGGGAGTTGCACCAATAATCATTTGGGTACTTTGCCCGGCCTGCGCGAACTTTGGCGCTTTTCTGTATTTTATTGCTTCTTCTTTGCTCGCCAGTATTTCGTTTCTGATTTGTGTCATCGGCGAAATAATGGAAGGATAGTTTTTCTCGGGAGCAAGCAGTTTCAGGTTGGGTTCCGTCGGAATTTCAAGATTGACACTCAAACGGTCGGCCCATAAACCGGCTTCGTGAACCAATTCCGGACTTGCACCCGGAATGGCTTTTAAATGAATGTAACCGTTGTAGTTCTCTTCCAGCCGCAGTTTTCGCGCCACCTGAACCATCCGTTCCATGGTGTAATCTGGATTTTTGATTACTCCCGAACTCAGAAAAAGTCCCTCAATAAAATTGCGCCGGTAAAACCCGATGGTTAAATCAACAATCTCCTCAACGGTTAGTGTTGCCCGCGGCCTGTCGTTGCTGCGGCGGTTGGCGCAATAGGCGCAATCGTAAATACAGTTGTTGGTCATCAGGGTTTTCAGCAGGCTCACACAGCGCCCGTCTTCGGTAAAACTGTGGCAAATTCCGCAGGCAACACCATTACCAATTCCTTTGGTATTGTTTTTACGGTTGCTGCCGCTCGACACACACGAAACATCGTATTTCGCTGCATCCGAGAGTATTTCAAGTTTCTGCTGAACCGTTAATTTATCCATTTTTTTGCTTCTTAAAAAATCCCCCCGCTAACGGGGGGATATTGACCTCGAAAAAGGGAATTGCTTCCCGGGAATAAATAAATTTTTGACAATAATTTCGTCATTACTGACGACAATAAGATAATTAAAAGAATATTTCCAACAAGTTTTTTATAAGAAATGAATCTGCATTTTTGATAAATTTTATTTCACTGAAAGCATTTCCTTCAATCGCAATCATTTTATAAATTTGGAGGAAAGAAAAGAAAATGTTTGAAGCTGAGTTCTATACAAAACTGAATAACAATGCTGTACGATGTGAGCTTTGTCCCTGGTTTTGTGAACTGAAACCCGGCCAGACCGGAAATTGTAAAGTCAGAAAAAACGAAAATGGCATCCTTACATCTTTGGTATTTAACTGTATTTCGGCTTTGGCGCTTGACCCCATTGAAAAGAAACCGCTTTTTCATTTTTTACCGGGTGCACAGATTCTTTCTGTTGGTTCGGTCGGATGCAATTTGCAGTGCTCATTTTGTCAAAATCACCATATTTCGCAATGTTCTGCTGAAAACTTCAGTAATTTCAGGGAAATAACTTCTGAACAATTAACTGAAACTGCTGCAGGATTAACCGGGAACAAAGGAATTGCCTACACCTACAACGAACCGTTTACTTTTTACGAATTCATGTTTGAAACAGCAAAACAAGCACGCGAAAAAGGTCTTAAAAACGTGGTTGTTTCAAACGGGTATGTTAATCCTGAACCTTTAAAGAAAATCCTGCCATTTATCGATGCTTTCAATATTGATTTAAAGGCTTTCACTGAAGATTTTTATAGTAAGCAAACCAAAGGCAGACTGGAACCTGTGCTGAAAACACTGAAAACCATTGCTGACGCAGGTACACACCTCGAAATTACCAACCTTGTAATTCCGGGGCTGAATGATGACAAAACTGTTTTCAAAAAGATGGCTGAATGGATTGCTTTTGAAATTGGACCGCAAGTTCCTTTGCATCTTTCGAGGTATTATCCGAAATACAAACAGAATATTCCGGCAACACCAACTGAAACAATGAATCAGTTTTTTGACATTTCGAAGAAAATGCTCAATCATGTTTATCTGGGAAATGTTTACGATCCGGTTCGTACAACAACTTTTTGTTCCAACTGTGGTGAAACGCTTATCGTTCGCAATGGTTTTAGCGTAAACATTCAAAATACCGACAAAAACGGCAACTGCAAAAACTGTGGAAAGTCCGCAAATCTTATCCTGAATTAATTTCGGATTTATTTGTCTTTATTTATTGCTTTGAATTATGCAAAATGCGTAACTTTTCAGCAATTAATAACCATTAAATTCAAAATTACAATGACTTACGAAGATTTCATCAACCAGCCGGAGTTTCTCGATTTGCTGAAAGAGGCCGAAAAACTCAAGAATCGTGTGTTCTCCGATATCATCGATGAAGAGGGGAACCAATATATCGACCTTGTTCAGGAAGGCGGAGGTGTGCTTGGGATTGCACTGGTTGGCTATACTTACATTCTTGAAACAGCCGGAATTCGCTTTTTCCATCTGGCAGGAACATCAGCCGGAGCAATCAACACACTGGTTCTGGCAGGAATCGACAGTATCGAAAAACCGAAATCGCAGCATGTACTTGATGTTCTGGCGAAACAGGATTTATTTGAGTTTGTTGACGGTGACCCCTCACTGAAAAAAATCATACAAAAAATTATTGACGGCACTCCTTTTAAAAAGATGTTGTGGAAACTTGCATTCAACTTTCCAAGGGTAAAAAAAGCTTTGTTTGTGAATCTGGGGCTCAATCCTGGAAGTGCATTTGAAAAATGGATTGAAAAAGTATTGCGTGAATCTCCGAATACGATAACAACTGTTGGCGAACTGATTGAAAAACGCGGCAAAAAGTATTTCCCTTCAGGTTTGAAAAACCGCATAACGGGAGAGCTTATTCCCGATGATTATGCTCATGTTCACATTATTACAGCCGATGTTACAACTCAGTCGAAAGTACAATTTCCAAAAATGGCTCACCTCTACTGGGGCGACGAAATGTGGAAAGTGTCTCCCGCAAAAATGGTTCGGGCATCCATGTCAGTTCCTTTCTTTTTTGTTCCTTTCGAAATTGACAATATTCCTGATGCCGGAAAACCAGCGACCGATGCCTGGATAAAAGCCACAAACTTTCATGGTCCGATACCACAAAAAGTTAAGTTTGTTGACGGGGGAATGATATCCAATTTCCCCATTAACGTTTTTCATTCAAAAGGTGGAAATGCGCCCCGAAAACCTACTTTTGGTGTAAAACTAAGTGCATATCGTGACGAGTGCTCTGAAATCGACGACCTTGGAGGTTTTCTCGGATCAATGATTAGTACGATGCGGCATGACGCTGATAATGAGTTTCTGATACAGAATCCTGATTTTCAAAAACTGATTTGTTTTATCGATGCTGACAAAGATTTTAACTGGCTTAATTTTAAAATGGATGACGAAAGTAAAAAAAGACTGTTCCTGCTGGGAGCTCGGAAAGGACTTGAATTTCTTTCAAAATTTAATTGGGAGGAATATAAAAAGCTAAGATTACAACAAGTTAACGCCTGATTCGGGTTGAATGCGAACAATTTCCCTACCTTTGTTTCACTATTTGATGATACAATTGTATTTTATATGAAGTTTGCAGAACTTGGAATTCATGACGACCTGCTTGACGCCATCTCTTACATGGGATTTAACGAAGCAACCCCGATTCAGGAACAGGCCATTCCTGTTATTTTGGATGGCAACGACCTGATTGCCTGTGCACAAACCGGAACCGGAAAAACAGCAGCATTTCTGTTGCCCGTTCTCGACCTGATTGCTGATTTACCCTCCGGAACAACTTCCACCCTGATTATTGTACCTACACGCGAACTGGCTTTGCAGATTGACCAGCAGGTTCAGGGAATCGGATATACCATGGGAATCAGCTCGATAGCCATTTATGGCGGTGGCGATGGTGATGACTGGGGACAACAGAAAATTGCACTGACAAAAGGTGCCGACATTGTTGTAGCCACACCCGGAAAACTGATTTCGCACCTCAATCTTGGATATGTTCGGTTTGACACAATAAAATTTCTGATTCTCGATGAAGCCGACAGAATGCTGGATATTGGTTTTTATGAAGATATCATAAAAATTATCTCCTACCTGCCAAAAGAAAGACAAACACTGATGTTCAGTGCAACAATGGCACCCAAAATCAGGAATCTTGCCAACCAGGTACTGAAAAATCCGAAAGAAATAAATATTTCGATTTCGAAACCGGCGGAAGGGGTTTTACAGGCAGCATATTTAATTTATAATCAGCAGAAAAACGGACTGATTTGCCATCTTGTGGCTGAAAATCCTGACTATACAAGTATCCTGATTTTTTGCTCCACAAAACGTGCGGTGAGCGAACTGACCCGTGCTCTGAAAAAGGAAAAGCTTCAGGCCGAGGCCATTTCATCAGATCTTGAACAAGCGGAGCGTGAAGAAGTTTTGCTCGGTTTCCGGTCAAAGCGAATCCGGATACTGGTGGCTACCGATGTTATGAGCCGTGGAATCGATATTAAAGACATCAATCTGGTAATCAACTATGATGTTCCGCAGGATGCCGAAGACTATGTACACCGTGTTGGCCGCACTGCCCGTGCCGATGCAACCGGTGTTGCGCTGACACTTGTGAACGAGGATGACATGTTTAAATTTCACCAGATTGAAAAACTGATTGAACGTGAAGTTTTTAAAATCCCGCTTCCCGAAAAATTTGGTACAGGGCCAGCCTGGCAAATCAAATTCAGAGGAAAACCCCATAAAAGTGGTTTTCACAAACCCCAGAAAGGACAGGTTTCAGGAACAAAACCTTTTAAAAAACATTTTAAAAGAAAGAAACCGAACAGTCCTAAAAACTGAATCGCTGATATTTCGTATATTCCCAAATCAAATAATCTGCTGAAAAATGAAAACAATACTTTTTCCGTTATTGATATTCGTATTTTCACTTGCTGCAACCAATCTGAAAGCCCAGACCTTGCCCGACTCGACAATTTACAAAATTGAAACGGTTGATGGGAATGAATTTATCGGGCAGATATCTAAAGATGATTCCCTGCATATTTTTTTAAAAACAGAAAAATTTGGTGAATTAACCATCCTTAAAACTGATATCAAAAAGAAAGAATCAGTAAAAGTTCAGCAGATAAAAGATGGGCAGCTTTGGTTTGAGAACCCGCAATCAAGTCGCTATTTCTGGGCACCTAACGGTTACGGTTTAAAAAAAGGTGAAGGGTATTACCAGAATATCTGGGTTTTATGGAACCAGTTTTCATACGGCGTTACCAACTATTTTTCGATCGGGGCAGGAATAATTCCAACTTTTTTGTTTGGCGGAGCACCCACTCCGGTATTTATTACCCCCAAATTTTCGATACCTGTTTCAAAAGATAAGTTTAATATAGCTGCGGGGGCAATTTTAGGAACTATTTTAGGTGAAGAAGGCACCGGATTTGGAATTCTTTACTCCAATCTCACTTTTGGCTCACGCGATGCCAATGTTTCGCTGGGAGGTGGAGCAATGTTTGCAGGAGGAGAATGGGCCCCGGCACCACTTTTTAACTTCAGTGGTATGTTCAGGGTTACCAACAGGGGGTATTTCATTACTGAAAACTATCTCATCAGCGCTGAAGGAGAAACAGTGATTATGATTTCTGGCGGAGGACGTTGGATTATCAAAAAAGCAGCTCTTGACTATGGACTTTTTATTCCCATCGATTCGGATATGGATTCGTTTATTGCACTCCCCTGGCTGGGATTTACCATACCTTTCGGAAAAACCAACTGAAAAGTACGTTCTGAGTCAGCAAATTATTCGTCAATCAGAACAATAAAACCCTTTTCACCTACTTTTTTCTAATTTTGCTGCCTGACAAATTTAAAATGGCAAAAGTAGTTATCGGACTTTCAGGAGGCGTTGATTCAAGCGTGGCCGCGTTCTTGCTAAAAGAGCAGGGACATGATCTTATTGCACTTTTTATGGTGAACTGGCACGAACGTGTTGGTAATATTACCAGCGCCTGCACCTGGGAAGAAGATGCCCTGATT
>ERZ1645187.4138-NODE-4138-length-11844-cov-17.269828_pt1 | contig 11844 bp, 13 predicted proteins | sample MGYA00575352_ERZ1645187 | MGnify/ENA primary metagenome ERZ1645187 (study PRJEB40837, sample SAMN11349314) | freshwater sediment metagenome | isolation source: river sediment | host: Sediment | place: India: Wazaribad , New Delhi | collected 2017-02-21 ... | reverse complement strand
GATAGCTCCCCATTTCGATCATTTGACAATTCAACTTTGCACCTATTCTGACAAGAGGGCTTTAATGCAAAGTGACGATTTTTCGAACTCCTGGAACGAGCCGGACGACCTCGAACCCATCGAACTCCCCATCGACGGCACCCTCGACCTGCACGCCTTCCGGCCGGGCGAGGTCAAGCACCTGGTGCCGGACTACCTGGCGGAGTGCCGGGCGCGGGGCATCCTGCACGTGCGCATCGTCCACGGCAAGGGCACCGGCAGCCTGCGGCGGACCGTGCACACGCTGCTCGACCGGCTGGACACGGTCGCCGGCTACCGGCTGGCCGACGAGAGCGCCGGCAGTTGGGGGGCTACGCTGGTGGATCTGCGGCCGCCGGATCCTCCCGGGCCATCGGCTCGATGAGTCCGTGCGCCACGGCCAGGGTGCGCACCTGGAGCATGAAGGTGGACGGCAGGGGCAGTTCGCGCGCCTCCTCGAGCAGGCCGAGCGCCCGGGCCATGAGCAGGCTCGGCATGGAGTGAATGCCCTCCTGGTTGTCGCAGATGGTCTGCATGCGCAGGGCATCGGTGAGGATGGGCCGCAACCCGGCACAGTGGTCGGCCAGGCCGCGCAGTTCCGCTTCCACCAGTTCCCGGTTCGCGGCCGCAAAGGCGGACACCGCCTCGTCCACCGGCCGGGTGCCGAACAGGTTGTTGATCACCGCGCCGGCCAGGCGGGTGTGCAGGGTCTCGTCCAACTCCACCTGCCGCTCGCGCAGGCTCTGGCGCAGGGTCTGAAACAACACCATCTGCACGGTGGTGATGGCGTCGCGCATCATCGGCAGCACGCGGTTGTCCATGGCGCGGCCGTCGCCGCTGTCTCCCCCGCTCACAGCACCATCCTGATGGCCGGGTGGCCGTTCAGCGCCTGGTACAGGTGCAGCCGCTCGGGTTCGTCGTTGACCGTCATTTCCAGGTTCAAACTGAGATAGCGGCCGCTGGAACTGGTGTTGGCGTCCTCGATGACGCAGGCGGCCACATCCACCTGGGCGGCAATGGCCGCCAGCATGGCGGTCCGGTCCTCGCCGATGATCCGGTACTGCCAGCGGCAGGGATAGTCGATTTGCGGGCGGCACCCGCAGCCTTTGTTGTTCATCACACCCTCTCGACAGGCCGGCCCAACGGGCACGGCGGGTTTTCTTTGACAGGAGAAATCATTCTTCTTTGCCACCGGCTATGGTACTATCGCGCCGATTTCCGCAGCCTGCGGGAGTGACACGGGGGAGAGCCATGCACGAAAAAATCCTGGTGGTCCACGACAGCCTGAACATCACCGCCCTGGCCGGCCGGATGCTGGCCGAGTGGCAGATCACCGTGACCGCCACCGGTCGCGACGGCCTCAAGGCCCTGGCGGAGGCGAGCGACTGGAGCGCGGTACTGGCGGCCACCCGCCTGCCGGACATGGAGGGTGTCACCTTCCTGGCGGAAGCGGCCAGGATCTCCGATGCCGTGCCCCTGCTGCTCGCCCCGGACGCGGCCCTTGCCGCGGCCGTGCATGCGGCCAACAGCGGCTCGATCTTCCGGGTGGTGCCCCAGTCCAGCCCGGTCGAACACATCAAGGCAGTCATCCGCGACGCGGTCTGCCAGCACCAGTTGATCCGCGGGGAGCACGAATTGCGCGCGCGGGTCGAGGCGCTGACCACCCGCGACGCCCTCACCGGCTGCCGCACCCGGGCCTGGCTGCACGACCACCTCAACCGGGAATTGCGGCGCTGTGTCCGCTACAGCCACTACCTGTCCGTCATCCTCTGTGACCTGGACGGGCTCAAGGATATCAACGAGCTGTTCGGCATGGAGGCCGGCGACCAGGTGCTGGCCGGGTTCAGCCGCACTGCTGAGCGCATCGTCCGCCGCGACATCGACGTGGTCAGCCGCTGGGGCGAGGACGAGTTCCTCCTGATGCTGCCGGAAACCACCATTCGCGGCGCCGGCCGGCTGGCTCAACGCATTCAAAAAAAGTTCGCGGAACTCGACCTGCGCTCCGAGGACGACCGCCCCATCCCGGTGGCGGCCAGCTACGGCATCGCCGGCTTTGCTCCGGAAACCCCGGACCGCAACACCAGCCTCGCCCCCCTGCTGCTCATCGCCGGCCGCTGCCTGGCCCAGGCCAAGTCCGCGGGCGGCAACCAGGTGCTCTGCTGCCCCTGAGCCTGCCCCCTCCCCCCACCCCACTTCCTGCCATGCTCCTGCTCGCCCCGTCCAAAGGACAGACCTTTGCTCCCATCGACCCGCACCCGACCACCTTCCAGCCGGAATTCCTGGAACAGAGCAGGATGCTCATCCAGGCCCTGGCCCGCCTCGACAAGCACGCCCTGGCCGAACTGATGCAGCTGAGCCCGACGCTCACCGAACAGACCCTGGACAAAATCCAAGCCCTGGCCACGGACGCGGCCCCGGCCCGGCCGGCCCTGTTCGCCTTCAGCGGCGAGGCCTTCCGCAGCCTGGACGCGGCCAGCCTGAATGAGGCGGACCTGCAGTTCGCGCAGGCGCAGTTGCGCATCCTCTCCGGCCTGTACGGCGTGCTCCGGCCGTTCGACCTGATCCGGCCACACCGGCTGGAGATGGCCACCCGGCTCGCGGTCGGCACGGCGAAGAATCTCTACGATTTCTGGGGCGAACTGGTCACGGCGAGCCTCAACCGCGATCTGGCCCGGGAAGAGACGCCGGTGGTCCTCAACCTGGCCTCGGACGAGTACGCCCGGGTGGTGCAGAAAAAACGGCTGACTGCACCCTGGCTGGACATCCAGTTCAAGGAGGAGAGCAACGGTCGCCTGCGCAGCGTGGCCATCCACGCCAAGCGGGCGCGCGGCCTGATGGCACGGTTCATCCTCCGTGAGCGGATCACCCGGGCCGCGGACCTGCGCGCCTTCAGCGATTCCGGCTATCGCTTCCGGCCCGAGCTGTCCAGCGAGTGGTCCTGGGTGTTCGCTCGGCCCTCAACCTGAAGGGTCACACCGCCGGCGGCCCGGGACTGGCCTGCGGCTGGCCGTTGATCAGGGTGATCTGGTCGTTCAGGGTCCACATGTCGTAGATGTAGCCCACGCCGAACAGGCCGAAGGTGCACAGGTAGAGCAGCCCGGTCCACAGCTTGCCCAGGTACAGCCGGTGGATGCCGAAAAAGCCGAGAAAGGCGAGCAGCAGCCAGGCCACGTTGTAGTCGATGGGTCCGGGCGTGTAGCGGATGTCAGCCTCGCGCTCCATGCGCGGGATGAGGAACAGGTCCACGATCCAGCCGATGAACAGCAGGCCCAGGGTGAAGAAATAGATCGTCCCGGAAATGGGCCGGCCGAAATAGAACCGGTGCGCGCCGGTAAAGCCGAACAGCCAGACGATGTAGCCGATCACCCGGCTGTGGGTGGGTCGATAGCCTGCCATGGTCGTTCTCCTGCAATGCGTTCCTTGAACAGCGCGATGCGCGCCAGCGACTGGTCGATACGGTTCGCATCGATGCGGCCGCTGTCAAGCAGGTCGGCCACGGCCCGGATGCCGGTGACGAGCGCATCTTCGCGCGGGGCCAGGTTGTTGCCGATGACAATGACGTCCACCCCGGCGAGCACGGCCTGCTGCACGGCCTCGGCATAGGTCCAACCGTCACTGATGGCCCGCATCTGCAAATCGTCGCTGAAGACCACACCCCGGTGGCCGAGCTGGTCGCGCAGCAGGCCGGTGATGACGGCCGGGGACAGGGTGGCCGGCAGGCCCGAGGGGTCGAGACCGCGGTGCACCAGATGGGCGGTCATGACCCCGTCCGTGTAGCCGGCCGCGAACAGGCTGCGGTAGGGCTCCAGTTCCACGGCCTGCCAACACTCAGTCACATCGACAAAGCCCAGGTGGGAGTCGCCGCCGGCGCTGCCGTGGCCGGGAAAATGCTTGAGGCAGCAACCCACGCCCAGGCGGTGGTGGGCCTCGACAAAGGCGCGGGCACAGGCGACCACGGTTGCCGGGTCAGCGCTGAAGCTGCGCTGGTAGCGGCCGATGATGGGGTTGGCCGGGTTCAGGTCCAGGTCCACCACGGGTGCGAAGTTGAGGTTCACGCCGCAGTGGGCCAGCATGGCGGCCAGGGCTTCGGCGTGCTCGGCGACCACGGCCGGGGACTCGCCGCCCAGGCTCGCGGCGCTGACACAGGGGGCAAAGCCGTCGCGCTCCTTGAGCCGGCAGACCCGGCCGCCCTCCTGGTCGATGCCGACCAACAGCGGCAAGGGCGCGAGCTGCTGCAGGTCATCGACCAGCCGGCGCAGTTGATCCGGCGAGACCACGTTCTGCACCGTGCCGTCCACGTTGCGGTCGAAGAGAATCACCCCGCCCAGCCCCTGGTCGCGCACCGCCCCGACCAGCCAATGATCCGCGCTCAGCGTTGTGCCGCGGAAGCCGAGCATGAACAGCTGGCCGAGTCGGGCCGCATCTTGCCCCATACACCTGTCCCCACGAAAAAGATCACCGGGCGCCCGACCCTGTCGGCATCCCGACACCTGGCCAGCCCCACTCCGCCCGCGCCTGCCCGGATTACCCAAACCTGCTTTCAATCATTCGGTATTTCAACAAAAAAAGAAAAACGTGCAACTGGCACATTTTTCGCTTCCAGTGAGTAACCCCTGGCCCGGTCCACCCCGACCGGCGCCCTGCCCGCGGATCGACACCACAGCCTCCAGGTACTTGCCATGAAGACGCAGACAATGGATCTCCCGGCCGACACCGCCCTGGCCCCGACCATGGAAAACCTGCTGCTCGAACTGAGCCGCTACCGGGAGCAGTCCGAGCGGCTGCGGCGGATCAACCTGCTCCACCAGCGGCTGGCCGGCGTACTCGACCTGCCGGCCATGATCGAGGCCTTCTCCATCTGGCTGATGGAGTGGGTGGACCACGAACTGGTCGGCTACCACAACCCGGAGAGGCAGCGCATGCACATGTTCTGCTCGTACCACGGGCCCAAGCGGCGCCAGGCCATCCAGTTGGCGCGGGAGGTGCTCACCCCGGTGGACGGCGTCCCGCCGCCAACCCGGGCGGACGGTTTCCACGTGCACCGCTGGGTGTTCGACACACCGGACTGCTACGGCCTGCTCACCCTGCTGCGCCGCGGTCGGCCCCTGTCGGAGCAGGATCTGGAGTTCATCGACGAGAGCCTGCTCATCCTCGCCGAACCGCTCAAACGGGCCCTGGAGTACGAGAACATCTTTTCCCAGGCGCGGCGCGACGCCCTCACCGGCCTGCCCAACCGGTTCGTGTTCGAGGAGCGCATCCCCGCCCTGGTCGAGCAGGCCCGCCGTCACGGCCGGCCGCTCACCCTGGCGGCGCTGGACCTCGATCATTTCAAGGCGGTCAACGACGCCATGGGCCATTTCATCGGCGACCGGGTGCTGCAGCAGGTGGCCGCCACCCTGCAGGCGCAGATCCGCCAGTCCGACCTGCTGGTGCGCATGGGCGGCGACGAGTTCCTGCTCGTCCTGCCGGACACCGACATGCCGGCCGCCTGTCACCTGGCTGCCCGGCTTTGCCGCGCCGTGGCCTGCCTGGACATCAACACCGACAGTGGTCCGCTCGGCGTGAGCATCGGCCTGGCCGAGTGGGAGCCGGAACTGAACATACCCGCCTGGCTGGAAAGAGCGGACGACACCCTCTACCAGGCCAAGGCGGGCGGCCGGGCGCAGGTGGCGGTCAACTGACCGCTCCCGGTCGGCCGCACTTCCTTTCCCCGGCCGTTTACGGCTTGCGCACCTCGATCTCGAGCGGGATGGAGTGCAGCGATCGCTCCTGCTGCACGGTCCGGCCCAGACGCCAGTCGCCGCAGACCATCTCCCCGCCGAGCCGTGCCTCGATATCCCCCACCAGCCCCTTGAGGTCGATCACCGGGTGTCGCGCGAACACCTCGGGCAGGCCGTAGGTCAGGTTGCAGGCCAGGCAGCAGCCCGGCCGTTCGCGCAGGTTGAGCAGGAAGCGCAGGGTTTTGGCATGAGGGTCGTAGCCGTCGAAAGACAGCTCGATGTCATAGGCGCCTTCGCTGGCGTCACCGAACAGGGCGTCGAAAAAGGCGTCGGTGCGCTGCGGCGGGAAGAGCTGGCGCAGGGTCGTGCGGCTGAACATCTGTTTCCAATCAATCATGGTCAATCAGCGGGTGCGTCAAAAGTTTGTCTGCTGGCCGCGCAGGCGGCAGGTTCCGGCCCGGCCCGCTCGGCTTCGGGGTCCGGCCGGGCCTTGCGCAAGGCCACGGAAATCACGGGAATAGTGAAACAGCAGGCGACTTTACCCGCACCCTGCCGGCCCTGTCAACAGCATTGCACCAGGGCCGCCGCTGTGGTAGAAGACCGCCTATGCAACCGCGACTCTTCCCGGGCGACGAACAGCCCGCTCCCCCGACCCCCGCCGCGATCAGCACCGAGGTGCTCAACCCCGCCCAGTATGCCGCCGTCACCCACGGTTCGGGTCCGCTCCTGGTCATCGCCGGCGCCGGCAGCGGCAAGACCCGCACCCTGGTCTTTCGCATGGCCCACCTGCTCGAGCAGGACGTGCCGCCGGAATCCATCCTGCTGCTCACCTTCACCCGCCGGGCCGCCCAGGAGATGCTCTGGCGCGCCGGCCAGCTGACCGGCCAGAGCTGCCGCCGGGTGATGGGCGGCACCTTCCATGCCACCGCCAACATCCTCTTGCGCCAGTACGGCCACCACCTCGGCCTGGGCAGCGGCTTCACCATCATCGACCGGGGCGACGCCGAGGGCATCATCAACCTGCTCAAGTCGTCCCTGGGCATGAGCGGCGCGGGCAAGCGGTTTCCTTCCAAGCGGGTGGTGCTCAACCTCATCTCCGGGGCGATCAACAAGGCCACCACCATCGACGACCTGGTGTTCCGCGAGTCCATCCACCTGGCCGAGTTCATCCAGGATTTCCACACCATCAGCGACCACTACCGCCAGTTCAAGCGGGACCACGGCCTGCTCGACTACGACGACCTGCTCGTGTTCTGGCGCCAGCTGCTGGCCGAGTCGGCCCAGGCGCGCGAGGAACTCTCGTCCCGCTTCCGCCACATCCTGGTGGACGAGTACCAGGACACCAACCAGCTGCAGGCCGAAATCGTCCGCCTGCTCGCCTCCCACCACGGCAACGTCATGGCCGTGGGCGACGACGCCCAGTCGATTTACAGCTTCCGCGGGGCCGACTTCCACAACATCATGCGCTTCGCCGACCAGTTCCCGGGCACGCGCATCGTCAAGCTGGAGGAGAACTACCGCTCCACCCAGCCGATCCTGCAGCTGACCAACGCCATCATCGCCAACGCCGAGCAGAAGTACGCCAAGACCCTGTTCACCAGCACCGAGGGCGGCAGCCGGCCGCTCCTGGTGGCCGCGGCGAGCGAGGCGGCCGAGGCCCGCTACGTGGCCGACGTCATCGAGGAGCGGCGCCGCGCCGGCGTGGCCCTGGACGAGATCGCGGTACTGTTCCGCTCCGGCTTCCACTCGTTCAAGCTGGAGATCGAGCTGGCCAGCCGCGGCCTCGAGTTCGACAAGCGCGGCGGGCTCAAGCTCACCGAGTCTGCCCACATCAAGGATCTGCTCGCCTTTTTCCGGGTGCTCATCAACCCCTGGGACAACCTCAGCTGGAACCGCATCCTGCTGCAGCTCGAGAAGGTCGGACCCAAGACCGTGCAGAAGATCCTGGCCGCCATCCGCGATGCCGACGAGCCGCTGACCGCGCTTGCCGCCTATCGGCCGGCGCCCGGATGGAAAGCGCAGTTCGAGCGGCTCACCGACACCCTGCGCCGGCTCGGCCTGCCCGACCAGGCGCCCGCGGACCAGTTCGACCTGGTGATGACCTACTACGAACCGGTGTTCGAGAAGATGTACTACGACGACTACCCCAGGCGGCGCAAGGAACTCGACCAGGTGCGGGTGCTGATCAGCGGCTACGGCGACCTGCAGGCCTTTGTCGACGACACCGCCTTGGACCCGCCGGACGTGGGCGCGGCGGACGCCCTCGGCGGCGACGACGAACAGCGGCTGATCCTCTCCACCATCCACTCGGCCAAGGGGCTGGAGTGGGACACGGTACTGGTCATCGGCCTGGCCGACGGCCGCTTCCCCCACCAGAACGCCCAACCCGGTGAGCAGTACGAGGAGGAGCGCCGCCTGCTCTACGTGGCCGCCACCCGCGCCAAGCGCGAACTCTACCTCACCTACCCGAAAGAACTGGTCACCCCGGACCGGCAGCACCTGCGCTGCGCCATGTCCCCCTTCCTGCGCGAGATCAGCCCGGGCCTGTACAACCGGGTGGAACGCGCCGGCGCCATCACCCAGCCGCTCACCAGCGACTACCCGATGGATCTGCCGCCCCCGAAGCCGCGCACCTCCGTGCCGACCGCCCCGGGTGAGTACGCCGAGGGCATGCGCGTCAGTCACGCCTTCTTCGGTCTCGGCCGGGTGGCCAGCCTGCCCGGGCCGCGGCGGGTGGAGGTGGTGTTCGATCGCCACGGCAGCAAGATCCTCCACCTCGACTACGCCCGACTGGAGATCGTCGGGTGAGCGGACCGCTCTCCTTTGCTTCGGCCGCCGCCTGGCTGGACGGGCTGCAGTTGTTCAAGATCAAGCTCGGCCTTGACACCACCCGCGAACTGCTCGCCGACCTGGGCAGCCCGGAGCGCGGCCTGCCGGTGCTGCACATCGCCGGCACCAACGGCAAGGGCTCGGTGGGCGCGACCCTTGCCGCCATCCTCACCGCGGCCGGCTACCGCACCGGCTTCTATTCCTCGCCCCACCTGAGCTGCGTGCGCGAGCGGTTTCGGCTCGACGGCCAGTGCATCACCGAGGCCCGCTTCGCCTCACTCGCCGGGCGGCTGCGGGCCGTGCTCGGCGAACGCCAGCCCACCTACTTCGAGGCGACCACGCTCATGGCGCTCCTCTGGTTCGCCGAGGAACGGGTGGATGCGGCCATCCTCGAGACCGGCATGGGCGGCCGGCTGGACGCCACCAACGTGGTCACCCCGCTGGTCTGCCTCCTCACCGACATCAGCCGCGACCACGAGCAGCACCTGGGCACCGGGATCGCGGCCATTGCCGCGGAAAAGGCGGGCATCATCAAGCCGGGCGTGCCCGTGATCTGTTCCGGTCGCGAGCCGCAAGCGGTACCGGTGATCGCCGCCCGCTGCCGTGAGTGCGCGAGTCCCCTGTTCCTGCACGGCCGTGACTTCTCCGGCCAGTTGGAGGGCGACGGGCGTTTTGCCTACCGTCCCCTCAACGGCCCGACCCGCGCCGGTCTGCCGCTCGCCCTCCCCGGCGCGCACCAGGCGGTGAACACGGCCCTGGCCCTGGCCGCGCTGGAACTGCTCGCAGACTGCTACCCACAGGCGGCCGCGGCCGTGCCCGCGGGGCTTGCCCGGGTGCGCTGGCCCGGCCGGATGGAATCCTTCACCGTCGAGGTGGACGGCCGCAGCCGCAGCTTCCTGCTCGACGGCGCCCACAACCAGGCCGGGGTCGAGGCCCTGGTCCACTCGCTCACCCGGGGGTATCAGCGCGAGCGCCTGGTGCTCGTCTGGGGCAACATGGCGGACAAGAACCTGCTCCCCGGACTGCTGGCGCTCCTGCCGCTCAGTGACCGGATCATCTTCACCCGGGCCGAACCCGTTCGCTCCGCCTCGCCCGAGGCCCTGCTCGTCCAACTGCCCCCCGAACACCAATGTCGCGCCGAGTGCGCCGCCACCGTGGCCGAGGCCCTGGCCCGGGCCGCGGCCGCCTCCAGCCCGGACGACCTGATCTGCGTGGCCGGCTCGCTCTACCTGGTGGGCCGGGCGCGGCAGCTGCTGCTTGGCGAGGACTGCCAATGAATCAAGACTACTTCAGCCTGGACGCCATCGACGAGGCCATCATCCGCCGCGAGAAGAACAAGGCCCGCGAACTGCGCCGCACCCGCTGGTGGCAGCAGAAGACAGCCAGCGGCACCTGCTGGTACTGTGGCCGCCAGGTGGGGTTCAAGAACCTGACCATGGACCACGTCATCCCGCTGGCCCGCGGCGGCCGCTCCACCAGGGACAACCTCGTGCCCAGCTGCAAGGAGTGCAACACCCGCAAGAAATCCTCCCTGCCGATAGAATGGGAGGACTACATGAACGACCTGGCCCGGCGCACCGAGTAATTGCCCCTATCCGCATCACGGAGCGATCCATGCAACGACCGACCATCCAGGTGGAGGAGCGGGTGCCGCTGCTCTCCGCCATCCCGCTCAGCTTCCAACACCTGTTCGCCATGTTCGGGGCCTCGGTGCTGGTACCGACCCTGTTCCGGATCGACCCGGCGGTGGTGCTGCTCATGAACGGCATCGGCACCCTCATTTACCTGGTGCTCTGCAAGGGCAAGGCCCCGGCCTTTCTCGGCTCGAGCTTCGCCTTCCTGGCGCCGGTGTTCGTGGTGCTCGGCGCGGACCAGGCCGGCTGGACGGCCACCTACCCGCTGGCACTGGGCGGGTTCATCGTCTCGGGCCTGGTGTTCACCCTGGTCGCCCTGATCATCCGCCGCTTCGGCCCGGGCTGGGTCAACACGGTGCTGCCGCCGGCCACCATGGGGCCGATCGTGGCCCTCATCGGCCTGGAACTGGCGCCCGTGGCCGCCAACATGGCCGGTATCCTGCCCGATGCCAAGACCGGCAACTTCGACCTGCGGGCCGTGTCCGTGTCCATGGCCACCCTCGCGGTGGTGACCTTCGGCTCAGTGCTGTTCCGCGGCTTTTTCGCCATTATCCCGGTGCTCATCGGCATCGTCGCCGGCTACCTGGTGGCCGTGCCGCTGGGCTTGGTCCAGTTCGCCCCCATCGTCCAGGCGCCGCTCTTTGACCTGCCCACCTTCACCGCGCCCCGCTTCGAGCTGAACGCCATGCTCATCATCCTGCCCGCCACCCTGGTGGTGATCTCTGAGCACATCGGCCACCTGGTGGTCACCGGCAAGATCGTCGGCCGCGACCTGGTCCGCGACCCGGGCCTGCACCGCTCCATGCTCGGCGACGGCATCTCCACCACCCTGTCCGGGTTGTGCGGTTCGGTGCCGACCACCACCTACGGCGAGAACATCGGTGTCATGGCCATCACCCGGGTGTATTCGGTGTGGGTGATCGGCGGCGCCGCGGTCATCTCCATCTGTCTGGCCTTTGTCGGCAAACTGTCCGCGCTCATCCAGTCCATCCCCACGCCGGTGATGGGCGGGGTCTGCCTGCTGCTGTTCGGGGTGATCGCCGCCTCGGGCGTGCGCATGCTGGTCGAATCCCGGGTCGACTACTCCCGGCCGGCCAACCTGTCGCTCACCGCGGTGGTGCTCATCGTCGGCACCAGCGACGTGGCCGTCCAACTCGGTTCGGTGCAGCTCAAGGGCATGGCCCTGGCCACGGTGGTCGGCATGCTGCTGTCGCTCAGCTTCCACCTGCTCGCCCGGCTGGGGTGGACCAACGAGCCCATCGAGCCCTGAGCGGTTCGCCGACTGCCGGCACGCAGGCATGTCACATTCGACTGGAAACGGCCACCATTCTATGGTATGAAAGGCCGCACTTCCCCATGGACGGGTAGCTCAGCTGGATAGAGTGTTGGCCTCCGAAGCCAAAGGTCGCGGGTTCGAATCCCGCCTCGTTCACCAGTAAAAACAGCCACTTAGCAAGCTTTTTGCTAAGTGGCTTTTTTGTTTTTGCTACCCTATTGCTACCCTGCCGCGTTTTTGCTACCCGGCGCAGGGTAGCAAAAAAAACAGGGTAGCAAAAAATCCCTCCTCCCGGGGTTATCCTCCCTTACCCCAATTCCTGCCCTTCAAGGTGATTTCAACCGCTCTGACACGGCAGTCCGCCGGC
>ERZ1645187.4137-NODE-4137-length-11849-cov-5.277684_pt1 | contig 11849 bp, 10 predicted proteins | sample MGYA00575352_ERZ1645187 | MGnify/ENA primary metagenome ERZ1645187 (study PRJEB40837, sample SAMN11349314) | freshwater sediment metagenome | isolation source: river sediment | host: Sediment | place: India: Wazaribad , New Delhi | collected 2017-02-21 ... | reverse complement strand
GGGTATCGGTGAAACGGAAATCGACGAACTTTGCGTCGTTTTCCTTGACCATCTTGATCACGTCTTGCGGGGTTGCCATATGCGTCAGTCTCCTAACTAAACAAGGTGCCGGAAGTCCGGCAACAATAAAAAACCTGTAACGAGCCAAATTTAGCAGAAAGCGTGCCAACGCTTCTCTGTAAAGCTTTTCATTTTGCCACAATGAGATGAGTTAGGTAGCCCCAACACGGGCGCACATTATTGGTGCGCGAAATGTCGAATTGCACCATTACGGTGCCACCGTTAAATTCAGCTCGATATGACGGATCGTGGGATGCTGCCGAACGCGGTCTGCAACGCGCTTTTCCAGATCACGCCATGCCTGCATATCCTGCGCAGCCTGCGCATCGAGAAACACCTCGACCTCCACGCCACCGCTCAGATAGTGGAGCACCACGCGACGCGGCGCAGGCAGTTCGCCCAACAACCCCGCCACTTCCTCAACCAGACTATCCCGCGACGGCAAACGGGCGACCAGTGCATCCGGCTGGCCATCCGGATCGATATGCACCAGCACATCCAGCACTTCCGGGTGTTCGGCCAAAACGCGCAGACGTGCCGATTCGGCAATACGATGCCCCTCGGAAACACTGATACGGGCATCGACCTGTACGTGAGCATCGACCAGCGCCTGATGCGCCATGCGCCGGGTGCGCAATTCGTGCAGACCGAGCACGCCCGGCGTGGCTTCGAGCGTCTTGCGGATCGCATCAACTTGCGCCGCATCCAGCCCGGTATCGATCAACTCCCGCAGCGCGCCCCAGGCGAGCGTCACCCCCATGTGGAGAATCATGAAGCCCATGAGCGCCGCCGCGACCAGATCAAGGAAGGCCCAGCCCATCAACGCGCCGCCGATACCCACCACCACGACCAGGGCCGAAGCCGCATCGGCGCGCGTATGCATCGCATTGGCGATCAGCAATTGCGAACGAAGACGTTCGCCGACCCGGATCAGGTAACGGTACAAGCCTTCCTTGGCCACAACCGTAGCCACGGCCACCCAGAAGGCGGACCATTCGACAGGCGCCAGCGCTTCGACATGCTGCAGACGCAGCCCGCTTTCCCACAAAATCCCGCCCCCGATCAGCGCCAGCGAGCCTCCGAGGATCAGCGTTGCCGCCGTTTCCACCCGGGCGTGGCCATAGGGATGCGCCGCATCGGCCGGATGCGCGCTCTGGCGGCTGGCGAACAGCACAAGAAAATCGGACAGCAGATCGGAGAAGGAATGCGCCCCATGCGCGATCAGCGATTGGGAATTGGCCAGCCAGCCCACGACGATCTGCAATATCGTCATGATTAAATTGACGGCCACGCTGAACCACGTTGCCCGTTGCGCCAAGGCGTGGCGATCCGCGCCTGATGGCATGCCTTCCGATTTGTTCGCGTGCTGCTGGCCCATGTGCCTTGCCCTATACTATCAACCCGAGATTCTAACAGTCGCATACCATGGGAAAGCTGACCGAAATCCTGTCCACGGCACGCCAACGTGCCGAGGCCCTCGCCCTGCCCTATGCCGGCGCCCTGCTGCCGCGCGAAGCCTGGGATCTGCTCAAGCTCGCGCCGGGAACGCAGCTCGTCGACGTCCGTACCCGCGCAGAGTGGGACTGGGTCGGCCGCGTGCCGGATGCCATCGAGATCGAATGGAATCAGTATCCCGGCGGCGTGCGCAATCCGCATTTCCTGGCCGAACTGCGCCAGCGGGTTTCTCCGGAATCCCCGGTCCTCTTCCTCTGCCGCAGCGGGGCGCGCTCCGATCACGCGGCGCGGCTCGCCACCGAGGCCGGCTACGGCAATTGCTACAACATCCTCGAAGGTTTCGAGGGGGACAAGGACAGCAACGGCCACCGCAACGCCGTGGGTGGCTGGCGTTTCAGCGGCCTGCCCTGGTATCAGGGTTAAAATCGCGCACCCGTTTCAAGAGAACAGCATGAATTCCGTGACCATCGCGCCCATTGCCTTCGCGCCCTACAACGCCCTATCCGACGAAGCCTGCCAGGAGCGTATCCGCGCCGCGCGCGCCAAACTCGGCAAGAAGGCCGTCATCCTTTGCCACCACTACCAGCGTGCCGACATTTACCAGCACGCCGACCTGACCGGCGATTCGCTCAAGCTCTCGCGCCTGGCTTCGCAGACCGATTCCGAATACGTGATCTTCTGCGGCGTGCATTTCATGGCCGAAGTCGCCGACATCATGACCGCCCCGCACCAGAAGGCCATCCTGCCCGACCTCGCGGCCGGCTGTTCGATGGCCGACATGGCCAACCTGGCCAAGGTCGAACGCTGTTGGCGCGAGCTGGGCGAAGTGCTCGATGTGGAAAGCGAAGTTACGCCGGTGACCTACATCAACTCTGCCGCCGACCTCAAAGCCTTCTGCGGTGAGCATGGCGGCATCGTCTGCACCTCGTCGAACGCGGGCACCATCGCCAAATGGGCTTTCGAGCGCCGCCCCAAGGTGCTGTTCTTCCCCGATCAGCACCTGGGCCGCTGGACGGGCCACCAGATGGGTTTCCCGATGGACGAAATGGTCGTCTGGGATCCCGATCTCGAAATGGGCGGCCTGACAGCCGACCAGATCAAGAAGGCCAAAATCCTGTTGTGGAAGGGCCACTGCTCGGTGCATCAGATGTTCCAGAAGTCGCACATCGATGCTTTCCGCGCCAAGCACCCGGAGGGCAAGGTCATCGCCCACCCCGAATGCAACTTTGAAGTCTGCGCCGCTTCCGACTACGTCGGCTCGACGGAGCACATCGTCAAGACCATCAAAGAAGCCCCGGAAGGCACGCGCTGGCTGGTCGGCACCGAGTTGAACCTGGTCGACCGCCTGGCCAAGGAAGTGCTGCCGCAGAACAAGATCGTGCAGTTCATGGCGACGACCATCTGCATGTGCTCGACGATGCAGCGCATCGACCCGCAGCACCTGGCCTGGACGCTGGAGAACCTCGCCGAAGGCAAGGTCGTGAACCAGATCAAGGTTTCGGAACACGAAACGGCGATGGCCAAACTGGCGCTCGACCGGATGCTGGCCATCTCCTGAGCGCGATGAGCACCAAGCCCGCCCTTCACATCACCACCTTCAACATCCACAAGGGTTTTTCGCAGTTCAACCGACGGATGATGGTGCATGAATTGCGGGAGCGGCTGCGCCAGCTGAACCCGGACATCGTCTTTTTGCAGGAGGTGCAGGGCTTGCACCTCGGCCATGCGCAAAACCACCGCGACTGGCCCGAGCTGCCCCAGCACGAATTTCTCGCCGACACCGTGTGGCAAGCCGCGGCCTACGGGCGCAACATGGTTTATGACCATGGCCACCACGGCAATGCCATCCTGTCGCGCTTTCCGATCCTGCACTCGCACAATCAGGATGTGACCCACCTGCAGTTCGAGAAACGCGGTTTGCTCCATTGCCGGATCGAACTGCCCGACGGTCCGGCTGCGCACTGCGTCTGCGTGCATCTCTCGCTCTTCGGCTATTCGCGGCGGCGCCAAATGGGCGCGCTGGCCGAATATCTGCAAGGCATGGAAGACCCCGATGCGCCGCTGATCATCGCCGGCGATTTCAACGACTGGCGCAATCACGCCGGGGAACACCTCGCCCAGCGCCTCGGCCTGACCGAAGTGTTCAGCCATCGCGGCGGCACCCCTTGCCGCAGTTTCCCCGCCGCCTTGCCGATGTTCCGTCTGGATCGCATCTATGTGCGCGGCTTCAAGGTGCACCGTACCGAAGTTCACCACGGTCATCCGTGGTCGGCCATCTCCGCCCACGCCGCGTTGTCGGCCCACCTCGGACGGCATGGTCGCTGATTTCCTGCCCGGCAATCGCATCACCCTGCTGGATTCGGGGGCGCAGTACTTCCCCGCCCTGCTCGCCGAAATCGATGGCGCGCAATCCGAAATTTTCCTTGAAAGTTACATCTTCGCCGACGATGCCGTCGGCCATGCCGTTGCCGATGCCCTCTGCCGCGCCGCCGCCCGCGGCGTACAGGTCAATGTCACGGTAGACGGCTTCGGGGCACGCAATTTCAAGCACGATTTCCTGCCGCGCCTGACCGCAGCCGGGGTACGCGCCATGCTCTACCGCCCGGAAGTCGGCCATTTCAAGCTGCGCCGCCATCGCCTGCGCCGCCTGCACCGCAAGCTGGTCGTGATCGACGGACGCATCGCCTTCGTTGGCGGCATCAATATCATCGACGACGACAACGCCCCGGCCGACATGCGGCCGCGTTTCGACTATGCCGTCGCGGTGGAAGGCCCGGTGCTGCTGCCGCTTCATCGCGCGGTGCGCCGCATGTGGGAAATCGTCTCCTGGGCCAACTTCAAGCGCCGATACCGGATGAAAACCCCCACCGCCCCCTGCTGCGAAGAAGCCGGGCATCAGGCGGCCACCTTCCTGATTCGTGACAACATCCTGCATCGCCACGACATCCTTAACGCCTATCTCGATGCCATCGACGGCGCCCAGCGGGAAATCGTCATCGCCAATGCCTATTTCCTGCCCGGCGTGCGTTTTGGTCGGGCGCTGCAAGCCGCCGCCCGCCGCGGCGTGCGGATCACCGTGCTGCTGCAAGGCAAAACCGACCACCCGCTGCTGCGCTTTGCCACCCAGGCCTTGTACGCCACCGCGCTGGAATCCGGCATCCGCATTTTCGAATACGAAAAGAGCTTCATGCATGCCAAGGTGGCCGTCGTCGACGGCTACTGGGCGACCGTCGGCTCCTCCAACATCGACCCCTTCAGCCTGCTGATTGCCAAGGAAGCGAACATCGTCGTGCGCGACAAGGGGTTTGCCGGTGAACTGCAACAGAGCATCGAACACGCCATTCGGGACGGCGCCCGCGAAATGCTGCCGGGCGACCTCTCGCGCCAGTCGATCCATTCCCGCCTGCTGCGCTGGCTGGCTTACGGCCTGGTGCGTTTCATGGTCGGCATTGCCGGCTACGGCCCCAAACACTGGCAGGCCGACGAGGAAAAACCCGGCCTTACGGCACGCTCGCCAACGGAATAGCAGGCTGCCGCGGGATCACCGAAAGCTGCCAATGGGCGAGCGCCCAGGCCCAGATTTCCGGCAATGGCGCACGCACCAACGCCGCTTCCACGGGCTGCCCCAGAAACTGCAAGGCGGCCACGAGATGCGCGCCGGGCGCCTCGCGGGAAAGTGCCGGCGCCCGGGTTTGTTTGGACAATTTCTCGCCCGCGGCATTGGCCGCAACCGGCAAATGCGCGTAGCGCGGCGTGGCCACCCCCAAAGCGCGCTGGAGCCCGATCTGCCGTGGCGTCGACGCCAGCAGATCGGCACCGCGCACGACATCGGTGATCCCCTGGAAGGCATCGTCGACCGTCACCGCCAACTGATAGGCGAATAGCCCGTCGGCACGATGCAGGACGAAGTCACCGACATCGCGCTGCAGATGCTGGATGATGCGCCCCTGAATGCGGTCCTCGAAGGCCAGCTCGGCATCATCCACCCGCAAGCGCCAGGCCCGTGCGCTCCGCCCGGGCGGCACCCCGTTGCGGCAGGTGCCGGGATAAGCCAGGCCGCCGTCGATGGCCGGACGCACCGCGGAATCCGCGATTTCCTTGCGCGAGCAGGCGCAGCCGTAAGCCAGCCCGGCATCGACCAGCCCTTGCAGGGCCTCGGCATAGGCGGCAAAGCGCGTGCTCTGCCACAGCACCGGGCCATCCCATTCGAAACCGAAGGCCGCCAGCGTGGCCAGAATATCCTCCGCTGCACCGGGCACATTGCGCGGGGTATCGACATCCTCCATACGCACCAGCCACGCGCCGCCCTGAGCACGGGCATCGAGATAACTGCCGACCGCCGCCACCAGCGAACCGAAATGCAGCGGCCCGGTCGGCGACGGGGCAAACCGGCCGCGGTAACGCGGCGCTAAATCGCTCACGCCGCGGCGCCCGTCAGGTCGAGCGTGACATGCACGCTGCCGTCTTCGCTGTGCGTCGTCATCGGCCAGCCGCAACGCTCGAACACCCGGCGCATGGCCTTGTTGTGCCCCAGCACCTCGGCCTCGAAGCGCACGATGCCGCGCGAGCGGGCAATGCGGCCAAGATGGCGGAGAATGCAGCCGGCCAAGCCCTGGCCGTGAAAATCCTCTTCAACGAGGAAGGCCACCTCAGCGGCATCCGGCGCAAAGCGGCTGTAGCTGCCGGAAGCGATGACTACCTCGCGCTCGGCCTGTTCGATGGTGACCAGCAAGGCCACGCGGGTGTCAAAATCCATTTCGCGGATGGTTTGATAATCTGTCGCGGTCAACCCCTGTTTTGGGCCGAAAAAGCGCGTGTAGATGGATTCCGCATCGAGTTTGGCAAAGGCTTCGGCAACCCTCTCACCGTCGTCCGGGCGCAGAGCGCGTACGTGCACCTCGCGACCGTCACGCAAGCTTTCCCGGGCACTGTACTGACGCGCATCGATCATCGTTCGCTCCTTACGGGTTGAAGCGTAAAGTCTATCACCGCCACCGATGGCCCTTGCCGGCGGGAGCGGTCTAAAATCGGGCCTCATGTCCTCCCGCACATTCCCTCCATGCGTCTGCTGCTCGTCGAAGACGACCCGATGATCGGTGCCGGGCTGCGCACCGGGCTGCGCCAGGCCGGCTACACCGCCGACTGGGTGCAGGACGCAAGCGCCGCCGAGCTGGCCATCGCCCACCATGACTACGACGCCGTGGTCCTCGACCTCGGGCTGCCGGGACGCGACGGGCTCGATCTGCTCGCCGGCTGGCGGCGGCGGGCGCTGGCCATGCCGGTGCTCATCGTCACCGCGCGCGATGCGGTGGCCGACCGCATCCAGGGGCTCGACGCCGGGGCCGACGACTATCTGGTCAAACCGTTCGATCTCGACGAGCTCGCCGCCCGCCTGCGCGCCCTGTTGCGCCGCCGTGGCGGCCGTGCCGCGCCGCAACTCGTCAATGGCGACCTGAGCCTCGACCCGGCCACGCGCGAAGTGCGCCTGGGCAATGCGCCCATTGCGCTTTCGGCGCGCGAATTCGGCATCCTGCATGCGCTGCTCGAACAGCCCGGCGTACCGCTCTCCCGCGCCCAACTGGAGGATCGCCTCTACGGCTGGGACGAGGAAATCGGCAGCAATGCCGTCGAAGTGCACATTCACGCCCTGCGCCGAAAGCTAGGCAGCGAGCGTATCCGCAATGTGCGCGGCGTCGGCTACATGGTCCCGCGCGAAGCATGAACTCAATCCGCAAAAAGCTTCTCCTCACCCTGATCGGTGCCATGAGCCTGGTGCTGCTCGTTGGCGCCTGGGCCACCTACGGCGCCGCGCGCGAAGAAGCCAACAGCATCTTCGACTACCACCTGGAACAAATCGCGCTGGCCGTGCGCGATCAGGACTTCAATGGCCGCGCTGGCGCCCTGGCCAGCGACGAGCGCCTCGAATTCGTCCTGCGCATCTGGGACCGCAACGGCCTGACCATCTACTACTCACGGCCGCACGGCGAACTGCCCGACGTCGCCCGGCTCGGCTTTTCGACGGAGCGCACGGCCAGCGGCACCTGGCGCATCTACGCCGTACAACATCGCGGCCAGACCATTGCCGTGGCCCAGCCGATGAGCGTGCGCGCCCGCATCGCCGCGGCGGCCGCACTGCACACCCTGACGCCCTTTGTCGTGCTCCTGCCGCTGGCCGCGCTGCTCATCTGGTTCGTCGTCGGACGCGAACTGCGCCCATTGACTGGCCTCGCCGGCTCCGTTGCCCGCCGCACGCCGGACGCGCTCGACCCCATCGGCGAAACAGGCGTGCCCGATGAGGCGCTGCCTCTGGTACGCGCGCTCAACGACCTCCTCACCCGCCTGCACACCGCGCTCAAGACCCAGCGCGATTTCATTGCCGACGCCGCACACGAACTGCGCACCCCGCTCACCGCCCTGCAACTTCAGGCCCAGCTCATCGAACGCGCCGACGATGCTGAAGCCCGGCAGGCCGCGCTGGCCGATCTGCGCCACGGGCTTGAACGAGCGACGCATGTCGTCAGCCAATTGCTGACCCTGGCACGCAACGAGCCCGGCGCCGAACAGGCCGCCCCCGGCCCGGTGCACCTCGCCGCACTGTGCCGCCAGAGCGTGATCGACCATGCGGCGCTGGCCGCCGCGCGCGACATCGACCTCGGCCTGGCCGAATGCAGCGGCGACGCTGTCGTCGACGGCCGCACCGACGCACTGCGCACGCTGCTCGACAACCTGGTCGCCAATGCGGTGCGCTACACGCCGCCCGGCGGCCGGGTCGACGTTGCCTGCGGACATGATGACGGCACGGCCTGGCTGAGCGTGCAGGACAACGGCCCCGGCATCCCGCCCGATGAACGCGAACGCGTCTTCGACCGCTTTTACCGGCGCCCCGGACAAAGCGCCAGCGGCAGCGGCCTCGGCCTGGCCATCGTGCAGGCCATTGCCCGCCAGCATGGCGCCCGGATCGCGCTGGATGACGCTCCCGGCGGCGGCTTGCTGGTCCGGGTCGAACTTCCGTCCGCCGCGACGGCAAGGGGTCGCTAACCCTCTTTATGTGCCGATTGTCGCGGTGAACGATTAAAAACAGGGCAAAACGGGGGTAACCCCCGTCGGTTGCCTCGACCGAAAGCCGCCGCTAGCATGGCGGCCTCGGCAGCCCCGCATGCCGCGTCAACCGCCCAGCCAACCGCTGTGTCTGCACCCCAGTGAGGCACTGGTCTTCAAAGCCGCCGCCTGAACTGCCGATTCTCGGCACCCGCACTGCCCATTCTCCACACCCGCCTGGGCTGACGCAGTACGCACCGCCGGGTTCTCCGCGCCCGAATCACGATGGCTGGAAAACGCCAAGTCATTGATTCGACATATTCCATTGACAACTGACCGCTTTACCAAACGCGTGGCCACGCGGATTTCCGCTTAAGCCCGCGTGTTATCGACTTCTCCAGTCAACTCGCGCACCACCGTTTCAGGCAAGCATTTGAATGCAACCGACCGGCCTCATCCGCCTTGGGCACACAATTTGCCATTTCTGGCGTTGACCGAGATCAAACAACACGATCACACAGAATTTCAGGGCAAGCGCCTCAATCAGGGAGAAAACAAAATGGCCTTCAGTGTCTGGACTTTGGACGATGTCAATAGCTGGATGAATTCCGGCTATCAATGGACCGGAAATACCATCACTTATGCCTTTCCGACCGACGTCACCCCCATGGGCAAGGATCGTGGCGGCTTCACCGCCTTCACCGCAAATCAGATCACCCAGGTCAAACTGGCCATCATGGGCTGGGACGATGTGATGAAGCAGAGCTTCCAGCAAATCACCGTCGCCAGCACCGACGACGTGTATGCCGCGGATATCGAATACGCGCGCTCTACCGTCGTCGACGGGGGCATCGCCAGATATCCGGACGACGGCTCCACATGGATCAACTCCGACGAAGCCTATGCTCTGGGCGATTGGGGGTTCGAGACCTTCATTCACGAAACCGGGCACGCCTTGGGGCTGGAACACTCGGGCGACTACAAGGTCGATAAATATCACGCCTGGTACTACGAGGATTGCGAAGCCTACTCGATCATGTCCTACTTCGGACCGGGCGGGCGCGACGATGCCAATACCCTCCAGGTGGACTGGGAGGACGAAACCACCGGCGACACGTATCTGGCCCCGACGCCGATGATGAATGACATTTACGTCATCCAGAACATGTACGGCGCCGACACCACCACGCGCACGGGCGACACCGTCTATGGCTTCAACAGCAACCTGACCGGCGATGCCGCCAAGCTCTATAACTTCACGCTCAACACCCATCCGGTGCTCACCCTCTACGACGCCGGCGGCAACGACACCCTCGACCTCAGCGGCTGGAACACCGCCAGCAAGATCGACCTCAACGACGGCAACTTCTCCAACGCCAACCGCATGACCTACAACCTGGCCATCGCCCGCAATACGGTCATCGAGAACGCCAAGGGCGGCGGCGGGGCTGACAAGCTGACCGGCAACGAGTTCAACAACAAGCTGTGGGGCAACGCCGGCAAGGACACCATGGTCGGTGGCACCGGCAACGATTCCCTGGATGGCGGTACCGGCAACGACAGCATGAGCGGCGGTGCGGGCAACGACAGCTACTACCTGCGCGAGAGCGGCGATGTGATCGTCGAGAACGCCAGCGAAGGGACCGATCTCGTCCATGCCTATGTCAGCACCACGCTGGGCGCCAACGTCGAGAATGGCCGGATTTACAACACGTTCAACATCACCGGCAATTCGCTCTCGAACACGCTCTATGCCAGCAGCGGGAACAACGTGATCAGCGGTGGCACGGGCACGGAAGCCGATACGGTGTCCTATCTGTATGGGGTTTCCGGCAGCACCGGGGTGACGATCACCCTGGGTACGAGCGGGGCGCAGGCCACGGGCGGTTCGGGCAGCGATACGCTGGTCAATATCGAAAAGCTGTATGGCAGCAACTATGCCGACAAGCTGACCGGCTCGGGCAGCGGCAACACGTTCTACGGCATGGGCGGCAACGACACACTCGATGGCAGCGCCGGCAATGACTGGATCAACGGCGGGGTCGGTACCGACAGCCTGATTGGCGGCACGGGTAACGATGTGTTCGATTTCAATGCTTTCGCCGATCTCGGTCTGGGCAGCACGCGCGACGTGATTGCCGGCTGGAATACCGGCGACAAGATCGATCTGACGACCATCGACTGGAATACGACGACGGCCGGGGATCAGGCGTTCAGCTATCAGGGCAGCGCAGCGTTTTCGGCAGCGGGTCAGGTGCGTTACAGCGCCGGGGTGTTGCAGTTCAATACGGACAGCGATACCAGTGCGGAGTACGAGCTGGTCATCACCGGTTCGGCCCCGACCAGCCTGACGGCGGGCGGCTCCCTGCTGCTGTAAGTTCATTCGTCCAACGGCACGGGGAGTGCGTGCCGATGGCCAAAACGGGCCTGCGGGCCCGTTTTTATTTGCGCGGCGAGGCGTTGTTGAAATTGGGCCGGTTTTAAGGGTTGACCGCGACAATGGCCCAAGCCCAGCCCGCGACATTCTGTCGCACCCCGATCCTATCCCGCAGCGAGCACTCAATCGCGGATAATCGCCCCCATGGCGATGTTCTCTTCCCCTCCCTCGGGCAATCAAATCGCGAATCTGCGCCGACTGGTCATGGTTCGTTGGGGTGCTTTGGCGTTTCTGACTGCGCTAACGCTCGCCCTGCCCGATCTGCTGGATATTCCGCTGGTCCGTCAGCCGCTGCTTGCCATCCTTGGCGTGGCCGCCCTCGTCAATGGACTCATGCACTGGCGCTCCAACGGCGCCTACAGTGCCGGTGCGCCGGAAATGTTCATGCAATTGCTGACCGACATTCTGGTGCTTTCCACGGTGGTATTTTTCAGCGGCGGGGCCGCCAACCCGCTGGTTTCGCTCTTGCTCCTGCCGGTTGCCGTAGCGGCCTTGACGCTGCCGCTCGGCGCCATGCTCGCTGTCGGTGGCGCAGCGCTCGGCGCCTATTCGCTGCTCATGGTGTTCTACCTGCCGCTGCCGATGGCCGATCCAATCCGCGCCACGCGCCTGCACCTGCTTGGCATGTGGCTGACCTTTGCCGTTTCGGCGGCAATGATCTCCTGGTTCGTCCGCTACATGACGCAACTCGTCCGTGAACGCGATGCCGCCCTTGCCGCGGCACGCGAGCAAGCGCTGCGCGACGAGCGCGTGATGGCGATTGGCACACTGGCAGCCGGTGCGGCCCACGAACTGGGTACGCCTTTGGCCACCATGGCGCTGCTGGCGGGCGAACTGGCCCACGATAGCGCGTTGCCGC
>ERZ1645187.4136-NODE-4136-length-11849-cov-75.542903_pt1 | contig 11849 bp, 8 predicted proteins | sample MGYA00575352_ERZ1645187 | MGnify/ENA primary metagenome ERZ1645187 (study PRJEB40837, sample SAMN11349314) | freshwater sediment metagenome | isolation source: river sediment | host: Sediment | place: India: Wazaribad , New Delhi | collected 2017-02-21 ... | reverse complement strand
CGCGACGGTTTCCTCGGATGCGCGACGGTTTCCTCGGATGCGCGACGGTTTCCGTAGGAGCGCCGCAAGGCGCGAATGCAGCGCCCGGGCTGGACGCACGTCCCCTCCGCCCCCCCATTCGCGGCTTCCGGGGCACCTACAGGGCGGAACGGGAATCAGCCCTCAGGTCGAGAAACTCGACAATGAAATCCGCCACCGCCTCGGGGTTGTTGATGTCGAGCCGGGGCAGCGCGGTCTCCACCCGCGTGTCGGTTGCGAGCGCGACGATCCGCGGGTCGCCCGGAGACAACAGCGGTTCGCTCACCACACTGCGCCACACCTCGATCTTCGGAATCGCGGCGCGCTTGAAGCCCTCGACCAGCACCACGTCGCACGGACCCAGGTGAGCGAGCAGCTCGTCGAGGCCGGCCTCGGGCGCGCCGCGCAGCTCGCGCGTCAGCGACCAGCGCTGGTCCGAGCTCACCATGACCTCGCGGCAGCCGGCCCGGCGATGGCGCCAGGAGTCCTTGCCGGCGTGATCGATGTCGAAGCTGTGGTGGGCGTGCTTGACCAGCGACACCACCAGGCCGCGCGCGCTCAGCGCCGCGATCACCTGCTCGACCAGCGTCGTCTTGCCGCTGCCGGACCAGCCGGCGAAACCCATCACTTTCATGTCGCTTCCGTTTGTCCTGTTCCGTCTTCCCGCCCGCCGGGTGGCGGCGCGGGGTCCTTGCGATACACCGGCTCGGCGAGCAGGCTCACCGTGAAGGCCGCGCCCTGGCCGGGCGCGCTGTCCACCTCGATGCGGCCGCCGTAGCGCTCGACCAGGGTGTGGCTGATCGACAGCCCCAGGCCGGTACCCTGGCGCTTCTTGGTGGTGAAGAAGGGGTCGAAGATGCGCGCCAGGTCCTCGGCGCGGATGCCGCCGCCGGTGTCGCGCACCGTGATGCGTACCCCGCGCGCATCGTGCACCGGGTCCCGGTCGGCGGTCTCCAGCGTGAGCGTGCCGCCGGCCGGCATGGCCTGCACGGCGTTGACGATGAGGTTGATCAGCACCTGCTGCAGCTCCTGCAGGTTGATCTGCGCCCGGCCGCTCGCCCCGAGGCGCTGCACCACCTTCACGTCGGCGCGGACCAGATGCTGGCGCGTCAGCACCAGGCAATCGGCGAGGGCGGCGTTCACGTCGACCTCCTCGACGTAGCCGGCGAACTCGCCCGGGCGGGCGAACTGCAGCAGCTTGGTGACGATCAACCGGATGCGTCCGACCTGCTCGTGGATCAGGCGGATCTCGTTGGCCACCGGCTCCGCCGCCGGGCCAAGCTCGTCGCGCAGCAGGTCGAGATTGCCCTGGATCACCGCCGTCGGGTTGCTGATCTCGTGTGCAACGCCGGCGGTGAGCTCGCCGATCGCAGCGAGCTTCTCGCTCATCACCAGGCGGCGCTGCGCGGCGCGCAGCTCCTCGTTCGCAGCCGCGAGGTCGGCGGTGCGCTCGGCGACCTTGCGGTCGAGCGAGGCGTTGAGCGCTTGCAGCTCGGCGCGGCGCGCGGCCTGCTCGTCGAGCAGACGGTCGAAGGCGGTGGCGAGCCGGCCAAGCTCGTCTCGGCTGGCGAGGTCTCCTACGCGCGCACGCTCGTCGCCGGCGTCGATGCGGCCGATGGTGGCGTGCATCCGCTCGATCGGGCGAAAGATGCCGCGCGCCCAATACAACGTCAGCAAGGCGCCGGCGGCACTGACCAGCAGCGCGAGCGCGCCGACCACCAGCAATGCCATGCTCTTGGCGGCGCGGAACGGGGCCTCGAGAAAGCCGACATAGAGCATGCCGACGCGATCCCCGCGGCTGTCGAGCACCGGTTCGTAGGCCGACACGTACCAGTCATTGACCACGAAGGCAGTCTCCAGCCAGGTCCGGCCGTGGTCGAGCACGCGGCTGCGCACCTCTTCCGAGGCTCGCGTTCCCAGCGCGCGCGCGCCCTCGAAAAGGCGCACGTTGGTGGCGATGCGCACGTCGTCGATGAAGAGCGTGGCCGTGCCCTGGCTGCCCTCGGGAAGCGTACCGTCGCGATAGACGACCGCATTGAGCGTGTCGACGAAGTCGAGGTTGCCGTTCAGCAGCACTCCACCTTCGAGCACCGCCACCAGGTTGCCCGCGGCGTCGAGCACCGGGGCCGCGGCATGGACCACGAGGCCGCGCTCCTCCTGGCTACGGGAATCCGGTCGGGCGCGGGCGGTGTCCACCAGGGGGAGACGGGCACGCTCGCGCAGGCGGGCGTCGATCGCCGCCAGCTCGTCAGGCGCGAAGCGCTCGACGACGCTGCCACCGCGGGCGCGGATCGCCCGATGCACGACGCTCCAGTCGCCACGCGCGCTACCTGCCGCCATCGCGGTCGAGGAGTGCAGCACGCGGCCGTTCAGGTCGAGCAGGTTGAGGAAGTCGAGCGCGAGCCCGCCCTTGCGCGCGCCGAGCAGCGCCACGACCGCCTCCGGCGTCTCGTGCGCCAGCGTCTGCGCGAGCGCGTGCGAGCCGGCGAGCGCCTGTACGCTGTTGCCGACGCCATCGATCACGCGCTCGAAGTAGCCGTGCGCGGTCGCCAGGTCGCTGGCGACACGCGACACCATCAGGCGGTGGTAGTAGACCTCGCCCCAGTACCACAGCAGGCCCATGATCAGCGGGAAGCCGAGCATCAGCGGCGCGAGCACGAGTGCGAGCAGCTTGGCGCGCACCGAGGCGCGCAGGCGTTCTGCGAGACTCATCGCCGCGCTCCCGCACAAGGGCCCGCCCGCCGGCACGGCCTGCTCGCCCCGACCCTCGCCATGTTCAGGCCCGCCGCTCCGCAGGCGCCGCGGCGGCGTCCGCGAGCGCCCATTCGGCGAACTTGCGCTCGAGCGTCTTGCGCGACACGCCGAGCCGGCGCGCGGCCTCGGTCTTGTTGCCCTCGCAGGCCGCGGTCACGCGCTCGATGTGGCGGCGCTCGACCTCGGCCAGGCTCAGCTCCAGCTCGCCCGCCGGCGTCGGCGCGGCGGTGGGCGCCGCGCTCGGCTGCGGCGGGAAGCAGCCCAGGATCAGCGAGCGCTCGACGTAGTTGCGCAGCTCGCGCACGTTGCCCGGCCAGGAATAGCCGGCCAGCCGGCTCACCACCTCGTGCGACAGCGGCAGCGGCGGCACGCCGAGCTGGACGGCGAGCTGCTGCATGAAGTGGCGCATCAGCTCGGGGATGTCCTCGGGCCGGGCTCGCAGCGGCGGCAGGGCCATGTCGACCACCGCGAGCCGGTAGTAGAGGTCCTCGCGGAAGCGTCCGGCGCGCACCTCCGCGGCGAGGTCGCGATTGGAGGCGGCGATGATGCGCACGTCGACCGGCAGCTCGCGCTCGGAGCCGACCGGGCGCAGCTTGCGCTCCTCGAGCACGCGCAGCAGCCGGGTCTGCATCGCCAGCGGCAGCTCGCTGATCTCGTCGAGGAAGAGCGTGCCGCCGTGGGCGTAGTAGAACAGGCCGTTGCGGCTCTCGGTGGCGCCGGTGAAGGCCCCCTTGACGTGGCCGAAGAGCTCGCTCTCGATCAGCTCGGAGGCGATCGCCGCGCAGTTGAGCGGCACGAAGGGGCGCTGCGCGCGCGGGCTGGTCTGGTGCAACGCGCGCGCCACCACCTCCTTGCCAGTACCGGATTCGCCGAGCAGCAGCACCGTGCTCGGCATCTGCCCGACCCGGCGCACCATCGCGCGCAACTGCTCCATTGCCGGCGAGTGGCCGATCAGCCCGGTGGGCTCCGCGCCAAGGCCCGCGAGCTCGCGGCGCAGCACGAAGTTCTCGCGCGCCAGCCCGGCGCGCTCGAAGCAGCGCTTGATCGAATTGAGGATCTGGTCCACCCGGAAGGGCTTGAGGATGAAATCCGAAGCGCCGCCGCGCAGGGCGTCGATCGCGGTCTCCATGTCGGCGAAGGCGGTGATCAGGATCACGTCGCCCGTGTAGCCATGCTCGCGCAGCTCGTGCAGCCACTCGATGCCCGACTTGCCGGGCAGCGCGATATCCAGGATGAGCAGGTCGAAGTGCAGGCGTGCCATCAGCACCGCCGCGTGCTCGGCATCGGCGGCCGAGTGCACCATGCCGCAGCGGCGGGCGAGCGTGCGCTCCAGGAAGTTGCGCATGCCCTCCTCGTCGTCGACCACCAGGACCGAGTGGGCCAGCCAGTTGTAGTCGGCGAGTTCCACGGGGCGCGCGGGCGCCGCACCTTCTTCAGGCGCTGCCTTCGTCACCGCAGTGGCCGACCCGCGGTCCTCGCCATAGGGTTTCGCAACCATGTTCAGAAGGGCTTCAGCACCACGAGGAACACCACCACGAACAGCACCAGCACCGGGATCTCGTTGAAATAGCGATACCACACGTGGCTGCGCGTGTTGCGGCCCTCGGCGAAGGCGCGCATCAGGCGGCCGCAGTACAGGTGATAGGCGATCAGGAACACCACCAGCAGCGTCTTCGCATGCAGCCAGCCGCCGGCGAAGCCATAGCCGAACCACAGCCACAGACCCAGCCCTACTGCGAGGATGCCGAGCGGGGTCATGAAGCGGTACAGCTTCATCTCCATCATCGCCAGGCGCTCGCGGGTGGCGGCATCCTCGACCATGGCATGGTTGACGAAGAGCCGCGGCAGGTAGAACAGGCCGGCGAACCAGCTCACGACGAAGACGATGTGAAAGGCCTTGAGGGTCAGCATGCGGGAAGGGACTCCAGGTTCGATCGGAAAAGGTCGCTTGCGGCGCGACGCCGGGCCGCGGTTCAGGCTGCGGGGACGGTCGCTGCGCGCAGCCCGTCGGACACCGTCGGATAGCGAAGGTGCAGGCGCAGTTCCCGCTTCAGCCGGCCGTTGTCGAGGCGGCGCGACTCGCTCATGAAGGACAGGGTGAGCGGCGAGAGGTGGCGGACGATCTCGGCACGCGCCATGCGTGGCGGTCGCGCCAGGCCGAAGCGCTCGGCGACCGCATCGAAATACTCGCCCATGCACAGGCCCGAATCGTCGCTCGCGTTGTAGGCGCGCCCGGGGCCGCCACGGAACAGTGCCAGGCAGGCGATGCGGGCGAGGTCCTCGGCGTGGATGTGATTGGTGTGCACGTCCTCGTCGGCGGCGAGCACCGGGTCGCCGCGGCGCAGGCGCTCGAGCGGCAGGCGGTCGGCGGCGTAGATGCCGGGCGCACGCAGCAGGGCCACCCGCACCTCGTTGCGACGGCCGAAGGCACGCAGGCGGCGCTCGGCATCCACCCGTCGGCGGCCGCGCGCGGTCTGCGCCCGGCACGGTCGCGTCTCATCGACCCGGGCACCCGCGCAGTCGCCGTAAACCCCTGTCGTGCTTATGTATACCACCCCCTGTGGTAGAGTCGACCGGCTTGCCAGCGCGGCCAGCAGCCGCGCCATTCGCGGGTCTCCGTCGCCCGTCTGCGGCGGCGGCGCGAAGTGCAGGACCGCGTCGGCGATGCCGGCCAAGCGGCGCAGGCTGTGGCGATCATCGAGGTCGCCCACCAGCGGCACCGCACCGAGTGCGCGCAGCTCGACCGCCGCCTCGGGCTGGCGGACGAGCGCGAAGACGCGAAAACGACGGGTCAGCCAGGGCAGCGCGCGGCGGGCGACGTCGCCGCTGCCCACGATCAGTATCCTTTTCATCGTTCGATTATCTCACGCACCATGAGCCACCGGATTTCCCTCCAGCCCGGCAACCACTCCTTCCAGGCCGACGACGACCAGACCGTGCTCGAGGCCGCGCTCGCCGCCGGCCTGCTGCTGCCGCACGGCTGCCGCGACGGCGCCTGCGGCGCCTGCAAGGGCCGCGTGCTCGAGGGCGAGGTGGAACACGGCGAACACTCGCCCGGGGCGCTGAGCGAAGCCGAGCGTGCAGAGGGCCTGGCCCTGTTCTGCTGTGCGAAGCCGCTCGGCGACCTGGTGGTGCAGGCGCGCAGCGTGACGCGCGCGGGCGACATCCAGGTCAAGAAGCTGCCCTGCCGCGTGCAGAAGCTCGAGCGCCTGGCCGAGGACGTGATGCGAATCGAGCTCAAGCTGCCGGCGAGCGAGAACTTCGCCTTCCGTGCCGGCCAGTACATCGACATCCTGCTCGCCGACGGCCAGCGCCGCAGCTTCTCGATCGCCAACGCCCCGCACGACTCCGGCCATCTCGAGCTGCACGTGCGCCGCATCGACGGCGGCCGTTTCACCGGCCACATCTTCGAGACCATGATGCAAAAGGAGATCCTGCGCTTCGAGGGCCCGCTCGGCAGCTTCTTCCTGCGCGAGGACTCCACCCGGCCGATCGTGATGGTCGCCGGCGGAACCGGCTTCGCGCCGATCAAGGGCATCGTCGAGCACGCGATCCGGCTCGGCCTGCAGCGCCCGGTCACCCTCTACTGGGGCGCGCGCCGGCGCGACGGACTCTACCTCGACGAACTGGCACGTTCGTGGGAGGCGACGCTGCCTGGCCTGCGCTACGTTCCCGTGCTCTCGGACGAGGCCTGGGACGGACGCGGAGGACTGGTGCACCAGGCGGTACTCGACGACTTCGCCGACCTCTCGGCCCACGAGGTCTATGCCTGCGGCGCCCCGGCGATGATCGACGCCGCCCGTACCAGCTTCTGCGCCGGGCGCGGCCTGCCCGAAGACGCCTTCTTCGCCGACGCCTTCACCTTCGCCCAGCCCTTGGCACGATGACCCGGAACACCCGATGAGCCAGACCACCCTGCTGACCCGCGAGCCGGTCGTTAACAAGAACCGCGCGATCACCGCCAACCGGCTGATCGCCCACGGCCCCAACATCGGCTCGGTGGTCGAGGCGCTCTCCGTCCAGGCCGAGGTTTGGCCGACCCACCACCCGGTATTCGTCAGTCTCGGCCGCCTGGTGCCGACGCCCGAACTGATGAACTGGACGATTCCGGAAAACGTCGCGATCGAGATCCCGGTGCAGACCCTCGCCCACCCGCACACCCAGGCGCTGATGTCAGGCCTGCGCGAGGCCGGTGTCGGCATGTGCCTGACCTGGTTCCAGCCCGACGTCGCACTGCCGGCGAGCCACGACTGGCGCTTCGTGCTCATCGACGCGCGCCGCCATCCCGCACCCGCGAACTCGCCCGGTCTCAGCCTGGCCTGGGGCCTGGCCGACATCGGCGCCTTCCGGCAGGCGGTCACGGCCGGCTACGACGGTGCTTCGGGCTGGTTCTTCCTGCACGGGAATCCGCCCGCGAAGAGCCTGTCGCCCGGGCATGCGCAGATCGTTCGCCTGCTCAACCTGGTGCGCAACAACGGCGAGATCCGCGATATCGAGGCGGTACTCAAGCAGGACGTGGCGCTCTCGTTCAAGCTGTTGCGCTACATCAACTCGGCCGGCTTCGGCCTGATGGTCGAGATCCAGTCCTTCCGCCACGCGGTCAGCATCCTCGGCTACGACGCCCTCAACAAATGGCTGTCGCTGCTGCTGGTCACCGCCAGCCGCGACCCGAGCGCACCCGCGCTGATGCAGACCGCGATCGCACGCGGCCGCTTCATGGAGGAAATCGGCGGAAGCTTCTTCGACGCCGCCGAGCGCGACAACCTCTTCATCACCGGTGCATTCTCGCTGCTGCACACCCTGCTCGGCACCTCGATCCAGACCCTGCTCGAGGAGATGAACCTTCCAGCCCGGGTCAGCGAGGCGCTGCTGTACGGACAGGGCGACTTCGCCCCCTTCCTGCACCTGGCGCAGTGCTGCGAGAGCTTCGACCCGAAGGCCCTGCAGGCGGCGGTCGAGCAACTCCACCTGAGCAGCGAGCAGGTCAACCGCGCGCAACTGGTCGGGCTCGGCTTCGCCGACAGCCTGCACGGGTAAGCCTCGGCAACCAGAGCGGCCCATTCCGATCCGATCGCAACATCGGTCACGGCGCAGGGCTTCGCCAACGGGCTAGAATCGTCAGGCTATCCCCCAACCCCCGATCGCATGTTCGCCGCCAACTTCAGCGCCTTCGAGCTCCAGCCCCTGCCCGACGGTGCGTCGACGATCCTGCGCATGCTCGCGGCGCAAACGCCGAATTGGGCGGAGATCGCCCTCGTGGCCGCACGCGACCCGGCCTTGAGCCTGGCCCTGCTGATCGCCGACCCGTTGCGTCCCGGTGAATTGCAGGACGGTCTCAATACCGCCTTGCGGCGGAGGCTGGAGCGAATCGGCACCGACCTGCTGCGAGCATGGCTGCTGGGCCTCGGACACGTCGGCGACAATCCGGACGAGACGGCCGATACCGCGCTGCTGCGCGCCGAATGCGCGCTCCACCTCGCCATCGAAACCGACTATCCGCGACCGGACGAAGCCTATCTCGCCGGGCTTTGGTACGGCCTGCCACGCTCGGCCGGCTGGGTCGCCGGGCGGCGGCCGACGCTGCCCGCCCTCGTCGCCGACTGCGGGCTGCCCGCAAGCCTGGCCGACGCGCTCGAACTCGACGATGCCGATCCCGCCGGAGTCGGCGCGATGCATCCGCTGCTCCTCCTGCTCGCCGCCGCGCGCCACCTCGGCAGCGCAGACTGGCAGGAGCGGATCGCCGAGGTCAGCCGGCTGAGCGGGCTCGAGAGCGCGAGCCTGGTCGCACTGCGGACCGATGTCGGCTACATCCTGTCCGGCCATGCCGCCTACCCCGCCCTTCCCGGCCTCCCCGTCGCTGGTGCGGCCTGCCCGACGCTTCGTCTCTCGGACGATCCCTATCGCTACGCCGGCATGCTCGGCCTGCTCACCGCGGCCTTCGTCGACCTGGACGCGACGACGATCCGCGACCGCCTGGCGATCGCCTGCCCGCTGTTCGGCCTGCACACCCCGCCCGTGCTGCTCGGCTGCGGCGAGGACGGGCGGCTGCGCCCCCTGCTGGGTGCTGCCGCGGGAAGCGCCGACCTGCTGATCGGCGAGTTGCGCCTGCGCCTGGACGACGAGACGAGCTGCATCGCCCTCGGCGCACGCAGCGAACAGCCCTGCTCCCATTTCGGCGACGGCGGCCCCCCCAGGCGCAGCGTCGCCGACTGGCAGGTCGCGCGCTGGCTCGGCCAGCCGGGCTTTCACGTGATCCCGCTGGGCGGCGCGAGCGACACCAGCGTGGCACTGATCGCCACCGCCTCCGCCCAGGCGCTCGACAGCGAACTGCGCTGGCGCTATGCGGCCCTGCTCGGCGCCGCAGCGCGCGCGCTGCGCAGCCACGCCCGCCAGCACGACGCGATGGCCGAGCGCGAGGCAGCCCTCCACCGACGCTTCCGCGACCATGTCCGCAGGATCGCCCACGAGGCGAGCAACCCGCTCACCGTACTCAAGACGCGGATCGACATGCTTGCGCTGGAACGCCCCGGCGACAGCACGCTGCAGGACGAGATGAGCCTTCTCAACGCCGAGCTCGACCGCATCGACAACCTGCTGCGCAGCGCCGCGGAGCTGCCCGCCGAAACTGCCGAGATGCGCACCTGCCGGGTGCCCGAGCTGCTGCTGGACATGCGCACCCTCTACGGCGAGCCGCTCTTCGGCAGCCGCCAGATCCAGCTCGAGTTGCGCGCCGCACGCGAAGTGCCGCCGGCCGCGATCCCCGCCTCGGCGCTCAAGCAGGTGCTGCTCAACCTGCTGCGCAACGCCTCCGAGGCGCTCCAACCGGGCCAGCGCCTGGTCGTCTCGGTGCTGCCCCTGGTGAACGTCGACGGCCGCAATTGCCTGGAGATCCGATTCGTCGACAACGGCCCCGGCCTGCCCGTCGAAAGGGCCCGCGACCCGCTCACGCCGCGCCCCAGCGCCAAGGGGGCGGAGCATCAGGGCCTCGGTCTCGCGGTGGTACGCGAGATCCTCGCCCAATGGGGCGGAACCCTGCTGTGCCGCACCCAGGCCGGCGCCGGAACGAGCTTCCAGATCTTCGTTCCGCTGGAACAAAGCGCCTGAGTGTTGCATGATGCGGCCGAACAAGCCCTCCACACCCCAGCCTCCGGGAGCCATGGTCACTCCGGCCGAAAACGGGTTCAAGCCTCGGATCGACGGCAGTGCCGGCGACGACGCCGACAGCGTCCGCATCCTGATCGTCGATGACGATCCGCCGCTCCGTCGCACCTTTCCCCACGTGCTCGCCCGCCCAGGGCGGATCTTCGACGAATGCGGCAGCATCGCGGAAGCGATCGGCCGCCTCGAGAGGCAGCGCTACGCGCTGGTCCTGCTCGACTACCGCCTGCCCGACGCCAACGGCCTCGCCCTGCTCGACTGGCTGTCCGACCACCAGCGCGACGAGGCGGTGATCATCATCAGCGGCGAGGACGCGATCGACGCCGCCATCGGCGCGCTGCGCGGCGGGGCCGACGATTACGTGCGCAAGCCCTATCACGTCGCGCAACTGCAGCGCGCAGTCGACGGAGCCCTGCACAAGGGCACGCTGGAGCGCGCCAACAAGCTGATGAGCCAACGCCTGAAGGATTCGGAGCGCCTCCACCGCTACCTGGTGGAAAGCTCGCCCGACATGATCTTCACGCTCGACGGCAGCGGCCGCTTCACCTACATCAACCCGCGCGTCAAGCCGCTGCTCGGCTACGACCGCAGCGCGCTGGTCAAGCGCCCCTTCACCACCCTGGTGATGCCCGAGGACCTCGACCGCATCGACACCCTGCTCAGCCAGCCGAGCAGCTTGCCGGGCGAGAGCTTCCACGTCGAGCTGCGCCTGCGCTCGCGGCGCGACAGCGGCGACGAGGGCGGCAGCATCACCGTTTCACTGACCGGCATCCCGATGGTCACCCAGGAGAACGATCGCCGCGTGATCGGCCTCTACGGGGTGGCGCGCGACATCTCCGAGCGCAAGCGCGCCGAGGAGATCATCTCCTTCCAGGCCTACCACGACCAGCTCACCCACCTGCCCAACCGGGTGCTGTTCAAGGATCGCCTCGAACTGGCGATCGCCCAGGCCCAGCGCCGCACCGGCGCGCTGGCGGTGATGTTCATCGACATCGACCGCTTCAAGCTGGTCAATGACACCTTCGGCCACGCCGAGGGCGACCTGCTGCTGCGGGCGATCGCGAGCCGGCTGTCCGCCACGCTGCGCCGCGGCGACACCCTCGCCCGCCTCGGCGGCGACGAGTTCACCGTGCTGCTGCCGGACATCAACCAGCCCGAGGATGCCGAGGTGATCGCGCGCAAGGTGCTAGATGCCCTCGCCACCCCGGTGCGGCTCAGCCAGGGCGAGTTCCGCGCCACGGTCAGCGTCGGCATCGCGCTGTTCCCGCGCGACGGCACCACGGCGGAGGACCTCACCCGCCATGCCGACGCGGCGATGTACCAGGTCAAGCGTTCGGGCAAGAACGCGTTCCGCTTCTTCGACCCCGAGCTCAACAGCCGCCACCGTGATCGCATCGCGCTCGAGAACGACCTGCGTGGCGCACTCGCGCGCGGCGAACTCGACCTGCATTACCAGCCCCAGGTGAGCCTCAACACCCGCGACATCGTGGGCCTGGAGGCCCTGCTGCGCTGGAATCATCCGGGCTTGGGCGCGATTCCGCCGGCGACCTTCATCCAGGTCGCCGAAGAGGTCGGCCTGATCGGCGAGATCAGCAACTGGGTGCTGGAGACCGCGTGCGCGCAGCTCGCGCACTGGCAGGCCGACGGGGTGAGCGCGCCACGGGTTTCGATCAACCTGTCGGCATGCGATTTCCAGCGCGGCGACGTCGTCGGCAAGATCCGCTCCTGCCTCGGTCGTCATGGCGTCGCGCCGGAATACCTCGAAGTGGAGATCACCGAGAGCCTGATGATGGACGACACCGCCGACGTCGCCGCCAAGGTGCGTGCCCTGCGCGAGGCCGGCATCAGCGTGGCAATCGACGATTTCGGCACCGGCTACTCGGCGCTCGCCTACCTGCAGCGCTTCCCGGTCAGCACGC
>ERZ1645187.4134-NODE-4134-length-11854-cov-9.298500_pt1 | contig 11854 bp, 7 predicted proteins | sample MGYA00575352_ERZ1645187 | MGnify/ENA primary metagenome ERZ1645187 (study PRJEB40837, sample SAMN11349314) | freshwater sediment metagenome | isolation source: river sediment | host: Sediment | place: India: Wazaribad , New Delhi | collected 2017-02-21 ... | reverse complement strand
GCGGGATGGATCACCAGCGTCTTGGCGTCGCCGATGTTCGCCAAGTGCGACAGCAGCTGGACCGAGTCGATGAAGGTCTTGCCCGCTTTCTGGCCGCCTTGGATGCCGAAACCGACGAGGCCTCCGAAGCCGTTCTTTAGAATCTTCGCCGCGTTCGCGTAGCTGGGGTCCCCTTCCAGACCGGGATAGGTCACCCAGCTCACCAACGGGTGCCTCTTCAGCCAGCGGGCCACGGCCAGCGCGTTCTCGGAATGGCGCTTCTGGCGCAAGGGCAGCGTCTCGAGACCGAGCAGGAATTCGTGGGCGTTGAAGGGGCTCAGCGCCGCGCCGACGTCGCGCAGCCAGGTCAGGCGGATCTTCAGGATGAACGCCACGTTGCCCAGGCCCGGCACGTTGCCGAGCGCGTCCCAGTACTTCAATCCGTGGTAGCTCGGATCGGGTTCGGTGAACTCCGGAAACTTTCCGTTGTTCCATTGGAACTTGCCCGAATCCACGATGATGCCGCCCACGGAGGTGCCGTGGCCGCCGATGTATTTCGTGGCCGACGCGACGACGACGTCCGCGCCGTGGTCGAACGGCCGCACCAGGCCGACGCCCACCGTGTTGTCCACCACGAGCGGGATGCCGTTCTCGTGGGCGATGGCCGCGATAGCCTCGAAATCGGGCACGTCCAGCTTGGGATTGCCAATGGTTTCGACATAGACGGCGCGGGTCTTGGCGGTGATGGCTTTCTTAAAGGCGGCCGGATCGCGCGAGTCGACGAACGCCACGGTGCGGCCCAGCTTCGGGAACGTGTGGTGGAAAAGCTGGTAGGTGCCGCCGTAGAGGTTGTTGCCCGCGACGATCTCGTCGCCCAACCGCGTGATCGCCAGCAAGGCGAAGGTGATGGCCGACTGCCCCGAGGCAACGGCCAGCGCGCCGGAGCCGCCCTCGAGCGCCGCGACGCGCTTCTCGAACACGTCGGTCGTGGGGTTCATCAGCCGCGTATAGATGTTGCCGAATTCCTTCAGCGCGAACAGATCCGCCGCGTGGTCGGAATTCCTGAAGACATAGGACGCGGTCTGGTAGATCGGCACCGCGCGCGATCCGGTCGCCGGATCCGGCTGCTGCCCCGCATGCAAAGAAAGGGTATGGATGCCTTGGCTCATGGTCGTCTCCTCGAATTACCTTAATTTCTATAAACTTACTTGAATATCGCATTGACCCGGGGTATTGTCAAAAAAGTTTCGGAAAATAATGCAGAAGGAGCCGCCCATGAGCCAAATCTACAAAGACAACTCGGAATCGATCGGCCGCACCCCCTTGGTTCGCCTCAATCGCGTCGTGGATGGGGCCAAGGCGACGGTCTTGGCGAAGATCGAGGGCCGCAATCCGGCCTATTCCGTCAAATGCCGCATCGGGGCCGCGATGATCTGGGACGCCGAAAAGCGCGGCGTGCTCAAGCCGGGCGTCGAGATCATCGAGCCCACCAGCGGCAACACGGGCATCGCCCTCGCCTACGTTTCGGCCGCCCGCGGCTATAAACTCACCCTCACGATGCCCGAAACCATGAGCATCGAGCGCCGGCGCGTTCTCGCCGCCCTCGGCGCGAACCTGATCCTGACTCCCGGCGCGGAAGGCATGAAAGGCGCCATCCAGCAGGCCGAAGCTCTCGCCGCTTCGGATCCCCAACGGTTTTTCCTCCCCCAACAGTTCAAGAACCCGGCCAATCCCGCCATCCACGAAGCCACCACCGGACCGGAAATCTGGAACGACACCGACGGAGCCATCGATGCGCTCGTGGCCGGCGTCGGCACCGGCGGCACCCTTACCGGCATCTCGCGCTTCATCAAGAACGCGAAGGGAAAGAAGATCGTTTCGGTCGCCGTCGAACCCGCGGAAAGCCCCGTCATTTCCCAAAAGCTCGCCGGCCAGGAACTCACGCCCGGCCCGCACAAGATCCAAGGCATCGGCGCGGGATTCATTCCCGACACCTTGGACTTGTCGCTTGTGGACCGCGTCGAGCCGGTCTCCGGCGACGAGGCCATAGAGATGGCCCGGCGCCTGGCGCGGGAAGAAGGCATGCTGGTCGGCATTTCCTGCGGAGCGGCCGCGGCCGTGGCCGTGCGTCTGGCGAAACTGGACGAATTCACCGGCAAGACGATCGTCGCCATCCTGCCCGACGGCGGCGAACGCTATCTCTCCACGGCGCTGTTCGAAGGCATCGGGAACTGACGGATTCTTCCCCTTCCGATTCCGCCAAGCCCGCCGCGATCCCCCTCAGAGGGCTTCTACGGCGTTGAAAGCTCTTGGGCGATGCGCCGAGTCAGCTTTTCCCGACCCGTCGGGCCAAGATGGTTCATATCGAACCAATCGCCGGGCCCCAAATCCAGCACCTGTTCTTCGAGCGGCACGTAGCGGCCGTAGCCCCCGGCCAGGAAATGCGCCACCATTTCGCGCGTCTCTCGCTTGGCCTGGCGGCGGTCTTCGGAATCGATGGCGGGGTTCACGCCCCCTTCGAAAACGATCAACTCCACGCCCTGTTCGGACAACCGCCGGGCAAACTGCCGGAAACCGGCGATTTCCCCCGCCCGGAAATTCAACGGCCCGCGGGCTTTCGCGGCGGCCGCCGCGAGATCGGGCGGAGCTTTCTCGGTCGCCTCGGTCCGTTCGCCGCCCGAAAAGTGAAAGGCGATTTGCCGGAGAAAATCGCGGGCGCGCCACCATTCCGTCGTCGCGGCGAGGGCATAATCCACCACCTGCCGCCAGCGGAGCAGCTTGACCCGTCCGGAAACGCAGCGCAGCACGTCGGGAACGGTCCGCCAGGAAGCGTAGGGCCTGAACCACTCGAAAGGAAACTCGTCGTGGTTCGTGAAGTCGAATTCCGAGAGATATTGAACGCAACGGTCCTGGTTCCGGAACGGAACGTAGGCGCGCATGGATAACGCCCTGAGCGGAGTCATGCCGAACATCGCCCGGCGGATGACGGGCAAGGATTGCTCGGCCGCAAGCAAATGCTCATCCACTCCGAGCAACACCTGGCTGGAGCCGACCAAAACGACCGCGGGCCCGGCGGCGGTCCGGCCGGCGGCTTCTTCGAGGCGAACGTAGCAGACTTCCCGCATGAAATGCTGCCGGCCCTCCAACCGGGCGCGCGCGGCCAACCACAAGGCCGCCTGCACCCGCGGCGTCGCCAGCAGGCATTCCGCCGCCAAAACCGTGCCCGCGACGGCCAGCCAAATCCAGCCGAACGGCCGTTTGATTCGCAGCCCGATGCGCCAGACGGCGGGAATCGCCGCGAACGCCAGCGCCCAGAGCGCGGCGCGGACGCCCGCCAGCTGGGCCCAGTTCGGCCCCATCCATTTTCCTTCCACCCAGGCCCAGAAAGGACCGCCGACGGCCAGCGAAGCCAACACGCCGCCGAGCGGGAACAGCCACCAGGCTTTCCGCAGAAAGGCCTGTTCCCATTCGCGCACGCTTGAAGTTGTCGGGTTTGCGCTCATGGTCAGAATTGGAAATAGATGAAGGCGCCGCCGCCCGTATTGCCCAGCGCCAAGAACATGAGGATCATCGTCGCATAGAGCGCGACGCGAGGCAGGAGCGACAGTTGCGGCGCCGCTTCCAGATCGCCGGTTTTGACCTGAAGGACCTGCACCAGCCAAAGCGGCAGGCAGAAGACGATCAGGGCGAGCAGCATGTCGCCGGCGCGCGCATCCCATGCGAAGCCGGTAAATATGCGGGTCCACATCTCGCCGGCCTGGCCCATGGAGGAGGCCCGGAAAAAGAGCCAGCCCACGCAGACCAGATGGAACATGCCGATTCGCCGCAGCCAGATCCACCGCCCCGAATCGACGGTGCCCTTCGGCGAAAACCGTTGGACCCACGCATGGTAGCCCACCAGCAAGAGACCATGGAAAGCGCCCCACGCGATAAAGGTCCACGCCGCTCCGTGCCAGAGGCCGCCCAATAGCATGGTCAGCGCCAAGTTGATATAGGTTCTCCGGCGCCCTTTGCGGCTGCCGCCCAGCGGAATATAGAGGTAATCCCGAAGCCAGCTGGACAGGCTGATGTGCCAGCGCGCCCAAAAATCCTTTGGATTCAATGCAAAATAGGGATTGTTGAAATTCACCATCAAATCGACCCCCATCCAGCGCGCGAGTCCCCGGGCGATGTCGCTGTACCCCGAAAAATCGCAAAAAATCTGGAACGCGAACGCATAGAGCGCCACGAGCGTAACGGCGCCCGAAGGCGCGGCGGCGCCAAACGCTCCGTCGACCAAGACCGCCAGATTGTCGGCAATGACGCACTTCTTGAACAGGCCCCAGGCGACAAGCCACGTCCCGCTGCTCATGTCCGCACGCGTGATGATGCGGGGGTTCTGGATTTGGGGCAGCAGGCGGGAGGCCCGTTCGATGGGCCCGGCGACCAGTTGGGGGAAAAACGAAACGAAGGTCGCGAAATCCAAAAAGTTGCGCGTGGGCCGCATCTGCCGGCGGTAGATATCCAACGTATAGGACATGGTCTGGAACGTATAAAAGGAAATTCCCACCGGCAGGATGATGTTCAGGTGGCGCGGCGCCATGGCCACTCCCAGGCTTTGCAGAAGCACGACCAGATTGTCCGCGAAGAAATTGAAATATTTGAAGAAGCCCAAAATGCCCAGATTGGAGACCATGCTAACCAGCAAGGCGATCCGCCGGCGACGCTGGTTGTCTTCTGCTTTTTCGATCGCCAGTCCCGCCCAGAAATCCACGAGAGTCGAAATGAAAATCAGCGACAGGAACCGCCAATCCCACCACCCGTAGAAGAAGTAGCTGGAAACCAGCAGGAGCACGTTTTGCCCGCGATGGGGCAAGGCGCGATACAGTCCGTACACCACCAGGAAAAAAACGAGAAAAACTAGCGAATTGAAAACCATGTTTGGGCGGGCATCATAACCCGATACGGCCGGAAATGCATCTAATTTGAAGGGGCCCGCAAACTTCCGAAATCGCCGCCCCTCGCCCTTGCCGGCCCCCTACCCCGCCGGTGCATCCTCCGCTGCCGGCCCCCGTTGATCACCCGCATTTTCCGCGCGCCGGCGGCGACGAAAGGGCCGCCAGGCGTTCGAAAAACAATTTTTCCGTGCGCTGCGCGATCCGGTCCCAAGTCCACTTCTGCTTCCATTCGAGATATCCGGCCTCTCCCATGGTCGTCCGCAGGGTCTTGTCCGCCAACAACGCTTCGATAGCCGTGGCGATCTCGCCGGCTTGGCCGAACTCGACCAGCATCCCCGTTTGCCCGTTCGCGATAATGGATTCGGCGCAGCATCCGATGCAGCCGATCACCGGCTTGCGATGCCGCCAGGCATCCAGATAGGCGATGCCGAAGGATTCGCTGATGGAAGGCATGCAGAAAACGTCGCAATCTTCCAGCGCTTCCTCCCGTTCCCGTTCGCCGACGTCGTCCATGTTCAGGATGCGGCCTTCCGCCGGGTGGCGCAACGATGCGATGATTTCCCGGATCCATTCCGGCGGATTGTGGGAAAACCCCAACAGCGCCAGCCGGGCTTCGGGCTCGCGATCCCATACGCGGTCCATCGCCTCGATCAAATGCTGGACGCCTTTGTTGTAGATTTTGCGGCCCACGAATGCGATCAGCGGGGCTTCGCCGGGAATGCCGTGCCGCTTCCGGAATTCTCCGCGCGTCGCCGGAATGGCCTGCTCGTCGGAACCCACGCCCACCGATGCCAGCCGTTCCCGTCCCCAGCCCCGTTGATCCATCCATGCCAATTCGAAATCCGACAGGGCAATGATCAGCCGATATCCGGAGAACAGCCGCCGCAGCACGGGATGGGCCGCGCTGCTTTCCCGCACATGCAACAACGGCATCGCGACGGTCAGCATGCCCGGCAATTTCTCGATGGCGCGCGCGATCTGCACGGACCAGGCGCTTCCCCCATGGATCAAAACGACCACGTCGAAATCGTCGTACAGGCGCGGGTCTTCCACTTGGGGGCAACAGGGTCCCCGGGCCAGCAAGCGATGATAGCCGCTGCGGAACAGCCACTGCGCCAGCCGATAGCCGCCGCGGACGTTTTCCAGCGCGAGCATTCTCCGGACGATCCGTTCGCGCATCCAGTTGCGCCGCAATGAGATTACCTTGTAGGCCGCATCGGGAAACGGCTTCAGCGCCCCCTCGGCGCAGACCATCGTCAGCTCATGCCCCAAACGGGCCAATTCCCCGGCCAAACGGTGCGCCGCAATTTCGGCGCCGCCGCGGCTTGTTAGATAGTATGGACAAAGATACGCAATGCGCATTCGAATCGACATCCCTTCTGCTTGCCGCGTTCCTTCATCCAACCTACCGCTTGCAGTAGCGGGGATCCAGCGGCGCGCCGGACAGCCCGTCGATCTTGCCCCGGGCAAGCGCCTGCCAACAACGGTCTTCCGCCGGATAGCGCCGCATGGCGGCCACGCGCCGTTTCATTTTCTGCCAGATCGAAGGGACTTTCAAAGGCAAGGGTTTCTTCCAGCCCCGGTGGACCAGCAACCGCTCCGTCGAATACTGGCTCAGATACAGCAAGCGGAGCATGTAGCTCAATTCCAGGCGGGAATCCGGGATGACGTGCGTGAATCTCAGCTCGCTTGATTTACCGACGGCATACCCTTGGTCCATCACGCAGATGTCCATGTCCAAATCCTCGCCGCCGGTCACGACGTTGCCGGATCGGCCCAGCCCCAGCGCAAGAGGATCGTTTCGGATGGCATCCGCATAACCCACGGCAAGCGGGCGCCGAATGGCCAGGCCCGCGCCGATCGGAAACCACGGCCCCCAACGCCCGTGGATCCGCGCATAGGACAGGCTGTTTCCGATCTGCGGCGGCGGCATGTCCAGATGGTATTGCCGCAGGGACGGCGTCAACCAAGCCGGAAGCGGCATCCCGTATTCCGCCCGGCCATAGCCTCCCACGGCGCCCAGAAAGGGATGCTCTTGGAATATCTTGAGCGCCCGCTCCAAATAATCCGGATCCAGCAGACAATCATCGTCGACGTACACCAGAATGTCGGCTCGGGCCTCGGCGATGCTCCGCAGGCGGGCATGCGTCAAGCCAACGGACTCTTCCCGCACGATGCGGCCCAACGGATGCCACGCCATGTCGAGTTGGCTGGAAATCTCCGGACGCGAGGCGTTGTCGATCAGCAGACATTCCCATTCGGCCAAAGGCAAGGTCTGGCCCGCCAGCGCCCGAAACACCCGATCCAAACGCTTCAAGTCGGGATTATGGGTACAAATGATGACAGAAAGGATCACGCAACCTCCATGTATGTTCCGGTTGAGACCATAGAATCTATAAGTCAGCCCCTTACGTCAAGAAACGCGCGGCGGGCCGGACCGGCCGCACCCCATTGATGGAGCCGTGATTGCATTTGATCTTCAAATGAACTACGGTTGCAGGCCGAAAGCGTTCCGCATGCTGAAATCGATTTTGCATTTTTGTTTGCTCTGCTTCGCTTGCGCATACGTCGCCCTGTTGCCCCAGTTTTATCTGGTTTACGAACAAGGCAATCGCTACACGCTGGGCTGGTCGACCGACTCCCGCGCGACCCTTCTGATCGCCCTCGCGCTCTTGGCCACCGGTTATGCCGTCCTCTACGCCGGCTTCCGAGCGCTAGCAGCCGGCTTGGACAAAATCCAGTGGAAGGTCGACTGCGCCCGCCTGCTGGAAGCCCTTGTCGTTTGGTTCATGACCGTTCTGCTCCTGCGATCTCTGATGGCCCTGGCCCATGCCACGGAAGTCCTCCCGGCGTTCCTCCTGCAGGGAATCGATTCCCCCCCGATGAAAATCGCCTGCTATGTCGTCCTCCCCGCCGGACTGTTGCTTTGTTGCCGGAAACGGTATGCGCAGGTGACGGGATCCGCCTATGGCCTTCTGGGCATTTTGTTCGTCCTGCTCCTGCTGCAATCGTTCTGGTGGGACGTCAACGCCCCGTCGGACCGCCTGGACGCCCTCCCCCCCGAAAAAGAAACTCCAGGTCCTGCAAACAGCCTGTACATCTTCCTTTTCGACGAATGGGACTACGGCGCCACGTTCGGCAATCCCGAGTTTCCGCTGGAGCAGATGCCCCACTTGCGCGAGCTTCTCCAGCACGCCACCTTATTCCGGGATGCCTACAGCCCCGGCGTCGAAACCACTGTGTCCATCCCGCGCTTTTTGTTCCAGCCCGACGAAAGAACGCGGCGTTTCTCCTATTCCGATCTCCGCAGCCGCGTGTTGGGAAATACATTCCCCCCGGCCGGACTGCAATCGATTTTCGACCTGTCGGACCATCATTTCAAATGCGTTTCCGGAGCGTATCTGCATTATCCGGACATCTTGGACTCGCGCGCGGATTGCTGCATTCCTGTGTACGATTCGTTTTCCCGATATTCCGTCATAGACGGAGTCAAAGGCCTGCTTTCCTCCCAAATCGCTTTCCTTGAAAAATTCGGGGGCCCGGCGCCGATCCAATATTTCAACCCCTTCCTATCGTCCGGATGGATCGACTTAACCCAAAAGACCCAAATGCGCATGCGGCCCGTCCTGGACGAAATCTTGTCGAGGGTCCCCTCCCCGAACATCACGTTTTTCCACATGTTGCTCCCGCACCCCCCCACGCTCGTCAATCGGGACGGAACCCTTCGTCCCTACGCATCTTGTTTCGGCCGCGAAGCCTATTGGGAAGGTCTGGCCGCCGCCGACGTCTTGATCGGCGATTTCGTCCGCATTCTGCAGGAGCGTGGGGACTACGATTCGTCCCTGATCGCGATTCTTTCCGATCACGGGCTCAAGGACAAGTACGACCGCCCGTTTGGAGAAATCGACCCCGGCATCTATATCCCGGAAAAACACGTGCCGTTGATCCTCAAGTATCCCGGACAGAAACGAGGTGGCGAATCCTCGGATCCGATCTTGCTCATGGACCTCCATCCCCTTTTCCGGGATTTTCTCGCCTCGCCGGAAAAAGTCACCGATTGGGTTTCCAGATGGAATGCCGAACCCGGGCTGCCGGCCTTCTATGCGCCCGAATGACCAGGTCGGCGCGCATCAATCCCGGCGGGACGGCCATGCTTTTGGCCTCGTTCCGACGGGTCCGGCTCCGTCCAGCGGCGTTTGCGAGGCCTATTTTGGGGCTTTCGTCCCGCATGCAAGCGGCATAGGATGTTTGCCATGAATTCCGGCCCCGCACCCGCGCCAGTGAAATGCCGTCCTTGGGGACGGCGATTCGCGGCGTTTCTCTTGCTGGCCATCCGGCATTCGTCCAGCTGGGTCCTGCGCCTCGTTTTTCTCCTGCTGTTCCTGATCGTCGTCCTCTTCGCCTATCTGCATCTGGTCGGACTCCCCGCCTATTTCACGGATATGTTTCTCGACCGAATGGCCAGTCACGGCTACTTCCTGCAGATCGAGCGCCTCACGCTGGAAGCCGACCGGGGCCTAGTCGCCCGGAACGTCCGCCTGTTCATGGCGGCGGACGCGCCGAAGCCCTTCATGGAAGCCGCGGAACTCACCGTGGCGCTCCATCCCGTTCCCTTGATCTACCGCCGGCAGATCGTACCGATCCTTTCCATCGTGGACGGATCCTTGCACGCCGATCTGGGGAGCGGCCAATTCGGCGCCCGCCAAGGCTCGCGGGAAATCGCGGTGGATCGGATCCATCTGCGGTTCTCGGCCACCGACCGCGAAGTGACCCTCCGGGAATTTTCGGCCGATTTTCTCAACGTCCATTTCCGGGGACGCGGAACCGTCTATCCGAGCGCCAAGGCCCGGACGCCCCTCGGGAATCCGCTGACGACCGCCATGCGCACCATCGAAAACGCTCCCGTCTGGGCGCTGCGGATCGTGGAACAGGCCAACGGCATTTCCTTCCGCACGTCGCCCTCCGCGGATTTCACCTTCGACATCCACCCCGACCAACCCGAAACCTATGCGGTGGCGTTTCAACTGAGCAACGCGACCGGCGGCGAAGTGCGCGGCGTCCCGTTCGACGGCTTCGATCTGGACCTGGCCCTCAAGGAGCAGCGGCTCCTGGTGCCGGACCTGCAAATCCGCAAGAAAAACGGCGTGCTTGCGCTGTCCGGCTGGTACGACCTGACCAACCAAACGGCTTCCGTCCATTTGCTCAACACGCTCCCGCCCGACACGTTCCTCGATCTCTTGCCGGACTCCGCCCAAGTCGCGACGGCCACGGTGGTCACCAACTGCTGCTTCCCGCTCCGCCTCGAACTGCAGGTCGGCCCGGCCCCCCTGGCGAATCTGGCCGAGCAGTTTTCCGGAAGCCTGTCTTTCTCGCGCGCGACGATCCGCGAAGTGCCCGTCGAAAACCTAGATGTCGCCTTCCGGCGAGACGGCAACGAAATCCGCATCGACAAAGCCTCCGTCCAGCTGGATACCGGTCCCGACGCCAGCCGCCTCAAGATCCGCGACGGATTCTTCCTGCTGGACCGCAAGCGCTTCGAAGCGCGGGCCGCCGGCACGCTCAACCCCCATCTGCTGAAGCCCCTGATGACGCCGAATTTCCGGACCATCGTCGATTGGTTCGGCATCCAGGAACCGATCCAAGGCGACGTCGTGGTCGGCGGCGTGGTCGGAAATCCGGCCATCTATTGCTACGGGCCGGTGCAGGCGACCAACTTCACGATCAACGGCGCCGCCGTGCAGTCCCTGCAAGGGCAGCTCGATATTACGAACGAAGTCATGCACATCGCAGGGGCGACCGTGGTCCGGCCGGAAGGCATCGCCCGCGGCGACGTCTACATGGCGTTTTCCAACCAAACGCTCCGGCTGGAGCACGTCGACAGCACGCTCGATCCGCGCGCCGTCGCCCAGATGATCGGGCCCGTGGCCGCTAAATTCATGGAGCCCTTCCTGCTGAACGGCCCCGTCCACGCCCAGGTCGACGGCCTGCTCGACTACTGCAATTTCTCCCTGAACCAGTTGAAGGCCCATATCGAAGCCCAGCGCTTCGGCTACTACCGCTGGGAAGCCGATGCCGCCGAATTCGACTTGGCCGTGCGGGGCCTGCGGCTGCTCTTCACCAACGTGGCCGCCACCGCCTATGGCGGGCAATTCGCCGGCACGGCCAGCCTCTATCCCGTCGGCCGCGATTCGAACTGGCGCTACGAAGTGAATCTCGCGGCCAACAACACGAGCCTTTCCAACCTGCTCTCCGCATCCATCGGCAAGCCGGCCGGCGAACTGCGCGGCACCGTGGACGGCACCGCGCGCGTCGGCGGCTACATCGGCGAAGGCAACGGACCCTCCGTCACCGGCGCGGGCCACGTCGACATCCGCGGCGGCTTGCTGTTCCAGACCAAACTGTTCAGCGGCCTCACGGCGATCCTGTCCAAAATCATCCCGGATTTCACGCTGTTCGCCCAGACCGACGCCAGCGGCAATTTCACCATCCGCAACAGCCGCGTTTCGTCCCGCGACGTCCAGCTCAAGGGCACCGTCTTCAGCGTGAAGGGCGCCGGCGACTACGCCTTCGACACCACCCTCGATTTCCGCGTCGAGGTCCAGCTGCTGCGCAGCGGCCCCGTCGCCGCGCTCGTGCGCCTCGCCACCCTGCCCGTCACCCGGCTGCTCGAATTCCACCTGACCGGCACCTTCGAGGAACCCCGCTGGCGACCCCTCAACCTCAACCCCGCCGAACTCTTTTCCGGCGAGGAAAAGGACAAGGACAAGCCCCCGAAACCCTGACCGCCCCTCCCCGGCCAGCAAATCGCAGCTTGCCACGCCGCCGGCACGGCCTGCGTTTTTTCCACGCTACGTAAAAAGTTTGGGCGAGTTTTACGTAGAACCAGGGCTGTCCCGTTTAAAACCCCTGTAAATACAGCTGATGGTCGAGGTCAGGCT
>ERZ1645187.4133-NODE-4133-length-11857-cov-16.356296_pt1 | contig 11857 bp, 8 predicted proteins | sample MGYA00575352_ERZ1645187 | MGnify/ENA primary metagenome ERZ1645187 (study PRJEB40837, sample SAMN11349314) | freshwater sediment metagenome | isolation source: river sediment | host: Sediment | place: India: Wazaribad , New Delhi | collected 2017-02-21 ... | reverse complement strand
TCGCGAGGGTGGCCGCACGGTCGGCGCCGGCGTGATCGCCGAGATTATCGAGTAATAAATCCCCGCCTTCAGTGCGGGAACAGTCTTGCGTCAACCAAGCAGCCGGGCTCGCCCCGGCTGCTCTTACTCGGGCATAGAAAATGAGAGACACCATCACGTTGGCCTGCCAGAGCTGCAAGCAGCGCAACTACACCACGACCAAAAACAAGAAGACCGTGCCGCACAAGCTCGAGTTGAAGAAATACTGCCCGTTCTGCAAGTCGCATACGCCGCACAAAGAAACCAAGTAAGCAGGCCAGTAGCTCGAACGGTAGAGCACCGGACTCCAAATCCGGGGGTTGGGGGTTCGAATCCCTCCTGGCCTGCCACTGATTTGTCCCTTTCAGGTGCGCGCGGCGTGTCCATGCGAGACAGGTAATGTCGACAAAAAAACAATCCCGAGCAAGCAGGTCCGGCGGGGAGTCAAAAAAAGACACCCCAGAATCGGAGCGCAAGTCCTCGTTCTCTCCGGCGGGGATCCGCACCTTTCTGCAGGAAGTCCATGCTGAATTCAGCAAGATCGTTTGGCCGGAAAAAAAGGTCACCATGGGGCTCACCGGCTTCGTGATCGTTCTGGTGGTCATCATCTCCCTCTACCTTGGTTCGGTTGATCTTCTCCTCGGCAAGCTGGTGTCGACTGTCCTCAAATAATTGACACGCAAGGGCCGATCGAATGGCAAAGCACTGGTATATTGTCCACACCCACACCGGGTTTGAGAACAAGGTCAAGACAACGCTGGAAGAGCGGATCAAACTGGCGGGACAAGAGGAGTTCTTTGGGAAAATTCTCGTGCCCACCGAGCAGGTGGTCGAGATGGTCAAGGGGGCGAGAAAAACCTCCGAACGAAAGTTTTTCCCTGGGTACATCCTCATCCACATGGAGATGAACGAACACACCTGGCACACGGTGCAGGAGACGCCGCGTATCACCGGGTTTGTCGGCATCAACATGAGCCAGGCGAGTGTTGACAAGGATATCTACAAAAAAATCCCGTCCCTTACCGATGCCGAGGCTGCCAAGATCATCGGCCGTATCGAGGAGGGAGCGAGCAAACCCAAACCCAAGGTCGTCTTTGGAGAGGGTGATGTGGTCAGGGTGATCGACGGTCCGTTCGCGAACTTCCAGGGCGTGGTTGAGGAAGTGTTTCCGGACAAGGGGCGGGTTCGCGTCATGGTGTCGATTTTCGGGCGCTCCACGCCTGTAGAACTCGAATACATCCAGGTAAGTAAAAACTAAGCTCCATGCTTTTGTGGAGGGGTGAATTATGGCTAAAAAAATTCAAGCGTTCATCAAGTTGCAGATTCCGGCCGGCAAGGCCAACCCCTCGCCGCCCGTGGGACCGGCCCTCGGTCAGCATGGCGTCAACATCATGGACTTCTGCAAGGCGTTCAACGCCCAGACGCAGTCTGCAGGAGATACCATCATTCCGGTGGTCATAACGGTCTATTCCGACCGCTCCTACAGCTTTATCACCAAGACGCCACCCGCTTCCGTGCTGCTCAAAAAGGCCGCCGGTCTGGAGCGCGGTTCGAGCAATCCCAAAAAAGAACGTGTCGCCGAACTTGACGGCGCCAAGATCCGGGAGATCGCTGAAACCAAAATGCCGGACCTGAATGCCTACGATCTCGATCATGCCATTCGCATCATCGAGGGGACGGCCAGGAGTTGTGGCATTACGGTAGTCAAGTAATTCGGTGGTCAAGTAATTCCCAGCATTCGCTTACCTGTGCGGGCCTAACCGCACCAGGGAGAATCTCAAGAGGATATCATGCCGAAAAAAGGAAAGAATTACAAGAATGCAGTTGCCGAGCTGGATCGGCGAAGGGTGTACGATCTCGCCGAGGCCCTGGACAACGTGCTGAAATGCGCATTCGCCAAATTCGACGAGTCCGTCGATGTGGCGGTGCGCCTGGGCGTTGACCCGCGCCATGCCGACCAGATGGTGCGCTCCAGTGTCATACTGCCCAACGGCACGGGCAAGACCGCCCGGGTGTTGGTCTTTGCCAAGGGCGAGAAGGAAAAAGAGGCGCTGGCTGCCGGCGCAGACTTCGCCGGCGCCGACGAACTGATCGAAAAGATCAAGGGCGGCTGGCTCGAGTTCGATAAGACCATCGCCACCCCGGACATGATGGGCGAAGTCGGCAAGATCGGCCGCATCCTCGGGCCGCGGAACCTCATGCCCAACGCCAAACTGGGCACCGTCACCTTCGACATTGAGCGCGTTGTCAACGAGATCAAGAAGGGCAAGGTGGACTTCCGGGTCGACAAGGCCGGCGTGGTCCATGCGGTTATGGGCAAGCGGTCCTTTGGCGGCGAAAAACTCGCTGAAAACATCCTGGCCTTCATCGACAAACTGATCCAGCTTAAGCCGTCCACAAGCAAGGGCATCTACCTGCGGGCCATCTCGGTATCCAGCACCATGGGGCCTGGCTTCAAGGTTGATCCGTTGCAGGTGCGCACGCTGATCAAGGCCGCCTGACAGGTTTCCGGTCCCCGCCCTGGCGGCGGACCGGTTCCGATCGTCTCATCCGTTCATTCATCCCGTTTTTCAAGATCAACCTTTTTGGGAAGGTCAGAGACAGCAGGTGCTGTTGCCTAAAGACCCCGATGCTTCGGGTGTCGCCTGCCGAGGCCATGTTGGTTTGGCTGTGCTGAACCGGTAGTTTGTCTTCGTTTCTCCACTCTGCTTTTTTTGACAGTCCCGTGACCCGAAGGAGGTGCAAACGTTGAATCGCGACCAAAAGACCGATGTAGTCCAGGCGCTCAACGAAACTTTTTCCAAAGCAAAGTTTGCGGTGGTCGCCGACTACCGTGGACTGAAAGTGACGGAACTGGAAAAACTGCGCAAAAATCTGCGCGAAAACGACGCCCAGATCCAGGTGGCCAAGAACACCCTGTTGCGGCTTGCCGTGAAGGGGACACCGTACGAAGGGCTGAGCGATTCGTTCGTCGGCACAACGGCGGTGGCGGTTGGCTTTACCGAGCCGGTGGGGCCGGCCAAGGCGCTCACCGCCTTTGCCGCCGAGTTCAATGCCTTCTCGATCCGCTCGGGCTCCCTCGATGGGGGATTGTTGAGCGCCGAGGATGTGCTGGCCCTGTCCAAGCTGCCGAGCCGGGAAGAATTGCTGGCCAGGCTGCTCGGCACCATGGCCGCGGTGCCGACAGGCTTTGTCCGCGTGTTGAGCGCCGTGCCGCAGAAGCTGCTGTATGCGTTGACTGCCATCAAAGAGCAGAAGGATAACTGACCTGGAATCGCCGACCTTTGCGGTCGGGTTCCGCACTATTTTGAACGTCACCTATCAGGAGGAACGAACAATGTCCGTAACCAAACAAGATGTGATTGATTTCATCGCCAACATGACCGTCCTCGAGCTCTCCGAACTCATCAAGGAGCTTGAGGAGAAGTTCGGTGTTTCCGCAGCGGCGCCAGTCGCCATGGCCGTGGCCGCTGCCCCCGCCGAGGCCGCTGCCGCCGAGGAGAAAACCGAATTCGATGTCATTCTGACCAGCGCCGGCGATCAGAAGATCAAGGTCATCAAGGAAGTCCGCGCCATTACTTCGCTTGGCCTGAAAGAGGCCAAGGACCTGGTGGAAGGGGTGCCCTCTCCGGTCAAGGAAGGCGTGAGCAAGGACGAGGCGGCCGCCATCAAGGCCCAGATCGAGGGAGCCGGCGGCACCGTCGAGATCAAATAACTGCTTCATCTCGGCTCTTTCGGGACGGCTGGTCCCGGAAGGCGAATAAACACACAGGCAACGCTATTGGGCTGTCCAGCCCCGTAGCGTTCCTGTGTTTGTAGGTTTTCATTCTTTCACTGTTGCTCGCCTGCCCGATAACGAGCTGTTATCATTTTAAATTATCGGATGGCGTCCGAGCCATGCGGAGTGTTTCGAGGAATCTATGAAAAGAGTACGTAAGAGTTTTGCCAAATCGAGCCAAATCATCGAACCGCCTCATCTCATTGCCATGCAGCGGGAATCTTACGAGCACTTTCTGCAGAAGGACACGCCGCCTGATCAGCGCAAGGATCATGGTCTGCAAGGTATCTTTCAGTCCATTTTCCCGATCACCGATTTCAACGGTCTTTGTTCCCTCGAATTTGTCCGCTATTCCTTTGGTGAGCCAAAATACACCGTGGCCGAGTGCATCGAACGGGGCATGACCTACGAGGCGCCGGTTAAAATCACGGTGCGGCTGATCAGCTTTGACGTCGATGCTGAAACAGATGCCCGTTCGGTGCGGGACATCAAGGAGCAGGAGGTGTTCCTCGGTGCGCTGCCGCTCATGACCCAGGACGGCGTGTTTGTCGTCAACGGCACGGAACGGGTCATCGTCAACCAGTTGCAACGTTCTCCGGGTCTGTTCTACACCCATGACAACGGCAAGTCCCATTCCTCGGGCAAACGCCTCTATTCCGCGCGGATCATCCCCGTGCGCGGCTCCTGGCTCGATTTCGAATTCGACATCAAGGACATCCTCTACGTGCGCATCGACCGGCGCCGGAAGCTGCCGGTGAGCGTTCTGCTCAAGGCACTCGGCTACACCGAGGGGGAACTGCTCAACGAATTTTATCACACCGACCAGGTCCACCGCGACGGTGACCGCTACGCCATCGCCTTCAACCCGCTGACCTTCGCCAGCCAGCGGCTGACCACCGATGTGATCAATCCCGCCGACGGCACGGTGATCGCCAAAAAAGGTAAAAAAGTGACCAAGAGCCTGGCCAAGAAAATCGAAAGCCTCGGGGTTTCCTCCATGGCCATCGATGCGGACGACCTCTGCGGCCGGTTCTTTGCCACCGATATCGTCAACGAGGCCACCGGTGAGGTACTCGCCAAGGGCAACGACACCGTCACCCCCGAGGTTCTCAAAACCCTTGCTGAGGGGGGAGTGACTTCTTTTGAACTGCTGTTCATCGATGGCGTCAACTACAGCGATTCGTTCCGCAAAACCCTGCTGCTCGATAAAATCAAGGATACCGAGGAAGCGCTGGTCGAAATCTACCGTCGGTTGCGGCCGTCCAGCCCGCCGACCCTGGAAGTGGCGAAAACCTTTTTCGACAACCTGTTCTTCAGCGCCGCCACCTATGACCTCTCCGAGGTCGGTCGCTACAAGATCAACACCAAACTCGCCCTGGCCACCCCCATCGAGGTGCGCACCCTCACCAAAGAAGACATCGTCAAGAGCGTCAAGCACCTGGTGCGCATCAAGGATGAACTCAAGGACGGCGACGACATCGACCATCTGGGCAACCGCCGGGTGCGAACGGTCGGTGAACTCTGCGAAAACCAGTACCGCATGGGCCTCGTGCGCATGGAGCGGGCTATCAAGGAGCGCATGACCCTGCAGGAGATCGAGACCCTCATGCCGCACGACCTGGTCAACCCCAAACCGGTCACCTCGGCCATCAAGGAGTTCTTCGGCACCAGCCAGCTGTCGCAGTTCATGGACCAGACCAACCCGCTCTCCGAGGTCACCCACAAGCGGCGGCTTTCCGCGCTCGGCCCGGGAGGCCTGTCGCGGGAACGCGCCGGCTTCGAGGTGCGCGACGTGCACCCGACCCATTACGGCCGCATCTGTCCGGTGGAGACGCCGGAAGGCCCGAACATCGGCCTGATCGTCTCGCTGGCCACCTACGCCACGGTCAACCCCTACGGGTTCATCGAGACACCGTACCGCCTGGTCAGCGAGCGCCAGGTCTCCACCGACTGCAAGTATCTTTCCGCCTTGCAGGAAGAGGACCAGGTGATCGCGCCGGCGCAGGTGTCCTCTGACGAGGCCGGCCGGATTATCGACGACAACCTGATCGCCCGGCACCAGAGCGAGGTGTCCATGGTCTCGGCCGAGGACGTGACCATGATGGACGTGGCCCCCAACCAGATGGTGTCCATAGCGGCCTCGCTCATTCCCTTCCTCGAGAACGACGACGCCAACCGCGCGCTCATGGGTTCGAACATGCAGCGCCAGGCCGTCCCCCTGCTCAAGACCAGCGCGCCCATCATCGGCACCGGGGTGGAAAAGTACGTGGCCCAGGATTCCGGCGCCTGTCTGCTTGCCGGCGGCAGCGGTGTGGTCGAGGAAGTGGATGCCAACCGGGTGGTGATCCGCTACGACCAGCCCGGTATCGACGGTTTCGACACCGGTATCGGTGTGTATCGGTTGTCCAAGTACAAGAAATCGAACCAGAACACCTGCTTCAACCAGAAGGCGCTGGTCTTCCCCGGTGACCGCGTGGTCAAGGGTACGGTCCTGGCGGACGGGCCCTCCACCGAAATGGGCGAACTCGCGCTCGGCAAGAACGTGACCATCGCCTTCATGCCCTGGCGTGGCTACAACTTCGAGGACTCCATCCTGGTGAACGAGCGGCTCCTCAAGGAGGACACCTTCACCTCGGTGCACATCGAGATCTTCGAGACCATGGCCCGGGACACCAAGCTGGGCAAGGAAGAGATCACCCGTGACATCCCCAACGTCGGCGAGGACGGGCTGCGCAACCTCGACGACTCCGGCATTGTCCGCATCGGCGCCGAGGTCAAGGCCGGGGACATGCTGGTCGGCAAGGTGACGCCCAAGGGCGAGAGCATGCTCTCGCCGGAGGAAAAACTGCTGCGCGCCATCTTCGGCGAGAAGGCCGGCGACGTCAAGGACTCCTCCCTGCGCGTGCCGCCCGGCATCGAAGGGGTGGTCATTGACGCCAAGGTCTTTTCGCGCAAAGGGGTGGACAAGGACGAGCGCACCCTGGAGATCGAGAAGAAGGAGATCGAGCGCATCAACCGTGACATGGACGATGAGCTCAGAAGCCTGAAGAAGGGGGTGCGCAACTCCTTGGCCGCCCTGCTCGACGGCCGCACCGCGAAAAGCGATGTCAAGGACGACAAGGGCAAGGTTATTCTCAAGCTCGGCAAGCAGCTGACCGCCAAGATCCTCGAGCAGGTGAGCTTCGAGGATCTGCGCGATATCGATTTTGCCGAAAAGGTGAAGTACGAGGAGGAGATCAAGGCGATTTTCTCCCGGTACCACACCCAGGCCGGCGTGGTACGCGGCCGCTACCTGGGCATTGTCGAGCGCATGGAAAAGGGGGACGACCTGCCCCCGGGCGTGGTCAAGATGGTCAAGATCTATGTCGCCACCAAGCGCAAACTGGCGGTGGGTGACAAGATGGCCGGTCGGCACGGCAACAAGGGCGTTGTTTCCCGCCTGCTGCCCGAGGAGGACATGCCCTATTTTGCCGACGGCACCACCGTGGACCTGGTTCTCAACCCGCTCGGCGTGCCTTCGCGCATGAACGTGGGTCAGGTGCTCGAGTGCCATCTCGGTTTTGCGGCCAAAAAACTGGGCGAACAGATCACCGAGCTGGCCAGGCGCCACGAACTGGACCTGGTGAAGCAGCGTCTGCAAACGATCTTCTCGAACGACGAGTACGCCCGTCTGACCGAAGGACTGAGCGATGACCAGCTGCTCGACCTGATGCGCAAGTATGGCCGCGGCATCCATGTGGCCACGCCGGTCTTCGATGGTGCTTCCGAGGCGGAAATCCGCCGGATGCTGGTTGAGGCCGGTGTCGACGAGGTGGGCCAGTCCACCCTGTACGATGGCCTGACCGGGGAACCCTTCGACAACCCGGTCACGGTCGGCACCATGTACATGCTCAAGCTCCATCACCTGGTGGACAACAAGATCCACGCCCGCTCCACCGGGCCCTATTCGCTGGTCACCCAGCAGCCGCTGGGCGGCAAGGCCCAGTTCGGCGGCCAGCGCCTGGGGGAGATGGAGGTCTGGGCCATGGAGGCCTATGGGGCCGCCTACACCCTGAAAGAATTTCTCACCGTGAAATCCGACGACGTCGAGGGCCGGACGACGATGTACGAAAAGATCGTCAAGGGCAACAACTTCCTCGAAACCGGCCTGCCGGAGTCGTTCCACGTCCTTGTCAAGGAACTGAAGGGACTCTGCCTGGATGTCGAGTTGCTCGAGTAGCGGCGCGACCTTTGCCAGGAAACGCAGGGCCCGGCCTTGAGGTGCTGGACCGGATTGATGCACATCTACAAAAGGTGATTTCGTGGAAGAACTGTTCAACTTTTTTGCCAAGCCAAAAGGACCCCTCAGTTTCAACAAGGTGAAGATATCCCTGGCCTCGCCGGACAAGATCAGGGAATGGTCGCACGGTGAGGTCAAGAAGCCGGAGACCATCAACTACCGGACCTTCAAGCCCGAGCGGGACGGCCTGTTCTGTGCCAAGATTTTCGGGCCGGTCAAGGACTACGAGTGCAACTGCGGCAAGTACAAGCGCATGAAGCACCGTGGCGTGGTCTGCGAAAAGTGCGGGGTCGAGGTTATTCAGTCCAAGGTTCGTCGTGAGCGGCTGGGGCATATCGAGCTGGCCGCGCCGGTCGCCCATATCTGGTTTTTGAAGAGTCTGCCGTCGAAGATCGGCGCCATTCTCGACATGACCCTCAAGCAGCTGGAGCGCATTCTCTATTTCGAATCGTACGTGGTCGTGCACTCCGGTACCGATGAGTTGCCCATCGGCTCGCTGCTCAACGAGGAGCAGTACCGGAACAGCCTCGAGGAGTTTCCGGGCAAGTTCCAGGTCGGTATCGGCGCCGAGGCGATTCACGAATTGCTCGCCCACCTGTCCAAGCCCATGTCCGAGGACGAGAAGGGCCGGCTGGTGGACAAGGTGCAGCATTCCTCGCTGCCCGAGAAGTCGCGCGAAGCCCTGGTGCAGCGGGTGCTCGGGAAGAAGGAGATGAGTCGGCTCGAGGGGCTGGCGATCGAGCTGCGGGTGGACATGGCTGAGACCGGCTCGCAGACCAAGCGGAGCAAGTACGGCAAGCGGCTCAACGTGATCGAGGCCTTCATCGGCTCCGGCAACCGGCCGGAATGGATGATCCTCCAGGTGATCCCGGTGCTGCCGCCGGATCTGCGGCCGCTGGTGCCGCTCGAGGGCGGCCGTTTCGCCACCTCGGACCTGAACGACCTGTACCGGCGGGTGATCAACCGCAACAACCGGTTGAAGCGCCTGTTGGAACTGGACGCGCCGGACATCATCATCCGCAACGAAAAACGGATGCTGCAGGAGGCGGTGGACGTGCTGTTCGACAACGGCCGCCGCGGCCGCACCATCACCGGGCCGAACAAGCGGCCGCTCAAGTCGCTCTCCGACATGCTCAAGGGCAAGCAGGGGCGCTTCCGCCAGAACCTGCTCGGTAAGCGGGTGGACTATTCCGGCCGTTCGGTCATCGTCGTCGGCCCGCACCTGCGCCTGCACCAGTGCGGTTTGCCCAAGAAGATGGCGCTCGAGCTGTTCAAGCCGTTCATCTACAACCGGCTCGAGCACAAGGGCTACGTCACCACCATCAAGAGCGCCCGCAAGATGGTGGAGAAAGGGGTGAAGGAGGTCTGGGACGTGCTCGAGGATATCGTCCAGGAGTACCCGGTCATCCTCAACCGCGCCCCGACCCTGCACCGGCTGGGCATGCAGGCCTTCGAGGTCAACCTCATCGAGGGCAAGGCCATCCAGCTCCACCCGCTCGTCTGCGCGGCCTTCAACGCCGACTTCGACGGCGACCAGATGGCGGTGCACGTGCCGCTCTCGGTCGAGGCCCAGGTCGAGGCCCGGGTGCTGATGATGTCCACCAACAACATCCTCTCGCCGGCCAACGGCGGGCCGATCATCATTCCCAGCCAGGACATCGTCCTCGGGCTGTACTACATGACCCGCGAGCGGCTCGGGGTGGTCGGCGAGGGCTCGCTGTACGGTTCGCCGGCCGAGGCCCGGATCGCCTACGACCACGGCGCGGCCCACATGCAGGCCCGGGTGCGGGTACGCATCAACGGCGCCATGGTGGACACGACCATCGGTCGGCTGATCGTCGGCGACCTGCTGCCAAAGGCGGTGCCGTTCTCCCTGGTCAACAAGGAGCTGTCCAAGAAGGAACTGGCCTTCCTCATCGACTACACCTACCGCCACGCCGGCACCAAGGAAACGGTCATTCTCGCCGACCGGCTCAAGGACCTGGGTTATGAATACGCCACCCGGGCCGGCATCTCCATCTGCATCAACGACATGAAGATCCCGGTGCGCAAGGAGGAGTTTGTCGAGGACTCGGAGCGTGAGGCGGCGGACGTGGATCAGCAGTATTCCGACGGTCTCATCACCGACGGTGAAAAGTACAACAAGATCATCGACATCTGGTCCAAGGCCACGGACAAGATCACCAAGGAGATGATGGACGAGATGGCGGTGGAATATCTGCCGGACGCGTCCGGCAAGGCCAGGGAGATCAAGAGCTTCAACTCGGTCTATATCATGGCCGACTCGGGCGCGCGTGGCTCCAAGGACCAGATCCGTCAGCTGGCGGGGATGCGCGGCCTGATGGCCAAGCCCTCCGGCGAGATCATCGAGACCCCGATCAAGGCCAACTTCCGCGAGGGCCTGAGCGTTCTCGAGTACTTCATCTCCACCCACGGCGCCCGCAAGGGTCTGGCCGACACCGCGCTCAAGACCGCCAACTCCGGCTACCTCACCCGACGGCTGGTGGACGTGGCCCAGGATTCGACCATCGTCATGAGGGACTGCGGCACCATGCGCGGCACCATGGCCGAGCCCCTGATTGAAGGCGGCGAGGTGATCGTGCGCATCGGTGAACGTATCCTCGGCCGCGTGGCGCTGGAGGATGTGGTCGATCCGCACACCGGCGAAGTGCTGGTGGGCATGGACGAGGAGATCACCGAGGACCGGGTGGAGGCCATCGAGGCCGCGGGTATCGACCGGGTGATGATCCGCTCGGTGCTCACCTGCGAGGCCAAGCGCGGCGTCTGCGCCATGTGCTACGGCCGCGACTTGGGCCGCGGCCACATGGTCAACATCGGCGAGGCGGTGGGCATCATCGCGGCCCAGTCCATCGGCGAGCCCGGCACCCAGCTGACCATGCGCACCTTTCATATCGGCGGCACGGCGCGTGGTTCGGTGGAACAGGCCGAGGTGCGCACCCAGCGTGGCGGCATGACCCGACTCAAAAATCTGCACCTCATCAAGTTAAAAAACGAGAGCGAGAGCAAGGAAGATAGATACAGGGTCATGAATCGCAACGGTGAGATCCTCTTTTATGATCATGAGTCGGCAAAAAATAAAAATGGAATGAAATATATCACGAGCCCCACCGGTGAGATTCTCTTTCTCGGTGGGGGTGGCGGTGGCGAGGTCACATTGCGAGAAAGGTTTTCTGTACCCTACGGCGCTATTCTCCTCTTTCCGAAAGGAACGGTAGTGCCTTCTAGTTTTAGAATTCTCGAGTGGGACGCTAAATATCGGGAATGGGATAATTTTGATATTCCTCTTTGGGATGCTTTTGAAGCAAGTCCTGGCACTAGAATTGCTGAGTGGGATGCTTTCGCGATCCCTATTATCGCTGAAGTTCCTGGAAAAATAAAATTTGGGGATATCAACCCTGGAGTCTCAGTGCAGGAAACTGTTGATCAGATCACTGGAAAAGTGACCCAGGTCATAACTGCGTCAAGTGCAACAAAGCAGTTGACTCCAAGGATTTCAATCAAAGATGGCCAAGGAAGGACCATAAAGATACCTCGCAGTGAATCGCCGGCTCGCTATCCGTTGCCTGTTGGGGCTATGATAACGGTTAATCAACACGATGATATTGGCCCAGGATTTCAGGTAGCAAAAATTCCGAGAGAAACAACAAAAACCAAGGATATCACCGGTGGTCTGCCGCGGGTGGCCGAACTGTTCGAGGTGAGGAAGCCGAAAGAGCAGGCGGTTATCACCGAAATCGACGGCCGGGTGACCTTCGGCAAGG
>ERZ1645187.4130-NODE-4130-length-11859-cov-12.438072_pt1 | contig 11859 bp, 10 predicted proteins | sample MGYA00575352_ERZ1645187 | MGnify/ENA primary metagenome ERZ1645187 (study PRJEB40837, sample SAMN11349314) | freshwater sediment metagenome | isolation source: river sediment | host: Sediment | place: India: Wazaribad , New Delhi | collected 2017-02-21 ... | reverse complement strand
CCGGTGCGGGCGGGCCTGCGCGACGGCGCGCTCGGCCGCATGGGTCCCGCGCCCGAGGCTTCGGCCGAGCGCGCGTTGCCGCGAAGGGCGCGACCGGCTAAGCCGGCCCACCATCTCTCGCCGGGGCCGCCCGTTTTCGTCCGATGTCCGATTCCGCTCCGACTTCCCCTACAGGCTGGCGCAAGCAGGCCCTTCGCGCCGTGCGCGCCGCCGAGATGGCGCGCTCTGTGGTCCTCGCCTCGCGGCCCTGGGCCGCTTTGCGGGAGGCGCGCCGCCCGCCCGCCGAGCCGGCGCCGCCGGTGAGGGCGGCGCTGGTCGCGCATGTGTTCTACCCCGATCTGTGGCCCGAGATCGTCGCGGCATGGCGCGCCCTGCCCGCCGGCTCGCCGCTGATCGCCACCGCGCCGCCCGCGCAGGCGCGCGCCTTGCGCGACCTCGCGGGGGGCGACGAGCGAATCGAGATCGTCGAGGTCGCCAATCGCGGCCGCGACGTCGGCCCGCTTCTGACGCTGCTGGCCTCGGGCCGGCTCGACGCTTTCGACGCGGTGCTGAAAATCCACTCCAAGCGCAGCCCGCATCTGCGCGACGGCGATCTGCGTCGCCGGATGTTTTACGCGGAGCTGGCGGGAGGACCGCGCCATGTCGCGGCCATCCTTCGCCAGTTCGAGAACCTGCGCGTCGGCCTTGTCGGGCCAGGCTTCTATTTCCGCTCGAAGCCGTTCTACTGGATGGCGAACCGGGCGCGTGTCGAGGGGCTGTGCGCGCGCATGGAGCCGCCAGCCGCGCCGCGTCTCGGCTTTTTCGAAGGAACCATGTTCTGGATCCGGCCGGCCGCGCTCGCGCCGTTGCGCGCGATCGGCCTCGGCGTCGACGATTTCGAGGCGGAGGCCGGCCAGATCGACGGCGCGCTCCATCATGCGGCGGAGCGCCTCTTCGCGCTTTCGGCCGCCGCAGCCGGCTACGAGACGCGCGCCCTCGACGGGCGCGTGCTGCTCAGCCCCCCTTGAACCGGCGCAGCGGCTCCGTCAGACGCCACGAGGCGGAACCTTCGAGCGCGGCGATGGCCGCCTCAAGCTCGGCGTCGTTCATCTCGACGCATTGGCGCGCCGTCAGGGGCTGGCCGCGGCCTATCAATCTGGCAAGGACGCGCACCGGCGCCGCGACCTTCCAGGAAGTTGACTCGAAAATGTCGAGCGCGCGCTTGAGACGCAGTCCCGGGCCTGCGACATGGAAATTGTTGGCGGAGCGCAGGCGCGCGGCGCTTCCGGGCGGCAGGAGGATTGGCATCCCGTCTAGTTTGGCCAGAATGCGCTCGCGATTGGCGGTCCAGACCTCCTCGTCGTGCATGCTGCGCGAGGACTCGCCCTTCTCCCACCAGCGATAGACATTCGTGACCGCCGGGGAATCCGCGACGCCCACGATCAGCGCGCCGCGCATCAGGTAGTCCCAGTCTTCGGCGGTGTCGAGGGTCTCGTCGAATGTGATGTTCAGGTCGTGGAACAGTCCGCGCGGGAAAGCGAGAGAGAGTCCGGGAGTGTGGTTTTCGTGCAGATGCTTGAAGGTATCGAAACGCGACGGGTAGAACCGGAGCATGGAGCCGGTGGCTCTCAAACCGGGCCTTCCCTCGATCTCGGCCATGGCTGCGTTCTGGCGGACGTTGGCCGCGCGCAGGATGCTGCCGGGGCGCTGGCTTGCCAACTGTCTGAACGTCTCGACCCAATGGCCGAAGACAAAGTCGTCATCGTCGAGAATGACGATATAGTCGCCGCGCGCCTCTTTGAATCCGACATTGAGAGGGCGGGTGCGATTGCCGACATCCACGAGCAACAGCTTCGACCGATCTCGAAGAAACTGAGGATTTTCCTCCATCACAGCATGGACGGCGGCGCGATGATCGTCTGTCAACTTGTGACCGATCACCAGAATCTCGAAATCGTCGCAGCTTTGGCCGGCGAGGCAACAAAACACCTCCCGCAAGCTTTGAATGCGTTTTCCCTGTGTGCGCGTCACGATCGACAGGAACGGGCGCCGGCCTTCCCCGTGGTCGCTGAAACGCGGCGCGTCGAGCCGAGGCCCCGGAACGCTGGCGACGACGAATTGCATGACTTCGCCATTCTCATCGACCTGGCTGCGCAGTCCGCCGAGGAATTGGGCGAGCAGCGATCCGGACGCGATCGCGGGATGCGTGGCGGGAAAGTGCTGGTCGGAGATTTCGCGCAGCGTGTGTTTCGACTCGACGGGACGCAGACCCGCGCGTCGCAGCACGCGATCGATCAACCGCTCGTCGAAAAGACGGACATGCGTGTGGTCCAGAAGCCCTTCGGACGTGTAGTCCCATCTTCCGAAGGCGAGCTTCCGGCCGACGTCGCGATGGGTGTTGTTCGGAACGCTGACAATCACCGGCGCGCCATGGTCGCGGGCGAGATCGGCGATGGCTTGCAGCACTTCGTCGCCTTCGGCGAGGTGCTCCAGGGTGTCGAGCAGGGTGATGGAGCCCACGCGGCGGTCGCCGACGATCCGACGCAGATCGCCGAGCGTGTCCGCGCCGGCGCTGAAGACATATTCGTGCGTCTCGAAGCCTCGCTCGCGCAAGGAAGCAAGACCGCGCCCGTTTCCGTCCACCGCCACATAGGTAAGGCCGGTCTGCGCGGCGAGCGGTTCGCCGATTCGTCCGAAGCCGCAGCCCAAGTCGAGATGGATCGCGCCCGCGCCCGCCACGTCGGCGGGGACATGCTTGCTCACGAGCGTCAGCGCGTGGCCATACACATTGTGCGGCCCAAACGCGTGATCATATCCCGAAGCGGTGTTGACGATCATACCACGTACCTGTGCTTGGCGTAGGCGTCGCCGACGAAGCGGCTCGTTTGTTTTCCGCCGGGGACCGGCGTCGGAAGGCCGCCCGCGGCGGCGCGCCGGCGATATTCTTCGGCCGCCTTGCGCTCATGCTCGTCGCCATGCGCGTCGTAGACGCGCAGGATTCGTTTCACGATGTCCGGGCGCGACCACTTATGCGCCAGCAACAGCGCCGCTTCCGCCGAGTAGTAGCGCTCCGCCGCTCCCGGCCGCCATCCGCCGTCGTCGTCCAGGCGTTTATCGTGGAACACCACGGCGGCGGGCTGGTGGATGAGACGGAAGCCGGCGTGGCGGACGCGCCACGCCAGATCGACGTCGTCGCAGTAAAGGAAAAATGTCTTCGCGTCGTAGCCGCCGACCGCATGGAACAGCGCGCGCGGGACCATCGAGCAGGCCCCGCTCGTCCACACCGTGTCGCCCGTCGAAAGGTCGAAATCCTTCGGGTGCTCGATGGGAAGCTGCTTAGCCTCCGTCATGCCCACGTCCGGCCGTTTGAATGGCTCCAGCAGGAACTCGATGGCGCGCGGCGACACCACGACGTCGGGGTTCAGGATGAAGATGAAATCGGCGGACGCGGCCGCCGCCAAGCGGTTCTGCCCTCCCGCCGAGCCAAGATTAGCGTTGAAGAAATCATACTCGATGACCAGCGGAGCCGGGAACTCCCGGCGCAGCGCGTCGAGCGTCTCGGGCGACAGGCAGGGCGAGGACGAACTGTCGCCGTAACGCACCGTGAGGCCGGAGCAAACCCCGTCCGCGATCATGAGTTCGGTCGTTCGCCAAAGACTGGCCAACGCGCGGCGCAGATCGACGACGGGCGTGTTATACAGCACCGTCTGCGCGTGAATGGAGGCGGGGCGGATGAAGAACGGACCTTTCGGGACGCTTTCTTTCGGGACGATCGTGGCGCCAGACCCGACGTTTAAGCCCATATCTGAAATTCCCGTTTCCGTTGCCGCGCGCGAGGCGCCCGCCGAACTGGCGTCGGGAAGAACCGGTCGCGCGAGCGGCGGCGAGGCGCAAACGGTGGGCGCGGCTGGTGCGAATTCGCGCGACGCTCGAACGCGGCGTTCCTTACCGGAATTCCCGGGCAGGTTCAATCGTTCGCCGGAAGGATTGAAACTGCTTGGAAATTCGCTCTTTCGTCCAGGTCAAGCTAGGACCAGGGTCAGAATTGGGGCGTTGGTCGGGTCTTCGGCTTCAGCGCCAGGGCGCGTCGCTCGATTAAATGCCAGGATAGCGCCGCACACACGAGCGTCAGCGCGCCAGCCAGCGCCGCATTGAACAACGCCGATTGCGCGCCGAACGTGCGCGCCACAAGCTGTTGCATCGGAAATCCGTAGAGATAAAGACCATAGGAATAGTCGCGGCCGTGCAGGACGCGCGCGATCCACGCGCTGCGCGCCACGCCGAACGACACGACCGTGTAGGGCAATGTCAGCGCCAGCGCGATCTCGGCGAGGATCGGATTGCGGAAGAACCCGAACATCAGCGTCAGCGCGATGGCGGCAAAGATATTGGCGTGGGTGTCGAGCCGATAGGCGCGAATGACCGCGCCGGCCAGAAAGTAATAGGAGACGTCGAGCGCACTGCCGAGGCTCGTCCCCCAAAAGACTGTTTGCGGCGCGTTCGGCGGGGCGAGTTTTACAATGATGATCGAGCCGGCGAGGAGAACGACGGCGGCGATGGGCAACGTCGCTCGTCCCACATGCGCGCTGCGCGTCACGATCAACGGCACGCCCATATACATCGCAACCTCCACCGGCAAGCTCCACAACGAGCCGTTGACGGCTGGGCCGTAAATCGTGTCGTGGAAGACCCCCGGCAGACCGTAATGCGGGTTCAGCGCGACGTTCTAGAAATAAAGCCACGTCTCGCGCGACCTGAAATAACCGGCGAGCGGGAGCGAGGTGACCGCCGGCCCGAGGGCGATCGCCGTGAGGACGCAGATCGCCACGAGGCCGGGCATGATGCGCAAGGCGCGCTTGCGCGCATAACGCGCGACATGGGGATCGGACATCCAGCTTCCGGTGATCAGGAAGCCGGAAATCACGAAAAAGATCTTCACGCCGAGGGTGTGAACGCCGTTGCCGAATAGGCCCGGAGCCACATGCCCCGTCAGGGGATAGGCGTGCCCCCAAATCACCAGCGCCGCCGCGATCAGACGCAGCACGTCGAAACCGTTGGGTCCGGTCAGCGCCGTCGCGTCGACGTTTCTTGATCGGGCCGTTTCTGACATGCCGGCGAGGCTCCTTATCGTGGCGGCGTCAGGTCGCCGGGGCGACGTCGAGGTCGATGCGACGCATTGGAATACCCATGAGCCCCTTCGCGTCGCGGATCACGGAAACCTTGAAGAGCAGCGCCTCGTCCATCCAATGATGTTGAACCGCGTCGGCCTGCGTTCCCGAGGCGATGGCGACGGTCACCGCATATTCGCCGGCCGCCAGATAGGGCATCCGGAAGCTGAAGCGCGCCAGGATGTCCTCGCCCGCCTGCACGACGCGCGGCGCGTCGCGGAAGCTGAGATAGGTGTTGTCGCCAAACAGGTTCTGCCCGAGACGATCTCGCACGATGAAGCCGACGATCGGCGCCGTGATCGGCGCATGCGCCGTCGCGTGCGCCTCCAGCGTCACGTCCTCGCCGCCTTCGAGACCGGCGAGCGTCGCGCCGTTCGCGCCCGTCAAACGCACGGAGCTTATCGTCGCCTGCCGGTCGCCGAACCATGGCGCGTCGGGATCGAAGTCGTAGACCTCAACCTTGGGCGCGAGGTTGGCGTCTCGCAACAGGGTTTCGCGCTGGTCGACGACGGTCGCCTCGGGATATTCGCGAGGCCGGGCGACCTTGCGCTCGCCGCCGATGTGGAAGGCATGGCCGCCTGTGCGAGCTGCCTCGATATCGGCCTGATAGGCGTGACAGATCTCCTTCGCGGGGCCGATGGCGCGCACCGTCCCCGCATCCATCCACACCGCCCGGTCGCACAAGGCGAGCACGGCGGCGATGTCGTGGGAGACGAACAGCAGCGTCCCCTTCTCTCGGAACTTGCGGATGAAGCGCATGCACTTCTGTCCGAACGCCGCGTCGCCGACCGACAGGATTTCGTCGACGATGAGAATGTCGGCGTTCATATGCGCCATGACCGCGAAAGCGAGACGGGCGTACATGCCGCTCGAATAGAGCTTCACCGGCTGGTCGAGAAAATCGCCGATCTCCGCGAAGTCCTCGATCTGCGCAAAGCGCGCGTCGATCTCCGCGCGCGTCAGGCCATAGACGGCGCCGGCCAGATAGACGTTCTCGCGCCCCGTGAATTCAGGGTTGAAGCCGGCGCCCAGCTCCAGCATGGCGCCGACGCGCCCGCTCACCCGCACCGTTCCCGTGGTCGGCGGCAACGTCCCGTTGATGATCTGGAGGAGGGTCGACTTGCCCGCGCCGTTGCGCCCGACCAGCGCCACCGCCTCTCCCCGCGCCATCGACAGGCTGACGTCGCGCAGCGCCCAGTAGTCCTCGAAGAACTTGCGGCGGCGGAAGATCATCTGCTTGAGGCGATCCTCGGGCCGCTTGAAGATCGCATAGACCTTCGACACGTCCTTCAATTCGATGATCGGGTCGTCGGCGCGCTCAGACGACATCGGCGAAGCCCTTGCGCGTCTTCTGGAACCACCACAGGCCGAACAGCGCCGCCGCGACGCCGAGCGCCAGTTGCGCGGCGACCGCGCCGGCGGCCGGCGCCCGCCCCTCGAACGCCATGGCGCGCGCCTGCTCGATGGCGACGCCGATCGGATTGAGGGCGAGATAGGGCCGCACGACGTCCGGCATCGCGGCCTGCGCGTAAAACACCGGCGAGATGAACATCAGCATCGTCACGAGCGGACCGACGATCTCCTTGAGATCGCGAAGGAACACGCCCATCGAGGAAAGAAACCAGGCCGCCCCGAGCGCCATCAACGCCAGCGGCGCCACCGCCAGCGGCAGCAGCAGGATTTCAACCGGAGGCAGGCCGCCGACGACCACATGCAGCGCCAGCCATATCCCCAGCGACAGCGCGAAGGTGATCAGCGCGGCGAGCGTCAGCACCACCGGGAGGATTTCGAGGGGAAAGCGTATTTTCTTGATAAAGCTGACGTTTTCCAGCATCAATGTCGGGGCGCGGCTCACCGTTTCGGACACCAGCGAGAAAACCGCGAGCGCCAGAAAAACGAAAAGCGCGAAGGAGCCGGCGCCGAGTTGCGTCGCCGCGACGGGGATGCGCGAGGTGAAGACGTAGCGGAACACGAAGGTGTAGACCGCCAGCGTCAGCGCCGGCAGCAGCACGAGCCATGCGAGGCCCAGCACCGATCCGCGGTAGCGCCGCGCCAGTTCGCGCTGGGTAAGCGCCCAGATGAGTTGGCGATTGCGCAGGATCGAGCGCAGTCCCGAGAGCACCGTCTCTGCGCTCTGCATCTCGCCGCGACCTCGCCCTCAGCCATCAAGCCCGCGCCGGGGCGATCCCGGCGCGGCGTGGGCGGGAGCGATAAAGAAGCGCTCCGGCCTTGGCAAGCGCAGCGCGGGATGGTTGGGCGGCGCGTCGCGGACGAGGAGATCGCCCCCTTCACGCCATTGAAACGATCTTCGCCCGCGCCGCCATGAGCGGGTCGTCCTCGTCCCCGCCGGAGATATGGGCGCTCGCCGCGCCCGGATCGAGACTCGCATAGATCGTCCGCCGCGCGGCGGCCATGGTTTCCGACAAGTCGGCGCCGATCCGCGCCCTCGCGTCGCCCTTTTGCCGATGGCGCGGGCGCGTTTGCGAGACGGGGCGGCGAACTGCGGCCCCGGCGGGCGCCCGCCCGTGGCTGCATCGGGATCGATGATGATTTCAATGATAAACGCATTCTTCCGCTGCGACGAAGGATGCGACGAGGCGGCGAGGCGCTGCGGGCGGGGAGGCTGGCCGCGGCGCGATTTTGGTGGGCCTTCGCCCCGTGTTCCTGCTACCCCTTGCAGGCGAGCGCACCACCCCGACGCGCGGGAGAAGGGCGCGCCGACGAGGGAGGCGCCGATGACACGCAAGACGCCCGATCGACTGCGCTCCGCGCGCTGGTTCGCGCCCGACGATCTGCGCTCCTTCGGCCATCGCAGCCGCATGAACCAGATGGGCTACGACGTCGCCGAATTCGCCGGCAAGCCGGTGGTGGGCATCGTCAACACCTGGTCCGACTTCGCCCAGTGTCACGCGCATTTCAAAGCCCGCGTCGAGGACGTGAAGCGCGGCGTCTTGCAGGCCGGCGGCTTTCCGGTCGAACTGCCGGCGATCTCGTTGTCGGAATCGACGGTGAAGCCGACCACCATGCTCTATCGCAATTTTCTGGCGATGGAGACGGAGGAGCTGATCCGCTCGCAGCCCGTCGATTCCGTCGTGCTGATGGGGGGATGCGACAAGACCGCGCCCGGCCTCATCCTCGGCGCGACCTCGGCGGGCGTTCCCGCGATCTTCATGCCAGCCGGGCCGATGCTGCGCGGAAACTGGCGCGGCAAGCAGCTCGGCTCGGGTTCGGACGCATGGAAATACTGGGACGAGCGCCGCGCCGGAAACATCGACGCCGAGGCCTGGACGCAGATGCAGGAAGGCATCGCGCGCAGCTATGGCGTGTGCATGACCATGGGCACCGCCGCGACCATGACGGCGCTGGCGGACGTGCTGGGGATGTGCCTGCCGGGAAGCTCGTCGATCCCCGCCGCCGACTCCAATCACATTCGCATGGCCTCCGCCTGCGGACGCCGCGCCGTCGAACTGGCGTGGGAAGGAACGACGCCCGCCGAGATCATGACGGAGGCCGCTTTCAAGAACGCCATCGTCGCGGCCATGGCGATGGGCTGCTCGACCAACGCGGTGATCCACATTCTCGCCATGGCGCGCCGCGCGGGGCGAGACATCACGCTGGAGCATTTCGACTCGGCGAGCCGCACGACGCCGGTGATCGCCAATATCAGGCCGTCCGGCGACACATATCTGATGGAGGATTTTTATTACGCCGGCGGCCTCAAGGGGATGCTGTCGCGCCTGAAAGACAAGCTCGATCTGACGCAGCGCACCGTCTCGGGCGAAACGTGGGGCGACGCGCTGGAAGGCGCCGAGGTCTATGACGACGACGTCATCCGCCCGCTCGACAAGGCGATCTATCGGGAGGGCGCGCTGGCGCTGCTGAAAGGCAATCTCGCGCCCGACGGCTGCGTCATCAAGCCCTCCGCCGCCGCGCCGCATTTGCTGAAGCATACCGGCCCGGCGCTGGTCTTCGACGATTACGCCAGCCTGAAGGCCAATATCGACCGCGACGATCTCGACGTTACCGCCGACACCGTGCTGGTGCTGCGCAACGCCGGGCCTTTGGGAGGGCCGGGCATGCCCGAATGGGGGATGCTGCCGATTCCGAAGAAACTCGTGAAACAGGGCGTGCGCGACATGGTCCGCATTTCCGATGCGCGCATGAGCGGCACCAGCTACGGCGCCTGCATCCTGCATGTCTCGCCCGAAAGCTATGTCGGCGGGCCGCTCGCGCTGGTGCGGACCGGCGATGCGATCAGCCTCGACGTCGCCGCCCGCACGCTCACGCTCGACGTGTCCGACGACGAACTGGCGCGCCGCCGCGCCGCATGGACGCCGCCGCCGCCGCGTTACGAGCGCGGCTATGGCTGGATGGCCTCGCGCCATTTCAAGCAGGCGCATGAGGGCTGCGACTTCGACTTCCTCGAAACCTCCTTCGGCGCGCCGGTCGGCGAGCCGGCCATCTATTGAGGCGACCATGGCTCTTTCCGACGCGACGCGCGCCAAGCTCAGGACCGTTTCGGTCGCCACGCTCTGCACCGCGCTCTACAAGCGCGGCTTTCGCAACCAGGTGATCCAGGGGTCGCGGCCCTTGAACCCGTCGCTGCCTGTGATGGTCGGCGAGGCTTACACCGTGCGCTACATGCCCGCGCGCGAGGATCGCAATCCGATCACGGTGTTCCAGAACCGCGCCCATCCCCAGCGCAAGGCGGTGGAGGATTGCCCGCCCGGCGCGGTGCTGGTGTTCGACAGCCGCAAGGATGCGCGCGCGGCGAGCGCCGGCGGCATTCTCGTCACCCGTCTGATGAAGCGCGGCGTCGCGGGCGTCGTCACCGACGGCGGCTTCCGCGACAGCCCCGAGATCGCGGCGCTGGCGATGCCCGCCTATCACGTCCAGCCCTCCGCGCCGACCAATCTGACGTTGCACGAAGCCATCGACGCCAACGTTCCCATCGGCTGCGGCGACGCGCCGGTGTTTCCCGGCGACGTGATCGTCGGCGACGCGGAGGCGGTGGTCGTGCTGCCCGCCCATCTGGCAGACGTACTCGCCGACGAGGCGGTGGAGATGACGGCCTACGAGGATTTCGTCCTCGCCATGGTGCGCGACGAAGGCCGCTCGATCCTCGGCCTTTATCCGCCGACCGATCCGCAGAGCAGGATCGATTTCGAGGCGTGGCGAAAGGCGAAAGGGCGGTGACGGCCCGCGCGCCTCAGCTCTTTTCCTCGTCCTTCATGCGATAGCGGAAATCGCAGCTTTTCGCGCCCTGCATGATGGTGTGCGTGCGCGTCAGCTCCATTTTCGGATTGTAGCCGACGCAGAAATCGCCGTCGCGATTGCAGGAGAGCAGATGGCCGATTTCGCCGAGGCCCATCTGGCGATACATCTCCGCGTAGCGGCAGCGCGTCACGTCGAAATCGAGCCGTTCCGCATCCTGCGCCTTGATGTCGATGCGCAGCGAATCGTTCGCCGTCCAGTTCGGCATGATGGCGGCGAAATCCTCGAAGCCCGGATCGCGACCGAGCGCCGCGCGAAAGCGTTCGCCCTGCTGGATCGCCGAGCGCGACACCGCGGCGCCGATGGCCGAACGCGCGGCCTCCTCGCCATGGCTTTCGCGCAGCACGTCGTAAACATGCTTGAGGATCTCCGCCTCGATGCGCCGCCGCGCGATGATCGGCATGTCGAGCGGGATTTCGTTGTCCGCGCGCAGGGCAGCCTTGTCTGCCGGGGTTTCGTTGCTCATGGCGTCGTCTCCGTGTCCGTCAGCTCGGCTCGCGCGAGTCCTTGTAGCGATACCAGGCGAGCATGTTGGGCGCGACGAGGCGCGCGGCGGCGTGCATGGGATAAGGCCTGGGCCGCGTGATCGGGATCGGCAGGTCGTCGTCGCGCTTGCCGCCGAAGGCGTCGGCGAAGACGGGGCCCAGCGCGGTCGCCAGCGCGACGCCGCGCCCGTTGCAGGCGATCCAAGTCCATAGCCCTTCGCCGAGATGATGAAAGCGCGGCGTGCGGTCGCCGGTGACGCCGATGCGGCCGTTCCACACGAAGTCGAAACTTGGCGTCCCCATTTGCGGAAACACGCGCGCGAGCCGCGCGCCGATGCGCCGGCGCAGCCGCGCCGCGCCGTTCCACGGCACGATCAGCCCGCCGCCGGTGACGAGCCGTCCCCGCGCGTCCCAGCGAAAGAAATGCAGATCGCCCTGCGTGTCCGACAACGCCTGACGACCGGGGATGACGCTGGCGCGCACCGCCTCGGACTGCGGCGCCGTCGCCATCTGCCAGGACAGGACGGGGATGAGCGAATGGGCGAGTTCGGGCGCGAGGCCCGGCGCGAACCAATCGGTGTAGGCGTTCGAGGCGATGAGCGCCTGATCGGCGACGACGCGGCCTTTCGCGGTGGCAGCGATCCAGCCCGACGGGGCGCGCGTCAGCGTCTCGACGGGACTGGCCTCGCAGATGCGCGCCCCCGCCTCCTCCGCGGCGCGGGCGAGGCCGCGCGCGAAGGCGAGCGGGTTGATATGGCCGCCCGAGTCGTTGAGCATCGCCCCGTGCCAGAAGTCGGAGCCGGTGATCGCGCGCGTCTGCGCCCGGTCGAGAAGCCGCACCGGCGCGCCGCGCCGGCCCCAGGCCTCGACGCGCGCGGCCGAGAGCTTGACGCGGCCGGGCGAATGGGCGGGCTGAATCCAGCCGTTCTGCACCGCCTCGCAGTCGATGCCCT
>ERZ1645187.4129-NODE-4129-length-11860-cov-6.179670_pt1 | contig 11860 bp, 9 predicted proteins | sample MGYA00575352_ERZ1645187 | MGnify/ENA primary metagenome ERZ1645187 (study PRJEB40837, sample SAMN11349314) | freshwater sediment metagenome | isolation source: river sediment | host: Sediment | place: India: Wazaribad , New Delhi | collected 2017-02-21 ... | reverse complement strand
TCGACACCCTGCATTTCGACGAAGCCTGGCTGCCGCATGCCGCCTTCCACGATTTCTACGGCGATTACCACGCCATTGGCGCCGACCGTCAGCGCTGCAAGGACTCGATGGTTTTTGCCACGCAGTCCACGCACAAGCTGCTGGCCGGCCTCAGCCAGGCCTCGCAAATCCTGGTGCAGGACTGCGTCGAGCGCAAGCTGGACCGCGATGCCTTCAACGAGGCCTATCTGATGCATACCTCGACCTCACCGCAGTATTCGATCATCGCCTCCTGCGACGTGGCAGCGGCGATGATGGAAGAGCCGGGCGGTACCGCGCTGGTCGAGGAGTCGATCGCCGAAGCCCTCGATTTCCGCCGCGCCATGCGCAAGGTGGACGAGGAGTGGGGCGCCGACTGGTGGTTCAAGGTGTGGGGCCCGGACGACCTCTCCGAGGAAGGCATCGAGGAGCGCGAGGCCTGGATGCTCAAGCCCGGCGAGCGCTGGCACGGCTTCGGCGATCTGGCCGAAGGCTTCAACATGCTCGACCCGATCAAGGCCACCATCATCACCCCGGGCCTCGACGTGGACGGCGAGTTCGCCGAGCGCGGCATCCCGGCGGCCATCGTCACCAAGTACCTGGCCGAGCACGGCGTGATCGTCGAGAAGTGCGGCCTCTACAGCTTCTTCATCATGTTCACCATCGGCATCACCAAGGGCCGCTGGAACACGCTGGTCACCGCGCTGCAGCAGTTCAAGGACGACTACGACAAGAACCAGCCGCTGTGGAAGGTGCTGCCCGAGTTCGTCACCAAGCACCCGCGCTACGAACGCACCGGCCTGCGTGACCTGTGCACGCAGATTCACGAGGTATACAAGGCGAAGGACGTCGCGCGCCTCACCACCGAGATGTACCTCTCCGACATGGAACCGGCGATGCGCCCGGCCGACGCCTTCGCCAGGATGGCGCACCGCGAGATCGAACGCGTGCCGATCGACGCACTCGAGGGCCGTGTCACCGCCGTGCTGCTCACCCCGTATCCCCCGGGCATCCCGCTGCTGATCCCCGGTGAGCGCTTTAACTCCACCATCGTGCGCTACCTCAAGTTCGCGCGTGAATTCAACGCCCAGTTCCCCGGCTTCGAGACCGACATCCACGGCCTCGTCAAGGAGAATGGCAACGGCTACTACGTGGATTGCGTGCGCGCATAGATGCTTCCCCTGCCAGCCTTGCGATGAGTTCCCGGGACACCCGTCATCGCCTGACAAAGGAGCTTGCCGCCACTGCCGTCGCCTACCAGGCTGCCGCCGTGAGCCCGCATTGCGGCAAGTGTGCGAAGCCTTGCTGTCGGCTTGATCCACTCGTCCTCGAACTGGATTGGCAGCGGCTCAAGGCACTCTGGCAGCTCAACGAATCGCGTGCTGCCTTCGACCGGCGGCTCGCCGCGGGCACAGGCCCTGAGGAGATCCGGGCGAGGGATGGGATCTACTACGCCCATCGCAAAGTCTGCCCCGCCTACGACGAAGTGCGCCGCGCGTGCCGCGTCTACGATCAGGAAGTCAAACCGTCAGGTTGCACGGACTTCCCGGTGTACGAAGATCAAGGCTGCGTCATCGCAGACCTGCGCTGCGAAGCCGTGGACCTCGAGGCGCTGGCGGCCTGGATTGCGCGCGCTATCGGGCGGGGGTTTCGCGTCGTCCAGTCAGCCGACGCGGACTTCCCCTTCCTGGTCTCGCTGTCAGTCAAAAGGGTGGCCGGTCGGCGCGACTAGTCGATCGCGCGCAGGAACTCCGCAACCAGATCGAGCACCACCGCTTCGCGTTCGCGATGCGGGACATGGCGTGTATCCGGCATCACTTCGACCCGCGTCGGGCCGCCCGCCAGCCGGCCGATCAGCTCGGGGTGGTACGGCGAGCCGTATTCGTCGTCGCTGCCATGAATTGCCAATAGCGGACAGGCAACGCACGGCAAGACAGGATCGAGTGACCAGCCGGCGAAAGTCGGGGCGAGCCAGGTGTCGATCCACGCATTGAGTACCCAGCGCGCCTTGTCGCCGTGATACTTCGCGAGTTTCTCGACCTGCGCCGGGTCGGAAAAAAGTGCCTGTGCTTCACGGATACCTTGCAGCGTGCGGTCTTCGACGAAGGCTTGCGCGGATTCGGTGATGAGCGCAGCGCAGGCGTCGCCGAACTGCGCCGCGCAGTGGACGGCCATGCCGCCGCCGACGCTGTGGCCGAAAGCGACGAAACGGTCGATGCCCATTTGCGCGCGCAACACCGGGAAGTGGGTTTCGGCTTCGTCAGCGATGAAATCCATGTCCAGCGTGTCGTCGCGCGGATCGGATCGGCCGAAGCCGAGCCGGTCGTAGGCGATTACCTTCCGCCCCGTGCGCGTGGCGAGCGCGGCGGGAAAACCGCGCCACAGTTCGACGCTGCCGAGCGAATCATGAAAGAGGATGATCGGGCTGCCCTGTATCTGCACAGGGGACCACTTGCGCACGAACAACCCGCCGGCGGGCAGTTGAACCCGAAAGTCTTCGTGGCGGATCAAATTCGCTCGTAGGTGACGAAGGCGTAGCGCAGGCCGTCGGCACCGCTGCCGGACTCACATTTCACCGCGCGCCATTGCGTGCAGTCGAAGGTCGGGAAATGTGCGTCGCCTTCGAAGGCTGCATCGATCTCGGTCAGCTCCAGCCGCTGCGCCAACGGCAGCGCAAGCCGATACACCTCAGCCCCGCCGATGATGAAGATTGCCGTCCCGTCAGCGCCGACTTTCATGGCTTCATCCAGCGTATGCACCACGGTCGCGCCCGGCGCGACAAAGGATGTATCACGCGTCAGGACTAAGTTGCGCCGGTTCGGCAACGGGCGGAATTTGGGCGGCAGCGATTCCCAAGTCTTGCGCCCCATCAACACGGCATGGCCGGTCGTCAGCGCCTTGAAGTGCTTCATGTCTTCCGGCAGATGCCAGGGCAGTGCATTGGCCTTGCCGATCACGCCGTTCTGCGCCACGGCGGCAATGATGACAATCATGCGGGACGGAGACTTTCGTAAAGGTCGAGGTACTGCCGCGCCGGCCCGGTCCAGCGGAAGTCGCCGGCCATCGCATTGCGCTGCAACTGGCGCCAGCGCGCTTTGTCCTGCCAGACCAGCGTCGCCAGCCCGGCCGTGCCGAGGATGGCCTCGGCCGTGGCGGCTTGGCAGACGAAGCCGTTGGCGCTGCCGTCGGCCAGTGCAGCGGGGGAATAATTGACCACGGTATCAGCCAGCCCGCCGGTCGCGCGCACCAGCGGCGGGGTGCCGTAGGCGAGGCTGTACATCTGGTTCAACCCGCAGGGCTCGAAGCGCGAGGGCATCAGGAAGCTATCGGCACCAGCCTCGATGCGATGGGCAAGCGGATCGCTGTAGCCGATCTTCACGGCGACTTGCCCGGGATGGCGTTCGGCGAGTTCGCGGAAGGCTGCTTCGAGCGCCTTGTCACCGCTGCCCAGCACGGCGAGCTGTGCCGGCAGGCCGACGAGCGCGTCGCCGATCTCGGCAACGAGGTCAAGCCCCTTCTGCTGCGTGAGGCGGCTGACGATGCCGAACAGCGGGCAATCGTCACGCTCTGCCAGGCCCATTTCGCGTTGCAGGGCAGTCTTGTTCTGCCGCTTGGCGTCGAGATGGTCGCGGTCGTAGCGCACGGCGAGCTGGGGATCGAGCGCCGGGTTCCACACCGTATCGTCGATGCCGTTGAGAATTCCGGTCAGCCGGTCGGCACGCAGGCGCAACAGGCCCTGCATGCCCATGCCTTCGGCATCGGTCTGAATCTCGCGCGCGTAGGTCGGGCTGACGGTCGTGAGCACATCGGCATGGCGCAGGCCGGCCTTGAGGAAGGAGATCAGGCCATAGTATTCGACACCTTCCATGTGCCAGTCGGCACCGGTGAGTGCCAGCTCCTCGAGCAGCTGTGGCGGGAAGCACCCCTGGAAGGCGAGGTTGTGGATCGTCACCACCGACGCTGCGCCGGCCGGCTCGCCGCTTTCATAGTGGCGCAGGTAATAGGGAGCGAGGCCGGTCTGCCAGTCGTGGCAGTGCAGGATGTCCGGCTGCCAGTCGAGCGGCGTCGCGGCGCCGGCGAGGCGCGCGGCGACACGTGACAGCAGGCCGAAACGCAGATGGTTGTCGAGCCAGTCGTGGCCTTCGGGACCAAGATAGGGATTGCCTGGCCGGTCGTAGAGCATCGGACAGTCGAGCAGCAGCAAAGGCAGATCACCCTGCTGGGCGACGTAGAGATCGGCCGCCGGCAGATGGCCGCCCATCCAGGGCAGATGCACGAGATGAGCGGCATCGGGGAACGCCGCGTGCAGCGCGGGATAGCGCGGCACCAGCACGCGCGCATCGCAGCCTTGTGCACGCAGTGCGGGTGGCAGCGCGGCGGCGACGTCGCCAAGGCCGCCGGTCTTTACCCAAGGCGCAATCTCCGAAGTGGCGAACAGGACTTTCACGACGCGGCTTTCATGATTTGCAGGCGGCGATCAGGCCGGCGGTGGAACTGTCGATCCCTTCCATCGGCGCATTGCCCTCGATCATCGGCAGCAGCGAATTGGCGATCTGCTTGCCGTACTCGACACCCCACTGGTCGAAGGCGTCAAGATGCCAGAGGACACCGAGTGTGAACACCTTGTGCTCGTAAAGCGCGATGAGCGCGCCAAGCGTGTGTGGATCGAGGCGCGGCAGCAGCAGCGTCGTCGACGGCTGGTTGCCGGGGAAGATCTTGTAGGGCGCCAGGAAATCCGGCGCCGGGGCATGGGCCGCCTGCAGTTCGACGAGCGCCTCGGCCTCGGTCTTGCCCTTCATCAGCGCGGCGCTCTGCGCGAAGCAGTTGGCGAGCAGCTTATCGTGATGCCCGGCGAGCGGATAGTCGGGAGTGCGGCAGACCATGAACTCGCAAGACAAGGCACGGCCACCCTGATGCAGCAACTGGTAGAAGGCATGCTGGCCATTGGTACCCGGCTCGCCCCAGAGGATCGGTAGCGTCGGGCAGCCGACAAGCCTGCCGCCCCTGTCGATCTGCTTGCCAAGGCTTTCCATCTCGAGCTGTTGCAGGTAGCGCGGCAGCAGGCCAAGCGACTGGCTGTAGGGAAGCACGGCGCGCGTCTGCAGCCCCACGAAATCCGCATTCCACAGCTCGATCAGCGCCAGCAGAGCCGGCAGGTTCTCCAGCGGCGGCGCGCTGAAGAAATGCTCGTCCATCGCGCGCGCGCCGGTGAGCAGCTGCTCGAACTTGTCGAAGCCGATCGCCAGCGCGAGGGGCAGGCCGATCGCCGACCACAGCGAAAAACGGCCACCGACCCAGTCCCAGAAGGCGAAGGCATTGTCCGGATCAATGCCGAAAGCGGACACCTTGTCGAGCGCAGTGGAAACGGCCACGAAGTGACGCGCCACGGCCGCAGCACCAAGCGCACCGGTGAGCCAATGGCGCGCGGAGCTTGCATTCTGCATCGTCTCCTGCGTGGTGAAAGTCTTGCTGGCAATGATGAACAGCGTAGTGCGTGGATTGAGTCCGGCAAGCGTCGTGGCAAGGTCGGCCCCGTCGAGATTGGCAACGTAGTGGACACGCAGATGTGGTACACGAAAGGCGGCAAGCGCCTGCGTCGCCATGCGCGGCCCGAGGTCGGAACCGCCGATGCCGATGTTCACAACGTCGGTAATCGGTTCGCCGGTCGCGCCGCGCCACTGGCCGGAGTGGACGGCCGTGCAGAAATCGCGCATCTTGGCCAGCACGGCCTGCACATCGGGCATGACGTCGTGGCCATCCACCCGAATCGGTCCGCCGGCCGGTCCGATGTTGCGCAGCGCGATGTGCAGCACTGCACGCCCCTCGGTGTGGTTGATCGGCTCGCCGGCACGCATCTTCGCGATCCAGCCCGGCACCTCGGCGGCAGTCCAGAGATCGGCCAAGAGCGGCAGGGTTGCGGGCGTGATGCGCTGTTTGGAAAGATCGAGCAACCAGTCGTTCCAGCGTACCGAAAGCCGCTGGAAGCGCGTTGGGTCATGTGCGAAGAGGTCGCGCAGATGCACGTCGCGCAGCCCGTGCGCGTGGCGCTCGGCGTGCTTCCAGGCAGGGGTGTTCAGGATCGGTGTCATAGCCAGAGCATCATGCCCATCTCGAATGGATGGGTCAGCAATTCATGGTGGGGGTAGGCACGCAGGCGGTAATTGACCTTGCCGCAAACATCCGGCGTGATCTCGAGCGCGTAGATGCTCTCGCCGTTCTGGCCCGGCCCCTGATATTCGAGGAACAGGCTGCGCGGCGGCTTCGACTTGGCATTGGCGCTTGGGCGCGACATGAGCATTTCGACTGCCACATCGTCCGGCGCGAGACCGTCGAGTTGCACCGCCACCTCGAAGCGCAAGCTGTCGCCGTAGGGAATGCGTTTCATCGGGTTGTCGATGCGCCGCAGGCTGACCTTCGGCCAGGCCTGCCGCACCTTTTCCTTCCACGCGGACAAGATACGGGCGGCGGCGAAGTTGTCGGCGCTCTTGCGGCGCCACTGATGGTCGGCCGGCCCGTAGAACTTGCTGACATACTCGCCGACCATGCGCATCGAGTTGAAGCGTGGCGTGATCGTCGCAATCGAGCGCTTCGCCATGTGCACCCATTCGGGTGAATAGCCCATCGCGCCGCGCGCGTAGTATTGCGGGATCACCTTGTCCTGCAGGATCTCGTAGAGCGAACGGCCTTCTTCCTGGTCGCGCCGCTCCTGGTCGTGAATGCTCGAGGCCGGCTTGATCGCCCAACCGTTCGCGCCACTCTCGTCCTGATGAAAACCCTCACCCCACCAGCCATCGAGGACGGACAGGTTCGGCACGCCATTGATCGCAGCCTTCATACCCGAGGTGCCGGAAGCTTCGAGCGGATAGATCGGGTTGTTGAGCCAGACATCGACGCCCGAAACAAGCCGGCGGGCGAGGCGCAGGTCGTAGCCCTCGACAAGCAGGATGTGGCCCTCGAATTTCGGCATCGAGGCGACTTCGTGGATGCGGCGGATCAGCGCCTGGCCCGGCTGATCGGCAGGGTGCGCCTTGCCGGCGAAGATGAACAGCACCGGACGATCGGCATTGCAGATCAGCCGGTGCAGGCGTTCCGGATCGCGGAACAGCAGCGCGGCACGCTTGTAGGTCGCGAAGCGACGCGCGCAGCCGATGGTCAGGACGTTGGGGTTTTCCGGATCGGCGTATTTCAGCAGGCGATCGATATGCGACTGCGAACTCTGGTTGCGCACATGCTGCTCCGTGACGCGATGGCGCACGAGATGCAGCATCTGGGACTTGATCGACTGGCGGATGCTCCAGAACGTATGATCGGGAATCGCGTGGATTTCCGCCCAAATTTGCGGGTCGGTGAGGCGCTGGCGCCAAGCCGGGCCGAGCACGCGATCGAAGGTGTCGTGCCAGTGGTCGGACAGGAAGGTCGGCACATGCACGCCGTTAGTGACGTAGCCCATCGGGTTTTCGGATACTTCGATCTGCGGCCACATGCTGCGGCAAATATCCGCCGATACGTCGCCATGGATGCGCGACACGCCATTCTGGAAGCGCGAACCACGAATCGCCAGCGCCGTCATGTTGAAGTCGGGATCATCGTTGATGTGACCGAGGCTGACGAGGCTGCCGACATCGCAACCCATGTCGTGGCAGCACTCCTCGAAATAGCGGCGAATCGTATCGTCCGCGAAATGATCGTGGCCGGCCGGCACCGGCGTGTGCGTCGTAAACACCGTGTTGCTGGCGACCGTCTCGAGCGCGGCGGGGAATTCCATGCCTGCCTTGATGAGTTCGCGCATGCGTTCGAGGATCAGGAAGGCGGCGTGGCCCTCGTTGATATGCCAGACCGTCGGCTTGAGCCCCATCTCCTGCAGGGCGCGCACGCCGCCCATACCGAGCACGATCTCCTGCTCGAGGCGCATGATGCGGTCGCCGCCGTAGAGTTGATGGGTGATGTCGCGGTCGTGCGGCGAGTTTTCCTCGAGGTCGGTGTCGAGCAGGTAGAGCGTGATGTGGCCAACGCGCGCCGACCAGACCTTCACATGCACGTCGCGGCCCGGCAGGCGCACGCTGATCTTCAGATCGCTGCCATCGGCACGGGTGACGGGCTTCACCGGCAGATCGTCGAAATCGGCATCGTTGTAGAGCGCATGCTGGCGGCCCTCGCCGTCGATGCTCTGCAGGAAATAGCCCTGGCGGTAGAGCAGGCCGACGCCGACGAAGGGCAGGTTCATGTCGCTGGCGGTCTTGCAGTGGTCGCCGGCGAGAATGCCGAGGCCGCCGGAATAGATCGGCAGGCTTTCGTGGAAGCCGAACTCGGCGCAGAAATAGGCGACCAGCGCACCTTCCGGCAGGTGCGGGCCATGCTCGCGGCGCGGGCTGTCGTGGTAGGTATCGTAGGCGGACAGGACATGCGCGAGCGCGCCGAGGAACACCGGATCCGCAGCAGCCTCGTCGAGCCGGTGCTGGTCGACGCGCTTGAGGAATGCCTTCGGGCTGTGGCCGACCGCGCCCCAGAGGTTCTGGCCGAGCCGCGCAAACAGCGTGCGCGTGGGGCGATCCCAGCTGTACCAGAGATTGTTGGCGATCTCGTCGAGGCGGGCGAGGCGCGCAGGCAGCTTGGGATTGACTTCGAGTTGGAAGAGAGTGCCAGCCATGGTGTTGTCCGTTATTGTTCGTTGATTGGTTCTACGCAGACCCTCCCGCGGCAAAAGACGCGAGAGGGCCGGCACGAGTGATGGGGAAACGCGTCAGCGAATGTAGTGAATCTGCTGCCCGAGCATTTCCGGCGTGACCAGACAAATGCCCTTTTCGGTGACGTGGAAGCGCTTGCGATCTTCTTCCGGGTCGTAGCCGATCACCATGTCATCGGGCACCTTGCAGTTCTTGTCGATCACCGCGCGGCGAATCTTGCAGTTGCGGCCGATCTCGGCATCCGGCAGGATCACCGAATCCTCGACCTCGGCGTAGCTATGGATGAAGACGCGCGAGAACAGCAGCGAGCGGCGCACCACGGCACCGCTGATGATGTCGCCGCCGGAGACCAGCGAGTCGATCGCCATGCCGCGCCGGTCGTCCTCGTCGAAGACGAACTTGGCCGGCGGCAGCTGCTCCTGGTGCGTCCAGATCGGCCATTCCTCGTCGTACATGTTGAGTTCCGGCGAGACCTTGGTCAATTCGATGTTCGCTTCCCAGTAGGCATCGACGGTACCGACGTCGCGCCAGTAAGGCACGCCGTCCTCGGGAATGCCGACGCAGCTCTCGGAGAAGCTGTGGGCGAAGGCGCGGTAGCGACTGATGATGTGCGGGATGACGTTCTTGCCGAAATCGTGGTCGGAATGCGGGTCGTCGGCGTCGCGGATCAGCTGTTCGTAGAGGAAGGCGGCATTGAAGACATACACGCCCATGTTGACCAGTGCACGCTCGGGGCGGCCGGGAATGCTCGGCGGGCTCTTGGGCTTCTCGACGAAACTGGTGATGCGGTCCTCTTCATCGACGCCCATCACGCCGAAGGCGCTGGCCTCGCCGATCGGCACGTCCATGCAGGCGATCGTCAGGTCCGCCTCGGTCTGGGCATGCTGCGCGAGCATGCGACCGTAGTCCATCTTGTAGATGTGATCGCCGGAAAGGATCAGGATGTATTTCGGATGGTTGCGGCGCAACAGGTCGAGGTTCTGGAACACTGCATCGGCAGTGCCCTGATACCAATCCTCGCCGACCTGCTGCTGCGCGGGCAACAGGTCGATGAATTCGTCGAAGCGGCCGTCGAGGAAACTCCAGCCGCGCTGCAGGTGGCGGATCAGGCTTTGCGCCTTGTATTGCGTTGCTACGCCGATGCGGCGGATGCCGGAATTGACGCAGTTCGAGAGTGTGAAATCGAGGATGCGGAACTTGCCGCCGAAGGGCACGGCCGGCTTCGAGCGCCAGTCGGTGAGCTGCATGAGCCGGCTGCCACGACCACCCGCGAGGATGATGGCGTAAGTCGAACGCGTCAAATGGCTGACGAAACGCCCGTGCAATGCATGCGGGTCGTTGAGTGGCAGATCTTGTTGCATGATGACTCCCTTAGTTTGTCTTTGGCAAACCCGCCGCATCTATATTATTGTTTTCGCCTTGCGGCGACTCCCTCTGGCGGGCGGGAGCGTTTGCCTCGGTGCTGGTGCGTATTATGGCTTGAGAACACCCTCGCGTACCAGACGATCGATTTCCTCTTCCGCTTGCACCCAGTCGTCCATCTGACTGCCGCCATGGAAACCGCGCCGTTCGGCGATGTAGTAGGCGGCCACCTCGACGTAGTAGCGACGCTGGTCGTGCGTCAGCACCGGAACAACATTCGGTTGCTCCGCAACGACTGCTGCCGCCTTCTTCGCGGGTACGGCTTTCTTGGCTGCTGCCGGCTTCTTGGCCGGCGCCTTCGCCGCGGCGGTTTTTTTTGCGGCAGGTACCTTGGGGGCTGCTTCCGCTTTTACCGCTTTCGGTTTGGTGGCGGTTTTTACCACTGGTTTCACTGGCTTGTCGCCGGACTTGCTGGTTGTTGCCATTGCTGTCTCCTTAGGTTGAGGTTTGTAATATTTTGATTATTAGCATATACGCCTTGTTCATTTCGGTTTATTGACATCCGTCAACTGACCTGCGATCGTCGCACCGACTCCCCTGCGCCGCGCAGGCCGATCTCGGGATCCGTCACCACCCAAACCGGCATGCGGTGCACCATTTCGGCATGCTCGGCCTTGGCATTAAAAGCGGCAAGGAAACCACTCTCCGCCATCAGTGGCAATAGTCGCTGCGTCACGCCACCGGCAAGATAGACGCCGCCGCGAGCCATCACGGCCATCGCCATATCGCCGGCGAATGCACCATAAGCGGCGAAGAACAGGTCTGTCGTCTGCCGCGCGGCGGCATCGCCGGCCAAAGCACACTCGGCTATGACTGCTGGGTCGAGGTTCACGTCCGCCAGCACACGATGGATCGCCGCCAATCCCGGTCCGGAAATCACGCGTTCTGCCGTGACTCGGCCATGTTGCCGCTGCAACGCCGCCCAGACGCGTAATTGCATATCGTCCTGCGGCGCAAAACCGACATGGCCGCCTTCGCTCGGCAGGATGTCCTTGCCACGCAGGATCGCCATGCCCAGCCCCGTACCCGCGCCAATTACGAGCCTGACACCATCGACACGGGGTTCGCCAGCTTGCAGAGTGATCAGCTGGTCCTGCGACAGTACGGTTACGCCCAGCGCGACGCCGGCGAAGTCGTTGATGAGACGCAGCGGCCCGAGTCCGAAACGTGCCTCCAGCGCCGCGCAGTCGATGATCCACGGCAGGTTGGTAATTTTCGCCGACCTGCCGTCGTCTGCCACCGGCCCGGCCACCGCGAGACAGCCGCCCTCGACAGGTACAGGGAACCTGCGCAGGTATTCGGCCAGCAGGTCATCGAAACTTGAAAAGTCGGCGCTGGCGAGACGGCATTTGTGTGTGATTTCACCGGCCGCATCGACGTACCCCAACAGAACCTTGGTACCACCGATGTCGCCAACTAGCTTCATACGGCGACAGGTGCGGAGATATGCGGATGCGGATCGTAGCCTGCCAGCGTGAAGTCCTCGAACCGGAATGCGAAGATGTCCTTCACGTCCGGGTTGATGCGCATGGTCGGCAGCGCGCGCGTATCGCGCGACAACTGCAGCTTCGCCTGTTCGAGGTGGTTGCTGTAAAGGTGCGCATCGCCGAGCGTATGGACGAAGTCGCCCGGCTTGAGACCGACCACCTGTGCGACCATCATCGTCAGCAGCGCGTAGCTCGCGATGTTGAACGGCACGCCGAGGAAGATGTCGGCGCTGCGCTGGTAGAGCTGGC
>ERZ1645187.4126-NODE-4126-length-11861-cov-5.031933_pt1 | contig 11861 bp, 9 predicted proteins | sample MGYA00575352_ERZ1645187 | MGnify/ENA primary metagenome ERZ1645187 (study PRJEB40837, sample SAMN11349314) | freshwater sediment metagenome | isolation source: river sediment | host: Sediment | place: India: Wazaribad , New Delhi | collected 2017-02-21 ... | reverse complement strand
CCCGCCCCCGGCCCGCCGCACCGCCGCCGGCCACGACAGGGCGCCGGCGTCGCCGGGCACGGCGTTCTGCCAGGCGGGCTTGCCGCGGCGCTGGCCGCCGCGCCGCCACGAATACGCGTAGTAGCCGAGCGCCAGCGCGCCCAGCCAGAGCTGCAGCGCCACATGCGGCCAGCCTTGGCGCAGGACCAGGTCGACGCGTTCGACCGGCACCAGCAGGCGGGTCAGCAACACCGCGAGGGCGGTCGCGATCATCAGCAGGCCGGCCAGCGGCAGCAGGTCGTACACGCCCGCGAGCAGGCGGCGCCACAGCGGCGCGTAGGCGATCGGTTCGGTGGACAAGGACGAAAGCTCGGCTGATATCGTGCGCCCATGGTAGCGAAGCGCACGACCAGTCCGAACGATGCCCTGATCCGTTCCGTGCTGGAGCAGCTCTGGTCCGAGCAGGGTCTGGCCAAGAACACGCTGGCGTCCTATCGCGCCGACCTGCTCGCGGTCGATCGTCTGCTCGCGCAACGCGGACGCGCGCTCGTCGATGCCACCCGCGAAGACCTGTACGCGGTCCTCGCCGAGCGCAGCCGCGCGGGCATTTCGGCGCGGTCCGGCGCGCGCATGCTGTCCTCGTTGCGGCTGTTCTTCCGGCATCTGCTGCGCAGCGGTCGCGTCGCGGTCGACCCGACTGCCCTGATCGATGCGCCGAAGTTGCCGAAGCCCTTGCCCAAGGCGCTCGGCGAGGGCGACATCGACGCGCTGCTCGCCGCGCCCGACGTCGATACGCCGCTCGGCCTGCGCGACCGCGCGATGCTGGAACTCATGTACGCGACCGGCCTGCGCGTCACCGAACTGGTGACCCTGGCCACCGAACAGGTGAACCTGCGCCAGGGCGCGTTGCGGGTGCGCGGCAAGGGCGGCAAGGATCGTCTGGTGCCGATCGGCGAAGTCGCGATCGACTGGCTGCTGCGTTATGTCGAGCAGTCGCGACCGGTCCTGCTCAAGGGGCGCCAGAGCAGGCTGCTGTTCGTCAGCATTCGCGCCGAAGGCCTGTCGCGCCAGATGTTCTGGGTCGTCGTCAAGAAACTCGCCGTCCGCGCCGGCATCCGCGCCCCGATCTCGCCGCACGGGCTGCGCCACGCCTTCGCCACCCACCTGCTGAACCATGGCGCCGACCTGCGCGCCCTGCAGATGCTGCTCGGCCACAGCAGCCTGTCGACGACGCAGATCTACACCCTCGTGGCCCGCGAAGGCCTGAAACGCATCCACGCCGAGCATCATCCGCGCGGGTGAGATTGGCCCGCGGCCCGGCCTCTGCGACAATGGCGGGGTTGCCGTGAACTTTTTCCGCGTGCCCCGGTCTAGGGTCGGTGCCGCAGTCGACGGCGTCCCACCACCAAGGAATCCCCGATGTTCAAGCGTGTCATGTTCTCGCTGGCCCTGGTCGCCAGTGCCACCGTTCAGGCGGATGCGGCCGGCGAGGCCAAGGTTCGCGAGGCGATCAAGACCCTGGTGCCGAGCGCCCAGATCGATTCGGTCAGCGAATCCAAGCTCAACGGCTTCTACGAGGTCGCGATGTCCGGCCAGGTGCTGTACGTCAGCGCCGACGGCAAGTATCTCGTCCAGGGCATGGTCTACGACATCGCCAACAAGCGCGACCTGACCGAAGAGAAGAAGTCGGTGATGCGCAAGGCCGCCCTGGCCGGCGTGCCGAAGGACCGCATGATCAGCTTCCCGGCCAAGAACGAGAAGCATCGCGTGACCGTCTTCACCGACATCGATTGCGGCTACTGCCGCAAGCTGCACCAGCAGATCGCCGAGTACAACAACCTCGGCATCAGCGTCGACTACCTGTTCTTCCCGCGCTCCGGCCCGAATACGCCGTCCTTCGACAAGGCCATCACCGTGTGGTGCTCGGCGGACAAGAACAAGGCCTTCACCGAGGCCAAGGCCGGCGTCGAGCTCGAGAAGAAGACCTGCGACAACCATCCGATCGCGGCCGATTTCGAACTCGGCCAGAAGATCGGCGTGAACGGCACGCCGATGATCGTCGCGGCCGACGGCTCGCAGATCGGCGGTTACGTGCCGCCGGCGCAGATGCTGGAACGCCTCGCCGCGATTCCCAAGTAACACGCCGACCTGGACCACAGGCCAGCCGACGCCGCCTCCGGGCGGCGTCATTTTTTCCGCCGCCCGCGGCCTGACGGCGCTTCCGGGCGATCGGCTATCCTTCACGCCCTTTTTTCGACCGGTGCCCCGCGATGATCCTGCTCGACGGCCGCGAAACCCTGTCCGCGTTCCGCTGCGAGCGGCTGAACGAACGCCTGCCCGGCGGCGTCGCCGCGGTCGAGGCGCGGGTGGTTTACGCGCTGGATGGGGCGGATGCGGCGACCCTCGACCGCCACGCCGAATTGCTCGACGCCGGCGGTCGCGCCGCGCCGCTGCAGGCCGCCGACGTGCTGGTGTTGCCGCGCCTGGGCACGATCTCGCCGTGGGCGAGCAAGGCCACGGACATCCTGCGCGGTGCCGGGCTCGCGCTCGACCGCGTCGAGCGCGGGCTGCGCTACCGCGTCGCGGGGCTGCCGGCGCTGGACGCTCCGCTGCAGGCGCAGGTCCTGCGCGCCCTGCACGACCCGATGACCCAGTCGGTGTTCCGCACCGAAGCCGAGGTCGCGGCCCTGTTCCGCCACGAATCGGCGCGATCCTTGGTGCGGGTGGTGCTGGCCGGCGACGCGCGTGCCGCCCTGGTCGCGGCGAACGCCGAGCTCGGGCTGGCGCTGAGCACCGACGAAATCGACTACCTGGCCGAGGCCTACGGCCGCCTCGGCCGCGATCCGACCGACGCCGAACTGATGATGTTCGCGCAGGCCAATTCCGAGCATTGTCGGCACAAGATCTTCAACGCGACTTGGCGCATCGACGGGGCAGGCCAGCCGAAGTCGCTGTTCCAGATGATCAAGCACACCCACGCGACGACGCCGGCGAACACGCTTTCGGCCTACCACGACAACGCCGCGGTGATCGCGAACGGCGTGGCCGAGCGCATGCAGGCCGATCCGGCGACGCGACGCTGGCATGCGCTCGCGGAGGACACTGCCTACGCGATCAAGTGCGAAACCCACAACCATCCGACCGCGATCTCGCCCTTCCCGGGCGCCAGCACCGGTGCCGGCGGCGAGATCCGCGATGAAGGCGCCACCGGCCGCGGCGCCAAGCCCAAGGCCGGCCTGACCGGCTTCACCGTGTCGCACCTGCGCATCCCCGGCGCCGAAGCACCCTGGGAACAGGCGCGGCCGCAGCCGCCGCGCATGGCCAGCGCCTTCGAGATCATGCGCGACGGACCGCTCGGCGGCGCCGCGTTCAACAACGAGTTCGGGCGCCCGGCCCTGCTCGGCTATTTCCGCAGCTTCGAATACGCCGAGAGCGACACGCTGACGCGCGGCTACGACAAGCCGATCATGCTCGCCGGCGGCTTGGCCAACCTCAAGGCCGAACACGTCGAGAAGGGACGCTTGCAGGACGGCGACGCGGTGATCGTGCTCGGTGGACCGGCGATGCTGATCGGCCTCGGCGGCGGCGCGGCCTCATCGGTCGCGTCCGGCACCTCGAGCGAGGCCCTCGATTTCGCCTCGGTGCAGCGCGACAACCCGGAAATGGAGCGGCGTTGTCAGGAGGTCATCGACCGCTGCTGGTCGATGGGCGCGGCCAATCCCATCGTCACGATCCACGATGTCGGCGCCGGCGGCCTGTCGAACGCGATTCCCGAGCTGCTGAACGACTCCGAAGTCGGCGGCCGCATCGACCTGCGCAAGATCCCGAACGACGAGCCGGGCATGAGCCCGATGCAGATCTGGTGCAACGAGGCGCAAGAGCGCTACGTGCTCGGCGTGCGTCCGGAACGCCTCGCCGAATTCGAGGCGATCTGCCGGCGCGAGCGCTGCATCTACGCCGTCGTCGGCCATGCCACCGCGGCCCGCCATCTGACGGTCGCCGATCCATTGCTGGGGGCCGCGCCGGTCGACCTGCCGCTCGACGTCCTGTTCGGCAAGCCGCCGAAGATGCATCGCGACACGCGCCGCGTCGCGGCGAGCCTGAAGCCGCTCGAGCTGTCCGGCGTGACGCTGGAAGAAGCCATCCGCCGCGTGCTCGCGCACCCGTCGGTGGCCAGCAAGAGCTTCCTCGTGACCATCGGCGACCGTTCGGTCGGCGGCCTTTGCGCGCGCGATCCGATGGTCGGTCCGTACCAGGTGCCGGTCGCCGATGCGGCCTTGACCCTGCTCGATTTTGCCGGCCATGGCGGCGAGGCGATGGCGGTCGGCGAACGTACGCCGCTGGCCTTGATCGACGCCGCCGCGTCGGCGCGCATGGCGGTGGGCGAAGCGTTGACCAACCTGCTGTCGGCGCCGATCGCCGCGCTCGACCAGATCAAGCTCTCGGCGAACTGGATGGCCGCGGCCGGCCATCCGGGCGAGGACGCGGTCCTGTTCGACGCAGTCCAGGCCGTGGGCATGGAACTCTGCCCGGCGCTGTCCTTGTCGATCCCGGTCGGCAAGGATTCGCTGTCGATGCAGGCGGTGTTCCGCGACGGCGAGCGCGAACAGCGGGTGGTCTCGCCGGTGTCGCTGATCGTCTCCGCGTTCGCACGCGTGGACGACGTGCGCCGGGCGCTGACGCCCGAGCTGCGCACCGACCTCGGCCCGAGCGCGATCTGGCTGGTCGATCTGGCGGCCGGCAGGCGCAGGCTCGGCGGCTCGATTCTGGCGCAGTGCTTCAATCAGCTCGGTGATGTCGCGCCCGATCTCGACGACGCAGCGCTGATGCGTCGCTTCTTCGATGCGCTCGCGGATCTGCGCCCGCTGCTGCGCGCCTGGCACGACCGCTCCGACGGCGGCGCGTACGCTGCGCTGTGCGAAATGGCCTTCGCGACCCGCTGCGGTCTCGACATCGTGGTCGAGCAGGACGCGCTGTCGGAACTGTTCAACGAAGAACTCGGCGTGCTCGTCCAGGTCGCGGACCGCGACCGCGTCGCATTCGAGTCGGCACTCGCGAAGCATGGCCTCGCGGCCATCGTGCGCCCGCTGGCGACGCCGCGGGCCGACGCCCGCATCCGCGTGCAACGCGAGGGTGCCGCGCTGTCCGAGCATGCGCTTGACGACCTGCTCGCGACCTGGCACTCGGTCAGCCACGCGATGCAGGTGCGCCGCGACGATCCGCGCTGCGCCGACGAGGAACGCGATTCGGTCGTCGCCGGCGCCCACGTCCTGTCCGCGCAGGTGCCGTTCGATCCGGAACACGATGTCGCCGCGCCCTACATCGCCACCGGCGCGCGGCCGAAGGTCGCGGTCCTGCGCGAGCAGGGCGTGAACTCCGAAGTCGAGATGGCGGCGGCGTTCACGCGCGCCGGGTTCGACTGCTTCGACGTGCACATGACCGACCTCGTCGAGGGCCGGGACCGTCTCGCGAACTACCACGGCCTCGCGGCCTGCGGCGGCTTCAGCTACGGCGACGTGCTCGGCGCCGGTCGCGGCTGGGCGTCGTCGATCCTGTATCACGGCGACCTGGCCGAGCAATTCGGCGCGTTCTTCGCCGATCCAGGCAAGTTCGCGCTGGGCGTCTGCAACGGCTGCCAGATGTTCGCGTCGATCAAGCATCTGGTGCCGGGCGCCGCGCATTGGCCGCGCTTCCGCCGCAACCGGTCGGAGCAGTTCGAGGGCCGCGCCAGCCTGGTCGAAGTGCTCGAATCGCCCTCGATCCTGTTCGCCGGCATGGCCGGCCTGCGCGCGCCGATCGCGGTCGCGCACGGCGAGGGTCGCGCCGAGTTCGATGCGCCCGGCCACGCCGCAACGGCCATCGCCGCGATGCGCTTCGTCGACGCCGAGGGCCGCGCCGCGGAACGTTATCCGGCCAATCCGAACGGATCGCCGGGCGGGGCCACGGCTTTCACGATTCCCGATGGTCGTGTCACGATCCTGATGCCGCATCCGGAGCGCGTGCACCGTTCGGCGCAGATGAGCTGGGTGCCGCGCGGCTTCGGCGAAGCGAGTCCGTGGTTGCGCATGTTCCGCAATGCGCGCGTCTGGTTGGGTTGAGGGAATGAGCGAACAGGAAGCCAGCAATCGCAGCGAAGCCGAGCAGCGCTCGGTCGAAGAGGCCGCGCGATCCATCCGGTTGGGCACGTTCTTCATGGTCGCGGTGATGTGGCTCGCGTTCTCGTTCGCGGTGTGGTTCGCGCTGCGCACGATGATCGTGTTCCCGGTGATCCGCATGGCCGATTGGCTGCTGACCGCCTGGATGCCGGAGCTGTTCCAGGCCGCGGCGCAGTCTTACCAGCAGGTGAAGCTGTCCCTGTACGCCTCCACCCACGGCATCGGCGGGCTGCCGGACTCGCAGTTCCTCGTCGACATCAGTTTCGATGCCCTGAAGTTCTGCTACGGCTTGCCGATCTATGTCGGCCTGACCGCGGCCACTGCGCTGTGGAGCGACCGCTATTGGCCCAAGATCGTGCTGGGTCTGGTGATCTTGCCGATCACCCAGGTCTTCGCCCTGGTCGGCAATGCCCTGAAAGTGGCGGGATTCGAGTTGTCCGCCGCGGCGTCGACCGGTCTGGTCGACGCCGGCGTGGCGCCGGCGGTCGCGCAGCAGGTGGCGGCGAAGGCCGGACAGGATGCGATCTCGATCCTGTCGCAGCACTGGATGAGCCTGGAGCTGATCGGCGTGTGGTCGCAGTTCGGCACCCTGATCGTGCCGGTGCTGGCACCGGTCGCCCTCTGGATCGCGTTGAATGGTACGTTCCTGCGCGCGCTGCAGGGCAGTGCCCTCGCCGAGCAGGAACCCGCGCCCGGTCAGGATGGTCCAACGCAGTCACCACCGCCGAGTTCGCCATGACCGATACCGAGACCGACACCCCGATCGCCGAAGCGCCGGCGGCCGTCGAACCCAGCTTCGACGAACGCATCAGCGCCCAGTTGATCGCGCGCGGCCGGCTCAAGGAAGCCGACCTCGGTCGCGCCCGCCGCCTGCACGAGGAGAACCCGGAAGGCGACTTCGTGTCGCTGATGACCCGCCTCGGCCTGGTGTCCGAACGCGACGCCGCCGAAGCCCTGGCCGAGGTCATGAAGCTGCCGCTGCTGTCGGCCAAGGAATGCCCGGACGCGCCGCCGCCGAGCGTGCAGGTCTCGACGCGCTTCCTGAAGCAGTACCACGTGGTGCCGATCGGCGAGGACGACAGCCACGTCAGCCTGCTCGTCGCGGAACCGCAGGATCCGTATCCGGCCGAGGCCATGCGCCTGGCCACCGGCAAGGACGTGCACGTGCGTGTCGGCCTGCGCTCGGAGATCGACGATCTGATCGAGCGCTATTACGGCTCTGGACGATCGGCGATGGGCACCATCGTCGAAAACCTGTCCGACGACGCCACCCGCTCGGAAGACGACGTCGAGCACCTGCGCGACCTGGCGTCGGAAGCGCCGGTCATCCGCCTGGTGAACCTGATCATCCAGCGTGCCGTCGAGGCGCGCGCCTCCGACATCCACATCGAGCCGTTCGAGAACCGGCTCAAGGTGCGCTACCGCATCGACGGCGTGCTTGAGGAAGTCGAGTCGCCGCCGGCCAGTTCGACCGCGGCGGTGATCTCGCGCGTCAAGATCATGGCCAAGCTCAATATCGCCGAGCGCCGCCTGCCCCAGGACGGTCGCATCATGCTGCGCGTGCAGGGCAAGGAGCTCGACCTGCGCGTCAGCACCGTGCCGACCAGCTACGGCGAGTCGGTGGTGATGCGCATCCTCGACCGCGAATCGGTCGTGCTCGATTTCCACAAGCTCGGCTTCACCGACCAGTTCCTGCCGCGTTTCCTGGAAGTGCTGAACCTGCCGCACGGCATCATGCTGGTGACCGGCCCGACCGGTTCCGGCAAGACCACGACGCTGTACACGGCGCTCAGCAAGATCAACACGCCGGACGTCAAGATCATCACCGTCGAAGATCCGGTCGAATACCAGATCGAGGGCATCAACCAGATCCAGGCCAAGCCGCAGATCGGCCTCGACTTCTCGCACGCCCTGCGTTCGATCGTGCGCCAGGATCCGGACATCATCATGATCGGCGAAATGCGCGACCTGGAAACCGCGAAGATCGCGATCCAGTCGGCCTTGACCGGCCATCTGGTGCTGTCGACCCTGCATACCAACAACGCCGCCGGCGGCATCACCCGCCTGCTCGACATGGGCGTCGAGGACTACCTGCTGTCTTCGACCGTGAACGGCATCCTGGCGCAGCGCCTGGTGCGCCGCATCGAGCCGACCCATGCCCAGCCCTACATCGCGCTGCCCGAGGTGGTCGAGGAGTTCAAGCTCGAGCAGTACACCGAGGAACGCCCGATCCGCCTGTTCAAGCCGACGCCGTCGAATCTGACGCCGACCGGCTACCTCGGCCGCACCACGATCATGGAGTTTCTGGTCATGAGCGATCCGCTGCGCCGCCTCGTGATGAAGCACGCCGACATGGGCGTGATCGAGCAGGCCGCGCGCGAGGAGGGCATGCGCACGATGTACGAGGACGGCCTGATCAAGTCGCTGTCCGGCACCACGACGATCGAGGAAGTGCTGCGTGTCTGCCAGGATTCCTGACGCCGTGCGTGCCGAACCCGGGCGGTCGGGAGCGCGCTGATGCCGATGTTCCGCTACAAGGCGGTCGCGCCGACCGGCGAAACCTTGTCCGGCCAGATGGAGGCGGCCTCGCGCGAGGAAGTGGTCTCGCGTCTGCAGGACGGCGGCAATCTGCCGATCGAGGCGATCGAAGCGGGCGCCGCCGGCGGCCTCAGCTTCGACCTGTTCCGCCGCTCGGAGATGACCTCCGAGCGCATCGCCGCGTTCACCCAGCAGCTCGGCACCCTGCTCGGCGCCGGGCAGCCGCTGGACCGCGCGCTGCACCTGCTGACCGACGCCGAATCCGAAGGCGCGAGCGAGGACGACGCGGTGCGCCGGCTGATCGTGCGCATCCGCGACGCGGTTCGCGGCGGTTCGACCCTGTCCTCGGCGCTGGAACAGCAGCATGGCGTGTTCTCGCGCCTCTACGTGAACATGGTGCGAGCCGGCGAAGTGTCCGGTTCGCTGACCGACACGCTGAAGCGCCTGGCCGACTATCTCGAGCGCTCGCGCCAGCTCAAGGCGACCATCATCAATGCCCTGATCTATCCGATGATCCTGGTCGGCATGGTCATCCTCGCGATGGTCGTGCTGATGATCTTCGTGATCCCGAACTTCGAGCCGATCTTCGACCAGCTCGGCGACCGCCTGCCCTGGATCACCAAGCTGGTGCTCGCCATCGCCGGTTTCCTGCAGTCGTTCTGGTGGCTGCTGCTGGGTGGTCTGATCGGCGCGATCTGGTGGTTCCAGCGCGAACTGGCCGATCCGCAGAAACGCGTGACCTGGGATGGCCGCTTCCTGGAGTGGGGGCGCATCGGCGACCTCGTCCGCAAGGTCGAGACCGCGCGGCTGTCGCGCACGCTCGGCACCCTGCTGGTGAACGGCGTGCCGTTGCTGACCGGCCTGTCGATCGCCCGCAACGTGATGGGCAACCGCGTGCTGGCCGATGCGGTGGAGCAGGCCACGAACAGCGTCAAGACCGGTTCCGGCCTGGCCTTCGCGCTCGGTTCGACCAAGCGCTTCCCGCGCCTCGCATTGCAGATGATCGCCGTCGGCGAGGAAGCCGGCGCGCTCGACACGATGCTGATGAAGGTGGCCGACACCTACGACGAAGACGTCAAGAATTCGGTGGAACGATTCCTCGCGGCGATGGTCCCAGTCATCACCGCCATCATGACGGTGGTGATCGGCATGATCATGCTGGCCATCATCCTGCCCATCCTCGACATGAGTAGCCTTGTGGAGTAAGCCCGTGAAACAAGACAAGCGTATCCGCGCCGGCCGTTCCGGCGGCTTCAGCCTGATCGAGATGATCGCCGTGCTGGTCCTGATCGGCCTGATCGCCGGCATCGTCGCCCCGCGCATCGCTAACCAGCTGGGCGGCGGCCGCGTGCGCGCGGCCAAGGCGCAGCTGTCGTCGCTGAGCTCCAAGGTCGAGATGTTCGTGCTGGACGTGGGCAGCGCCCCCGAGCGACTGGAAGACCTGCTGCGCAAGCCGGGCAATGCCGACGGCTGGAACGGCCCCTACGCCAAGGAAAGCGACCTCAAGGATCCCTGGGGCCAGGCGTTCGAGTACAAGGCGCCGGGCGAGCACGGCGAGTTCGACCTGCTTTCGCTGGGTGCCGACAAGAAGGCCGGCGGCGACGGCAACAACAAGGACATCGGCAACTGGGAATAAGTCCCGGGCCGACATCTCGAAGCCACGCCCATGTTGAAGCGCCGCGGATTCACGTTCGTCGAAATGCTCGCGGTGCTGACCCTGATCGCGCTCGTCGCCGGCGTGGCGGCGGGCCTGATCGGCTCCAATCTCGGCGGCGCCAAGACCCGCGCCGCGGTGCGCGACCTGACGGCGGCGCTGAGACAGACGCGGGGGCTGGCGATCGTGAACGGCGAGGAACGCGGGCTCGAGGTCGACGTCGACGCCCGCACCTACCAGGTGCCGGGCAAGGCGCCGGTGCAACTGCCCGAGGAGCTGTCGATGAAACTGCTGACCGCAGCGACCGAACAGACCGGCGACAGCAAGGGCGTGATCCGCTTCTTCCCGGACGGCAGTTCCAGCGGCGGCCGCATCACCCTGCGCCGCGACGACCACGAGTGGCGGGTCGAGATCGCCTGGCTGACCGGCGAAGTGCGCATCGAGGAAGATCGCTGATGCGCGCCCGCAAGCGCCAGCGCGGCTTCAGCCTGATCGAGATGCTGGCGGCCTTCGTCGTCTTCGCGATCGGCTTCAGCGTGATGATGGACATCGCCGCGAGCAGCCTGCGCAACGCCCGCCGCGCCGCCGAGAACACCGAGGCGGCGCTGTGGGCGCAAAGCCTGGTCGATGCCGCCGGCGTCGAATCGAAGATCGAGCCGGGAGCGAGCAGCGGCGAGTTCGACCGCAAGTACCGCTGGGACATGCAGGTCAGCGAATGGGAGCCGCCGTCCGAGGCGACACGCTTCGAGGGCGAGGCGCCGCTGGAGATGTATCGCATCGAAGTGGTCGTGCGCTGGGGCCGCGGCGATGCCGAACGCACGTCGAAGTTCGTCACCGTGCGCGCGGTCCAGCCCGGGATCGACGGCTGATGCGCGCGCGCGGCTTCACCCTGGTCGAACTGCTGCTGGCCATCCTGCTGCTCGGCCTGCTGATGGCCGGCGCCTGGTCCGGCATCACCACGGCGACCAAGGCCGCGCACAGCGGCGAGGCGCTGATCGATCGCACCAACCGCGTGCGCGTGGCCCAGGAATTCATCCGGCGCCAGATCCGCAACGCGCTGGCCCTGCCCTACGTGGTCGACAAGAGCACCGGCGAGACCCGCACCTTCGAGGGCGACGCCGACGTCATGCGTTTCGTTGCGCCGATGCCCGGCTATCTCAGTCGCGGCGGTGCCTACCTGCAGACCCTGGAGCTGCGTCCGGCGCGCGGCGGCGGCCGGGAACTGGTGTTCGCGCACGAGCTGCTGAACGGCTACGACCCGGACCAGCGGCGCCAGGCCGAACGCGATCCGGTGGTGCTGATCGAGGCCATCCGCGATGGCCGCTTCGAGTACCGCGGAATCGACGAGACCGGCAAGCTCGGCGACTGGACGGAAGAGTGGGACGAGGCAGGCACCCAGCCGGTGCTGGTCCGACTGCGCCTGCGCATGGACGAGGGCAGCGGTTACGTCTGGCCGGACATCGTCGTGCCGGTGCTGGCGAACTCGGCGAACGCCGGGTTCTTCGATCCCTTCTACGGCAGCCTGCGCCCGGGGG
>ERZ1645187.4125-NODE-4125-length-11861-cov-6.818143_pt1 | contig 11861 bp, 7 predicted proteins | sample MGYA00575352_ERZ1645187 | MGnify/ENA primary metagenome ERZ1645187 (study PRJEB40837, sample SAMN11349314) | freshwater sediment metagenome | isolation source: river sediment | host: Sediment | place: India: Wazaribad , New Delhi | collected 2017-02-21 ... | reverse complement strand
CCCTGCTGCGTGCCTCGACGGCGCGGACCGTCGCCAGCGGCCGTCCCGCACTTGCCGCGATGCAAGATCCGGTGGGGTCTGCCGGTCTGCTGGACAGCGTCCGCGCCGCCGTCCTGGGGGACGGCGATCAACCGATGCCTCTGGTGCGCGTAAGTGGCGATGACGAGGACGATGACGATGACGATGACGATGACGATGACGATGACTGTGAAGATGATGACGACGACGACTGCAAGGGTGCAGGCGCACGGGGCAACCCGGCCCCGGCAGGCACGGTTGCCCCGCCCGCAAACGGCCTGTTCGGCAACGGCAAACCGCCTGTCGCCGTAACCAACTGATCTCGGCCAGCCATCCCGCGGCCCGGCAAGTGTCGGGGCCGCCTCGCACAGCAAAGGACGTTCCGATGAAATCCCTTCTCGCCACACTCGCGCTGACCACGGCCCTGACCTTGCCGGGTCTGGCCATGGCGCGCCCGGTCACGCTGACCACCACCATGAATGCCTATGGCGGTGATGGTGCCTATCTGGCGCTTTACGTCACCGATGCCTCGGGCGCCTATGTGGGTAGCCTGTGGATGGCCGGCGGCAAGTCCAAGTATTACGAACATCTGAGCGATTGGTATGCTGCCACCGGCGGCGATCCGGCGCAGATCAACGGCATAACCGGGGCCAGCGTCGGCGCTGGCCGCACGCTGGAGATCACTCTGGATCTGGCGGATGCGCTGTTTGATGCGGGCTATACGCTGCACATCGACGCCGCCGTCGAGGACCTGCGTGACAGCCCGAACGAGATCGCGGTGCCGCTGACGACTGCCGGTGCCGGAACGCCCGTTCCGGGCCGCCGTTACATCGCAAACTTCACCTACAAGTAAAAGAGACTGCCCGATGATCCGCGCGCTTCACCGCTGGCCGGGGCTGCTGGCCTTCGCCCTTGCGACCGTCCTTGCCCTCAGCGGCGCGGCGCTGTCGGTCTTTCCGGCGGCCGAACGGCTGGCCGCCCCGGCCCCTGTGGCCGGTCAAACCGTGGCCGATCTGGCCGCACGCGTGGCCGCGACCCATGCGGGGCTGGAGGAGATCCGCCGCGCCCCTTCCGGCACGATCACCGCGTGGTGGTTCGACGGCGGCAAGCCCGGCTCGGCGGTGATCGATCCGGCGACCGGGGCGGATGTCGGCTCGGCTGACCCGAACCCGGTCGAACGCTGGCTGACGACCCTGCACCGGTCGCTGTTTCTGGACGATACCGGGCGGCTGATATCGGCTGCGGGGGCTGCGGCGATGCTGGTGCTGACGCTTTCGGGCGCGGCGCTGGTGGCGCGGCGTGTGGGCGGGTGGCAGCGGTGGTTCACGCGTCTGCGCGGCCCGCTGGTGGGCCGGATACATGTCGAGATCGCCCGGATTGCCGTTGTGGGTCTGGCCCTTTCGGCCACAACCGCGCTGTGGATGACGGCCTCGACCTTCGATCTGCTGGCCGATGGCCCGGTGCGGCCGGCCGAGCCCGCTGCCGTCAGCGGCCAGACCGGCCTCGACCTGAGCCGGATGGTGGCGCTGCATGCGGTGCCCGTCGACTCCTTCCGCAAGCTCAGCTTTCCCTATGCGGGCGATACGCAGGACGTGTTCACCCTGTTCACCGATACGGGCACCGGCCTGATCGATCAGGGCACTGGCGAGGTGCTGTCCTGGTCCGACCTGACGGCTTGGCAGGGCGTGTCGGAAACCATCTACATGCTGCACACCGGACAGGGCGCGGCGGCGTTGGGGTTGATCCTCGGCCTGATCGCCCTGAGCGTACCCGTCCTGGGCGTGACGGGTGCCCTGATCTGGATTGCCGGGCGGCGGGGCCGTCCGCGGTTGAAAGGCCTTGCCCCGGCCAGCAGGGCCCAAACGGTGATCCTTGTCGGGTCCGAAGGCGGCAGCACCTGGGGTTTTGCCACGACGCTGGCCAATGCCCTGCAAAGGGCCGGGCAAGCGGTGCATGTGGCCCCGATGTCGTCTTTTGACCCCGATCGTCACCCGCGCGCCGAACGGTTCCTGATCCTGGCCGCCACCTATGGCGACGGCATTTCCCCAGCCTCGGCCAAGGGCTTTCTGGAGCGCCTGACCCGTCTGTCTGCGCCACCGAAAGCGCCCGTCGCCGTGCTGGGCTTTGGCGACCGCAGCTTCCCGGCCTTTTGCGCCTTTGCCGCGACGGTCGAGCAGGCCGCACGCGCCAAGGGCTGGGCCATGCTGCTGCCGATGGACATGATCGACCGGCAATCCCCGCAGGATTTCAGCCGCTGGGGCCGCGATCTGGGGGCCGCGCTGGGTGTGGCGCTGGAGCTTGACCATCAGCCCGCCCGTCCGGCCTCCGAGAGCCTGACCCTGATCGCGCGCCGGGGCTATGGGGCCGAGGTGCAGGCCCCGACGGCGATCCTGCGCTTTGCCCTGCCGAAAGCCGGTCTTTGGGCGCGGTTGACCGGCCGTGGTTTTGCACGGTTTGAGGCCGGCGATCTGCTGGGCATCTTGCCCGAAGGTTCGACCGTGCCGCGGTTCTATTCGCTCGCGTCGGGCAACCGGGACGGGTTTGTCGAAATCGTGGTAAGAAAACACCCCGGAGGGCTTTGTTCCGGGCAGTTGATGGCGCTGCAACCGGGTGACAGCGTCCAGGCGTTCCCACGCCGAAATCAGGGGTTCCACGCCGGGCGCGGACGCGCGGGCCTGATCCTGATCGGGGCGGGCACCGGGATCGGACCTCTGGCGGGGTTTGTCCGCGCCAACACACGCCGTCGCCCGGTGCATCTTTTCTTCGGCATGCGCCACCCGGACAGCGATTTCCTCTATGGCGACGATCTGGCCGGATGGCAGGCCGAGGGCCGCCTGTCCACGCTGACCACCGCCGTCTCGCGCGGGGCGCGGCCGCATTATGTGCAGGACGCCCTGCGGAGTGAGGCCGCGCAGGTGGCCGAGGCGATCCGTCACGGCGCGAAGGTCATGGTCTGCGGCGGGCGCGACATGGCGCATGGCGTGGCGCAGGCGCTGGAGGATATCCTTGCGCCTGTGGGCCTGACGCCCGCCATGCTCAAGGCCGGAGGGCGCTATGTCGAAGATGTCTACTGACCTTGTGCGCCACGCGCTGAACGGCCCGACCATGGGCACGCGCTGGTCGGCGCTGTTCTTTTCCGCGCCGGGGTTTGATTCGGCACCGGTGCAGGCGGCGCTGCAGGCAGCGGTCGAGGCCGTGGATGCGCAGATGTCCACATGGAAACCCGACAGCGATCTGATGCGCCTGAACGCGGCACCCGTTGGCGCATGGCAAACCGTGCCGAACGATCTGGCACGGGTCTTGCAGCTTGGGATCGAAATTGGCAGCGCCTCTGATGGGGCCTTTGACATCGGGCAGGGCGGTGCCGTGCGTGCCTGGGGCTTTGGGCCTGCACCTGCCGACCCGCAAGCGATCCGCGCCGCGATGGAGGCCCCAAAGCGCCCCGCGCATCAGGCACTGGAGGTTGACGCGGACAGGGTCCGCAAGATCGCGCCCCTGACCCTGGACCTGAACGGGATCGCCAAGGGTCATGGCGTCGACCGGCTGGCCGAGGTCTTGCAGGACCATGACATAGCCGATGCCCTTGTCGGCATCGACGGAGAGATGCGCGCCATGGGCCTGCGCCCCGGCGGGCAGCCCTGGACCATCGCCATCGAGGCCCCCGACCATGAGCGCCGCGCGCCCCACTCCATCCTGACCCTTCAGGACGCTGCTGTCGCAACCTCGGGTGATTATCGGCACTGGGTAAGCGTGCAGGGCCGCCGCCTGTCGCATACGATGGACCCGCGGCGCGGTGCGCCGCTGCTGGCCTCTCCAGCCTCGGTTACGGTGATCGCGCCGACCTGCGCCGCCGCCGATGGCTGGGCGACGGCGCTGATGGTGGAAGGACCAGTGGCCGGGGCGCTGTTGGCCCAGCGCCACGGGCTCGACGCCCTGTTTCTGATCCGCGATCAGACAGGCGGCGTGCAGAGCCGTGCGGTTGGAAAACTGTTCTCCGCAAAACCGAAAGAGCGTGCCGACGTCGGACAAACCTGATTGGCGCCCCGAGGCCCCAGCGCACAAAACGCATCCCCGGACTGCGTGATTCTGCCGCGCGGGACTTCGGCCAATCCCGTCCAGCCCGACCAGCCACGCAGGCCCTGACGAAACGCATCACGCGGCCGGATCGAAGCCGTGGCGCGAGAAGAACCGCAGCAGCTCGCGCGGTTGGGGCTCATGCCCGGTATAGACATGCACATACTCGGCCATGCGTGACATGCGGAGCGCCGGCGGTTCCTGCGTCTGCATCGAGATATACCCGATCTGCACCAGATAGATCGCCCGCGCCCGCACCGCCGCAGCAACGCCGTCGCAGCCGAACCGCGCAAACATCTCGGTCAGGGCCGCGATCCGCTTGGTGTCAGCCTGCTGCACTTCGGCCAGAATGGCGGGCGACTGCAGCGCCCAGCTGCGGATCGCAAACTCGAAGCGGGGATCGAACAGCGCCTGATCGAACCAGCAATCGCAGACGTTCAGGATCGCCTCGGCCAGAGTCTCGGCATAGGCCTGCGCGCGATTGATGATATTGCCGGTGTTCTTGTCGCGCCATTGCGCCAGCAAGGCCGACAGCAACGCCTCACGATCCTTGAAGAACCAGTAAAAGCTGGCGCGCGACAGCCGCACCTTCTTGGCCAGAAGCTGGATCTTCACTGCCTCGACCCCGCCCTCGAGCAACGCCTCGCGCGCCGCCTGCAGCCAAAGCTCTGGCGATCCTCTGACGCTGATATCGTCTGGCGTATTGGTCATGGCCCATGCCCTAGCAGTCCGCATCCGCTGGGGCAAGCGATCCATCCACAACAGGCGAGATCGTAGACATTGCTGTTTACAAGATCGACGCAAATGTCCACGATACGCCAAGTCTCCCCACCCGCGCCTGACAGGAGGTATCGCCATGTCCACCGATCCGCTGCTCCAACCTTTCAAATTGAAACACCTGACGCTGCGGAACCGGCTGATGCTGTCCTCGCACGAACCGGCGTATCCCGAGGACGGGATGCCGAAGGGCCGCTATCGCGCCTATCACGTCGCCCGCGCCAAGGCCGGGATCGCCCTGACCATGACCGCGGGCTCGGTTGCAGTGTCCAGGGACAGCCCGCCGGTCTTCAACAACATCCTCGCCTACAAGGACGAGGTGGTGGGCTGGATGAAGCAGATGGTGGACGAGTGCCACGATCACGGCGCAGCGGTGATGGTGCAGCTGACCCACCTGGGCCGCCGCACCCGCTGGGACAAGGGCGACTGGCTGCCGGTGGTGGCCCCGACGATGGAGCGCGAGCCAGCGCACCGCGCCTTCCCCAAACTGATCGAGAAATGGGACATCGACCGCATCAAATCCGATTTCGCCGACGCCGCCGAGCGGATGAAGGCCGCGGGCGTCGACGGGATCGACTTCGAGTCCTTCGGCCACCTGCTGTCGCAATTCTGGTCGCCGATGTCGAACCATCTGCACAACGAATATGGCGGCACCCTCGAAAACCGGATGCGGTTTTCGCTGGAGGTGCTGAAAGCGGTGCGCGACCGCGTCGGCCCCGACTTCATCCTCGGCATGCGCTATGTGGCCGATGAGGATACGCCCGATGGCTATGACAAGGCTGACGGGATGGAGATCTCGCGGCGGCTGAAAGACAGCGGGCTGATCGATTTTCTGAACATCACCAAAGGCCATATCGAAACCGATGCCGGGCTGACCGACAATATCCCGATCATGGGCATGGCCTCGGCGCCCTTTCTCGATCTGGCGGGCGAGGTGCGCGCGGCGACGCGTTTCCCGGTGTTCCACGCCACCCGCATTCAGGACGTGGCCACCGCCCGCCACGCGATCGCCGCGGGCAAGGTGGACATGATCGGCATGACGCGGGCGCACATGGCCGACCCGCAGATCATGCGCAAGATCCTGGAAAAGCGCGAGAACGAGATCCGGCCTTGCGTCGGCGCGAACTATTGCCTCGATCGCATCTATCAGGGCGGTATGGCGCTCTGCATGCACAACGCCGCCACCGGCCGCGAAGAGACCATGCCGCATGACATCCCGAAGGCTGCGACGCGGAAAAAGATCGTGATCGTCGGCGCCGGCCCTGCCGGGCTTGAGGCCGCCCGTGTGGCGGGCGAGCGCGGGCATGAGGTGATCCTGCACGAGGCCGCCCCGCAGGCGGGCGGACAGCTGCGCCTGACCGCGCAAAGCCCGCGCCGGCGCGAAATGATCGGCGTCAGCGACTGGCGCGTAGCCGAATGCGAGCGGCTGGGCGTCGAGATCCGCTATAACAGTCTGGCCGATGCCGGGATGATCCGCGCCGACAGCCCCGATGTGGTCATCATCGCCACAGGCGGGCTGCCGCATACCGAGGTGCTGCGCGCGGGCAATGAGCTGGTGGTTTCGGCCTGGGATATCATCTCGGGCGACGTCAAGCCCGGCACCGACGTGCTGATCTATGACGATGCGGGCGACCATGCCGGTCTTCAGGCGGCCGAGGTCATCGCCGCCACCGGCGCCAAGCTGGAGGTGATGACCCGTGACCGGGCCTTTGCCCCCGAGGTGATGGCGATGAATCTGGTGCCCTACATGCGGTCGCTGCAAAAGCGCGACGTGAAGTTCACCGTGACCTACCTGCTGGAGGCGGTGCGCAAGGATGGCAACATGCTGGTCGCCACCATCGGCAGCGATTACGGCGGCATAGCCAAAGAGCAGCACCACGATCAGATCATCGTCAACCATGGCACCCGCCCGAATGACGAGTTGTATTTCGACCTGCTGCCCCATTCGACCAATGAAGGCGCGGTCGATTACGGCGACCTGATCGACGGCAAGCCGCAGATCCGGGTGACAAACCCGGCGGGCCAGTTTCAACTGTTCCGCATCGGCGATGCGGTGGCGGCGCGTAACACCCACGCTGCGGTATATGACGCCCTGCGGCTGGTGAAGGATCTGTAAGGCCCACGCGCGAAGGCGGAGGGCTGCGCGCCCTCAAACATCATGGGCGAGGCGCAACCCGGCTTTTGACCGCGTTGCGCCTCGCCCCTTCTCATTGCCATCACCGGCAGAAAAACCGCTGGACCCGGTTAGCCCGCCAACAAGGCAGCATTGCCACCCGCAGCCGTCGTGTCCACGCACAGGTGCCGTTCATGCGCGACATGGGCCAAGTCGGGCAGCGCCGTGACCAGCTGGACGATCTCGCCGTCGCGGCCGGCCAACGCCATCGCAAGCTCGCGGCCCTGCGCGGCATCCCCCCACCACAACGCCAGCGACAAGCCGTCAAGGCCGGTCAGCGTTTCCGGGGCCACCTCGCCATCGACCGCGATCGCGGTGCCACCCAGACGCTCGACCGCCTCTTTCTGCGCTGCCGCAGCAACGGGGCCGGGACCAAGGCACAGAACGGGCGCGCGGGCATGCAGGGTCAGGCGGTTCAGCTCACCTGTCGGGCCGGGCATGACATGCTCGGCGATCTGGCGGGGGGCATGGGCCTGCAAGGCCTGCCCAAGGGCCGCGATATTCGCCTTGCCGGGCCAGACGGCGGTCGCCACCTTTGCCGGGGTCGGCGCGAAGAAACGGCCCAGGTAGTTCGGCCCGCCGGCCTTGGGTCCAGTGCCTGACAGCCCCTCGCCGCCGAAAGGCTGGCTGCCCACGACAGCACCGATCTGGTTGCGGTTGACGTAGATGTTGCCGACATGGATCGCGCCGGCCACCTCCTGCACCCGCGCGTCGATGCGGGTATGCAGGCCAAAGGTCAGGCCGAAACCCTTGGCGTTGATCGCATCGACCACGGCGCCAAGCTGATCGCCCTTGAAGGTGGCGACATGCAGGACCGGGCCAAAAATCTCGCGGTCGAGGTCCTCGATCCCTTTCACCGCGATCATCGTCGGCGGGATGAAGGTGCCGACGTCAGGGACCGCAAGCTGATGCAGGATCCGGCCACGATGTTCTTCCAGATAGGCGGAAATCGTCGCATGGGCGCGGGCGTCGATCACCGGCCCCACATCGGTCGACAGCGCCCAGGGGTCGCCCACCACCAGCTCGTTCATCGCACCCTTGATCATCTCGATCAGATGCGGGGCGATGTCTTCCTGCACATAGAGGCAGCGCAGCGCCGAGCAACGCTGACCGGCCGACCGGAAGGCCGAGGCCACCACATCGCGCACCGCCTGTTCCGGAAGGGCAGTCGAATCCACGATCATGGCGTTCAGGCCGCCCGTTTCCGCGATCAGCGGCGTGCCGGGGGCAAGGTTGGCCGCCATGTTGCGGGCGATGGTCTGGGCGGTCGCGGTCGATCCGGTAAAGACCAGACCCGAAACCCGCGGATCGGACGCCAGCGCCGTGCCGATCACGCTGCCGCGACCCGGCAGCAGTTGCAGCGCCGACCGGGGCACACCCGCCTGATGCAGAAGCCGCACACCAATGCTGGCGATGATCGGGGTGGGTTCTGCAGGCTTTGCGATGACGGCATTGCCGGCCATCAGTGCCGCGGCAATCTGGCCCGAGAAAATCGCCAGCGGAAAGTTCCACGGGCTGATCGCGCCGATGATGCCGCGCGGCGCGCCGGGCGCAACCTCGCCCTCGGCCGCGTAATAGCGCAGAAAATCGACCGCCTCGCGCAATTCGCCCACGGCGTCGGGCAGCGACTTGCCAGCCTCGCGCGCAAGCGCCGCGAAGATCGGGCCGAAGTTTTCCTCATAAAGGTCGGCGGCGCGGCGCAGCACGGCGGCGCGCTCGGTCGCGGGGGCGTCCCACGGGCGGGCATCTTCCACGGCGCGAGCGGTGGTGTCGGCATCGACATGGATCACCTCGCCCAGCGCCGCGCCGGTGGCGGGGTTGGTCACGGGGTGCAGGCTGCCAGTCGCAGGGCGGACGGTCAGCGCCTCGGCCGGGGGCAATGCGCCACCGCGGGCGGCCTCGATCCGGGCCAGCGTTTGCTCATCTGACAGATCGAAGCCCTTCGAGTTCGCCCGCTGCGCGCCGAACAGATCCGCGGGCGCCACCAGCGAGGCCGGGGCACGGGCGGCGGCCAGCGCGGCGAACGGGTCGCGCGCCACGTCTTCGGGCGAAATCGACTCGTCCACGATCTGGTGCACAAAGGAGGAGTTGGCGCCATTTTCCAGCAGGCGGCGCACCAGATAGGCCAGCAAGTCGCGATGCGCGCCGACCGGGGCGTAGATCCGGCAACGGCCCTTGGTTTCAGCCAGCACGATATCGTGCAGGCGTTCACCCATGCCGTGCAGGCGCTGGAACTCAAAGCGGGTATCGCCCGCCAGTTCGAGGATCGCCGCCACGGTCTGGGCGTTGTGGGTCGCAAATTGCGGATAGATGCGGTCGGCATAGCCGATCAGCTTCTTGGCATTGGCAATATAGCTGACATCGGTTGCGGTCTTGGTGGTAAACAGCGGAAAGCCCGGCAGGCCTTCCACCTGCGCGCGCTTGATCTCGCTGTCCCAATAGGCACCCTTCACCAGACGCACCATGATCTTGCGATCCAGCCGCTGGGCGGTGGCATAGAGCCAGTCGATCACCTGTCCCGCCCGCTTGCCGTAAGCCTGCACCACCACGCCAAAGCCGTCCCATCCCGCAAGGGACGGATCGGCCAGCACCGCCTCGATCACCTTCATCGACAGGACCAGACGGTCCTGCTCTTCTGCATCGATGTTCATGCCCATGCCGGCGGCCTTTGCGGCCTGCGCCAATTTCAGCACCACCGGCACCAGTTCGCGCATCACGCGGGTTTCCTGCGCCACCTCATAGCGCGGATGCAGCGCCGACAGCTTGATCGAGATGCCCGGATTAGTCTCGACCGACCCCTTGTCACAGGCCCGCGCGATGGCAGCGATGGCATTGGCATATTCGCGGGCATAGCGGGCGGCATCGGCGGCGGTCATCGCCGCCTCACCCAGCATGTCATAGCTGTAGGTAAAGCCCTGCGCCTCGCGCTTGCGGGCACGGTCGAGGGCTGCGTCGATGGTCTGCCCCAGAACGAACTGGCGGCCCATCTCTTTCATGGCCCGGCCCACGGCTGTGCGGATCACCGGCTCTCCCAGACGCTTGACCATACCGCGCAGGGTGCCGGCGATGCCTGGCTGGTCGGCATCAAGCACCTTGCCGGTCAGCATCAAGGCCCAGGTAGAGGCGTTGACCAGGCTGGACGAGGCCTCGCCCAGATGCTTACCCCAGTTGGAGGGCGCGATCTTGTCCTCGATCAGCGCGTCGATCGTCAGCTTGTCCGGCACGCGCAGCATGGCCTCGGCCAGACACATCAGCGCCACGCCCTCGCGCGTCGAAAGGCCATATTCGGACAGAAAATGTTCCATCAGCGTGGGCTTGGCCTCGCTGCGGATCCGGCGCACCAGATCGGCGCCCTTGGCCGAAATGCGCTGGCGCGTCGCGTCGTCCAGCGCCGCCTCGGCCACCAGCCGATCAAGCAGCGCGGCTTCGGAACAGAACTTTGCATCAAGGTCGAAACGGGAAAGATCGGTCATCTGGGCCTCCGCCATGTCTATCGACCGGATTACAGGATCAATGATGGTCCATGTGACCAAATGAGCGTAACATGATAGGCAATTCGTCCAATCATTCAGGAGAAAACCATCAGATGGGACCTCTGGACAGCATCAACCAGAAGATTCTGGCAGAATTGCTCGCCGACGGGCGGATTTCGATGATGGAACTTGCCGCCCGGGTGGGTCTTTCCAAGACCCCTGTCACCCAGCGCGTGCGCCAGATGGAGGAAAGCGGGCTTATCACCGGCTACCGCGCCACCGTCAGCCGCGTGAAACTGGGCCTGACGCATGTCACCTTTGTCGAGGTCAAGATGAGCGATACAAGGCAGATCGCTCTGGACAAGTTCAACGCGGCGGTGCGTGCCGTGCCCGAGATCGAGGAATGCTATATGATCGCCGGCGGGTTCGACTATCTGCTGAAAGTGCGCTCGCGCGACATGGTCCATTTTCGCCAGATCCTGGCCGAGCGCATCTCGTCCCTGCCCTACCTGCACGCCACCAGCAGTTTTGTCGCCATGGAAGCGGTGGTCGAGCAAGGCTGACCCCCGGCTGGATTGCGCTTCGAACATCTGCGCAAGACGGGCGATTTCTGCGGCTGTCAGGGTCAGACAGCGCGAACCGCCGCACTTGAGATGTCATGAAAACTTCATTGGACGGGGCCTCTTATTTCCCTTAATCTGGAAATATGGAACAAATCCGCGCCATTCATGCCTTTTCCACGCTCGGCCATCCCGGCAGGATGGCGGTCTTTCGACTTCTGATGCGTTTTGCCCCGCAAGGCGTGCGCCCGACCGAGATCGCCGAGGCTTTGGGCCTGAAACAGAACACGCTGTCGCATCATCTGGCCGATCTTGCAGCGTCGGGTCTTGTTCAGGTCACGCGGGTCGGCAGGTCGCTCTACTATGCCGTAGACCTTGACACGACCGAGGGGTTGATCGGCTACCTCGCGCTCGATCTGGGCCGCGCGCGGCCTGACCTCCTTGCCCCCCTGCTCTCCGCCACAAAGGACACCGTTCAAATGGACCGGACAATCCCCGCCACCGACGTAAACGTTCTTTTCATCTGCTCGGGCAACTCTGCCCGCTCGATCTTTGCCGAGGCATTGCTGCGCGATCTGGGCAAGGGCAAGTTTCGGGCCTTTTCTGCTGGCACCCGCCCCAACAGCGAACTGAACCCCTTCGCGCTGGAAATCCTGAAGCGCAACGGCCACGACACCTCCGGCCTGCGGTCCAAGCACATTTCAGAGTTCCAGCAGCCGGGCAGCACGGTGATGGATTTCGTGTTCACCGTCTGCGACACGGCGGCGGCTGAAGAATGCCCGCCCT